>Ga0209678_1000060_pt1 | contig 44258 bp, 39 predicted proteins | sample WorMetilvaeELBA1_FD_187404 | JGI IMG/M metagenome (GOLD analysis project Ga0209678, IMG submission 187404) | Marine gutless worms symbiont microbial communities from Max Planck institute for Marine Microbiology, Germany - Olavius ilvae ELBA.1... ...
GGGGATGACGGGTCAAGGGTCCGGGGATGACGGGTCAAGGGTCCGGGGATGACGGGTCAAGGGTCCGGGGATGACGGGTCAAGGGTCCGGGGATGACGGGTCAAGGGTCCGGGGATGACGGGTCAAGGGTCCGGGGATGACAGGTCAAGGGTCCGGGGATGACAAGGTAAAGCAACGGCATAAACCGATCAAAATACTTTCAATAGCGGAGTTAGCAGCTAGAATCAATCCATAGCAATGCGCAACGTAAACCTACCATCGGGCAACAGTATGCCGGCCTTCGGTCTCGGTACCTGGCGTATGGGCGAGCATACCGACCTTTACCAGCGTGAGGTCGACGTACTTCGAGCAGCCCTCGATCTCGGCGTCAGTCTCATCGATACCGCGGAAATGTATGGCGAGGGCGGCGCCGAAGAAATGATCGGCCAGGCCATCAAGGGGAGACGGGACGGGCTCTTCCTGGTGAGCAAACTCTATCCCCATAATGCCAGTCGCAACGGCGTTATCGAGGCTTGCGAACGCAGTCTGCGGCGTATGAATTGCGACAGGATAGACCTGTATCTGTTGCACTGGCCGGGGAGTATCCCGCCGGGGCAGACTTTCGACGCCTTCCACGAGCTTCAGGATAGCGGCAAGATAGTTGATTTCGGGGTCAGCAATTTTAATCTCGGCGATCTTGAAAACATCCCTGAAACCTATCAGGCGCAACTCGGTTGTAACCAGGTTTTTTATAACCTGGCGCATCGCGAGGTGGAATGGGAAGTGGCCGCCTGGTGCCAGCAACGCTCGATACCGCTGATGGCGTATTCGCCCCTCGATCAGGCCAGTTCTCTGTTGCATGATCCGGTTCTCACCGAGGTGGCCTCGCAGCATTCAGCCAGCGCGGCGCAGATAGCGCTGGCCTGGTTACTGCATCAGCCCAACACCGTGGTGATACCCAAATCGGTGCGACCGCAATGCATCGAGGAAAACCTTGCCGCGCTCGATATCGCACTCAGCGCCAAGGACCTGGCCGAACTGGACGGGGCCTACCCCGCACCCGCGCAAGCCGTGCGCCTGGGGATGCGCTAGCGTCCGCCGAGGCCGCATGCGGTCGCGCTGAATTATTTTGAGTTGCCGGGGTGTTCGCGACCGTCGCCATGCCGGGGTTCATGGCGGCCAGGTTGTATTGCTGCATTCCCCGTCGACCAGGCTTAAGCTGACCCCGTTTTAATTAAAGTAATCAGCCGCCTGCCGATAGGTCGCGGTATGCGAGCTTATGCTGTTAACCTGACAATTGGGCTGGAACCATGAAGACCCCGGATTTCCCCACAAATGAAAAGGAACGCCTCAAGACATTGCGCTCTATCGATATTCTCGATACCGACCCTGAAGAACGTTTTGACCGGCTTACCCGTATGGCGAAGCGGGTCTTCGGGGTTTCGATCGCACTGGTTAGCATGGTCGATGAAAACCGCCAGTGGTTCAAATCCAGAACAGGTCTCGATGCCTGTGAAACCGGACGTGATATTTCGTTTTGCGGTCACGCGATTCTCGGTAACGATATTTTCGTGATCGAAGATGCCCTCGAGGATGAGCGCTTTGCGGACAATCCGCTGGTCACCGGTCCGCCCAATATCCGCTTCTATGCCGGCGTACCGTTACGCTATCTGAATGGCAGCAAGCTCGGTACACTTTGCATCATCGACCAGCAACCGCGTAGCCTCGACGAAGACGACTTCGAGATGCTGCGTGACCTGGCCGAGATGGCCGAGAGCGAGCTGAGCGCGGTTCACGTGGCGACCATCGACGACCTGACCAGGATATCGAACCGCAGGGGTTTTGTGTCGCTGGCGCAAAACAGCATCAGCCTGTGCGCGCGTCAGCAAACTCCGGTATCGATGGTTTTCCTCGACCTTGATAAATTCAAACCGATCAACGACCAGTTCGGGCATGCCGAGGGCGATCGGGCCCTAGTCGCATTTGCCAGCCTGATACGTAAATCGTTTCGCGATTCCGACGTGTTTGCCCGGATCGGCGACGACGAATTTGCGGTGCTGCTCACCAACGCTGAAGAGAAACTGGCGCGTGAAGTCGTAGTTCGATTTCGCAGCCTGGTTGACGTTTATAATGTGCACGCGGATCGCGGTTACGATATCGAGTTTTCCGACGGTATAGTCAGTATACAACCTGACCAGGACAGTACGGTTGACGACTTGCTACGCGAAGCCGATGTGCTGATGTACGAGAAAAAACTCGACGAGAAGCCGAAAACAGGTCTTGCCAAAGAGGCCTGAGTTGTCCCGGTTCCAGCCGGCTACCTGGAGATGTCAGTATTTAGCGTTACAGACAATATCTCCGCTAACTGGAAACCAGCCCATGAATTGCACCGCTCGAAGGCAGAAGCTACGCGCCATCTTTAACGGCACCCGATGCATCCACCCGGGGTCGGTATACGATCCGATTTCGGCTCGAGTCGCCGAAGACCTGGGATTTGAAGCCGGCATGTTTGCCGGATCGGTCGCATCCCTGACCGAGCTGGGCGCGCCCGATATCATCGTTTTAACCCTTACCGAATTTGCCGACCAGGCGCAGCGTATCTGCCGCGCCGGCGAATTACCGCTGATCGTCGATGCCGACCATGGCTACGGCAACGCGCTCAACGTCAAACGTTGTGTCGAAGAACTGGAAAGCGCCGGCGTTGCCTGTCTTACGATTGAAGATACATTGTTGCCGAAGCGATTCGGCAGTCAGGGCACCGAGTTTCTGGAGATTGCGGAAGGGGTCGGCAAAATGAAGGCTGCGCTTGCCGGCAGGCAGGATCCTGACCTGATCGTACTGGGTCGCACCGGCGCGGTAGGGCCCAATGGTGTCGAGGATGGAATCCGCCGCGCACTGGCTTATCTCGACGCCGGCGTCGATGGCATCATGTTTGTCGGCGTCAAGACCCGGACTGAGCTGGAGGCGATTGCGACCGAGCTCGACGCGCCCATTATGCTGGGTGGTTCCGGCGCGGAGTTGCAGGACCCCGGCTACCTGGCTGAATGCGGTGTGCGGGTCAGTCTGCAGGGGCATCAGCCGTTCATGGCGGCGCTACAGGCAATGCATGATACGCTCAAGGCCCTGCGCGAGGGCACCGCACCGGCACAACTACAGGGCGTTGCCTCCGCCGACCTGATAAAGCAGGTGACCCGAGACGCCAACTACCAGGCCTGGCAGGACGACTTTTTATCCTGAAACGGTAGTCGATGATCAGGCCTGGTCGAAATAATTCTGCAGGAAGGTGGCGAAAGGAATGTCGTCTGCACGCTCGATCTCCTGTTGTTTTTCAATCGAGGCACGCGCTGTCGCTTCAAAGCCGGCGAGCTTGTCATCATCCAGTGGACGCTCGGCAAACCACTGCTGGTGCTGTTGCGACATGCGCAGGGCGAAATGATAAAACTCTTCCTTGTTCTCTGCCATTTCCGCAAGCATGCGAGCCGAAGGGGTCAGATCGGGATCGGCAATTTTAGCGCGTTGCTGCTGCAGCGCCGAACAATAGGTGAACCCTTCGACATCTTTATCCAGTAGTTCGCAACCGGCAGAAATCTGCTCGAAGATTTCGTTGGCCCAGTCACGCAACAGGATTTCACCACCGCCGCGTTTTAATTTCAGTTTCGGGTCGCGACCGCGCTCGGCGACGGCATTGATATTATGTTTGATCTCGATCAGTTCCGCATCGGTATAAGGTTCACTGGGGGAGAGCAAATTGAATAATAAAAATGATTCGAGAAAGCGCATCTGTTCTTCACTGATGCCGAGCGGCTCGTAGGCATTGACGTCGAGAGAACGCAGCTCGATGTAGGCGACGCCGCGCCTGGCTAACGCCAGCGACGGTTTCTCTTCACCCTGCAAGATCTGTTTCGGCCGCACGCTGGAGTAATACTCGTTCTCGATCTGCAGGATGTTGGTATTGAGTTGTTGCCACTCCCCGTTGTTGACCAGCGGTATTTCCTCGTACTCGGGGTATGGCGTGGAAATCGCATGGGTCAGGCTATCGACATAACCCTGCAGGCTGTTGTAGTTGACCTTGATGCCGGCTTCGCCCTCCTTGTTGTTTTGATAGCCGATATCACCCACGCGTAACGAGGTTGCATAGGGTGCGTAATAGGAATACTTGAACCATTTCTCCAGCGATGTCGGCTGAGCGCCGAGGAAGGATGCGCAAATCGCCGGTGACGCGCCGAACAGGTAGGGCACCAGCCAGCCGTTACGCTGCAGGTTGCGTACCATGCCGATATAAGATTCCGAGATGAAGCTCTGCGGGTCGCGTTCTTCGCCGAGTAAGGACTGGAAAAGCTGCCAGAATTCATCCGGGTAGGAATAGTTGAAGTGAACCCCGGCAATGGCCTGCATCATGCGCCCGTAACGATGCCCGAGACCGCGGCGATAGGCCGTTTTCATTTTTGCGGCGTTAGAACTGCCATACTGCGCAATCGGAATGCTGGCGTCGCCTTCGACCACGCAGGGCATGCTACTCGCCCACAGGATTTCATTGTCGAGCTTGCTGTAGACGTAGCGGTGGGTGTCGTCGAGAAACTGTAGCGTATCGCAAAAATGATTAAACGGCGGCGTCACGAACTCCATCAGCGCTTCGGAGTAATCGGTGGTAATGCTCGGGTGCGTGAGCGCGGAGCCTAGCGCAAGCGGATGTGGCGTCTGCGCAATACTGCCACCGACGGCAACGCGCAGACTCTCCTTTTCGAGGCCGACCTGGCGGCCGCGTAGCACTTTTCTGATGTCGCTGGTGAGCAGTTGCGCGACACGCTCTTCAATGACGGATTTCAATTCGTGATCCCGGGTGGCGTTGGGGCGTGATTGTGCCTAGATCAACTGGCAGATGCAAAAATATTCAGAGACTGCAGTTTTAACCGGTCTGTTCGCGCTGCAGGATACCGGTCAGGCATCCCACGTTGCCGGCCGCCCTGCTGAGTTCGTCGGTGGCGCAGGTCAGGCACTCGATACCGAAGCTTTCGTAAACCGACTGTATTTCGGGCAAACCTGAAACCATCAGAATCCGCCGGGGACCCAGGGTAACGAAGTTGATGCCGCGATGGCTTTGCTGATCATCGACAAATTCGGGGAATTTAACCGTGTAGCCCCGCTCCTGCAGCAGACGCACGGTTCGATGAGGCGTGCGACGCGGCCAGCAGATCACAAGGTTACGGTCGACGATGCGCAACATGCCCATGAAATGCATGGTACCGAACGGCATATCGACCGCGATCAATTCAATATTCATCCTCGCCAGCAGCGCCCCGATCTGCGAGATCGCCTCGTCGTTGGTGCGCAGGCCGCACCCTATCATCGCGGTGGCTTCGTCGATCCACATCAGGTCCGCGCCCTCGAAGCAGGCATCCCCCGTCAGCGTCGCCAGTAGCGGTATGCCAAGCGCGGTGAGCTTGCGCGCAACCCAGCGCTCTTCGCCCGCGCGCACCGTCGATGCGGGTCTTGCCAGGATTGCGCCCTGCGGAGTCATGGCAAACAGATCGGCGCAGAACATCTGGTTTGGCTGGCAGGGAAGATCGGGTTCGACGAAATGCACCTCAACCTTCGCTGCCCGGAACGCATCAACCATTGCGGCATACTCCTCCCTTGCCCTGACCAGGTCGACGGCATCCAGCATCTGCACTGATTCGTGATCATCCTGCGCGGCGTTTAATTCTTCTCCCGGGCTATGCAGCAATACCGATTGCAGCTTACGCCATTCCGAATCGACGCCACATTGCGCCCAGATATGACCGATTTCCTCGGCGTGGCTGGCAACGCGCTGCGACCAGTTATCACCGCCGTAGGCAGCGCTGCCGAAGCTGCTATGTGGTTTTGCGTTCGACGTCACGGTCATCCAGCCTTTAGCTGGCTTTCTATCAACGCGACCCAGAAATCGGCACCGATACTAAGGATGTCGTCGTTAAAATCATAATTCGGATTATGCAAGCTGCATCCGCCGACACCTCTTCACCATTACCCATTAACAGGTATGCTCCCGGCCGGGCCTGCAGCATGTAGCCAAAATCTTCGGATGTCATTACCGGCCGACTATCGCCGACGACGTTATTCATACCCACCACGTCGCGCGCAACGGTGGCGGCGATTTCTGCTTCCGCGGGCGTGTTCACGGTGGGCACAAAATTTCGCCGGTAGCTGAAGTCGTAACTCGCGCCATGGGCGGCACAGATGCCGCTGACGATGCGTTCCATGGTGGATTCGATATGTTCCTGTACGGCCGTGGTCAATGACCGGGTATCACCTTTCAGTACGACCTGTCCGGGCACCACATTGGTCGTGCCGTCGGTGAGGAATTCGGTGAACGAAACCACTGCATTATCCATCGGGTCGAGGCTGCGCGATACCAGCGACTGCATCGCGGTTACGATTTCAGAGCCGATGACGATCGGGTCCTTGCCCAGATGCGGCATGGCCGCGTGGCAGCCGATCCCGTTGACGGTAATTTCAAAGTTGTCTTCGGCTGCCATTATCGACCCGGCGCGGATCGCAAATTTGCCGGTCGCCAATGATGGAAAGTTATGTATGGCGAACACCGACTCGACCGGAAAACGCTCGAACAAACCGTCTTCGATCATCGCCCTGGCGCCTTCGCCATGCTCTTCGGCAGGCTGGAAAATAAATATCGCGCTACCGTCAAACTCGCCTTCGCTGGCAAGATACCGGGCCGCCCCAAGCAGCATTGCGGTGTGCCCATCGTGGCCGCAGGCGTGCATTTTTCCCTCGTTGCGCGAGCGATGCTCAAATGTGTTCTGTTCGAGTATCTTTAATGCATCCATATCGGCGCGCATGCCGATGGCGCGCTCACTGCTGCCCTTTTTGAGCACACCAACCACCCCGGTATTGCCAATCGAACGGTGCACTTCGAGGCCGAACCCGGTCAGTAACTCCGCGACCTTGTCCGCCGTGCGCTGTTCTTCGAAGGCCAGTTCGGGATGGCGATGGATATCATGTCGCCAGGTCTGCATGCTTTCCTGCAGGGTTGCGGTATATGAAGTCAATTTGTGCATAGTCATCAAACCTTAACGATCCAGACGATCGAGCTCAAGCTGTGAATTTAGTATCGGTAAAAAAGAATAGCGCCGATGCTACAGGTTATTGGGCTGTTTTGCGCGCCGCGAGCACGGGATTTTAGATGATATGATTCCGCGTGGATAACCAGGAATAACATCATGATGGTAAGTAGTTTGCAGGATTTGATCGATACGCCCCGTGACGTGCGCGGGCCGGTGTGGGCAAGCCGGCGGTTTTTGCTCGCCGAGGACGGTGTTGGCTTTACGCTCACCGAAACCACGACCGAGGCAGGTGCCGAGCAGGTACTCTGGTATAAACATCACGTCGAGGCCAACTATGTCATCGAGGGTGAGGGCGAAGTCGAAAACCTCGCCACCGGTGAAGTGTTTGCGCTCGGTCCGGGTTCGATGTACCTCCTCGACGGGCACGAACGGCATCGACTGAAATCGTTCACCCGCATGCGCTTCGTATGCGTTTTCACACCGGCACTGACTGGCCGTGAAACTCATGACGAGGACGGCGCCTACTCGCCGCCGGTAGAATGATTCGGTACGAAACTCAAGCCTGTCTATAGCTACAATCCAGAGAATTATTGGCGGATTTGAGCTATATAAAGCAGAACGAATTGCCTGGTTCGAATACACGTAAATGGTTATTAGACACCTAATTCTGCTTGCTGCCTGCACCGCTTTACAGTTGTCGGCGATGAATGCATCCGCCGATCTGTACAAATACCAGGATAAAAACGGCAAGTGGCACTTCACCGACAAGCCACCACAAAACAAAGCCACCACAGCGGTTGCCACCAGCTCGTCCAGCCAGGCGACAAAGGCAGACCTGCTGGATGACCTGCAGCAGAAGTTTAATCCGGTCACCAAGGTCGATGAAGCCTCGCTCGCCGTCGTTACCGTAAAGACAAGCGGTGGTTCGGGTTCCGGATTCTTCGTCACCGCTGATGGCTATATCATTACCAATCGGCATGTTGTCAGACCAGCGACATCGAGCCAGTCGAAGGACGTGAAACAGCGTCTCGCCGAGCGCAAAGCGCAGCTCGATGACTACAAGCTGGACCTGAAGGATGACGAAGAACGTCTCAAGGAGGCCAGGCGCCAAATCGATGAGAACAAAGCGTACATGAAATCGGGTCGGGCTTCGGCATCGCAGAAATCCCAGTATGATCGCTACGTAAAACGCTACCAGAAGAATAAACGCCGACACGACGCCAACACCAGCCAGTTCCGTAAACTGGAGCGCGAATACAAAAAAGTCAAATCCGAGTTTGGTTTCAGCACCAGCTTAAGCAACTTTTCGAGAAGCTTTACGATCAGGTTGAAAGGCGGGAAGACGCTGAAGGCGCGTCTCGTCAAGATCAGTAAGGATTATGACCTGGCGTTGCTGAAGCTGGATAATTATACAACCCCGTTTTTAACCCTGTCAGCTGGTAAGCATCCCAGGCAGGGCACCAAGGTATTTGCGATTGGCAGTCCCCTCGGCATTACCGATTCTTTAACCTCAGGGATTATCACCAAGTCGGCAAGAGATTATCTGTTCACCGATACCCGCATCCTGCCGGGTAACAGCGGCGGCCCCCTGATTGATGCCGAGGGTAATGTGATCGGGGTTAACACCGCGGTGCTCTCGCAGCATCAGCAGGCGGATGGTCTCGGAGTCGCTATTTATGCCGCTCGTATCCGTGGCGAGTTTGCACGTGACCTGGGTGGAAAAATCTAGCCTGGTATAAGCGCCAGCCGTGATCGAACCGGATCAGGTGCTGGTGACGTACTGTAAAACCTCAACCACCTGTGCCGGCGTCTCCGCCCATGCCATCGCCGCCGCATCGACCTCTTTCAGCGGGTGCACGATGTCATCGGCGTGCAGGGTGATATAGGGTTTGCCGATCGCGGCACAGTAACCGGCGTCAAACGCCGCATTCCATTGCTTGTACTGGTCACCGAAACGCACGATCGCGGTATCGCATTTTTCGAGCTGCGTTTTAGTGCGAATCGCGTTAACCTTCGATGATTTATGGTCGCGCCAGAATCCACTCACTTGCGGGCCCAGCATGTCGCCGGCAGCATCGCTGGCATCGTGATCGGTTACCGCGGAAGTGAATTCCACCGGCAGCTCGAGTTGTCTGACGCGATCGATAATCTGTTCCCGCCAGTCGCTGTGAATCTCGCCCGAGAGATATACGTTCCACGTCATCGCCTGCTCCTGTATTATCCAGTGTGTCTGTCGCATCAGGTCATGTGCCGTCACCGATGCTATCAGGTTACATTATTTAACAATTCCCGCTAGAAAGACAATGTTAATATGGCGCCAATTAACCAGCTAACCGAAAGGGTCCAGATTTGTCATTGATCCGCAACCTACCGCGTGTTTTGTTCATTTTTTCAGTGCTTGCCCTGCTGCCTTTGCAAGCCTGGTCGCAAGCAGAGATATCGACGGACACCGCGGCGACGATCGAGTTACTGGAGAGTCGTATCAAGGAAACCGAGGCGGCTTCCGGCGATCCGGAGGCGGCGGCAATGCTGGACTTTTATCGCCGCTCGATCAGCCTGATCGAGCGGCGATAAAACTACGAAGAGGCCACGCAGAAATTTATCGAATCACGTGAACTGGCGCCGAAGGAGTCGGCCAGGCTGCGCGAACAACTGGAAAAGCTCGAAACCAGTGTCGTAGAGAAACTTCCGGATTCCCTGTTAAGCAATGACTTGCCCGAACTCGAGCATCGACTACTCAGTGAAAAAGCCGATCGTGCAGGATTTTCCAGCGTGCTGGCCGGGCTGGAGGCTGCGCTGGATACGCAGTCACAACGCCCACAACAGGTACGCGAGCGGCTTAACGAGGGACAGAAAGAGCAGGCGCGAATCCAGGAAAGCCTGGAATCGCTGGCATCCGAAGGCCAGTCTCCACGCATGATCGAGGCACGGCGTTGGATGTTGGAGCACGAGTTGCGCACGCTTAACGCGGAACTGGAAATGCTCAGCCAGGAATTGCTCAGCCAGCCGATGCGAGTCGAACTACTGGGTGCGCAGCGTGACAAGGCGACATTGGAGCTCAGTCGAGAAACGAGCTTCCTCGCATTGCTCGAGGCACTGGTAACCGAACGACGCCTCAGTGCCGCGGAGTCAGCAAAAGAGGAGGCCGACGAAACCGCGCGTCAAACTTTCGGCAAACACCCGCTGGTGCAGGATCTCGCGGGCAAAAATACCGAGCTGGGCGATCAGTTGAACGAACTGGCGGCTGAGCTCGAAAATATCACCCGGCAAGAGAACAAGGCCGCGGTGCAGGCCAAGCGGGTAGCCGATAATTTTCGTTTGACGCGGCAAAAACTGGAAATTGCCGGTCTCGGCGAGGCGCTGGGGCAGTTACTGCTCGAACAACGGCGCGGTTTGCCGGATTCCAGCGATTTCAAGGCTACCGAGGAGCGTCGACAGCAGCTGGTAGTCGAATCAAGTCTGCGCCAGATTCACAACCAGCAGGAAAGGGCCCGTTTACGCGACATCAATGTTTATGTCGATGAAATGCTGGCGCCGCTTACCGCGACCTGGCGCTCACTGCTGCGCGACGAAATTCTGGAGCTGGCTGAGTTACGACGCGATTTGCTCGACAAGGCGATCGCGGCTGACGATACCTATTTACAGGCCCTGGGTGAGTTCGAATTCACGCAGCGCCAGTTATCAGAATCGGTAGCGGACTATAACCGTTATCTGAATGAGCGCTTGCTATGGATTCGTACCGGCGAGCAGCCCTCCTGGCAGACACTCGTTTCTATCGTCGACAGCATAGGCGTATGGCTTACTCCGGGACAGTGGCTGGATCTGGGGCGCGCGTTGGTACTACCGGACTCGTTCCCGTGGATTCTGCTGACCGGCATCGCGCTGTTCGGTCTGTTGCTTAAGGCGACACCGACGCTACGGGCCTCGCTCAAGCGCAGTGGCAAAAAAGTCGGCCAGCTGCGGCACGATCGCATCTACTTCAGTATGAAGGCGTTGTTACTGACCCTGTTGCTGGCGTTACCCTGGCCGATCCTGTTCACGGCGCTCGGCCTGCATCTGCATTTTATCCAGGGAGTCGAGGCGCTTAACCTGGAGGACGGCGCTGATCAGGCCGCTGTCTGGAGTGGGCAGTTCGTGCCGTCGATCGGTGCGGCCTTCTCCGGCATCGCGCTGTACGCTTTTTACTTTATCGCGTTTCGGATTTTCTGTGAGCCGGGCGGGCTTGCGGCCGCGCATTTCGGCTGGAGTTCGTCCGCGACCGAACAATTACACTATCAAATCCGTCGACTGAAGGCGGTTTTTTTTTGCCGACTGCTTTTATTTTGATTGCATCGGTAACCTACGATCCTGCCGCGCTGGCCGGTGGCTTGAGCCGCCTGGCTTTTGTCGTGCTGCTGGCGGCGCTGGCCTGGTTTTTCGCACATATTCTCGGCCCCCGGCGCGGTGTGTTGAGCGATTTTTATGCGGCCAATCCGGGAAATCTGCTGACCTGGTTTCGCTACGTATGGGTACTCCTTGGGCTGGCCCTGCCATTCATGCTCGCGGTACTTGCCACTGTGGGTTACGTCTATACCGCGGCGCAACTGGGTGAACGCCTGGTTGACACTTTATGGCTGGTGGTGGCGATTATCCTGATCCAGCAACTGGGTGAACGCTGGTTGATGATGACGCAGCGCAGTCTTGCTTTTCAGGACGCGCTCGAGCGCCGCCGCCAGCAGCGTGCCGCCAGGGAGGCCGAGGAAGTCGAGCCAGGTTCTGATGAAATGGAAGCATTGCAGTTCGAAGAGCCCGAAATCGACTACGAAGCGCTCAGCGACGATACCACCAAGTTAATTAATGCCGTGTTGGCGCTGGTGGCGGCTTTCGGGCTATGGTTTATCTGGTCGGACGTATTCCCGGCGCTGCGTATTCTCGACGATTTTGCGTTGTGGCATCGCAGCGCGGTAGTGGATGGCGCGACGCAACTGGTGCCGGTTACACTCAACGATTTGATCATGGGTTTACTCGCGATCCTGATGGTTGTCGTTGCGGCAAAACGACTGCCGGCCCTGCTCGAAATCGTGTTGCTGGCGCGGCTGAACATCAGTGCCGGCAGCCGCTATGCGATCTCGTCACTGACCCAGTACACGATTGTTGCAATGGGCGTGGTGCTGGTGTTCAACCTGCTGGGTGGTAACTGGTCGGAGATCCAGTGGCTGATCGCGGCACTGGGTGTCGGCATCGGTTTTGGCTTACAGGAGATCGTCGCAAATTTCATTTGTGGCCTGATTCTGCTGTTCGAGCGCCCGATCCGCATCGGTGACGTCGTTACCGTTGGCGATGTCGATGGTACGGTGACCAAGATTCGTATACGTTCCACGACCATTCGCAACTTTGACCAGAAGGAGCTGCTCGTACCCAACAAGGAATTTATAACTGGTCGACTGTTGAACTGGACGCTGACCGATCCGGTTACGCGAATCGTGATCCCCGTAGGGATTGCCTACGGCAGCGATGTCGCGCTCGCCATCAAACTGGTGCGGGAAGCGGCAGAGGAACATGAACGAGTGCTGGAGGAGCCGGCATTCCTGGTGACTTTCGATAGCTTCGGCGACAATTCACTGCAGATCATGCTGCGCTGTTTCATCGGTTCGATGGATTTCTGGCGACAAACAATAAGCGAGCTTCATGTGTCGATAAACCGCAAACTCGAGGAGGCCGGTGTTGTCATCGCGTTTCCGCAGCGTGATGTTCACCTCAATGCAACCTCACCGCTGGAAGTGCGGGTACTGCCGGCGCAAACTTAAGGTCAGGTTTCTCGGTCCTGGAGCCTGGCTAACCAGCTGTCCCAACCCGCGATACGTTCGGCAATCATCGCGTAGCCGTCGGCACCAGGGTGAACCCTGTCCCCGGCAAGCAGCGCTGTCTGGTAGCGTTCACTGTGCAGGAACCCGGGAAAAAGTCGCAGATAATCGATGCCGATCTCGACTGCCAGCTCGGCATAGGCTGCATCGTAGCGGGCAATATCGCGGTTACGCATGTCCCAACAGGCAAACTCGGTCTGCATCGGGTTAACGCTTTCATCCAACGGGGTCGGGCCGATCCAGAGCACTTCCGAGACTGATTTTGCCTCGGTCAACAGCTTACGTGCATTTACAATTGAAGCGGCTAGATCGATCTGGATATCACCGCCATCGGCCCTGGCCGCATCGTTGAAGCCGAAGGCGAACAACATCAGGCCCGGCGCGTTGCGGCTTCTCGCCTCGGTTTCGGCGCGCCAGCGAGCCGCGATATCCTGCGAAGTGTCGCCGTTGACGCCGAGGTTGTAGGCGGCGACGCTACGCTCTCCACAGGTCAGGCCACGACACAGGCGCCCCGGCCAACCGAGACCCGTACCGTCGTTGCAACCCAGCGTAATACTGTCGCCGAAACAGAAAATCCGATCGAAGTTCATTTGACAGCCCAGATTCTAACCAGTCCTGATTGTAAGGCAGGAGAATTGAAGGTGCTGCCTAGCGGTTCTGCAGATACTGCTGTCAATGGTCAAGCGCTGCGAGCACGAGTTGGTGAAAGCGGTGCAGGCCTGATTCCGAGTACCAGTTATCCGCGTCGTCGGCAACGTAACGTCCCTGGTCGTAGCCCATTGATCTGAGCCCGCGGTGAACGCTCTCGACGATGCCGATATCCTCGGCATTGAATTCATCGACAAACAGGTCTCTGATGGCTTCGAGCTCGGGAGAGGTCTCGCCGTTTACCGATAGCAGATCGACATGTTCGCGGCAACGGTCCGGCCCCTGTGGCGCCATGCGAATCACGATCAGGTTTTGACAACCCGGCAGGCTCAGCATGCAGGTATTCGGCCACAGCGTCCAGGACAGGTAAGCAGAGCCCGGTTCGAGTTCGAGACCGGGAAATCCCGCCTTAGAGCTGGATTCGAAGAAAGCGTAGCGTTGCTCTGATCGACTGCATTTTCCGGTGCCGTTATCGAGTACCCTGGATAGTTTCTTGTGGGCAACCGGAATATGATAACCCTCGGAAAAATTGTCGACCACAATTTTCCAGTTGGCGGCAATATCGAAGTCGAGCTGAAATGCAGGGCCGAAGCGATCGAAGTCCACGAGATGGTCACTAAAGGTCTGCGCCAGTCCGGGGTAATCTGTCGCAAAATCAGTTGTCGAATTATCCAGCCTGGCGAATAGTAATCCGCCACAGTTGGCCAGGGCGACGGGTTTCAGCGCAAACTCCGCGGGGTCAAAATTCTTCAACCGATCGGTATGTGGTGCCTGAATCAATTTTCCGTCGAGTCCGTAGCTCCAGGCGTGGTAGGGGCAGACGATGCTTTTCCTGCGCGTGCCGCTGCCCTTGAGCAGTTCGTGTCCGCGGTGCTGACAGACATTGAAAAATGCGCTGAGCTTCGAGTCCTGGTCTCGTACCAGGATAATGCACTGATCGGCGACGCGCTCGACGCGATAGTCACCCGGATTGGGTGGCTGGCTGGCATGGCCGATATAGCACCAGCTTTTGTGGAAGATATTATCCAGCTCGCGTCGATGAATTTGCGGATCATGATAGTAGCGTGAAGGCAGGGTCGGCGACAGGCATGCATCGACATTGAACGCGCCACGCTCTCCGGCAGGCAACTCTGAATCTTTCATCGGTTCGATCTCTGTAACCCGTAGTGGAGTACCCTGCAATCAGATCACGAGTTATAAAAACTGTCCAGCTTAGCGGAATAACTCGCTGCGGCATGGCCGGCATCTGTGGGGCGATTTACCTGTCACGCGGTTAATTGAGTACACTATTGGCTTCGGCCAGTGATCGAGGCAGCACAAATGACGGCAAACCAGGCGACTGATTTCATGCGATGTATCCGCGAGGGCGAGTTTGTACTCATGGATGGCTCCCTGGGGACGGAACTGGAACGACGCGGCGTACCCTTTGCAGGCGAGGGCTGGAGTGCACTCGCGGTACGAGACTATGGCGAGGTCATTCGCCAGATACACGCGGACTATATCGAGGCGGGGGCCAGGCTGCACATCGTCAACAGTTTTGCGCTGGCGCGTCATGTGCTTGAACCGCTGGGTCTCGGCGACAGGTTCGAGCAACTGAACCGGCAGGCGGTCGGCCTGTTCGATGATGCGGCAAAGGAGGCTGGCGTTGCCCGTAATACATTATGGGCCGCGGGATCACTGTCTACTTTCGCCGCCAATTCCGATCGTTCATTGTTACCCCGTGGCGAAGCGCTGGCGATCAATTACAGCGACCAGGCGAAAGTCCTGCGAGATGCGGGAGTCGATTTGTTCGCGCTGGAAATGTTGTTCGATATAGACGTCAGCCTGGCGATGTTAAAGGCGGTCGAGGGGCTCGGCTTACCGGTCATACTGGGTTTCACCTGCGAGCGGGACCCGGTCGATGCGACGGCGGTGATTACTCACGGTGGCATGGGTAGGGCGGTCTCGGTATTTGAGGAGGTTCTGCCCAGGGTGATTGATGCTATCGAATCGAATGATGTCATTCTGTCGATAATGCACAGTGAAGCCGGGGTAACCGATACCGCACTGGAAATTTTGGCCAGGTACTGGGACGGTCCGGTCGCTGTATACCCGAATTCGGGGTATTTCGTCGATTTACATATGCAGTTCGATAGCGTTTGCAGTGTCGAGGATTTCCGCGATGCGGCGCAGAAATGGATTGACCACGGGGTTCAGATCGTCGGTGGTTGTTGCGGGATTGGACCCCTGCGTATACAGGATCTGGGACGTTGCCTGAACGCTCTATCCCGTTAACAGCTGTGACCTGAGGTGATAACCATGTCCATTCATTGCCCCCGCTACTTCATCAAAGCAGCGCTCCTGATACTTATCGTGACTACCGGGGTTGATCGGGTTGCCGCGCAGACCGTCCCGCCACTGTCCGGCAACGACCTGGTGCAGGCGCTGCGCGAGGGTGGTTTCAATATCTATTTCCGCCATGCGGCGACCGACTGGTCGCAGTCTGATAAGATCGGCGCCAGGGATGACTGGCTGAGTTGTGACAGTTCGCGCATGCGTCAACTTTCTGCCGACGGTCGGCAAACTTCTATCGACATCGGCAATGCCATGCGCGCGCTGGAGTTACCGATTGGCAAGGTGATGGCCAGCCCGTATTGCCGCACGGTTGAAACCGCGCAACTGATGCAACTGGGGGCGGTGGAAGCGACCACCGACGTCATGAATTTGCGGGTAGCAAGTTATTTTGGCGGTCGTGGCGCGATTATCGACACCGCTCAAATGCGCCTGTCAACCAGACCGGCCGTGGGAACCAACGCCGTGATCGTCGCCCACGGTAACGTGGCGCAGGCGGCAACCCCGGTTTATCCGGGTGAGGGTGAGGCGGTCATATTCAGACCTGACGGCAACGGTGGATTTCAATATATTGCCCGGATTGCCCCGCAGGGCTGGTCACGAATCATTAAGCAGGTAACACAAAATGAATGAGGCCCTGGAAATCACGGCTGCGGGGCTGACCCTGGAGGACGTGGTCGATGTTGCCCGCGGCGAGCGCAAGGTGACAATCAGTCCTGATCTGTTAGCAAAGTTCGATGCCACCAGGGCCTATATCGCCGAGCACTGGATGCACGACCGGGCGCCGCTGATTTACTCGCTCAACACCGGGGTCGGTTCGTTCAAGGATCGCCGCGTCGACGTGTCGGATATCGAGCAGTATCAACACAACCTGATCCTGTCTCATGCGACCGGCCTGGGTGAAGCATTTGCAGCCGATGTCGTGCGGGCGACCCTGTTGTTGCGGCTGAATGCGTTTGCAGCAGACGTTTCGGGTATTTCATCGGAACTCGCGCTGCGCTTCGTCGAGTTCCTCAATGCTGGATTGACGCCGGTAGTGCCCTGCAAGGGGTCGGTTGGCGCGTCGGGCGATCTCGCACCGCTGGCCCATCTCTGCGGTGCGCTGTGCGGTTTCACGGAAGCCGAGATTGACTACCGCGGCCAGCGTCTTGCTGCCGCCGAAGCCATTGAGCAGGCTGGTCTCGAGGTTAAGCTGACGCTGGGCGCCAAAGATGCGTCGGCCATGCTCAACGGTTCCACGGTTTCGCTGGCGCTGGCGGTGCTGGCGGTAGCGGATGCCGAAAACGTTGTGCGTCACGCCGATCTCGGCCTGGCTTTGTCGCTCGAAGCGATGCGCGGTGAGAAAGATGCGTTCGATCCCGCGCTGCATGCGACCAGGCCGCACCGGGGACAGGCGCTGGTAGCGCGCAACGTCATGTCGATGGTGGGTCAATCGCAACGCATGACGGCCGCTGCACGCGAGCTGATTTTCCCCGGCGAAGACCGTGTCCCGGGCCAACCCGCATCCAGACGGGTGCAGGATCCCTATTCGATGCGCTGTGCCCCGCAGGTACATGGACCGGCGCGTGATGCGCTGGCCTACGTCCGCGGCGTAATCGAAACCGAGATAAATTCAGCTACCGACAACCCGCTAATCCTCCACGATGGCAATAAACGGCGGGCTATTTCCGGTGGACATTTCCACGGTCAGTACGTCGCGCAGGTAATGGATTTTCTGGCCATTGCGCTGACCGACCTGGCTTCGATTTGCGAGCGTCGCGTCGCGCGCCTGATCGATCCGGTGATGAGTTTTGGCCTGGCGCGGAACCTGGCATCAGGTACCCCGGGACTCAATACCGGGTATGCGACGGTGCAGTGTTCGCTGTCTGCTCTGGTGATGGAGAATCGCACCCTGGCCGCCCCCGCTTCGGTCGACTCGATTCCCGGTAAAGGCAATGCCGAGGATCATGTCTCCAATTCGACCTGGTGTGCGCGCAAGGCGGCGCAGGTCAGCGCAAATACCGCCACGGTCGTCGCCGGTGAAATACTTGTTGCCGCGCAGGCGCTGTCGATGGTGGATGATATCGCTGCCGAGTTTCCGACCAGTGGCGCGACACAGGCGCTGGTCGAGGTTCTGCGAGATACGGTGCCGCAACGTCAGGACGGCGATGTCTGGTTTGCGACCGATATCGAGCGCGCGCAGGCCCTGCTCGAAAGCGCGAGTCTGCTGGATGCGCTCGATCGTGTCGGCGTACAGATAGAGTGACCTGATCCGTCAGATAGCTGCCAGCGATAACAGGAGCAGCTGCGCTCTTGCCGTGGGTGTTGATTAAGTCGCGGCAGCAGGTCTGCTTATGTACTAGTATGTTCGCCAATGGCCGTCAGATACTCTTCCAGAACCGGTTCTATATTCCGTGTTAAATCCCTCATACGGGCGTTGCGCTGGGGCTTGATATTACTGCTGGTGTTGTTGGTGATGGATGTCGGCTACCTGGTCGGGATCTGGCCGCAGTGGGATCTGTACCGTGCGGGTCCGATACAACGTTCCAGCTTTATCCGCGATTACGAGACCGATCGTCAACGAAACCCCGGCTTGCCGAAGCTGCGCTGGAACCCGGTGTCGATAAAGACGATTCCAAAGACCATGTTGCGGGCCGTCATCGCCGCCGAAGACAGCCGCTTTTATGAGCACGATGGTGTCGATCTCGAGGCTTTCCAGGAGGCCATGGAACACAACCTGTCGCAACAACGCATGGTCTACGGTGCCAGCACCATTTCCCAGCAGACCGTGAAGAATATGTTTCTCAGCCCATCCCGAAATCCGTTGCGTAAATGGCATGAACTCTGGTTGACGCTGGGCATGGAGCGAAATCTTTCCAAGCGGCGCATTCTTGAGCACTATCTAAATATCGCGGAATTCGGCAGGGGTATATATGGCGTCGATGCGGCGGCGCGATATTACTGGGGAATCCCCGCCCGTCGACTCAACCGCCGGCAGGCCATCGAACTCGCGGCGACGCTACCGTCGCCGGTGAAAAATAATCCGCATACAGCAACCCGGTCGTTCCGCAGGCGTGTGCGCAAGATTAGCCGCTACTTTTAGCGGCGGTAAATTACCGACTGGTCAGTTTTGTAAACTTTAATGCCGATCATGCTTTGTCATCCGGCTGGTTAACCGGTCGCCTCAACTGGAATGTAAACTTCAGGTAAATTTTCCGCGTTAATGGTTACCTGTCTGTGTCTAAACAGGCGCCGATACAGTGCGTAATCTGGGCTCTCAACAATTGAACCACCAATCCAGGAGCCGATTATGCAAACCCGACAATCACCGAGGCGTCAAACCCCGCCCCGCTTTTCACGTTACGCAGGAGCCATTGCAGTGCTGACTGCGCTGCAGCTGCCGATATCGCAGCCTGTTTCGGCCGGCACTGAAATCACCAGTTCAATCCTTCAGCCGGCAGTGCAGCTGGCTCCGCAAATCCTCCCGAGCGTTGCCGGGCAGACCATTGAACCCCCTAAAATCCAGTTGGCCATCATGCTCGATACGAGCAATAGTATGGATGGCCTGATCGATCAGACACGCAATCAGCTGTGGCAGGTGGTCAACCAGTTTTCTACCGCCACGCAAAACGGGGTGACTCCGAATCTGGAGATAGCGTTATTCGAATATGGCAATGATGGCAATGCCGGGCAAGCAGGATACGTGCGCATGCTCAACCGGTTTACCCGTGAACTGGACCGGGTATCCTCGGGCGTGTTTTCGCTAACCACTAACGGCGGTAGCGAATATTGTGGTTTTGCAATCGAGACCGCCGTCAACAACCTGCAATGGAGTCATTCTGACAATGACATCAGGATAATCTTTATTGCCGGTAACGAATCTTTCGCGCAGGGACCCGTCAGTTATCGTCAGGCTGCCAGCCTGGCCAGCAGACGGGGTATTACGATCAATACCATTCATGCCGGCACACATCGGCAAGGGGTCGACGATGGCTGGCAATCGGCAGCCGTGCTTGCCGGCGGCGATTATATGAGCATCGATGCAGATCAACAGGTGGTACATATCGAAGCGCCCCAGGATGAAAAATTGCCGAACTCAACGCGCAACTTAATCAAACCTATGTTCCCTATGGTAAAAAGGGCGCCGATAATGCGCAGCGTCAAATGGAGCAGGATGAGCTGAGCAGCGAAATATCAGCCGGCTTACTCCCACAGAGAGTGTTATCCAAGTCTTCGTCTTTCTATAACAACGCTAACTGGGACCTGGTCGATGCACTGAATGAAGGTGAGGTGGATGAAGATGAGCTGGTAACGATCGAAGATGCCCAGTTGCCGGAGCCCATGCAGGGGCTATCAGCGCAGCAGAAAGTTGATTACGTGCTGCAAAAATCAGTTCAGCGTAACCAGATCAAACAGGAAATTTCTGAGCTAAGCCGCCTGCGAGCAGATTTTGTCGCGCAGGCAAAACGCCAACAGGCTGCTACAGCGCCCAGCATAAGCGACGCCCTGACCGGCGCGGTCAGAAAACAGGCACGACAAAAGAATTTCAACTTCGCGCAATAACCTGTCTGCAGATTGGAGGGGCCGTGTTTGTTTTGTCGCATTACGATGATACAGATGCGGCCTTTTTTATTCGGCAAGCAAAGCGTCCATGAAGTCTTTATATCCGCGTTCTCCCCAGTCACCCGCGCAGCGCGCGGCGCGTTCGAGTAACCAGCCTTCGGCGTCAGGCCGGGTAATCAGGTCCACACCGAAGTCCTCCTCGATCACTGCCGGTGTGCCTGGCGGGAAGTCGCGGTCGAACATACTGGCTGCCATCAGCTCGCCCATGGCAGGGCGCGGATGGCCGTCAGGACGGTAGTACCTGCTCGACGTGACGGGAGTCAGCACACCTTCGAGGGTGACGGCATTCACATAGGAAAAATCGAAATAGCTTATCCTGGCGTTACAGGTAGTCTGTTTGCGGCGCAGGAACTCTAGCGCTGCGAGTTCCTCGAAAGCTGACAGGTGGCAGTCCAGCTGGCGCATATGGGTCGGGGTGAAATAGGCGTATACATCGACTCCGCTGTCACAGAAGCCATCGATCATTACGTCGAGTTCCATCAGTTCCGCGCTGCCAAACCAGGGAGGCGAATCGGGTGGGGATGGTTTCGGGGTCTTGTCGAGTTCGGGAAATACACGTTGCCTGACGATTTCCATCTGCTCATGTCGCCGGGTATGGTTCGCCTGTTCGTAAGCCTCCAGGTAGGTTGACGGGGCGGCGCCGCTATCACGCGCCCGAAGGGTCGATATAAGCTTCAGGTTGGCGCCTGCCGCCGCGCCGGTAAGGGCCAGCGAATAGGTCCTTTTCAGCGCTACCCAACGGTTGGGTCGATGCTCGGGATCGACATCCAGAATGGATTCATCGAAGCCATACCGACACGTGCTCGGGGCGAGGAACGGTAGAAAGTGTTGAGATTGATGATCGCGGCCTGCAGATCAGGGTTATCCAGTGACGAGTCGGCGAAGCGGCGGGTTTCGTAGGCGGTGCCGCCGGACACGGCATGATTGAACAACTTCAGGCCGATGACGCGGCTTGTTGCGACAGGGTCGAAGGCGTCCCTTGCCCACGAGGCTCCGTAGACAGCGACGTTCGGCTTTGCCTCATCGTAGAGAATCGGCTTATACATCCTGCCCCAACCCGCCAACAGTTGCACGATGGTCTGGTTGTCGTCACGCAGCATGAAGCTGTAAGCGACCAGATTGACGCAGGCGACGATGACCGCGATGACCGATACACACCAGGCGAAGATGCGCACAAAGCGGCGGCCCGCGGCAAGGCTGTGCTCATCATGAAGACCGGGATTTGAATATTTGTCCACGACCATTCAGAACTGAAAATATATAAAAGGGCTCAGGTTCGATAACGCGAACCAGGCACTGATGAATACGATAGAAGTGGTCACCGCCCAACGCGACGACAACGACACCCTTAGCCACCCCGGCAGTGGCGCAAGCCTCTCGTCGCGATACTCTTCGACGTGCAGCGCTGCTCTGGTAGCCTGGAACAGTTCCATCGTATTCGGCATCAACCAGACGATTAGCAGGTAAAGCGGAAACATTGGCACGATGCCCCGCGTTACCAGTGCGACTTCGTGCCAGCTAGAGAACCCGAACATGGCCGTGGCAAGGCGCAGGGCACTGTCGAGGTCGGGGGAACGGAAGAATACCCAGGCGAAGCTCACCGCGAGGAAAGTCAGTCCGATCGACAGGATGCGAGCGATCCAGGTAAGGCTGGACGAGCGACGTACGCGATCGCGTGAACCAGGTAGCCATTTCGCCACCATGGCTCGCCATAGATGATTCCCCGAAAGGTATGCGCCGTGCAACAGGCCCCAGATAACGAAGGTCCAGCCGGCACCGTGCCAAAGCCCGCCCAGGCCCATGGTGATCATCAGTGCGGCAACGGTGCGCGCCAGGCCATGATGGCTGCCGCCCAGGGGAATAAACAGGTAATCTCTCAGGAATCGGGACAGGGATATATGCCAGCGCCGCCAGAAAGCGCGGATGCTGTCGGCCTTGTACGGTGAAAAGAAATTTATCGGTAGACGCAATCCAAACATGAAGCCGAGGCCAATGGCCATGTCTGAATACGCAGAAAAATCGAAATATACCTGGAAGCCATAGCCGATACCGGCTACCCAGCCATCGACGAATCCCACCGCATCACCTGCCGCGGCGGCCTGGTAGACCATGTCGAGATAGGGCACGAAAGGATCGATTAGAACCGTTTTTTTGAACAGGCCGAAGGCGAAAAGTGCGATTCCGATGGCGACGTAATCCATGCGCAGGCGCCAGTCCCGGCGCGCCGTCAGCTGTGGCAGCATGTCGTGTTGCCTGACGATCGGGCCCGCGATTAGCTGGGGGAAGAAGCAGATGAACAACACATGGTCCCAGAAGCGCAGGCGCTCGACGCGCCCGTGGTAAGCATCGACCAACAGGCTTATCTGTTGAAAGGTAAAAAACGAAATGCCTATGGGTAGAATGATTTCCGGTACTTCGAACTGGGTCTGCATACTCCAGTTCAACGACTCGACCAGGAAGGCCGCGTATTTATAGAACCCGATCAGCGCCAGGTTGAGTGCGATGCCGAGCGCCGTCAGCGCGCGGCGCAGGCCCGCTGAAGGTCCTCTGATAACGGCGCGCGCAATTGCATGGTTAAACAGGATCGACGCGGTCAGCAGTACCAAGTAGGCCGGAATCCAGTAACCGTAGAAAACGAACGAAGCGACGATAAGAACCGGTTTGCCGAGGCGTTCGTCGTGTCGACCAACAAGCCAGTAGACGACCAGTACGATCACCAGGAAAGCGAGGAAAGAATGTGATGCGAAAACCATTTAGCTAAAGAATCAATCCCGCTTACCCATGGCTCGAAGCCGCCATCCTCGAGGTGCTTCGGTGAGCACCTGGCGAAAGCTGTTGTGCACGTTGCCTGGACAGTTGGGAGAGAGGGATTTTAACCGCTTGCTGGAAAATCCCATCGTAGTTTATGACCAACTGATAATCAATAATTGAGCCATACCGAGCCAGTGCAAATCGCTCATGGCTCAACTACTGAAGCAGGCTCAGGCGACTTTAAAAGATTCTATCCGACTGTCCAGGTATTCATCGTAAGTACCCTGGAAATTTATCATTTTGTGCTCCTTGATTTCAATCACCCGGGTCGCCAGAGAGGACACGAATTCACGATCGTGGCTGACGAATATAACCGTGCCATCGTATTTGGCGAGTGCCTGGTTGAGGGCTTCGATCGATTCCATATCCAGGTGATTGGTCGGTTCGTCGAGGATGAGCACATTGGCATCCGACATCATTAACTTGCCGAACAACAGCCGGTTTTTCTCGCCACCGGAGCAGACCCTGACCTTCTTCTTGTTGTCATCGGCGCTAAACAGCAGGCGTCCGAGCATACCGCGGACCATCAATTCATCGTGTTTTGGTTTGCGCCATTGTGACATCCAGTCAAACAGATTCAGTTCGCAATCAAAGTCGGCGGTGCTGTCCTGCGGGCAATAGGCAAGAGTCGCATTCTCTGACCATTTTATGCTGCCCTGATCGGCTTCGATCTCGCGCATCAGGCAACGCAGGAACGTGGTTTTACCCGTGCCGTTTTCACCGATAACGGCCAGTCAGGCACCGGCCTCTAAAATCAAATTGCCATCACTGAACAGGGTTTCGCCGTCAAAGCCATGACCGAGGTTTTCCAGTACCAGTGCCTGGCGGTGCAGCTTCTTTTCCTGCTGGTAAGTCAGATAAGGCGCCCTGCGGCTGGATGGTTTAACTTCATCCAGTTTGATCTTCTCCATTTTCTTTGCGCGTGAACTCGCCTGCTTGGCTTTTGACGCATTCGCAGAAAAGCGATCGACAAATTGCTGTAACTCGGCGAGTTCGGCGCTCTTTTTCGCATTTGCAGTTTGCAGCTCTTCGCGGATCAGCGATGACGCGGCTATGAAAGCCTCGTAGTTCCCCGGATAGACGCGCAACTCGCCATAGTCAATATCGGCCATGTAGGTACAGACCGAGTTGAGGAAGTGCCGGTCGTGAGAAATGATAATCATCGTCGACTTGCGCTGCTTAAGTACGCTTGCCAGCCAGGAAATAGTGTGGATATCAAGATTGTTGGTCGGCTCGTCCAGCAGCAGGATATCCGGGTTACCGAATAACGCCTGCGCCAGCAAAACGCGCAGTTTCCAGCCGGGAGCGACCTGTTGCATCGATCCGTAGTGGAAGGTTTCCTCGATGCCCGCCTGCAGCAATATTTCGCCGGCGCGGCTTTCGGCGCTGTAGCCATCCATCTCCGCGAACCGGGCTTCGAGGTCGGCGACTTTCATGCCATCCTCTTCAGACATGTCAGGCATCGAGTAGATACGGTCACGCTCCTGCTTCACCTGCCATAATTCGCTATCGCCCATGATAACCGTGTTGATTACGCTGTGTTCTTCGAACGCGAACTGGTCCTGGCTTAGTGTGCCGATCTTGCTGCCCGGGGTAATCGAAACATTACCGGAAGAGGGCGCCAGTTCACCGCTCAAAATTTTCATCAGGGTGGATTTGCCGCAGCCATTCGCACCAATCAGGCCATAGCGGTTGCCGTCGCCGAATTTTGCGGAAATATTTTCAAACAGGGGCTTTGCGCCAAATTGTATGGTGATGTTCGCGGTGGAAATCAATGGAGTCGTCCCGGGAAGTTACAAATTAATCGACAACGCCCGGCAGGGCGCGCGCAAAAGCAGCGCACTTTAATCAGTTGAGGCCCTGATGTCGAGCCTGATGGACGAATTAGTCGATGAAAAACAGGCTATTCGGGTTTTTTCAGCGGGTACAGGCTCTTACCGCCTGATCAGGCGACTCAATCAGGCGCTGGCGAAGGCGGCGGTTGTGTCGTGTCGGTACCGCCCAGTGCGTCCATCAGGGATTTAAGAAAGGCGGACAGTTCCAGTGACATAATCGAGAAATCGACATCGAACCGGGTCGCCACGTCTTCGGCTTCGACTTCATCGGCCTGTTCCTGAACCAGGTCGGAAAAGCGCAAACGCCTGAGGATCAGCTTTTCGTCAAGCACGCATTCGATGCGCTCCTGCCAGCTGAGCGCCAGCTTGCTAACGTGCATCCCCGTTTTCAGATGGCTAACAATTTCTGCGGCCGCGAGGTTCTGGTTCTTGCAACGGATAACGCAGCTGATATCGGTGTTATCACGCAGCTCGCATTCCTCGCCCAGTTCGAATTCACGGGCCGGTTGACCACTGTCGACCCATCGTGTCATGACGTCAATCGGCTGGCTCTTCGAGGCCAGCGGGATCACCGATAACGAACCCAGGGCCGCGCGCAAATGGTCGATGAATTCTTCAGCGCGTTTTGCGGATGAAGCGTCGATTACCAGCATATTGTCGCGTGGTGATATGTAGGCAAATTGATAAGCGGAACGGACGAAGGCTTTGGGTAGCAGGCTAAAGACTATTTCCTCTTTCAGCGAGCTACGCTCCTTGCGCGGCAGGTTGCGTGTCTCACGTTCCTCGATTTGCAGAACCTTTTCTTCCAGTGCCTCGTTGACGACCGCGGCCGGCAACAGTTTCTCCTGGCGTTTGGCGCAAATCATCAGGTAGCCATTGCTCGCGTGTACAAATTCACTGCCGTGCCGACCTAGCGGTGGCACCCAGCCGGAACGGCTCGAGTCCTGGCTGCCGCAGGGCGTAAAGCTGTATTCCGAGAGCTGACGGCCTAGCGATTCGGCATCCAGTTCGAACGGTTTGGTAAAGCGGTAAAGCTGTAAGTTTTTGAACCACATGAAAGAGACTGCTTGTTTAGCAGAGGGAGGGTAATTTTCGAGCCGCGCAGTCTAACAGCATCCTGTTGAAAAGCCATTGGCTTGTCTGTTTCCAGGTAAGTAATTTGCTGCTATTAGTCATTTGCACGTTTTAGTGTGTAACCTATGTGACCGGTTAGTACCTGCCAATAGTTACCGCCGCACCTTCCAGCAGTCATCGCGCACCTTCCAGTAGTCATCCCTGCACCTTCCAGAAGTCATCCCCCGCCTTCCAATAGTCATCCCCGCGAAAGCGGGGATCTTGCAACAACGCCACCACGACAAGATCCCGATACGTCGGACCGCCGCTTGCGCGGGGATGACATAGTAGAGTGGCGGGGATGACTGAGAAGCGCGAATAATCGGGGTAATAATCGGGGCCAGATCTCAATTGTTTCTGAGATCAGCGAGTATTGGGATCTGACCCTTGTATTTCTATTTCCGGCACTATTGGGGCTTTAGATAACTCAGCGCCTGGTCGAGATCGGCGATCAGGTCTTCGATATCTTCGATACCGGCGGAGTATCTCACCAGGCCTTCCGGAATGCCGGCGGCCGCGCGTTCTTCGGCGCTGCATTCGACATGACTGGTGGTCACAGGTGGGCCGACAACGGTTTCCACGCAGCCCAGGTTGGCCGCCATGTGGGCGTACTGAGTTTTGGCAGAAATATCTTTATCGCGTCGAGCCCCCCGATTACCGAAAAGCTCAGCATGCCACCAAAGCCGCGCATTTGTTGCTTCGCTATGTCGTGATTGGGGTGCGACTCAAGTCCCGGATAGTTAACCTGCTCGATCATTGGATGTTGCTGCAACCAGCTCGCAATCGCCATCGCGTTTTCATTCTGGCGTTCAACTCTCAGTTTCAGTGTTTTCATCCCGCGAATGAAACTATAGGCATCCATCGGCGACAGCGTAGCGCCATTGATTTCACGATAACGATAGACCTGTTTAACCAGTTCAGCGCTACCGCAAATGACGCCGCCGAGGGCGTCAGCGTGTCCGCCGAGGTATTTCGAAGCCGAATGCAAAACAATATCTGCTCCAAGCCGCAAGGGATTTTGATTTATCGGTGTTGCGAAGGTGTTGTCGACTACAACCAGGGCGCCGACTTTCTTCGCGGCGCCGGCCAGCCTTTTGATGTCAATTATCTTGATCGTCGGATTGGTAGGTGTTTCCAGGTAGAGCAGCTGGCAGCCCTTTGCGATTTCCGTTTCGATCTGCGTATAGTCGGTAGTTTCGCAGAGACAAGCCTCGATATTAAGTGGTGGTAGAAAATCGTTGAATATCCTGTTCGTGCCGCCGTAGATGTCCTTGATCGATACGACCCGGTCGCCTGGCTTCAGAAAGCTGCCCAGAACATTGCTGATCGCCGCCATGCCTGAAGCAAAGCTGGTCGCCGCTTCGGCAGATTCCAGTTCCCTGACCTTGTCTTCAAACGCCCGCACGGTGGGATTGGTATTGCGCGAATAGATATGCTCGGGTGTTTTCTCGAGCGCGACATCCTGCCAGGTGTCGATATCCTTGTAAGTAAACGAAACGCTGTGCACCACCGGAACCTGGGTCGAGCGCTCGTAAAGTTCGTGTTCCTGTTCCCCACCCCAGATACTGAGCGTCGATTGTCCTGCTGAAGATTGATCAGTCATAGTAAGCTCCCAAAGCCTTTGTTGATATAAATAGAGCGTTGTTCGTCGCGAACAACAATCTGCCTAGTATCAAGGCAGCGCTTGGAAAGCCTTTATCTTGATGGTTGACGATAATACACCTGATAAATGACAGGGCAAGACGTCTGAGGTGTAAATTCCGCGATGTCGTTTGTCTTTCGATTAGCGCGGGCGGGTAAGTCGGGGTTAGGTCACGTCTTTTTCAAGATGCGCAGAGATCGTGATCCAGGCCCCGAAAGAAATCCGATACCCGATTCTGAAAGTCAGCCTTTTTTCCTGGCTTTACGGGTGTTCCCGGCCGCCAGTTTTTTGATCCTGGCGATCTGCTGCTTTTCCCAACGCTGACCTGCCGCGAGCATCATTTTAGCTTTCTGCTCACCCATTTTCAGCAGGGCCTGTTCGCGCTTAAGGGCGGCCTTGAGGTTTTCGTTCAAGACATCGATTTCCGCCTTTGCCGCCTCTTTGGCAAGTTTTAGTTCCTGTTTAGCTGCTGATCTGGCGTTGCGCAGCGCGGCCTTGCTTGCTTTCAAATCCTCGCGTAGTTTTTTGAGTAATGCCTTGCGCGAGTTGGAGGCAATCTTGTTTTTGGAAACTGCTCTTTTCTTTTTGCCGGTTGTCTTTTTAGGCGCTGCTTTCCTGCTTGCCGCCTGTTTGGGTTTAGCAGCTACTTTTTTTCGGGGTGCGGCTCGTTTTGCTGCTTTTTTCTTAACGCCGGGGCTTTTCTTCGGAGTCGTTTCAGGCTCTGCGGACATGATCAGTTCCTTTCAGCTGTTGAGGTGGTTAACAGGGTACTGAAAACTGCTCGAGTATTGAAGCAAAGAATAATCGCAATTATCGGGATGAGCCAGCCAGTCATCTGCCCCTCCTTGCAGTTCACGGGAGATCCTTTCGTGGCGAGAAAAAGGTTCAAATAGTCGGTTAAACAGATTAAGGTGCTGCGATAATTTGCAGGGCAGGCAAGCTTCCCGCGCTGGCAATCAGGAACTTACAGAAAACGAGGAAATTCAAAATGAGAATGTTAGTCGCAATTTTGACCGCCACGGTCCTTGGCGGGGTTGGTACTGCTACGCTTGCCGATTCACACGGGAAAGACTGGTCCGGGATGGTTGGCGTGACGGCATTGTACAAACCCCAGTACATCGGTGACGACGAGGAACAGATGACCGGGGCGCCAGTCATTATCGTGGATTACAAGGATACGGCCTACTTCAACATCGATCGTGCCGGCTGGTGGTTCTGGAAGCCGAACGATGCCTGGCGTGTCGGCGCGGTGCTGCAGATTCGCCCGAAAGCCTGGGACAGCGACGACGGCCATCTCAATGATGTAAAGCCATTACCAAACGATTTTGACGATCCTGATACGGGTGTAGAGCCCGGTGTCAATGTTCGTTTCAAAATGGACAAGTTCACCGCGGAAGCCCAGGTGACCGCCGGTGAGGACACCAATGCGCTGATCGAAGGTAAATACAACCTGGTGCAGTCAGAACAGTTTGTCGTGACGGCCAAGCTTGGTGTCGAGTTCCTCGGTGAAGACCAGGTCAACTACAGCTGGTATGGCGATAAGGGTTCGCTGGACAATGATTCGGCAACTAACGCTTATATCGGCATCTCCGCCCTGCAGACCCTTACCCCGAGCTGGAAACTGCTTTACGGCGTGAAAACCACGATGCTGGACGATGAGATCGAAGACAGCCCGATCGGACAGGACGATGCCTACACGGTTGTCAATTTCGGCGCCGCCTACAGTTTCTAGTCACTGTCACTTCTGAAGTCGACGAGGGCCGCAAATGCGGCCCTTTTTTTACGCTGACAGTTTACTTGATTCGACTGGTTTAGCCGGGTTTTGATGTTGACAGTCCACCATGCCTCGTTAAACTCGGGTTTTGGCTTAGATAGTACAGGGCTTAACCTGATCCGGATTTAACACTTCCGAATCCGCTTCGATTCTTGCCCAAGAAGAAAATGAATAGCCGAAAGTCCGTCCACTTTGCAAGGAAGGCACGATGAATTTTAGAACCGTCGTTTTGACGATTAGCCTCTCTTTTGTTCTGTTTGCCTGCGGCGAGCAGAAAAAAGAGGCACCCAAGGCCCCGCCGCCCGAAGTTTCCGTGGTGGAAACCACGGTCGAGGACGTTCCGCTTTTCCTGGAGTTCGTCGGAGAAACATTTGGCGTGAAGGACATCACTATCCGCGCTCGCGTGGAAGGGTTTCTCGAAGGCATGCATTTCCAGGAAGGATCCGCTGTAAAAAAGGGGGATCTACTTTATACACTGGAAAGCCAGCCTTTCGAGGAAAAGGTCGCTACCCGGATGAGCAGCGTTGCCGAAGTAAAAGCCAACCTGGCAAAAAACAAGGGCGATCTGGACCGTTATGTACCGCTGGCCAAGATCAATGCGGTCAGCAAAAGCGACCTCGACGCCGCCCAGGCGGCTTATGATGCTTCACTGTCTTCCCTGGAGGCAGCCAGGGCCAACCTGCGAGCTGCTCAAATCGAGTTGAGCTACACCAAAATCTATTCCCCGATAGACGGTATCATCGGTAAAACCCAGGCCAAGGTTGGCGATTTCGTCGGTAAGGAGCCAAGTCCGGTGATTTTAAATACCGTATCCCAGGTCGATACTATCCTGGTTACTTTCTTTATCACCGAAACCCAGTACCTGGAGTTTACCCGGTTCAAGGCCAAAAACGACCCGGCGGAGCAAGCCGACGACGGGGACGACAAGTTTGAATTAATCCTCGTCGATGGCTCTGTTTATGGCCACAAGGGCGGGCTCGACTTCGTCGACCGCGAAGTCAACACAACAACCGGTGCCATGCTGGTACAGGCCACGTTTCCCAATCCCGAGAAACTGCTGCGCCCCGGGCTTTTCACCAAGGTACGGGTCCAGGTGCGGGTAGTAAAAGACGCCATCATGATTCCCCAGCGCAGCGTGATGGAAATTCAGGGACTGCACAATGTGTTCGTGGTGGACTCGAATGACACGATTCAAACCCGGAGCATAGAGGTCGGCAACAAAGTTGGATCCTCATGGATGATAACCGAGGGTTTGCAAGCTGGTGAGAAAGTGGTGTATGAGGGTTTGCAGAAAGTCAAGGACGGCGTCACCGTCAGGGCTACCATTGTAGATATCGAGCCGACAGGCCAGGATAAGAAATAATCCGCCATGGGTGATTTTTTCGTCAGAAGGCCCATCGTCGCCATGGTGATGGCGATTTTCATGGTCGTACTGGGTCTGGTTTTTCTCAGTGGCCTGCCCACCGAACAGTATCCCGATATTACCCCCCCGATTGTCGAGGTCCGGGCTACTTATACCGGCGCCAACGCGGTGAGTGTCGAACAGTCGGTGGCGACGCCGCTGGAGCAGGAAATCAATGGCGTCGACAACATGATCTACATGAAATCGGTGAACGCCAACGATGGCACCATGACGATCCAGGTATCCTTCGAACCGGGTACCGACCCGGACCTCAATACGGTATTTACCCAGAACCGTGTCGCTGCCGCCAGCGCCACGCTTCCCTCGGAAGTTACCCGCCTCGGCGTAACCACGGAAAAAACGCTGCCCAACATCCTCATGCTGGTATCGTTGACTGCAGAGGATCCACGCTTTGATCAAAATTTCCTGGGTAACTATTCACTGATTAACATCCAGGACAGGCTCGCTCGCATCAAGGGCATCGGACGAGTGAAAGCCTTCGGCGCCAGCGACTATTCGATGCGCGTCTGGATCAAGCCGGATCGCCTCGCCCACCTGGGTATCTCGGTGCCGGAAATTGTCGATGCCATCAGTAGCCAGAGCGTGGTTGTGCCGGGTGGTAAATTCGGTGCTGAACCGGCGCCTCCCGGTAATGAATTCACCTACACGGTGCGCCTCCCAGATCGCCTGCAGGACGAGGAGCAGTTCGGTGAAATCGTCGTTCGTACTACGCCGGATGGTTCCCAGGTGAAAGTAAAACATATCGCGCGGGTCGAGCTGGGCGTGGAAAACTACGATCTTATTACGCGACTCGATGGCAAGGAGGGCGTAATCATTGCGTTGTACCAGGCCCCGGGCTCGAATGCGGTTGAACTCGCGAAAACGGTGAAAGCCACCATGGCGGAACTGTCTGAGGCCTTTCCCAAGAGTATGCGTTACGATATTTCGCTCGACACCACGCTCGCGATTACTGCGGGCATCGATGAAATTATCGAAACGCTGATTATCGCGTTGATACTGGTCATCCTGGTGGTCTATATCTTTATCCAGGACTGGCGTGCGGCGCTGATTCCGACCATTGCCATACCTGTTTCGCTGCTCGGTGCTTTCATTGCCTTTCCCCTGATCGGCTTTACCGTCAACGTGCTTTCCCTGCTGGGACTGGTGCTAGCCATCGGTATCGTCGTCGATGACGCCATTGTCGTGGTAGAAGCGGTGCAGGTGAATATAGAAAAAGGTATGGCGCCAAAAGACGCGACGCGAGCTGCGATGAAGGAAGTGACGGCGCCGATTATCGCTACTACGCTCGTGCTGGTCGCGGTATTTATCCCGGTGGCGGTAATGGAAGGGATTACCGGCAGCCTCTACCAGCAGTTCGCCATTACCATCGTGGTGTCAGTGATTTTTTCCTCGATCAACGCGTTGAGTCTGAGCCCGGCGCTGTGCGGACTGTTGTTGCGTAAGCAGGAACCGGTGGGTGGACCGCTGGGGCTGTTTTTCAAGGGTTTCAACAAGGTGTTCGATAAAACGACCGCGGGTTACACCGTTTTTACCCGGGTTGTCGCCCGAAAAATCGCGATAGGCCTGGTGTTTATGCTGATACTGACGGGTAGCATAGGCGTCTTCCAGAAATTGCTGCCCGGCGGCTTTATGCCCAGCGAAGATATGGGTTACCTGCTGGTAAACATACAGTTGCCCGACGCCGCCTCGCTGCAACGATCTGACGCGGTAGCCAAAAAGGTTGAGGAAATTATCGGCAGGCATAGCGAAGCCCAATACATCACCAATATCACGGGCTTTAGCCTGATTTCCAATAGTAACGCTTCCAATTCCGGATTTATTTTCATTGGTCTGCGCGACTGGGGTGAAAGAGAAAAAACGGCTAATCAGGTAGCGGCCGCATTGAACCGCGAATTTTTCAAGGAGATCAATGAAGCCCAGGTGTTTGCATTCGCCCCACCGCCGATCCCCGGCCTGGGCAGTGGTTCCGGCTTCACCATGATGATTCAGGATCGTGGCGGTAGTACCCCGCAATACCTGGCCGAGCAGGCAACCCGTTTCATGGAAGCGGCCCGCCAGCGCCCGGAAATTGGAGGTGTGTTCACTACCTTCCGCGCCAACGTTCCGCAGCGATACATGGAAATCAATCGTGACAAGTTGCTCAAAGCCGGAACTGAACTAGATGATGTTTATGCCACCGTGGGCGCTTTTCTGGGTGGCACTTACGTCAATGATTTCAACCGTTTCGGCAGACTCTACAAGGCTTACATCCAGGCGGAGCCCGAGTACCGGATTAGTGAAGACAAGGTCGGGCTGTTCTTCGTCGCTAATGGCGACGGTGAACAGGTGCCGCTAAGTGCATTTGTCGAGATCAAGAATATCGCCGGACCGGACTTCACCAATCGCTTTAACCTGTTCCGCTCGGTCGAACTCACCGGCGGCCCGGCACCGGGTTATACCTCGGCGCAGGCGTTGACGGCACTCGAAGCGGTAGCCCGTGAGACGTTACCCGGAAATATCAGTTACGCCTGGAGTAACATGTCGTTCCAGGAGAAAAAATCGCAGGGCTCGGCGGGGGTCGTGCTGATCTTCTCGCTGTTATTCGTTTTTCTGATCCTCGCGGCGCAGTACGAAAGCTGGTCCTTGCCGTTCAGTATTTTGCTGGGTACCCCGTTTGCCATTTTTGGGGCCATCGTGGCACTTTACCTGGCCCGCATGACCAGTGAAAGTTACGAGATGAACGTGTTCGGGCAGATCGCGCTGGTGATGCTGATCGGAATGGCCGCTAAAAACGCCATTCTGATCGTCGAGTTTGCCAATATCGAGTTTAACAAGGGTCTGTCGCTGTACGATGCTGCCATGAAGGCGGCCGAGTTACGTTTCCGACCGATGCTGATGGCGGCATTCTCGTTCATTCTCGGCGTGTTGCCGCTGGTGTTGGCCACGGGCGCAGGTGCCGAAGCGCGGGTTGTCATGGGCGTGGCCTTGTTGGGCGGAATGTCGGTGGCGACTGTCCTCGGCGTACTTTATTATCCGATGTTGTTTATTTTCATCGGCAAACTTGCCGGTTACGAGAAAAAACGCGAGGCACAGATGAAGTCGACCGGTGCAGGCGATTAATGGGTACCAGGATGCTGAAAACCAAAAGTTGGGCGCCTTTCATTGTGCTGAGCTTGCTGGTGTCGGGCTGTACGCGACTGGGTCCGGACTTCGAGGAACCGTTAGTAGTAACCCCCGAATCATATAGAACCCAAGTGCAGCAGGTCGAGGCGGCTGACGACCTGCAATGGTGGAAGTTGTTTGATGACCCTTACCTCGCTTCCCTGGTGGCGATGGCGCTCGAAAGAAACCGTGACATCCGCATTGCAGTCAGTCGAATTGCACAGGCGAGGGCGACGCTCGGCTTTACCGAGCCGGATGAATACCCACGACTGGATCTCGATGGCGGCATAAACAGGGGTAACTTCACCGGCACGGGGAAAAAACTGACTACAGACACCAGCTCATACATTACCGCACCCCTGAGTTGGGAAATCGACTTCTGGGGAAAATTCAGCCGTGCTACCGAAGCGGCGCGGGCCGAATTGATTGCGTCGGAATACGCGTTAAAAACAGTCCAGTTGACGCTGGTTTCCGAAGTGGTCTCGAGTTATACACAACTGCTGGATTTTCAACGGCGCCTGACCATTTCCGAGAATACGCTCAAGTCACGCACGGAGAGTCTCTATATCATTCAGCAGCGGTTCGACAAGGGCATTATTCCCGAGCTAGATGTCAACTGGGCAGAAATTGAAATGGAAATTGCCGCCGCGGCCATTCCCCTGTACCAGCGCAGCATTGCAAAGACTGAAAACGGCCTCAGTATCCTGGTGGGTAAATTGCCCGGCGCCATCGAGATCCGGGCCAATCTGCTCGAGCGAGTTGTACCGCCCGAAATTCCAGTAGTAGTGCCCGCGGATATCCTCGACCGTCGCCCTGACATTACCCGTGACAAATTTCTGCTCAAGGCGCAGACCGAAAACATCGGCATCGCCGAGGCATTGCGCTGGCCGTCGATATCGCTCACGGCAACCCTGGGGGTAGCCAATACTGACATAGGCTCGTTAAATGTCGATGGTGACACCTGGTCCCTGGGAGGGCGCCTGCTGGGTCCGATTTTCGATTTCGGCAAGAACAAGAGCCGGGTGAAAATCGAAGAGGCGATAACGCAACAGGTTCTGTTTCAATTCGAACAATCGGTTCTGACCGCTTTCCAGGAAGTAGAGGACGCCCTGGTAGAGATTAAGACCTACCGTCAGGAACTCGCGTCGATCGACCGCCAGCTGCAAGCCGCAAAGAATGCCAACAAGCTTTCCAGGGAACGTTACAACCAGGGAGTCAGTAGCTATCTCGAAGTGCTGGAAACGGAGCGACGTCTGTTTGACACCGACCTGGCGCAATCCGAGACACAACAGTAATACCTCAATTCCTATGTCAATCTCTACAAGGCGCTGGGTGGTGGCTGGGTTACCGCCTCTGATCGTGAACAACTAACGGAAACAGCCAGTTATCACTGAGGTCCTTTCCGGGGATAGTAAGCCTGTCAACCTGTGACGGAAACTTATAACAGGGGTCGTTGATTTCCCCTGCAGGAATATTCGCTGGAACCTGCATGTCCGGTTGGTTATTCGTTTGAATCTTTCATCCCGTTCAGCAATAAGTAGCGTTTTTAGATACGAATAGTCGTATTAAATGATACTTTTTAAATTTTAGTTGCTAATTGAAACTATTGGGATCAGCCTCTTCGTTATCGTGAAAACGATATCAGGAGGGCGTCATGAGGGTTGCAAAAGTTTTTAACGTTTTACCTTGTCTAGCCTTGCTACTGAACCTGACAGCTTGCGGTGGCGGTGGCGGCGGCAGTGGCGACGAGGAAGAGGCGATCGATCCGCCCAGAATCGCGGGAATCTGGTCGGGCACCTGGGAAGGAATCGATTCGAGTTTCGGCCCGGCTTCCGGCACCTGGGAAGCCACCATTTCACAGTCTGGAGTCGATGTCAGGGGACCGATGTTGTTTGGTGGCGACATAGACTGTGCAGAGGGAAAAATGAACGGAACGGCCGATGTCGATGCTGACACGGTCTCCGGGGAGATCCATCGCGATCCATGTCCTTCCAACGACTGGATTTTTTCCGCCTTCAACCAGGACGAATTTATTGCCAGTGGCAGTTGGGAAAAACAGGGTCTTTCCAGGGGTACCTTTGAAGGCATGCGTATCGCCAAATTCACTGGTCCCCGTATCAAGTATGTGTATCCTCCCGGCGCGTTGGCGCGGGGGGTCATTACCATAGTGGGCGAGCGGCTCGATATGGACCCGGTTAATGACAGCATTACGCTGGGTCCGGGCGGGCCGGTGCTGACGCCATCAACGATCTCCGATACGATCATTACGCTAAGTTTGCCCGGTAATATCAGTCAACCCGGACACCTGGTCATGAAAACCGGTTCAGGTGAGGCGCTGAGTCCGAAATCTTTCAATACCCAGGTTAGTCAACCCACCACGGGTACGCTGCAGGATATTACGCTCGGCAGTGGCAACCTGCTGCCTGACGGCATCGCGTTTTCCGTCAACGGGCGCCGCGCCTATGTTGCCAATGCGGCCGATGGTTCGGTTAGCATGATCAATGCCGAGCGGGGAGAGGAATGGACTTCAACCGTCGTATTACCCGGTCCAATGCCGGCAATTCCGATGCACTCGGTCACAGTCGGTCCGGCTGGACGCAGGGTTTATGTCGCGGGTGACAACGTGCTCGGCGTGTTAAATGCGCACACCCTGGAGTTATTGCGTACCGAAATCGTACCTGCCAGCGGAAGCATCAACGCGAATCCGCAGGGCATCGCCGTCAGCCCGGATGGTCGTTGGTTGCTGGTTTCTGATGCAGTTGACGGCGGCAGTGTGACCGTCCTCGATGTTAATAATCAGTATGCAGTTGCCGATACCCTGGTGATGGCAGCGGGTAACATGCCGCGAGGTATTGCCACCAGTCCCGATAACACCCGTGCCTTTATCGCGGTCTCGGGTAACGATAATGAAGTCTGGGTTTACGACTTTGCCAGCGCCACGGTGAGTTCAAAAATAATCATCGGCACAAGCCCGGCTTCGGTTGCGGTGACTCCCGATGCCAGCCGGTTGTATGTCACCAACGCCCCGGCCGACACGGTTAACTATTACGACCTGAACACCGGCAATTCAGGTGAAATTGATCTTGGTTTTAGCGTAATGCCACACAGTCTCGATATTACGCCGGACGGTTTTAAGGTATACGTGACTGGAAAGCTGACCGATATCTATGTCATCGACGTGTTGTCGAACCAGGTGTCGCCGCAATTTGTCGGCAACCCCTCGGTCGGTGTTTCGATCAGCCCCGACGGCAAACGCGCTTATGTGACCGTCGCGGGTGCCGACAAGGTAGTCGAGATTGGTAACCAGCGCAGCCTGCGGATCAGTAAGCAGGGAGGCGGTATCGGTAGCGTTTACACCACCTATAAGGAAATCGAGTGCGGCAGCACCTGTATTGCATCTTTTGACGCTGGCGAACAGGTGCAATTGTTCGCTACCCCTGACTCCGGCAGTAACTCCCGATTTGACCGCTGGAGCGGTGATAGCGACTGTTTCGACGGTGTCGTCAGTTTGAACAGCAACCGTTTCTGCGTAGCCAATTTCAGAGTTTATACGCCACCTCCGCCACCACCCGGTGGAGGACATGGTTCAACGCATTGTTTCATCGCCACCGCAGCTTACGGCTCCTGGCTCGATCCGCATGTACTTAGCTTGCGTCAGTTCAGGGATGACTACCTGTTGACCAATGCCGCCGGTTCCTGGTTCGTCGAATTCTACTATCGGAATTCACCTCCGATCGCAGACTACATCCGCGAACGTGAATCACTCAGGTTTATGGTCCGGGTCCTGCTAACCCCGCTGGTATATGCGATTGAATACCCGGCGTTCTTGTTTTGCCTTGCCTTATTGTTGTTAGTGATGAAGTTGAGAAGGCGGCGGGTCGCCATTTGAGCGTCAGTTGTGTGCTTTAATGCCCCTTCGGGGGCATTTTTTTCAAATCATCGAAAATACAGATTCAGGCGTACTGATGCAGGCCGGAAAAGCACGAACCGGTTTCGTGCTTTTTTCCGTTGCTATTAACTGCGATTGATTCGGTTAGAACAATATCGTGTCGTCGGGTGCGGGTAAGGGTACAAAGGTACCGCTGCCGTCATCCAGCTCTACCGAGGCCGTGTTGATACCGGTCACGGTAATGCGTATCCGGGTATTGTCGCTACCGTGAATAATTAGCCGGCCGCTGGTAATTTCGGCAGAGAACACGTTTCCGGCCTAGTTTTGTGCCGTTGTCACCAGGAATCCGCTATCGGGAATGCCTGACAATGAAAAGCTGACGTTACTTGAAATGGCGCCGGTACCGTCATTTCCGGATTCAAGCAAGTTCATCACGATGCCGGCCGTTTCACCAGCAGCCGCTACAGTTAACGTACCGCCGACATGGAAACTGTAGTCTAAAGTAGTGGCGTTCATGCTGGCGTCATAAGAAAAGCTGCCATTAATTACTATCCCGCCACCAATCTCACAGGCAGTAAAAGTGACCGAACCCGATACATCGCTGCCGGATTCTTCAATGCTTGCAACGGCTTTGCCTGAAACGCATAAACCCGCACTGATGTCCTCGGTGCGAGCAGCTACTGAAGGCGATGTTCTAAGATTGCGCATGACCCGGTCAGTGGCCAGCCGGGCAACTTCCGCTAAAGAAGCCGACTCTTCTGATTTCAGTTCCGCGACCGTGTCAAGAGTGCCCACGAAACCCACTGCTGTATCGGCAATATCGTTCGCATTGGTAGCGTCAAATCTTGCCGCATCAGCAGGTAATTTGGGGGTAGGGAAGCCATCGTCTCCACCGCCGCTACCGCCACCTCCGCCACCGCAGCCGGTTGCGAACAGGAAAGCGCTCGCGACTAGCGGGAGCAGAATCAAACGAAATGACCTGGAAGCTGGCATAGCCTTTCTCCTTTAAAGAGGTTTCAGCAGAATCCCGACCTGGGTATGACTGGGAACCTTAAAACTCGCTGTTTCAACACTTATTTATAATCCAAAAATGATGAATTGCTGGAAAAATGGAAATAATTGGAAAAATCGGGTGTTAACGAGCCACTGCCAAATAAGCCCTTATTTTTTACTCGTTCAGAATCAAAAGAGCTAAATCAACCAGGTGAAATGAGTGAATTACAGTGACCGATAAATTAAGTTGGTTTGTCGATCAGTCAAATCAAGTTAACTGTTACTAGTGGCGCTTACTTAAAAAACCTGTCATCCCCGCGCAAGCGGGGGGTCTTGCAATTGTGGCATCGTTCCAAGATCCCGATACGTCGGACCGCCGCTTACGCGGGGATGACTATAGGTTAGGTTCTAACCGGGCACATGGGTAACAGGTAATAATGCTTTAGTAAAAGCCGTGGCTCGCATCAAGGATGCCGTATTCGTGCTGACTTTTTGCCACGGCCAGGTTCAGATCCCTGAGGTCGTTTTCCAGGGTTGTCAGCCTGGATTGCAATTTTTTGAATTGCTCCAGCAGTGTCTTGCGGTCTTTTACCGAAATAGCGCCCGAAACGAGTACGGTTTCGATATTTTGTATTCTCTCTGCGAGCTCTGCTTTTTCAGTCTCTTTTAGTCGCGCGTCGTTACGCATGTGATCGATTTCAGAATGCAGGCGGTTAAGTTCACGTCCGGTGTTATAGCCCCGGACGAACTGTTCTCTCAATTCCGCCGGACAGACTTCGTTGTATTTGCGACCGGCTCGTCCCTGGCTGAACCCGTTACTGGCTGTGCAAAACTGGGTCAACCCGGCTCGATGACCGAGCTGGTAGCTGGCGAGATCAGGTTGTATGCCATGCTCGGCACAAGCCTTGCGGTGATTGCCGATATAGGAAACGGGATAACCCCTTGCGCCATCTTCGATGCCTATCATCTGCCAGTCGGCCTGGCGACATTCGGACTTGTCCATGGTGGCGCAACCAGAACTCAGGAGGGCAATAAATATGCCGGGCAGAAAACGATAATTTCTCATAACTGTAATTCTAGTAGCGAATTACCGTAAAACCAGTTCAAGGACTGAATCAATAAGGTCGTGCTTCCAATCAATCGAGCCAGGCTATAGACCGCCGCGATTCAATAGTGGTGCGCCACACTCGCCAGGTGCATACAGCTTCAATCGACACTGGCCCCATGATTTGCACTGTTACCAGGCAAGCGCCAGTTCTTCGGCTATGTCGATCAACGTCGGCACCGAAGCGCTGGAAGCGCTGTGCAGGGCCTCGACGAACTCGGCCTTGCTGGCGACTTTTATTGCGGCGCAACCAAATCCCTGCGCGATTGCAATGAAGTCAGGCGTATAGATATCGACACCGATCGGGGGAATAGCGCGATCGACCATGTATTTTTTGATCTCGCCATAGCCATTGTTGTTCCATACCAGCACTGGAACGGCAAGATTCAACTCCACCGCTGTCGCAAGTTCTCCGAGCGTGAATTGCAGTCCGCCGTCACCGATCAGCGATACCACATGCCGTTGCGGTAGCGCCAGTTTTGCTCCGAAGGCCGCGGGCAAGCCGAATCCCAGGGTGCCGTAACCCGTGGACGAATTGAAGTAACTGCGTGGATTCGGCGCCTCGTAAAACAGGTTCCCGCCATAGACCGGCTGGGTCGAGTCGCCAACAATGATAACGTTCGGCAGGGTCTCGGCAATCAGTGCAAGAAACTGACCATGCTGATAATAAGCCTGCGGCGCCAGCGCGTCCGAAGCCTTGCGCAAGCTGGCAACTTCTTCCTCATGCTGGAAAGGCCTGCAGTCCTGCATTGCCTCGTAGAGCGCCTGCAGGGTCAAACCGGCATCGGCGCAAATGGAAACCGAGGGCAGCACGTTGCGCGTTAATTGCTCGGGGTCGATATCGACCCTGATTACCCGGCCTTCGATGTTGAGTTGATCATCGAATAGCAAGGTGTCTGTTTCACCCAGTTCAGTGCCGACCGCAAGCACAACATCGGCGGATTGTATCGCCTGCAGGACCGGTGGTTGTGGCAAACGGCTGCCCAGATTCAACGGGTGATCGGGCGGAATGACGCCTTTTGCATTTATGGTTAACACGGTGCGTATGCCTGACCGTTCTACCAGCGCTTGTGCCTGTTGTGAGGCGTCCTGCGTGCCGCCGCCGAGCACGATTAACGGGTTAGCGGCATTTTTGAGGAGATCGGCCGCGGCGTTGACTGCCAGGTCACCTGGTGCCGGCCGGTATGTCTTCGGGATAGCCTGTGGTTTAGAGGTGGTCACTGTGGCGGTTATCACATCCAGTGGCAATTCGATATGCACCGGTCCGGGACGGGCGCTGGCAAACACGGTGAATGCCCTGGCGAGCACTTCATCCAGTTCGTCGGGCCTGGCGACGGTATGACTGAAAACGGAAACCCCTGCGACCAGCTGTCGCTGGCTCGGAAGTTCATGCAGACGACCCTGTCCAAGCGCCAGTTCATGGGAATTGTTTACGCTCGAGATAACCAGCATCGGCACCGAGTCTGAATAAGCCTGCGCCATGGCCGTTACGATGTTGGTCATGCCGGGACCGGAAATGATAAAGTAGGCCGCAGGCCTGCCCGTGGCCCGGGCGTAGCCATCCGCCATGAACCCGGCGCCTTGCTCATGCCTGGGGGTTATGTGGCGCAGCCGGGTATTAGGCAAGCCACGGTAGAGCTCGACGGTATGCACGCCGGGTATCCCGAATACGATTTCAATACCGTAGGATTCAAGGCGCTCGACCAGGATTTCACCACAGGTTTGTGTCATTCGATTTTGTCCTTTGCAATGAGGAGTCAGTATCGGCATATTACAAGCACCAGCTCATGATGCCAGTAATTGATACCTGTAGCTAACGTCTGGATTTTAGTACTGCAAGACACTATCTATGAATTTCAAGCGTGTGCCGATATTGTCGCCCAGCAGAAATGGCCCCGAAATTACCCGATGACTGACAACACAGATAAAAGCTGCCAGCAACACCCGATGCCGGGCAAACGGGCGCAGTTGGGCTACCTGGTGCTTGCTTACACTGCCACCGCGTTCGGTATTGCCGGGGTGTTGTTGCCGCTGCTGCCGGGAACGCCGTTTTTGCTGCTAGCGGTCTGGGCCGCGTCGCGGGGATCGCAACGGGTACATGACTGGATTTACCGTCAGCCGATGTTTGCGCGCCTGATAAACGACTGGCATGAGCAGGGTGCAGTGCCATCGAGTGCCAAATGGCTTGCCAGCGCGATGATGATCGCGAGCTGGTCATTCCTGCTGTGGTCCGGCTATCATTGGGGATTCCTGCTCGGCATGGGCCTGTTCTTTCTTTGTATAGGCGCTTTCCTGTGGACACGCCCGAATCCCGGAGACATTGCCGAGTAACCAGAAGGAGTGCGGGAGAAGGGAATCTGGCGGGGTTGATCGGGATCGATTGAACGGGTGGTGCGGAGCGAGTATACAGCTGCCGCGCCGCAAGCCGGTAAGCACGAAACAGGTATACTGTCCGCCAAACTCATTTTTAACGGCTAAACAAATCTACACGCGAGGATCGATTGACCGACTCAAGCCCGCTCCAGGTATTGTTGAATACGCTTCCCCAGGTTGGGCAGGTGCAGTGGATCGGGGTAAGACCTGCGCGAGGTGAGCCCATGATCGGGCTTGAAGAGGTACAGATAAGTCTCGCAAAAGGGCTGGAAGGTGATCGTTTCAAGGGCCGGACGGACAATCCGAGGCAGGTTACATTGATTCAACAGGAACATTTAGCGGTGATCGCCGGCTGCCTCGGCCGGGACAGGCTGGAGCCATCCCTGCTGCGGCGTAATATCGTGGTTTCCGGCATCAATCTGCTGGCCTTAAAGGACAAGTGCTTTCGCATCGGCGACGCGTTACTGGAATTTACCGGGCTGTGCCATCCCTGTAGCAAGATGGAGCGTCAGCTGGGGGAGGGCGGTTATAACGCCATGCGCGGCCATGGGGGTATCACCGCGCGCGTCCGCGAAGCGGGCTCGGTGCGCCGGCTGGATCCGGTTTTCTATGTGCAGGGTTAAAAGTGTTCGCAATTAGCCCGATTGCCCTGGTCCGCCGACCGAAATGAACCGGCTTGCGAGGAAGTATGCCGCCACGTCTCCGCCGGGGTTTTTCACCCTGGTCTTCATCACCGGGCTATCGACTCTGTCGCTAAACATGTTTCTTCCTTCGCTTGCTAATATCGCGCAGGAATATCAGGCCGACTACAGCATTGTGAGCCTGTCGGTCGCGGGCTACCTGGGGATTACGGCGCTATTGCAGCTAATCATTGGACCATTGTCCGATCGGTTTGGACATCGTCCCGTACTTTTGTCCGGCCTGGCGATTTTTGTTCTGGCATCTGTCGGCTGTGTGCTGGCAGGCAATGTCTGGACCTTCCTCGCCTTTCGGGTGATGCAGGGAGCAATCATCGCAGGAGGGGTCCTGCCATACGCGATAATACGGGACTCTGCGCCTGAACGGGAGGCGGCAAGCCAGATGGGTTACGTGTCGATGGCAATGGCGGTCGCGCCGATGCTGGGGCCGATGGTTGGCGGGGCATTGGATGAGTTGTTTGGCTGGAGATCGAATTTTTTGTTTTTCGCGGTCCTGGGGATAGTGGCTTTAGTGCTGTGCTGGACCGACCTGGGTGAGACCAATAAAACTCCGTCAGAGACTTTCAGGAAACAGTTTCAGGCCTATCCCGAGTTGTTTCGATCGCGACGCTACTGGGGGTTCACGCTGTGCGTTACATTTTCCGTGGGTGCGTTCTATATCTTTATAACCGGGGTGCCGCTGGTAACCAGATCGATTTTTGACTTATCACCCGCAGTGCTTGGGTTCTATATTAGGTCCATAACAGCGGGTTATGCACTGGGTAGCTTCCTGTCGGGTCGTTATTCGAGACGATACCCGCTAACCACGATGATGATTGCCGGGAGAATCGTTGCCTGTGGCGGACTTATCGTCGGGCTCACATTGTTTTTCGGAATGTCCCATTTTAAGGTTGACTAATTAATATCGGTAATTATGTTAGAACCATACTACAAAACAAATAACGGGGAGCTATATCATTCTGATTGCATCAAGGTTATTCCGTTTCTTGAGAATGTT
>Ga0209678_1000061_pt1 | contig 44164 bp, 46 predicted proteins | sample WorMetilvaeELBA1_FD_187404 | JGI IMG/M metagenome (GOLD analysis project Ga0209678, IMG submission 187404) | Marine gutless worms symbiont microbial communities from Max Planck institute for Marine Microbiology, Germany - Olavius ilvae ELBA.1... ...
CCACGGCTCGATCCGCCCCCACTCTTCGTCGCTCAGCCAGAACAACGCTCGTGCCATCCAAGCCTCCCGTGTCCAACGGTGCGCTTGAATCACATCCGACGCCGAGCCGGGAACCCCCTAATTGAGTCCGGACCCTAGAGCCCCAGATACGCCTGTCTCACCCGGTCGTCGTGCAGCAACGCCTCGCCGGGACCGTCCAGGGTGATGCGGCCGTTTTCCAGGACGTAGGCGTGGTCGGCGAGTTTCAGCGACACGGCGACGTTCTGCTCGACCAGGATCACGGTCAGGCCGGCGTCGTTGAGGCGGTGGATGGTGCGGAAGACGTCCTGCACCACGGTCGGCGCCAGGCCCAGCGACGGCTCGTCGAACATGATCAGCTCCGGCTGGCCCATCAGGCAGCGGCCGATCGCCAGCATCTGCTGCTCGCCGCCGGAGAGGGTGCCGCCGGCCTGCCCCCGGCGCTCCTGGAGGCGCGGGTACATGGCAAAAACGCGCTCCATGGTCTCGTCGGCGCGTTGGCGGGCGCGGGGGATCGCGGCGCCCATCTCCAGGTTCTCCTCGACCGTCAGCGTCGGGAAGATCTGCCGGCCCTCGGCGACCTGGCCGATGCCCATGTCGCAGATGCGGTGGCTCGGCTGGCCGGTGATGTCGCGCCCGCGGAAGGCGATGCGGCCGCGCGCCGGCGTCTCGATGTCGGCGATGGCGCGGATCAGCGACGACTTGCCGGCGCCGTTGGCGCCGACGATGGCGACGATCTGGCCCTCGGCGACGTCGAGGCCGACGCCGTCGAGCGCCTGGGCGTCGCCGTAGAAGAGGTCCAGGTCGCGCACCTCCAGCACCTCAGACCTCCGCTTCCTCGCCGAGATAGCAGTCGAGCACCGCGGGGTCGCTGACCACGTGGTGCGGCGTGCCCTCGCTGATCTTCTCGCCGTGGTGCAACACGACGATGTGCTGGCTGAGCGCCATCACCGCGCGCATGACGTGCTCGATCAGCAGGATCGTCAGACCGGTGTCGCGGTTGAGGGCGCGGAAGGTCTCGACCATCTCGTCGGTCTCGGTGGGGCGCAGGCCGGCCATCACCTCGTCGAGCAGCAGCAGCTGGGGCCGCGTCGCCAGCGCGCGGGCGACCTCCAGGCGCTTGCGGTCGGGCAGGGTCAGCTCGGCGGCGCGCCGGTGGCGCTGCTCGGCGAGGCCGAGGCGTTCCAGCGCTTCGTCGGCCGTCTGGCGGGCGTCGGCCAGCGGCGAGCCATCGCGCAGCGCGCCGACGACGACGTTGTCGCGCACCGAGAGGTCGGCGAACGGCCGCACCAGTTGGAAGGTGCGGGCGATGCCGGCGTGGCAGACCTCGTCCGGCCTCAGGCCATTGATGACGCGGCCTTCAAGGGTGACGCCGCCCGTATCGGGCCGATAGACCCCGGCGATGACGTTGAACAGCGTCGTCTTGCCGGCGCCGTTGGGGCCGATCAGGCCGACGATGCCGCCGCGCTCGACCGCGAAGGAGACGCCGGCGACGGCGCGCAGGCCGCGGAAGCTCTTGGAGACGTTGGAGACGGCGAGCAGCGCCTGGCCCGGCAGCAGCTTGCCGGCCTGCTGGCGCGCGCTTTCGTCCACCATCGCCGTCACTCCCCGTCCGCCGGGCGCATGTCGAGGCGCAACAGGCGGCGCAGCCACGGCCAGACGCCGCCAGGCAGGAACAGCACGATGCAGACGACGCAGAGGCCGTAGAACACCTGCTTCAGGCCGTTCAGCTTGAACGGCAGGCCCAGCCACTCTGGCAGCCACTCCGCCAGCCAGGTCATGACCTCGCCGAGCGGCGTCAGGATCGCGGCACCCAATAGCGGGCCGATCAGCGTGCCGACACCGCCGACGATCGGCGCCAGGATCAGCTCGATGGAATTCGTGATGCCGAAGACCTGCTCCGGGAACAGGTTGTTGTTCATGAAGGCGTAGATCACGCCGGCGACCGCCGTCAGCGCCGCCGACAGCACGGTGGCGTAGAGCTTGTAGCGGAACACGTTGATGCCCAGCGCCTGCGCCGCCTCCTGGTCCTCGCGGATGGCCTGCCAGTAGTAGCCGAGGCGCGAGTTGAGGAGGGCGCGGCAGAGCAACAGCAGCGCCGCCGTCAGCGCCAAGAGCACGTAGTAGAACATCACCGGGCCGCCGCGCAGGTTGAAGAGGTCCAGCTGGGCGCCGCCGGCGACCGGAATGAAGAGGCCGCCCGAGCCTTCGACCCACGTCCAGTGGTCGAACAGGATGCGGGTGAACTCGGCGAAGGCGATGGTCAAGAGCGCGAAATACACACCGCGGATGTCGAAGCGGAAGCCCAGGAAGCCGATGATGAGGCCGACCAGGCCGGAGACGGCCACGCCGGCGAACATGCCCAGCCACGGACTGACCCCGAACTTCACGTAGAGCGCGGCCGCGGCGTAGGCACCGAGGCCGACATAGAGCGCGTGGCCCAGGCTGAGCTGGCCCGCGAAACCCATCATGATGTTCCAGGTCTGGCCGAGGAACGCGAAGTAGAGCACCACCAGGAGCACGCGCACGACGTAGTCGCTGGCGAACAGCGGCGCCGCCAGCGCCGCCGCCGCCACCAGCGCCAGGGCGGCGAGCCCGTGGCGTGGCACGCCCTCTAACAGCCGGTTCATGGCAGCCGGTTCATGCCAGCCGGTTCATGACGGCCGCTTGCCGAACAGGCCCTGCGGCCACAGCAGCAGCACGAGGATCAAGAGGCCGAAGCTGACCACGCTCTTAAGCGACGGCTGGATGAACAGCCCGGCGAGCTGCTCGGAGACGCCGATCAGGATACCGCCGACCAAGGCCCCCGCCATGCTGCCGAGCCCGCCGATGATGACGATGATGAAGGCGAGCAGCGTGTATTCGACCGCGAGATGCGGGTGCACGTCGATCAACAGCAGCATGATCGAGCCGGCGGCGCCGATGCAGGCGGCGCCGATGCCGAAGGTGAGGGCATAGAGGCGCTTGACGTCCAGGCCGACGACCTGGGCGCCCAGGCGGTTGTCGGCGCAGGCGCGGATCGCCTTGCCGGTGCGCGTGAAGCGGAAGAAGACGTAGAGCAGCAGGCAGACGATTAGCGCCGCGCCGGCGGCATAGACGCGGGTCTTGTCGAGGATCAGCGGCCCGACGACGAAGCTGTCGAAGGCGTAGTCGACGATGACGTTCTGGGCGTCGGGCCCGAAGACGATCTGCGCCAGGTTGACCAGGATCAGCGCCACGGACGCCAGCAGCAGGAACTGCATGTGCTCCGGCGCCGCGATCAGCCGGTTGATCATCGCCGCCTGCATGACGTAGCCGACGACGAACAGCACCACGGCGACCAGCGGGATCATCCACAGCGGGTCGAGGCCCAGCAGGCGGAAGCCGGTGAGCGAGACGAACATGCCCCAGACCATCAGCTCGCCATGGGCGAAATTGACGACCCGGATGACGCCGAAGATTACCGACAAACCCAGCGCCGACAGGCCGTAGACCATGCCGATCAGCAGGCCGCGGACGACGTTGTCGACGATCAGCTCCGTGGGCATGTCGGCGCCGTGTCTAGAGCTACGGCGCCGGCCGTCTCCGCGCAGCCGGCGCCGGGATTGGTGTCCTACCCGCGATCGTTCCAGCCGGGGATGGGGAAGACGGGATCGCGCACCGCGGCCTCCTTGGGCAGGATGACCAGCGGCTTGCCGTCGAAGTTCTGCACCGTGGCGAGGCCCAGACCCTCGTTCTGGCCCTTCTCGTTGAAGGCGATGCCCGGGCCGACCGAGACGTTGTCCGTGATATCGGTCGCGCGCAGCGCCGCCTGCAGCGCCATGGGATCGGCCGAACCGGCGCGCTTGTAGGCGTCGGCGACGATCAGCATGGCCTCGTAGGTGTAGACGACGTTGGTGTCGACGGAGATGTCCGGGTGGGCCGCCGCGAAGGCCTGGAGCAGCTTCGCCGTCATCGGCTTCTGCGGGTCGTACCAGGGCACGTTTGAGATCACGTAGTCGCCGAACCTGCCCATGGTCTTGAGGTACTGGTCCTCGTAGTAGCCGGGACCGCTGGAGATGATGCCCGCCGGCTCCCAGCGCTGCTTGACCATTTCGCGGGTCAACAGCATGGCGTCGTTGAGCCGGCTGACCACCCACAACAGGTCGGCGCCGGTCGCCTTGGCGCGGGCCACCTCGACCGACAGGTCGCGGGCCTTGGGGTCGTAGGGGATCGCCTCGGTCAGCGTGTAGGGCATCTCGAACTTGTCGAACACGCGGGAGATGGCGCCGGCCACCGCCGTCCCGAAGGTGTCGTTGACGTGCAGCAGCACGCCGGAGCTGGGCGCCGTCCCGGTGGCGCCGAACAGCTGCTTCTGCAGCACGAAGTTCGAGCCGACGATCTTTCGCGCGTCGGGGAAGTTGCGGAAGATGAACTGGTAGCCCTGCTCGGTGATCGGTGGCGCGGCGGCGATGTTGATGACCAGGGGCACGCCCTTCTGCTCCGCCACCGCGGCGATCGCCGTGGTCTGGCCGCTGTCGAAGGCGCCGATCAGCACCTCGGCGCCGCCGTCGATCAGCCGCTCGGCGTTCGTCGCCGCCTTCTTGACGTCGGATTCGGTGTCGCCCTGCATCACCCCCAGCGGCGGGTACCCCAGGTCGCCCAGCATCGGCCCGGCGATGTCGGCGCCCAGCTGGCAGATCTCGCCCAGCTTCGCCATGAAGCCGGAGCGCGGCAGGATGACGCCAACCTTGAGTGGGCGCGCCTGGGCGAATGCACCACCGAACGGCAGCGTCGCAGCCGCCGCGGCGGCGGTCAGCGTCGCCGAGAACTGGCGCCGCGTCAGTGCTCGGGGCTGCTTGCCCCGTGGAGTGTCGGACATGATCGCCTCCCCTGATTGGATCATGAAGCCTTTGATTACCAAGCACTGTACGGCTGCCGCCGGGGCCCGGCAAGCAAGCCTCAGCAGGGCAGGCCGCCGGCCTCCAGGCAGTAGAGCGCCACCAGCAGGTAGACGCCGCCCCACAGCAACTCGTGGGCCTCGGCGAAGCCCTTCAGGTGGTTGAAGCAGCCGTCCAGCAGCATGCCCGGCGGGCGGTCGTCGCCGGCGTGGGTCGGCGTCAAGTGCCGGCAAAGCCCGGCGAGCAGCGGTTCCAGGCGGTCGATGGCCGGTTGTGCCTCGGGAATCGGGTCCAGTACGGCCAGGCGCGCCAGCTGCGCCGCGACGATGGCGGCGGCGGAGGTGTCGACCAGCGGCGCGTCGTCCTTGAAGTCCCAGGGCGGGATGTGGTCGTCGCCGCTGTTGTCCCAGTAGTAGTCGAGCAGACGCAGGCCGGTGTCGAGGAACCGCGGCTCCCGCGTCTCCTCCCAGGCGCGCAAGTAGCCGCCGATGGCCCAGGCCTGGCCCCGGCTCCAGCAGCTGTCGTCGTGGGCGCCCAGCAGCGTGAAGTGGCGCCGCTGCATGCCCGCCGCCGGGTCGTACCCTATGAACTCCACCGTGCTGCCGTCGGCGCGCACGAAGTCGCGCGCCGTCAGGTCCAAGTGCCGCACGGCGCCCACGACGAAGCGGTCATCCGCCGTCTCCCGCGCCGCCCACCAATCCAGCAGCAGGTTCGGGTGCACGTTGTCGACGGCGACCACGTTGGGGCCGGAGAGCGTCGTGGTCAGCACCTGCACCTCGTTGCCGATCGGCATGCCGCCATTCGGCATCGCCATGGCGCGCATGCGGTTTGCCACGTCGAGCGCCAGCGCGCGCAGCTCCGGCTTCCCTTCCGTCGCGTGCAGCCGTGCTGCCGAGTAGTAGAACTTCGGCGCCCGGAACATGTCGTGGCGCTCGGCCTTGGGCCGGATCGTCTCGGTGAGCCCCAGCGCGGCATCGATCAGCGCGCGCTGCCCCGTGCGCAGGCCGGCGAGGTGCAGGCCGGTGATCCAGTGCCCGGCGCACCAGTCGCCGTCCGGCACGGTCTGCCACGTCCCGGTCGCCGGGTAGGCGTAGTACGGCCAGGCGCCGTCGGGCAGTTCCGCATGGGTCTGCGCCACCCGTTCGCACAACAGATCCAAGGCTTGCGCGCGGTCTGCCATCCGATCCTCCCGTGCCGCTCGATCCCGGGCCGCGTGCGCGTTGTCGCGGCCGCGCGGCTTCGGCTAGAATATGTATGATGATAAATCTGGCGGCCGCGGGTGTCCCGCGGGAACGTCCGGGCACGGGGAGGAACGACGATGGCCGAGGGCAATGGCGGCCGCAAGCTGCGCAGCACCGAGTGGTTCGGCAAGGCCGACAAGGACGGCTTCGCCCATCGCAGCTGGCTGAAGAACGAGGGCTTTCCCGGCGACCTGTTCGACGGCCGGCCGGTCATCGGCATCTGCAACACCTGGTCCGAACTGACGCCGTGCAACGCGCACTTCCGCGATCTGGCCGACCGGGTCAAGCGCGGGGTGTACGAGGCCGGCGGCTTCCCCATGGAGTTCCCGGTGACGTCGCTGGGCGAGACGCTGATGCGCCCGACGACGATGATGTTCCGCAATTTGGCCGCCATGGACGTGGAGGAGTGCATCCGCGCCAACCCGGTCGACGGCGTCGTGCTGATGGTCGGCTGCGACAAGACCACGCCGTCGCTCTTGATGGGCGCGGCGAGCTGCGACCTGCCGACCATCGTGCTGTCCGGCGGGCCGATGCTGAACGGCTACTACCGCGGCGAGACCGTCGGCTCCGGCACCCACGTCTGGAAGTACTCGGAGATGGTGCGCTCCGGCGAGATGTCGCTGGCCGACTTCATGGACGCCGAGAGCGCCATGTCGCGCAGCCACGGCCACTGCATGACCATGGGCACGGCCTCGACCATGGCGTCGATGGTCGAGAGCCTGGGCATGGGCCTGCCGACCAACGCCGCGATCCCGGCCTCGGACTCGCGGCGCTACGTGCTGGCGCAGCTGATCGGCCGCCGCGCGGTGGAGATGGTCCGCGAGGACCTGCGCATGTCGAAGGTGCTGACCCGCACCGCGTTCGAAAACGCCATCCGCTCGAATGGCGCCATCGGCGGCTCGACCAACGCCGTCGTGCACCTGCTCGCCATCGCCGGCCGCATCGGCGTCGACCTCACGTTGGACGACTGGGACCGCCTGGGCGTCGACGTGCCCTGCATCGTCGACCTGATGCCGTCGGGCAAGTACCTGATGGAGGACTTCTACTACGCCGGCGGCCTGCCGGTGGTGCACCGTCGGCTCCTGGAGGCCGGGCTGCTCGACGGCGACGCAGTGACCGTCAACGGCAAGACCATCGGCGCGAACGTCGCGGATGCGGAGTGCTGGAACGAGGACGTCATCCGGCCCTTCGACCGGCCGTTGACCGAGAGCGCCGGCTGCGCCGTGCTGCGCGGCAACCTGGCGCCGCAGGGCGCCATCCTGAAGCCGTCGGCGGCGACGCCGGCGCTGATGCAGCACAAGGGCCGCGCCGTCGTCTTCGAGTCCATCGAGGACTACAAGGCGCGCATCGACGATCCCGACCTGGACGTCGACGAGAGCTGCGTGCTGGTGCTGAAGAACTGCGGGCCCAAGGGCTATCCCGGCATGGCCGAGGTCGGCAACATGGGCCTGCCGCCCAAGGTGCTGGAGACGGGCGTCACCGACATGGTGCGGGTTTCGGACGCGCGCATGTCGGGCACCGCCTACGGCACCGTGGTGCTGCACACGGCCCCCGAGGCGGCGGTCGGCGGGCCGCTGGCGCTGGTCCAGAACGGCGACATGATCGAGCTGGACGTCGCCGGCCGGCGGCTGCACCTCGACGTCGCGGAAGACGAACTGGCCCGCCGCCAGGCCGCCTGGACGCCGCCCGAGCTGCCCAACCAGCGCGGCTACTACAAGCTCTACATCGACCACGTGACGCAAGCCGACACGGGCTGCGACCTGGACTTCCTGGTCGGCGCCAGCGGCCACGCCGTGCCGCGGGAGAACCACTAGGGGCACCGACAGCTGCTGGAACCACAGAGGCACAGAGGCACAGAGAACCAAAAAGCGGGGGTCGACTTCGTCCGCTGATCGTCAGTGGGGCGTCGCCGGCCGCTTCCGATGGCTTGAATAGAAATCGAACCGCGGACGGCAGCGTGTCCGACACGCGTCACGCTCTTCTCGATCCCTCTGTGTCTCTGTGCCTCTGTGGTTCAAACCTTCTTGTGTTACGACCCGAATCCGCACAGCTTGCCCGCTCTCTGCACCCCTGCTAGACCCTCCGCCGGCGCGCCGTCGAGAGCGCGCGTGAGGAAGGGTCATGAGCGAGTTTGCGAGCTATCCCAGCCTGCGCGACAAGGTCGTGTTCGTCAGCGGCGGCACCACGGGCATCGGCGCGGACATGGTGCCCCAGTTCGCGGCACAGGGCGCCAGGGTCGGGTTCTGCGGCCGTAACGAAGAAGCCGCCAAGGAGGTGGTGCAGGCCTCGGTCGACGCCGGCGGCCCCGCGCCCCTGTTCGTCAAGCTCGACCTGCGGGACATCGACGCGCTCAAGGCCGCGATCGCGGCGACGGCAGAGAAGTTCGGGACCGTCACCGGCCTGGTCAACAACGCGGCGCACGACGAGCGCCACGACTGGCGCGAGATCACGCCCGACGACTGGGACGACGGGCTGAACGTCAACCTGCGTCACCAGTTCTTCGCCATCCAGGCGGTGGCGCCGGGCATGGTCGCGGCGGGCGGCGGCGCCATCGTCAACCTGGGCTCGACGTCGTGGATGTTGAAGAACCCGGACATGCCGGCCTACACGACGTCCAAGGCGGCGATCCATGGCCTGACTTCGACCATGGCCCGGGCGCTGGGGCCGGATAGCATCCGCGTCAACTGCCTGGTCGCGGGCGCGATCATGACCGAGCGGCAGCTGACCAAGTGGCTGACGCCGGAGGCCGAGGCCATGTTCATGCAGCAGCAGTGCCTGAAGCGCCGACTCTATCCGCCGGAGGTGACTCGCATGGCGTTGTTCCTGATTTCGGACGATTCCAGCGCCTGCACGGCGCAGAGCTACGTCGTCGACGGCGGCCGCATCGGCCCCAACCCGTGAAGCTGATCCCGCCGATGCGGCCGACGATCGCCGGCCTGGACGACTCCCTGATCCGGCGCATCGCCAACGAGGCGATGCACCGCTCGGACGTCATTCCGCTGTGGTTCGGCGAGCCCGACGTGCCGACGCCCGCATTCATCAACGACGCGGCGAAGGCGGCGCTCGACGCCGGCCACACGTTCTACGCCCAGAACCGCGGGATTCCGGAGCTGTGCGCCGCGCTGGCGACCTACATGAGCGGGCTGTACCGGCCCATCGCGGAGGACCGCGTGACGGTCACCGCCTCGGGCATGAACGGCATCATGCTGACCATGCAGGCGCTGGTGGACCCGGGCGACAACGTCGTGGTGACCACGCCCCTGTGGCCCAACTGCGCCGAGACCGTGCACGTCATGGGCGGCGAGGCGCGCAAGGTGGCGCTCGAGCTCGGCGAGCACGGCTGGCGCCTCGACCTCGACCGCTTCATCGACGCCATGGACGAGCGCACCAAGGCGGTGTTCCTGAACTCGCCCAACAACCCGACCGGCTGGACCATGCACGAAGACGACATGCGCGCGCTCTACGAGACGTGCATGGACCGCGGCATCTACGTCATCGCCGACGAGGTCTACAACCGCCTCGTCTACGACGCGCCCCGCGCGCCCAGCTTCCTCGACTTCGCGGAACCGGACGACCGGGCAATCGTCGTCAACAGCTTCTCGAAGTCGTGGCTGATGACCGGCTGGCGCCTCGGCTGGCTGACCCACCCGCCGGCCATCGGCGAGACGTTCGCCATGCTGAACGAGTACAATCTGGCGGCCCCGACCACGTTCGTGCAGCACGCCGGCGTCACGGCCATCGAGCAGGGCGAGCCCTTGATCGCCGAGATCGTCGCCCGCTACCGCACCAACCGCGACCTGGTCTACCAGCGCCTGGCCGCCCTGCCGCGGGTACGCATCAGCCGGCCTGAAGGCGCGTTCTACGCCTTTTTCGGCGTCGAAGGCATCGACGACAGCTTCGAGTTCGCCAAGCAGATCGTCGCCCAGACCGGCGTCGGTTTGGCCCCCGGCCGCGCCTTCGGCGACGCCGGCGAGAGCTACCTGCGCCTCTGCTTCGCGGCGCGCACCCCGAGCCTCAGCGAGGCGATGGAGCGGCTGGTGCCGGCGTTGGGGTAGCGCTAGTCGGGGCCGCCCGATTCTGTCCCTGGCGGTATTGGCCCCCCTCACCCTCCCACCGCTTCGCGGCGGGCCCCTCCCTCTCCCGCGAGGGGAGAGGGGACGTCACCGAGTGGCCGCGTAGCCCCTCTCCCCTGGCGGGAGAGGGGTTGGGGTGAGGGGGATACTGGCTGTTTCGGGCCGAGCCCCTATCGGTGCGTGGCGGCCGCTACAGTAATCCCCGCGCCGCCAGGTTGCGCATCAGCGCCCCCGTGCCGAAGGTCCAGGGCGGGATTTCGGTGGACAGGCCGACGCGGTTGGTGAGCGCGCCGAGCTTGGGCGAGGCGATGGTGACGACGTCGCCGACCTTGTGCGTGAAGCCCTGGCCCGGCGTGTCGCGGTCGTCGACCGGCGCGAACATGGTGCCGGTGTAGAGCGCGAGGCCGTCCGGGTACTGGTGGTGGCGGCCCAGCGTCTGGGCCACCAGGTCGGCCGGGTCGCGGCTGATCTGCGTGAGCGAGCTCGCGCCGTCGAGGGTGAAGCCGTCGGGCCCGTCGATGTGCAGCGTCACGGTGGCGTTGCGCACGTCCTCGAGGCGGTACGTGGCGTCGAACAGGCGCACGAAGGGGCCGATCGCCGCCGAGCCGTTGTTGTCCTTGGCCTTGCCGAGCAGGAGGGCGCTGCGGCCCTCGAAGTCGCGCAGGTTGACGTCGTTGCCCAGCGTGGCGCCGACGATCTGACCGCGGCTGTTGACGACCAGGACGACCTCCGGCTCCGGGTTGTTCCAGCCGCTCTCCGGGTGCAGGCCGATCTCGGCACCCGCGCCGACGGCCGACATGGGCTGTGCCTTGGTGAACACCTCGGCGTAGGGGCCGATGCCGACCTCGAGATACTGGGACCACAGATCGCGGCCGATCAACGACTGCTTGAGGCGCTCGGCCTCCTCCGAGCCCGGGCGGACGTGCTCGACGCCCTGGCCGACCTCCTCGCCGATGGCGGTGCGGATGCGCTCCGCCGCTCCCGGGTCGCCGCCGGCGCGCTCCTCGATCACCCGCTCGAGCATGGACGCCACGAAGGTGACGCCCGCCGCCTTGATCGCCTGCAGGTCGACGGGGGCGAGCAGGTGCCCGGCGTCGAGCATTTCGCCCAGTGCGCCGACCCGTACGCCCGCGTGTGCCGCGACCGCGGCCGCAGGATCGTCCAGTTCCATCAACGCGGCGCTGGTCGGCGCAAGGGCGCCGAGATCGAACACACCGTCGTCGCGGACGGCGACCAGCGTCGGGCCGGCCGGCAGTGCGGCGCGGCCGACCAGCGTGCCGGCGCAGCCGTCCCCCGGCAGCACCGCCGCCGGGTCGAGCGCAAGGTCCGTCATGTTGGCTTGTCCTCCCTTGCTCGCATTGTCCGGCATGGCACAATGCGGGACAAGGGCGCGGCGAAGCGGCCCATGAGGGAGGAGTGCGATGAAAGTGGTGGTGACCGGCGGCGCCGGCATGCTGGGCCGCAAGCTGGGCCTGGAACTGCTCGAACAGGGCAGCCTGACCGCGGCCGACGGCGCCGCATCCGAGATCGAGCGCGTCGTGCTGTTCGACGCGGTGCCCCAGCCGGCGCCGCTGCCCGACGACCCGCGCCTCGAGAGCGTCACCGGCGACATCGGCGACGCCGGCCAGGTCGCGGCGTTGATCGACGGTTCCGTCGACAGCGTGTTTCATTTCGCGGCGGTCGTGAGCGCCGGCGCGGAGGCCGACTTCGATCTCGGCTACCGGGTGAACCTGGACGGCACGCGCCACGTGCTGGAGGCCTGCCGCGCCGGCGGCCACCGCCCGCGCCTGGTCTTCACCAGCTCGATCGCGGTCTATGGCGGCGAGGACGTGATCGACGACCGCACGCCGCTGACGCCGCAGACCTCCTACGGGGCGCAGAAGGCGGCGGGCGAGCTGCTGCTCAACGACTACACCCGCAAGGGTTACCTCGACGGCCGGGCGCTGCGCCTGCCGACCATCGTCGTGCGGCCCGGCAAGCCCAACCTGGCGGCGTCGACCTTCGCCAGCTCGATCATCCGCGACCCGCTGTCGGGCCAGACCGCCATCTGCCCGGTTAAGGCCGAGAGCCACATGCCGATCCTGTCGCCGCGCCGCATCGTCGCCGCCTTCCTGCACGCGCACGAAATGGACGGCGACGCGCTGGGCCACAACCGCGCCGTGCTGCTGGGCGGCATCTCGCCCAGCGTCGGCGAGATGGTCGACGCCCTGGGCCGCGTCGCCGGCGGTACGGTCGCCGCGCGGGTCGACTGGCAGCCCGACGCCATGATCCAGCGCATCGTCGACGGCTGGCCCCAGGGCATCGAGGCGGCGCGCGCCGCCACGCTGGGCTTCGACCACGACGCGACGATGGACGAGGTCATCCAGGCCTTCATCGACGACGAACTGGGCGGCCGCATCGCGGCCTGAGGGCGCCGGCCGGTTCCCGCGTAACGGATTGTTTGTCCAACAACTTCTATCATCGCTTGTCCCTTTTTTGACACAGCCCGGGGCCGCCATACGGCCCTAGGGTGGGCCCTGGCGAGCGGGGTCGCCGACTGGGATGTCCGTGCCAAGGCGCACACCACGCGCGGGACGGAGAGGGCAAAATGCTCGAACAGACTCTACCGAAGGAATGGCATGAACTTGCCGCCGTTCAGCAGAAGACCGAAGACGGGCTGCTGAGCAAACCCAACGTCGTCGGCGTGGCCCTGAGTCACAAGGTCAAGGGCGAGACGCCGACCGACGAGCCCGCGGTCGCGGTGCTGGTGAACCAGAAGTTGGCGCCGGAACTGCTCACCGAGGACGACCTGGTGCCGAAGAAGCTCGACGGCGCCACGACGGACGTGGTCGAGGTCGGCGACATCTTCGCCGGCGGCGGCACGCCCAAGGGCCTCGACACGATGCTGCTCGAAGCCCCGGCGCGAGAGTATCCGCAGTGGGAGGAGGGCGAACCCGAGCCCGTCCTGCCCGAGCCCGGCGACCTGGACATCCGGCCGGAGGCGCTGCGGCGCCGCATCCGCCCGGCGATGGGCGGCTACAGCGTCGGCCACTACCGCATCACGGCCGGCACCATGGCGACGGCGTGCTACGACCTGACGCCGTTCCCGGGCATCCCGCGGAAGTTCTATCTGCTGAGCAACAACCACGTGCTCGCCGCCAGCAACCAGGCGCGGCTGGGGGATCCCATCCTGCAGCCCGGGCCGGCCGACGGCGGGCGCTATCCGCGCGACCTGATCGCGCGGCTCAGCCGCTTCGTACCGATCCGCTTCCTCTCGGGCTCGTCGCAGCCGGTCAACTACGTCGACGCGGCGATCGCCGAGGGCGACTTCGCGGACCTCAACCGCGAGATTTACTGGATCGGCTACATCAAGGACATGTACCAGGCGCCCAATGTCGGCATGGTCGTGCAGAAGACCGGTCGCACGACCAACTACACGACCGGCAAGATCACGGCGGTCAACGCCACGGTCAACGTCAACTACGGTGGCGGCCGCGTGGCGCGGTTCGCGCGTCAGATCCTGACCACGGCGATGAGCGCGCCGGGCGACTCCGGCAGCATGGTCACCGACCTCGAGGAGCAGGCGGTCGGCCTGCTGTTCGCGGGCTCGTCGTCGGTGACGGTCATCAACAACATCCTCTACGTGCAGGCGCTGCTGCGCATTCGGGTGCACGAGGGATAGACCGCCCCCAGGCGCTTTCGGCGGGTCCCTCGCTGGGGCCCGCCGGGGACGGGCGCGGGCGGTCTCGGGAGGGCCCATGGCACGAGACATCCCAGTGACCCCACCGCCTTCGCGGGGGCGTCCGCGCTTCGCGCCTGGCCGGCGCAGCATGTTATGACCATAGTCGTGAATTCCGTTGCTCAGGCGCTCCATCAGGCCGCTTCGTGGCTCGACGAGATCCCCGGCGTCTCCGGCGTCGGCGAGAGTGAGCTCGACGGCGAGCCCTGCATCCTGGTGCTGGTGCACGACGACGACTCGGCCCGGCGCGTGCCGCGCACGGTCGCCGGCCTGCGCGTCGTCGTCGAGATCGTCGGCGAGATCGAGCCGCACTGAGCGTCACGCGGCGCGCCCGCGTTGACGCGGTCGCAGCGGGACGGGACACTCCCCGCCAGTCGCCATGCGGGCCGGGGAGACCGGGTATGTCGGAGTCCGAAACCACGCCGTCGACCGGGCTGTCCGCCGAGGACTTCGGCGGTCTCACGCGCAGCTGGGTCTGGCTCCTGGCCTTGGGCCTGCTCTTCATCGCGATGGGCGTCGTCGGCCTCTACATGGTGGGGACCCTGACGCTTGCCAGCGTGCTGATCTTCGGGATCATGTTGCTGGTCGGCGGTGGCGCCCAGATCGTCGAGGCGTTCCAGTGCAGGGGCTGGCGAGCCATCCTGTGGCACGTCGCTATCGCCGTGCTGTACCTCTTCGCCGGTGTCGCGGTGATCGCCGACCCGTTCGGCTCGACGCTCATCCTGACCTATGCGCTGGCCCTGATCCTGATCGCCATCGGCGTCGCCCGCGCCATCATGGCGTTCCGGATCAAGGGCGCCGACGGTTGGGGCTGGTCGCTCGTGACCGGCGTCCTGACGGTCCTGCTGGGCGTCATGATTCTGGCGGACTGGCCGTATTCCGGCCTTTGGGTGATCGGTATGGTGATCGCGGTCGACCTCATCGCGCACGGCTGGGCGAACGTCTGGATCGCGCTCGCGGCGCGTCAGGGGCGCGCGAGGCCGCCGCCTGACCGCGCTGCCCGGCTCGCGGCAGCGCGAGCAACCGCGACTTTGGCCGCCGCGCCGCTGGACCATATTGCCGTCCATGACGTACGTATCGGTCATGGCTAGACGTCGACGGCACAGAACCGGGGGCGTGAGTTCCGGCATCGGCGGGGTCGTGCTGTTCTTCGGTGCCGCGCTGGCGGCGCTCGCGGTCGCGGCGCTGGTCGCCGACGTCGCCCCGCTGCTGTCCGGCGGCACGGCGCGCGCGACCGCGGCGGGCGAGCTGTGGTTCCGCTTCGATCCCGGCAGCCTCAATTTCACCCAGGCCATCGTGCAGCGCTACATTAGCCCGGCGCTGTGGGACCCGACGATCGTCGGCATACTGCGGTCGCCGGCCTGGCTGGTGCTGGGCCTGCCCGGGGCCGTGCTGCTGCTGCTCGGCGGCTGGCTGCGGGCGCGCTAAGCCAGGCGTCCGTCGCGCCGGCCGGCGCCGCCCGCCATGCCACTGGCGCCGCTCACGCGTTCACCGTCGTGCCGCCGTCGATTGTCAGCGTCTGGCCGGTGACGTAGGCCGCCGCGGGCGAGGCCAGGTAGACCGCGGCGTGGGCGACTTCCTCCGGCCGGCCCCAGCGGCCGAGCGGCACGCGGCCGGTGACCCAGGCGTCGAACGCGGCGTCGTCCTCCAGCGGCTGCGTCAGGTCCGTCAGCACGAAGCCCGGCGCCAGCGCGTTGCAGGTGATGCCGTCGGGCGCCAGCTCGACCCCCAGTGCCTTGGCCAAGCCGCGCACGCCGGCCTTGCTGGCGACGTAGGCCGGGATGTTGGGCCGCGCCACGTCGCTCATGACCGAGGCGGTGAAGACGATGCGGCCGCCGCCGCGGGCGCGCACCGCGTCCGTCGCCATGTGCGGCGCGGCGGCGCGCGCCAGGTAGAAGCAGGCGTCCAGGTTCAGCACCATCTGGCCGCGCAGCGCCTCCGGCGTCAGCTCGGCCAGGCTCGTGCGCAGCGTCGTGCCGGCGTTGGCGACGGCGATGTCGAGCCCGCCCTGGCGCTGCGCCAACGCGTCGACGGCGGCCGTCGTCGACGCCGGGTCGGTGACGTCGAACGGCGCTGCCGAGGCGTCGAGCCCGTCCCCGGTCAAGTCCGCGACCGCCGCCGCGACGCTCGCGTCGTCGCGGCCGTTCACGGCGACATGGGCGCCGGCCTCGGCGAAGGCGCGGGCGATGGCGCGACCGATGCCTCGCGTCGAGCCGGTGACCAGCGCAGTGCGGCCGGCGAGCGAGAACGACCCGCCGGATGCGTCAGCCATCGACCTGCATCAAGGCGGTGATCGGGACGTCGATCTGGCGGCGGCCGTTGAGGAACTGCAGCTCGATGATGAAGGCTGCGGCGCAGACGTCGGCGCCGACCTTGCGCAGCAGGTTGATCGCTGCCGCCGCGGTGCCGCCGGTGGCCAACAGGTCGTCGACGACGATCACCCGCTGGCCCGGACGCACCGCGTCGGCCTGGATCTCCATCGTGTCCTCGCCGTATTCCAGCTCGTAGGTGTAGCTGATCGTCTCGCCGGGCAGCTTGTCGGCCTTGCGGCACATGATGAAGCCGCAGCCGAGCTGCAGCGCCAGCGGGGCGCCGACCAGAAAGCCGCGGCTCTCGATGCCGACCAGCAGGTCCGGCTGGTACCGGCGAAGCTCGACCGCCAGCAGCTCCAGCGTGTGGCGCCAAGCCTGGTTGTGCGCCAACAGCGTCGAGATGTCGTAGAACAGGATCCCCGGTTTCGGAAAGTCCGGAATCGTGCGGATGTGGTCCCTGATGTCCATGCGCCGCGCCTTCCCTGACAGGACGACCGGCGGCCCCCACCGCCGGCACCGCGACGCTCGCCCGCGCGGCAAGGGCGAATGCTATCGCCGGCCCCGGTGGCGCGCAATTCCTCGCCGCGGTGAGGTGCGCGTTCTCACGCAAGAGGCGATGAATCGTTTGAATGATCTTGCCGTGATATGACACATCCGTTGCAAGCCACAGGGCGGCCGGCGTAGGCTGGAGGTTCCGGGGGACGATCATCCTGGGCGGCGTAGGGAGGCGCCGGGGTGACGAGCCAGAACAACATTGCTCAACAGGAGCAGGTGTCGATGATGCGGCACTTGCGCGAGGCCTATCCGCAGCTCAGCCCACAGCTGCGCCGCGCCGCGCGCTACATGCTCGACCGGCCGGACGAGGTGGCGCTGTCCTCGATGCGCCAGCTCGCGGGGCAGGCGGGCGTCCAGCCGGCGACGATGGTGCGCCTGGCGAAGCAGCTGGGCTGCGGCGGCTATGCCGAGCTGCGCGAGAGCTTCCGCGACCGCCTGCTGGCGCGACGCGACGCCTATGGCGCCCGCGCGCGCCGGTTGCAGGCGCGCAACGACCTCCGGCCGGCGGCGGATGCCGCGCGCGACGGCCTGGCGAGCCTGGCGGAGGAGATGTTCCGCGCCGACAGCGACAACCTGGCGACGACGCTGGCGCGCTGCGAGCCGGCGCGGCTGGCCACGGCGGCGCGGTCGCTCGACGGCGCCCGCCGGCTCTACGTCGTCGGCTCGCGCAGCCTGTTCCCGGCGGCCTTCAGCTTGCACTATGGCTGCCGGCTGTTCCGCGACGGCACGATCCTGCTCGACGGCCGCGGCGGCACTTTTCACGACGCGCTGCGCGGCCTCGATCGCGACGACGCCATGGTCGCCTTCTCGGTCGCGCCCTACAGCCGCGACGCCGTCGCGGCGGCGGCCTTCGCGGCCGAGCGCGGCGCCCCGGTCGTCGCCGTGACCGACAGCCCCGTGGCGCCGCTGGCGCGCCTCGCGGCGCACGCGCTGCTGGTCGCCAACGACAGCCCGGCGCTATTCGACTCCGTCGTCTCGGCGATGGCCGTGGCCCAGGTGCTGGTCGCCCAGCTGTTGGCCCAGGGCGGCCCGGCGGCGCTGGCGGCGGTGGGCGAGAGCGAGGCCCAGCTGGCGCGCTTCGACGCCTACTGGCCGGACACCGAGCTCGTCGAGGCGGCAAATGGGAAGGCGCTGCCATGAGCCACGTCTTCCATCGCCAGCCGGGTGCGGCCCTGCCGGTCGCGGCCAGCGGCGACGGCATCTACATCGTCGACACGGCGGGGCAGCGCTATCTCGACGCCTCCGGCGGCGCCGCGGTGTCGTGCCTGGGCCACAGCGACGGCGACGTGATCGCGGCGATCAAGGACCAGTTGGACCGCTTGCCGTTCGCCCATACGGCGTTCTTCACCAACGAGCCGATGGAGCGCCTGGCCGACGCCATGGTGGCGCCGGCGCCCGACGGTCTCGACCACGTCTACTTCGTCTCCGGCGGCTCCGAGGCGGTCGAGGCGGCGCTGAAGATGGCGCGGCAGTACTGGGTCGAGCGCGGCGAACCGCAGCGGCGGCACTTCATCGCCCGGCACCAGAGCTATCACGGCAATACGCTGGGCGCGCTCTCGGTCGGCGGCAACACGGCGCGGCGCGAGATGTTCGACCCGGTGCTCCTGGAGACGCACCACATCGCGCCCTGCTACGCCTACCGGCACCGGCGCGACGACGAGAGCGCGGTTGAGTATGGCCGCCGCGTCGCCGACGAACTGGCGGCCAAGCTCGAGGAGCTGGGGCCCGAGACGGTGATCGCCTTCGTCGCCGAGACCGTGGTGGGCGCCACCGCCGGCGCGGTGCCGCCGGTCGACGGCTATTTCGAGCGCGTGCGCGAGATCTGCGACGCAAACGGCATCCTCTTGATCCTCGACGAGGTGATGTGCGGCATGGGCCGCACGGGCCGGCTCTATGCCTGTCTGGAGGACGGCGTGGCGCCGGACCTGCTGGCCACGGCCAAGGGGCTGGGCGCCGGCTATCAGCCGATCGGCGCCGTGCTGGTCGCCGACCACGTCTACCGAACGTTCGTGGAGGGCTCCGGCTCGTTCCAGCACGGCCACACCTATATGGGCCACGCGACGGCCAGCGCCGCGGCGCTGGCGGTCCAGCGCAAGCTGCAGGCGCCGGGCACGATGGACCGGGTGCGGGCGCTGGGCGAGCTGCTGCAGCAGCGCCTGGAGGCCCGCTTCGGCAACCACCATCACGTCGGCGACGTGCGCGGCCGCGGGCTGTTCCGGGCCATCGAGCTGGTCGCCGAGCGCGACGGCAAGACGCCGTTCGATCCCGACCTGAAGCTGCACGCGCGCATCAAGGCGGCGGCCATGGCGCGCGGCCTGATGTGCTACCCGGCGGGCGGCACCGCCGACGGCCGGCGCGGCGACCACGTGCTGCTGGCACCGCCGTTCATCGCCTGCGAGGACGACATCGCCACCATCGTCGACCGCCTGGGCGAGGCGGTCGACGCGGCCCTGGCGGAGGTCGCGGCATGAGCTTCAAGGCCGCGCCCGAGCTCGGCGTCGTCGCCGAGACCTCGCCCTGGGAGCCGCTGGTCATCGCGGTGGCGCCCAACGGCGCCCGGCGCACCCAGGTCGACCACCCGGCGCTGCCGATGTCGGCCCGCGAGATTGCGGCGGCCGCGGTCGCCTGCCGCGACACCGGGGCAGCGCTGCTGCACCTGCACGTGCGCGACCAGGACGGCGAGCACACGCTCGACCCGGCGCGCTACCTCGTAGCGCTCGACGCCGTGCGCGCCGCCGTCGGCGACGGCCTGGTGGTCCAGCTGACGACCGAGGCGGTCGGCCGCTACACCGCCGAGGAGCAGATGAAGGTGGTGCGCGCCGAGCGGCCGGAGGCGGTCTCGCTGGCGCTGCGCGAGCTGATGCCGCCGGGGGCGCCGGAGGCGCCGTTGGCCCGCTTCCTCGACTGGATGATCGGCGAGGGCATCCAGCCGCAATACATCCTCTACGATGCGGGCGACGTCTGGCGCTTCGCCAAGCTGTGCGAATCGGGTACGGTGCCCGCGCGGGCGCGCAACGTGCTGTTCGTGCTGGGCCGCTACGCCGTCGACCAGCGTTCGCGACCGGCCGACCTGCTGCCGTTCCTCGACGCCTGGCGCGCGGCCGCCGTCGAGGCCGCCAGCTGGTCCGTCTGCGCCTTCGGGCCGCAGGAGAACGCCTGCGCCTTGACCGCCGCGGCGCTGGGTGGCCATAGTCGCGTCGGTTTCGAGAACAACCTGCATCTGAGCGACGGCTCGCCCGCCCCGGACAACGCCGCGCTGGTCGCGCAGGTTCGTGATGGCGCCACGCTGCTGGGGCGCCCCGTGGCCGACGCCCGCCAGGCGCGCCGGCTGATGGGTGCCTGACGTGGCGCGCCGGTCGAGCATAGGGCCCGCGCGTGGCACGACTGATTCTGGCGCTGCTCGCCACCGCCGTCCTGGCCGCGGTCATCGGCATGGGCGCGGCCTACATCATGCGCTCGGACGAGGAACCGCCGGAACGCCCGGTCGCGGCGCTGCCCGAGCCGACGCCCGAACCCCCGCCGGAATCCGAGCCGGAAGCCGAGCCGGAAACGCCCGCGGTGGAGACCGCACCGGAACCGGAACCCGAGCCGACGCCGGCGCCGGCGGCGCCCGTGGCGCTGCCGCCCTTGCCGCCGCTGCCGCCGGCCGCGGACGAGGCGGCCTCGGCGCAACCGCCGCCGCTGCTGCGTCTCGGCACCGGGCGGGTCACCGGGGTCTACTTCCCGGCCGGTGGGTCGCTGTGCCGGCTGCACAACGGCGCCCGCGGGGAGGACGCTCCCTACTGCGCGGTCGAGGCGACGGCGGGCTCGGTCGAGAACCTGCGCCGCTTGCGTGCCGGCGACCTGGACCTGGCCGTGGTGCAGTCGGACTGGCAGTACCATGGCGCGCGCGGCACGACGGAGTTCTCCGACGCCGGACCCGATGCGGCGTTGCGTTCCCTGTTCTCGTTGCACGGCGAGCCGCTGACCGTGGTCGCCCAGCGCGAGGCGGGCATCCGCTCGTTCGGCGACCTCAAGGGCAAGCGGGTCAATCTGGGGCCGGACGGCTCGGGCCAGCGCGTCGCCATGAACGTGGCGCTGGCCGCCTTCGACCTGGCGCCCGGCGACCTGGCGGCGGCCGAGGAGCGCGCCTTCGCCGAGCAGGTCCTGGCCCTGTGCGAGGGCCAGGTGGACGCGGTCGCCTTTGCGGTCGGCCATCCCAACGGCTCGGTGATGGACGCGACCAACGCCTGTCGCGGGCTGATCGTGCCGGTCGACGGGCCGTCGCTGGCGCAGAAGCTCGAGGAACTGCCCTATCTCGCGCGCATTGCGGTGCCCGGCGGCTTCTATCCGGGCAACGCGGCACCGGTGGCCAGCTTCGGCGTCGTCGCCACGCTGGTCAGCCGCGACACGGTCTCGGAGGCCGCGGTCTACGCCTTCGTGCGGGCGGCGTTCGAGGGGCTGGACCGCCTGCGCGCGGCGCACCCGGCGTTCGCCGAGCTGGACCCGGCGCTGATGATCCGCGCCGGCTTGACGGCCCCGTTGCACCGTGGTGCCGTGCGTTACTACCGCGAGCGCGGCTGGCTGGACGAGTGACCGGCCGGTCCGCGCCCCGTCGCTCTGTGCTTGACCGCGACGCGCGAGCGGCGCGACAGTCCGCAGACGTAGAAGCCGCCGCAGGAGACCTGCGGCTCGGGGGCGCGCCCTGGCGCGTCCCGGCATTGTTCGGGCCGGTCGCCATCGGGGTCTCCCGTGCGGTCCGGCAACCGGCCGGCGCCCGACCGGCGTCGTGCCATGCGATCCTGGTTTGATCCGTTTAACGCGAGGGGGGTGTGAGAGACATGCGTAAACTTGCCATTTCGACCCTGGCCCTGGGCCTCGTCCTGGGCGTGGCTGCGTTGGGGACGCCTGAGGCGCAGGCGCAGCAGAAGTTCGTCAGCATCGGCACCGGCGGTGTCACCGGCGTGCACTACCCGACCGGCGGCGCCATCTGCCGCCTGGTCAACCGCGGCCGACGCGAGCATGGCATCCGCTGCTCGGTCGAATCGACGGCCGGCTCGGTGTTCAACATCAACGCGATCCGCGAGGGCGAGCTGGAGTTCGGCGTCGCCCAGTCCGACTGGCAGTACCATGCCTTCAACGGCACGCCGAGGTTCGCGGACAAGGGCGGGCAGTTCCCCGACCTGCGCGCCGTGTTCTCGGTGCACCCCGAGCCGTTTACCGTGGTCGCCCGCGCCGATGCCGGCATCCAGGACTTCCAGGACCTCAAGGGCAAGCGGGTGAACGTCGGCAATCCCGGCTCCGGCCAGCGCGGCACCATGGAAGTGCCGATGGAGGCCTTGGGCTGGACGATGGACGACTTCGCGCTGGCATCAGAGCTGAAGTCGGCCGAACAGGCGCAGGCGCTGTGCGACGGCAAGATCGACGCCATCGTCTTCACTGTCGGCCATCCGTCGGGCTCGATCCAGGAAGCCACGTCGTCCTGCGATTCCGTGCTGGTCAACGTGTCCGGCGTGGTCGTCGAACGGTTGGTGCGCGACAACCCGTTCTATCGCACGGCAACGATCCCGGGCGGCATGTATCGCGGCACGGCCAACGACGTGAAGACCTTCGGCGTCGGCGCGACGTTCGTGTCCTCCGCCGGGGTCGACGACGAGGTCGTCTACGTGGTGGTCAAGGCGGTATTCGAGAACCTGGACAGCTTCAAGAAACTGCACCCGGCCTTCGCCAACCTGAAGGCGTCCGAGATGGTCAAGGACGGCCTGTCGGCGCCCGTCCATCCCGGCGCGGCGAAGTACTACAACGAAGCGGGGCTGATGTAGCGCCGCTCTGCGGTCTCGGGGCGGTCGTCGTCGGCCGCCCCGACATCGCGCCTGGGCCCATTCATTCCTGATTTGACCGCGCGCCAGGCGGTGCGGGGCGCTTCGGTGCAGGAGGGGGGACTGCCGTGAGCGACGACCAGAACAACTCGGCGGGCGCCGACGGACGCTCCGTCAAGATGTCCGAGGAGGAGCTTGCCGACCTCGTCGCGTCGAGCGATTCGGGGGCGCGCTCCCCGCTCGGCCCGGTCGGCAAGCTGATCACCGGCGTCGCCATCGCCTGGTCGGTGTTCCAGCTGTGGATCGCCTCGCCGCTGCCGTTCATGGTCGGCCGCGCCATCCCGGTTCTGAACCTGGACGAGCAGAAGTCGATCCACCTGGCGTTCGCAATCTTCCTGGTGTTCACCGCCTACCCGGCGCTGAAGCGCAGCCCGCGCGACCGCATCCCGCTCCAGGACTGGGTCCTGGCGCTGGTCGGCGCGTTCTGCGGCGGCTTCCTGTTCCTGTTCTTCGACACGATCGCCGCGACCGCGGGCGCGGCACTGCCGACGCGGTTCCAGATATTCGTCGGCTCGGTCGGCCTGGTGCTGCTGCTGGAGGCGACGCGCCGCGCGCTCGGCCCGCCGCTCACGGTCGTGGCGCTGGTCTTCCTGCTCTACCTGTTCTTCGGCAACCAGCCCTTCATCCCCGAGGTCATCCAGTGGAAGGGCGCGTCCTACAACCGCGCCATCGGGGCGATGTGGCTGACGACCGACGGCGTGTTCGGCGTCGCGCTGGGCGTCTCGGCCAGCCTGGTCTTCATGTTCGTGCTGTTCGGCGCGCTGTTGAACAACGCCGGCGCCGGCAACTACTTCATCAAGGTCGCCTTCGCCGCGCTCGGCCATTTGCGCGGCGGCCCGGCCAAGGCCGCGGTGCTGGCCTCGGCGATGACGGGCATCGTCTCCGGCTCCTCGATCGCCAATGTGGTAACGACCGGCACCTTCACCATCCCCTTGATGAAGCGCGTCGGCTTCTCGCCGGAGAAGGCCGGCTCGGTCGAGGTCGCGTCCTCGGTGAACGGCCAGCTCATGCCCCCGGTGATGGGTGCCGCGGCGTTCCTCATCGCCGAGTTCACCGGCATCTCCTACCAGCAGGTCATCGTGCACGCGGTGCTGCCGGCGACGATCTCCTACATCGCGCTGCTCTACATCGTGCACCTCGAGGCGCTGAAGCTGAACATGAAGGGCCTGCCGAAGCCGGGCCCGATGTTCACGCTGGCCCGCCGGCTGATGGGCTTCATCGGCGGATTCGTCGGCGCCGTGGCGATCGGCGGCGTGATCTACGCCGTCATGGCCGGCGTCGAGGCGGCGGCCGGCGACGCCACGGGCTGGGTCGCGGCGCTGCTGGTCCTGGTCGTCTACCTGGCGCTGCTGCGCTACGCCGCGCAGCAGCCGGACCTGGAGATCGACGACCCCAACGCGAAGGTCGTCGAGCTGCCGGAGCTGTGGCCGACGGTCAAGACCGGCCTGCACTTCATCCTGCCGATCGTCGTCCTGATGTGGATGCTGATGGTCGAGCGCAGGTCGGCCGGCCTGTCGGTGTTCTACTCGACTGTGCTGATGATCTTCATCGTGCTGACGCAGCGGCCGCTCAAGGGCCTGTTCCGCGGCGAGAGCGGCTACGTCGCCGCCTTCATGACGGGCTGGCACGAGATGGTCGACGGCCTGGCGACGGGCGCGCGCAACATGATCGGCATCGGCGTCGCCACGGCGACCGCCGGCATCATCGTCGGCGTCGTCGCCCAGACCGGCATCGGCCAGGTCATGGCGGAGTTCGTCGAGTTCATCTCGGGCGGCAGCCTGATCCTGATCCTGGTGTTCACCGCGGTGATCAGCCTGATCCTGGGCATGGGCCTGCCGACGACCGCGAACTACATCGTCGTCTCCTCGATCATGGCCTTCGTGGTGGTCGAGCTGGGCGCCCAGGCCGGCCTGATCGTGCCGCTGGTGGCGGTGCACCTGTTCGTCTTCTACTTCGGCCTGATGGCCGACGTGACGCCGCCGGTCGGCCTCGCCTCGTTCGCCGCGGCGGCGGTGTCGGGCGGCGATCCGCTGCGCACCGGCTTCACGGCGTTCTTCTACTCGCTGCGCACCGTGGCGCTGCCATTCCTGTTCATCTTCAACACCGACCTCTTGCTGATCGACGTCGGGCTGATCGACGGCATCTTCGTCTTTGCCATCGCGACGGCGGCGATGCTGATCTTCGCCGCGGCGACGCAGGGCTACTGGATCGCGCGGTCGAAAATGTGGGAGTCGGCGGTCCTGCTGGTGATCGCCTTCACGCTGTTCCGGCCGGGCTTCTGGCTCGACCAGGTGCAGCCGGAGTTCACGCCGCTGCCGCCGGCCACGGTGCTGGAGCTGGCGGCGCAGGCGCCACCGGACAGCGAGCTGCGCATCATCGTCGAGGGGCCGGACTTCAACAACCCGACCGATACCTTGCGCAAGACGATCGTCGTGCCGCTGGGCGAGGCGGTGCCGGACGGCGCCCAGCGGCTGGAGCAGAACGCCGACATCCTGGTGCTGTTGGAGGACGACGAGGCCATCCTCGACGAGCCGCTGGGCGGCGAGGCGACCTTCGGCGGCCGGCAGATGAACGGCGTGTTCGAGTTCTACGGCGACGAGCCGACGCGCATCGTCGCGGTCGAACAGCGGGCCGAGCGCCTGCCCAAGGAGATCTTCTACCTGCCGGCGCTCTTGCTGTTGGCGCTGGTCTATATGCTCCAGCGGCGCCGCGCCCGCGCCGCCGACTAGGGAGGAACGGGCGCGTGTACAATGAGATCCTCTGGCCGGTCGACCTCAACCACGAGAGCTCGTGGGTCAAGGCCCTGCCGACCGCCGTCGAGTACGCCCAGGCGTTCGGCTCGCGGCTGCACGTGCTGACCATCGTGCCCGACTTCGGCCTGGCCATCGTCGGCAGCTTCTTCCCGCCGGACTTCGAGGCCAAGGCGCTGGCCAAGGCGAACCAGGACCTGCACGCCTTCGTCAAGACGAACGTGCCGGACGGCATCGAGGTGCAGCACGTCGTCGGCCACGGCACGGTCTACAAGGAGATCCTGCGCGTCGCGGCGGACACGTCGGCCGACCTCATCCTGATGGCCTCGCACCGGCCGGAGCTGGAGGACTACCTCCTGGGCCCCAACGCCGCCCGCGTCGTCCGCCACGCCAACTGCTCGGTGCTGGTGGTGCGGTAGGGACCGCGGACTCGCGCAAGGAAAAGGGCGGCGGGAAACCCGCCGCCCTTCCGATTCCCGGTGCGGGGTCGTCAGTTGGACATCACCCGCACGTCTTCCGGCAGGAAGAACATGTTGTCCTGGTCTTCCGCCACGGCGCTGTGGCAGTCGACGCAGAACTGCACACCGGCCGCGTTGGTGCCGCCCGTCGTGCCGAAGATCGAGCCGTCCGGCATGATCATCGTGTAGCGCCAGTCGAAGCTGGCGGTATTGAAGCCCGCCGGCATCTTCTCCATCAGGAACAGCGGTCCGACGCCGACGCCACCGGCGGCGTTGATCGTCATGCTTGGCTTGCCCAGCTCGGCGCCCGCCGCCATGGTGCCGGCTTCCTCGAACTTGCCGTAGTTGCGCGCCACGCCGTTGGCGAAGTTCTGCACGTAGCGGCCGCCATGGGTGTCCGAGACGTAGGGCTGCGTGGCGTATTTCGGCCAGCCGGAGAACGTCGCGCTGAGCGCGTTGCCCGACTTGCCCCACGCCGCCGTTGCTTCCGGCAGGATGCAGTCCCAGGCCGCGTTGGCTTCCGCTGCCGTCAGCTCAGGCGCCTCGCCCGCCGCGCAGGGATTGCACGGGTTGCAGGGATTGCACGGGTTGCAGGCTGCTGCCGCGCAGGGATTGCACGGGTTGCAGGGATTGCAGGCCGCCGCCGCGCACGGGTTGCACGGGTTCTTGGCCGCGCACGGGTTGCACGGATTGCAGGCCGCCGCCGCGCACGGGTTGCAAGGATTCTTGGCCGCGCAGGGATTGCACGGGTTGCAGGCTGCCGCCGCGCACGGGTTGCAGGGGTTGCAGGGATTGCAAGCCGCGGCCGCACACGGGTTGCACGGGTTGCACGGATTGGCCGACGCCAGCGCCGCCAGGCGCGGCACGACGCACTCCGAGCTGACGCCAGCGGCGCCCGCCGCGCAGGGATTGCACGGATTGCAGGGGTTGCAGGCCGCCGCCGCACACGGGTTGCAGGGGTTGCACGGGTTGCAGGGATTGCAGGCCGCCGCCGCACAGGGGTTGCAGGGATTGCACGGGTTGCAGGCGGCAAGCTGGATCATCGGCTGCGGCTGGGCCATCGGCAGCGCCGCGACGCCGTTCGCGGACGTGGCAACCGGCGAGGCGGCAAACGCCACGCCGGAGCCCACGAACAGCGCGACCCCGGTGGTACACAGCAGTTTCGCCCTGTAGCTCATCTTTGTCTTCCCTCTACGAACGGCCGGCAGTGCGCGGCCGCATTGTTCTTGTTCTGGTCAGTTGGTCTTCGTCAGTTGGTCTTGGCCGCGCAGGGATTGCACGGGTTGCAGGGATTGCAGGCCGCCGCGGCACACGGGTTGGCGCCGCACGGGTTGCACGGATTGATCTTCTTCTTCTTGGCCGCGCAGGGATTGCACGGGTTGCAGGGATTGCAGGCCGCCGCCGCGCAGGGATTGCACGGGTTGCACGCCGAGGTGGCGCACGGGTTGCAGGCGGCCAGGTGGATGCCACCCGGTTGGGCCGTCGGCAGCGGCGCGAGCTGCTTGCCGCCGATCGCCACCGGCGAGGCCGCGAGGGCGGCACTGGAGCCGACGAACAGGGCCAGTCCCGTGGTACACAGAAGTTTCGACCTGAAGCTGAACATCGGCTGATTTCCCTCTCTGGATGGCCGTGCGTCGGCGGCCGGTTGACCTGCCCGGAGACTATGTGGATCGCAGTGTACGCGCGGCGCCGGGAGGGGCCCGTCAACATGCCTCACAATGGCGTGACGCCAGCGTTTTCGCCCGTTTTCGGCTTGCGCGTGCCGCTGAGGTTGACAGTGCGGCGCGCGAAGTGGCACCGCTGGGCAATGGTTGGCGATCCCATCTGTCGCTGGTCCGCCGTCGTCGCCGCCGCGATACTGATCGGCGGCGTCGGCGCACAGGCACAGGACGTCGTCGTGCCGCCGTTGGTTGACGTGCCGGCGGGGGCCTTCATCGCGGGCTCGGACGGCGAGGAGCGCGAGGCCGCCTACCGGCTCGACGAGGCCGCCTACGGCCACAGCGTCACCCGCCAGCGGCAATGGTACGCGCGCGAGCGGCCGCGCGGGACGCAGCGCCTGCCGGCCTACCGCATCACCGTGACGCCGATCACCAACGCGCAGTACGCCGCGTTCGTCGCCGCCACCGGGCACGCCATGCCGGACGTCGACGAGGGCACCTGGCGCAGCTACCGCCTGGCGCACCCGTACGGGCGGGCGCGGCGCCACGCCTGGCGCGTGGACGCGCTCGGCGCGGCGCAGCCGCCGCCGCAGCGCGAGCGCCACCCGGTGGTGCTGGTCAGCCACGCCGACGCGCGGGCCTACGCCGCCTGGCTGAGTGAGCACACCGGCCAGACCTGGCGGCTGCCGACGGAGCTGGAGTGGGAGAAGGCGGCGCGCGGCACCGACGGCCGGCGCTTCCCCTGGGCGACCGCTTCGATCCGCGGCGGCTCAACAGCGCCGACCGTGGCCCGTTCGACACCCAGCCCGCCGGCCGCTATCAGCGCGGCGCCAGTCCCTTCGGCGTGCTCGACGCCGCCGGTCAGGTCTTCGAATGGACCACCAGCCCCGGCGATCCCGGGCGCTTCATCGTCAAGGGCGGCTCGGGGGACGACAAGGGCTGCGGCGTCTGCCGGCCGGCGGCGCGCCATGCCCGGCCGCAGGCCCTGAAGCACATCCTGATCGGCTTCCGCCTGATCGTGCCCGAGAATGGCTGAGCGGGGCCGGGGCGCCTCCCGTCACGGCCACTTGATTTCGCGCCGCGAGGCGTGCTCCCTACGTCGCAGGCGGTTGCGCCCGAGTTCGTGAGCGAGTCCCCGATGAACACCGCTGAGCCGCTTGTCGCCAAGACGCACCTGCCCCAGCCCGACCGGCCCGACACGGCCGCGCTGCTGGGCGCGCTCGACCGCGCCACGCTCGCGGCGATGGACGAGGCCGGCGCGCTCGCCGCCGAGTGCCAGCGCGTGCTGGCCAAGACCGGCGACAACATCGTCGGCGAGCTGCTGCGCGGCAGCGACACGTTCTACGAGTGGAACCACTACCCGAAGGGCGACGTCTTCGACCGCGAGACCAACGCGCAATATCTCTACCACGCCCATCCGCAGGAGCTGCGCAGTGGCGAGCACGGCCACTTCCACACCTTCATGCGGCCCAAGGGCATGCCCAAGGGCGTCAAGCCGGCCCGCGTGCCCCACTTCGTCGCGCCCAAGGGCGACAACGACGCCCTGAGCCACCTGATCGCGATCTCGATGGACAAGTTCGGCAACCCGATCCGCCTGTTCACCACCAACCGCTGGGTCACCGGCGAGGTCTGGTACGCGGCCGACGACGTCGTGCAAATGCTCGACGCTTTCGAGATCGACCACGCGCAGCCGTCCTGGCCGGCCAACCGCTGGGTCGGGCGCGATGCTGCGCCTGTTCCGGCCCCAGATCGAGCGCCTGCTGGTCCAGCGCGACGGCTGCGTCGCGGCCTGGCTCGACGGGCACCCGGACAGCAACGACGTCTACGAGGACCGCCGGCTGGAGATCACCAGCTACGTCGACATCACCATCGACGACCAGCGCGCCGCGATACAGCGGGCCTTGGCGGGATAGAGCGTCGTCCGCGCAAGCGGAACCGGTTCCGGCCCGCCCGGGCTCGTATGAGGCGGAGCAACACCCCCACCCTAACCCTCCCCCTCAAGGGGGGAGGAAAAAGCTTGCAAAAACAACCCCCTCCCCCTTGAAGGGTGAGGGTTGGGGTGGGGGTGAATCGGCCAGAGGCAAAGCGACATCGATGCGTCGCACGCCGCGCCCCGTGAGAGAACGGTCGGCGCCAGCTCGGCGGATCGCGCCCGGATGCGATCACTCGCCGCGCGGCCGGTGGGGTCGTCCGCTCAGTCGGCGAGGGTCTTCAGGTAGGCGATGACGTCGGCGCGGTCCTTCTCTTTCTTCAGGCCGGCGAACGCCATCTTGGTGCCCTTGACGTACTTGCGCGGCGCCGCGAGGTAGGCGTCGAGCACGTCCTCGGACCAGACGATCCCGGCGCCCTTCATCGCCTTGGAATACTTGAACTCGGCCTGGGCCGCGTCCTTGCCGACGATGCCCCACAGATTGGGGCCGACCTTGTTCTTGCCGTCCTTGTCGACGGTGTGGCAGGCCTTGCACTTCTTGTAGACCTTCTCGCCGGCGGCGACGTCGCCCTCGGCGAACGCGGTCCCGGCGGTCAGGCCAAGGCCGATCACGGCCACGGTGGCGGTCAAGACGGTACGGCGCATGCGCTCCCCTCCAGGTCGGCTGGAATTCCCCGGGCAGGATTTAGCGTGCCGCGCCGGACACCGCAAGCGGGGTGCGCCGTCGCGGCGTGCTCGACGCTGCGCCGGTCATTCGGCCAGGGTCTTCAGGTAGGCGATCACGTTGGCGCGGTCGGCCTCCTTCTTGAGGCCCGGGAAGGCCATCTTCGTCTTCTTGACCAGCGACTTCGGCTTGGTCAGCCACTTGTCCAGCGTGACCTCGTCCCAGGTCAGGCCGGACGCCTTCAGCGCCTTCGAGTACTTGAAGTCGGCGCGGCGCGCGGCCGCGGCGCTGCCATAGACGCCGAACAGATTCGGGCCCGTCGCCTTGCTCTTCTTCGCCGGGTCGACGACGTGGCAGGCCTTGCACTTCTTGAACACCTTCTCGCCGGCCGCGATGTCGGCCGCCAGCGTCGGCGTCGCAATTCCCAGCGCCAACGCCACCGCGCCGGCCCACAGCAGCTTCGCAATTCGCATCCCTCACCCCCTCGATCCTGTCCGTCGGGCACGCGCCGGGTTGTGTCCAAGGGCCGACCGGCGCCGCCTCTCCGGCGCCACCGAACCCGGCCGGCGGCTCACTTGCGAGTCACGATCGGGTGAGAGCCGGCCGCCCGGCAGGTCTCGTTGCAAAGGCCGCGGCGAGCGGCTATACACCGCGCGCCCGCCCGGGGAGTAGCTCAGCCTGGTAGAGCACTACGTTCGGGACGTAGGGGCCGGAGGTTCGAATCCTCTCTCCCCGACCAGCAAGGGTCGAGACGACCCCGGGGGACTACGGCGCCGTCGCAGCTCGCGGCGGCGCCGTTCCTTTCCCGCCTTCACCAGATCAGTGAGAGGCTCAGCGAGACGCCGGTGATGTTGTCGCCGGCCATGCCCTGGGCGGTAAACCGCGCGCCCTCGAAGGGAATGACGTCGGCCGTCGGAAAAATCGTCAGGCCGCCGCCGGCGCCGAAGGTGTAGTTGAAGCCCAGCGCCGAGGCGTCCTCGCCGGCGAGCGAGGTATTGGAGGCGATCAGGTGCCAGCCCAGGGGCTGGTCCCAGACCTGCCAGTCGGACTCTCGGTTGTAGCGCACGAAGCCGCCAATGACGTCGCTGTGGCCCTTGAAGTTGAGCGCCTCGTCCGGGTAGTTGAAGGCGTCCACATACGAGTGCGTCGCTTGCGCCCAGACCTCGAACCAATCCTCGTCGTTGCGATACTCGTAGTCGAACTGCGGCGTGCCGGCGATGATCGTGGTGTCGACGGTCCAGTTCAGCAGGAACAACTCCGTGTTCGGGTCGATGACCTCGGCCGCGCGGCCGAAGAAGCGCGCTTCGTTGTCGATCGAGGCGATGCCGCCCATGATCATCGGCGTGATGTAGAAGTCGTCGAACAGCACGGGGAGTCTGGGGCCACCGCCGACCAGCCCGGAGATCACACGCTTCTCCGATTCGAACGTCAGGTCGCCGCCTTCGCCGTCCGGCAGGTCGAACGGCTCCTCGAAATCGACCAGGCCGACGCTCAACGCGACCTGCAGCCCGATGTCGCTGTCGCGGAATGGCACGACGAATTCGATCGGTATCTTGCCGCCCTGCAGCGTCGCGTCGCGGCCGTTGTCAGGCGCGTCGACGGTGAACGTCGCAAAGCTGACGGCCGGGAGCGAGGAGAAGTTGATCAGGCTGACGAGCATGCGGCCGGCGCCGTCCGCGCCCAGCACCTCGCGCGCGCTCCGTACCGTCGAGTCATCGATCTGCGCCGCAGCGGCCGTCGTCAGCGTGGCGCCGAAGGCGGCGCCGACAATGAGGCGGAATACGAAGCGCGCCGTACGGGTCATGGCTCAGGAGTGCCAGAATCCCGCTAGCGATGCAAATGTGCCCACGGCCGCTCAAACGTTGAAGCGGAACAGCATGACGTCGCCGTCCTGGACGACGTAGTCCTTGCCCTCCTGGCGCATGCGCCCGGCGTCCTTCGCCCCCTGCTCGCCGCCGCAGGCGACGAAGTCGTCGAACGCGATCGTCTCCGCGCGGATGAAGCCGCGCTGCATGTCGGTGTGGACCTGGCCCGCCGCTTCGGGCGCTGGCGTGCCGCGGCGCACGGTCCAGGCGCGCGCCTCCTTCGGCCCCGCCGTGAAGAAAGTGACCAGGTCGAGCAGCGCGTAGCCGGCGCGGATCACCTTGTCGAGGCCCGACTCCTCGAGGCCCAGCGACGCCAGGTAGTCGGCCCGCTCGCCGGCGTCGTTGAGGGCCGCGACCTCGGCCTCGATGGCGGCCGAGATTACGACCGCCTCCGCGCCCTCGCGCGCCGCCAGCTCGGCGATCCGGGCGCTGTCGGCATTGCCCGACGCGGCGGCGTCCTCATCGACGTTGCAGACGTAGAGCACCGGCTTGGCGGTGAGCAGTTGCAGCGCGTCGAGAGCGGGGCGCAGCGTATCCGGCACGGCGAGGGTGCGCGCCGCCCGGCCGTCGCGCAAGGCCGCGAGCGCGGGCTCGATCGCCTTCAGTGCCGCCTTCGCTTCCTTGTCGCCGCCGCGGGCGCGCTTGATCGCCGCCTCCTGGCGCCGCTCCAGGCTCTCCAGGTCGGCCAGCACCAGCTCGGTCTCGACCGTCTCCGCGTCGCGCACGGCGTCGATGTCACCGGCGACATGGGTGACGTCGCCGCTCTCGAAGCAGCGCAGCACGTGGCAGATGGCGTCGACCTGGCGGATGTTGGCCAGGAACCGGTCGCCCAGGCCTTCGCCCTTGCTGGCGCCGCGCACCAGCCCGGCGATGTCGACGAACTCCAGCTGCGTCGGTATCACCTTCGGCGACTTGGCCAGCGCCGCAATGCGTTCCAGGCGCGCGTCGGGCACGGCGACGATGCCGACGTTGGGCTCGATGGTGCAGAACGGGTAGTTCGCCGCCTGCGCCTGGGCGGTGGCCGTCAGCGCGTTGAACAGCGTCGACTTGCCGACATTCGGCAAGCCGACGATGCCGCAGTTGAAGCCCATGGGAGGTTAGCCTGGAGGTCAGGGGCGGCGGAGGCTGCCGAGCGCGCGGCCCAGCGCCGCGCCCAGCGCGGTCTTCGCTGGGCCGTCTTCGGTCGTGTCGCCCGGCGAATCCGGCGTGTCCGGCGGTTTCGGCGGACCCTTGCGCGGCGGGTTGATCGCCGCCGCGACCTGGCTCATGAAGTCGCTGTCGCGGCCCTCGACCAGCAGCGGGAAGGCGTCCGTCACCGCGTCTAGCTCACGCTCCAGCAACTCGCGGTCGGCCTTGGCGAAGTCCGACAGCACGTGGCCGTGCACCTTGTCCTTCCGGCCCGGGTGGCCGACGCCCAGGCGCACCCGCCGGAAGTCCGGCCCGATATGCGCGGCGATCGAGCGGATGCCGTTATGGCCGGCCGCGCCGCCACCGGTCTTCACCCGCACCTTGCCCGGCGCCAGGTCGATCTCGTCGTAGCAGACCAGCACGTCGGCCAGGTCGAGCTTGTAGAAGCGCATGGCCTCGCCGACGCTGCGGCCGCTCTCGTTCATGTAGGTCAGGGGCTTGAGCGCCAGCACCTTGTCGCCGGCCACGCGGCCCTCGGCCACCAGGCCCTGGAAGCGCGAGCGCCAGGTGCTGAATCCATGCGTCTCGGCGACCCGGTCGACGGCCATGAAGCCGATGTTGTGGCGGTTCCGGGCATGGCGCTCGCCCGGATTGCCCAGGCCGACCAGCAGCAGCATGGTTGCTCTCCGAGCGGACGCGCGCGGGGCCGGGAGGCCGGCGCCCCGTCAAGGGGCGCCGTGCCGTCACGTTTCCTCGGTGGCCTCGGCCTCGCCCTCGGCGGCCTCGCCTTCGACCTCCTCGCCTTCGCCCTCGATCTCCTCGCCTTCGACCTCTTCGACCTCGCGCTCGGCGACCACGGTCGGCGCGGCGATGGTCGCGACGGTGAAGTCGCGGTCGTCGATCGTCGGCGTGACGCCCTCGGGCAGCGCGATGTCGCTGATGTGGATCGAGGCGCCGATGTCCAGCCCCGTCAGGTTCGCGATCAGCTCGGGCGGGATCGAGTCCGCGCGGCAACTCAGCTCGACCTCGTGGCGCACGACGTTCAGCACGCCGCCGCGGCGCAGGCCCTCGCACTCCTCCTCGTTCACGAAGCGCACCGGCACGTTGACGTTCAGCCGGGTCGTCGCGCCGACGCGCAGGAAGTCCACATGGATCGGCGTGTCGCGCACGACGTCGTACTGCACGTCGCGCGGCAGCACGCGGTGGGTGCCGCCGTCGACCGCGACGTCGTAGAGCCGGGCGAAGAAGCCGGGCGAATTGAGCTCGCGGTCCAGCATCTTGGGGTCCAGCGAGACGCTCAAGGGGTCTTCCTTGCTGCCGTAGATCACCGCGGGAACGCGGCCGGTGCGGCGCAATGCCCGGGTGGCCCCCTTACCGACCCGGTCGCGCGGCTCCGCCGGCAAGCTGCCGATGTCTGCCATGGCGCAGAACTCCTTTGTGTAGACCGCCCGCGGACCGTCCACGGGCGGCGACGCCGCACGCCGGGGCCTCCAAGGGTGCCCCCGACGCGCGGTCGGTCAGTCGAACAGGCTCGAGACCGAGGACTCCAAACTGATCCGGTCGATCGCCTCGCCCAGCAACGGCGCGATCGTGATCTGCCGGATGTTGTTCGCCACCCGCACCGCCTCGGTCGCCTGGATGCTGTCGGTCAGCACCAGGCTCTCCAGCGGCGATGCGGCGACGCGCCCGACCGCCCCGCCCGACAACACCCCGTGGGTGACGTAGGCGGAGACCGCGGACGCGCCCGCGTCCATCAGGGCCTCGGCAGCGTTGCACAAGGTGCCGGCCGAGTCGACGATGTCGTCGACCAGGACGCAGCGACGGTCGTCGACCTCGCCGATGATGTTCATCACCTCGGACACGCCGGCCCGATCGCGGCGCTTATCGATGATGGCGAGTTCGGCGTCAACCCGCTTGGCGACGGAGCGCGCCCGCACCACGCCGCCGACGTCCGGCGAGACCACCACCAGGCGCTCGCCGTTGTAGGTCTCGGCGATGTCCTTGGCGAACGGCGGGGCGGCGAACAGGTTGTCGACCGGGATGTCGAAGAAGCCCTGAATCTGGCCCGCGTGCAGGTCCATCGTCAGGACGCGGTGGGCGCCGGCGACGGTCAGGAGATCGGCGACCAGCTTGGCCGAGATCGGTGTGCGCGGGCCGGTCTTGCGGTCCTGCCGGGCGTAGCCGTAGTAGGGCACGACCGCGGTGATGCGGCGGGCCGAGCCGCGCTTGAGCGTGTCGAGCGCGACCAACAGCTCCATCAGGTTGTCGTTCGCCGGGTAGGAGATCGACTGGATGACGAAGACGTCCTCGCCGCGCACGTTCTCCAGGATCTCGACGAACACCTCCATGTCGGAGAAGCGCCGGATGCTGGCCTCGGTGAGGGGCAGGTTGAGGTAGGCGGCAATCGCCTCGGCGACCGGGCAGTTGCTGTTGCACGCGAGCAACTTCATGGCTGGTATCGCCTTACGGCCGCCTCGTTCCTGGCGGCTCCACCGCGCCGAATCCCCCTGGCGAAGGCGCGTACCCCCGTCCAGACGCGGGGACTCTTATCAAGCTGTCACGGGGCTGTAAACAGGGCGTGGCGGCGCCTGCGAAACGGGCCCGGGCCGCGCCTCAACTGCCGGTGCTGTCGCCGTCTTCGGCCGACTCCGCGCGGCGCCGGTCGACCTCGAGGAGCAGGTCGCTGACCCCGGCGGCGACGAACTCGGCGATGTAGACCGCCAGCGGCCCCCAGGCGCCGTCCAGGCTGCCCTTGCGGATGGCGTTCGACTGGCTGATCGCGCCCATCTCGACGCCCTCCGCGTCGAACAGTGTCCAGGTCAGAGTCAGCATGACCTCCTGGCCGCCCGGCAGCGGCTGCTGGTCGACGGCACCGGCCAGCGTCACAGTGTTCGCGCCGGGCTCGTCGCGCAGTTCCGTGCCGATCTCGATCAGCTTCGCCTTCACCGCCCGGGTCAGGCTCAGGCTGCCGTCGCCCGGCGCGCCGACGACCGGGGCGACGTGGACTTTCGTCGGCTCGGCCTCGGCCCACAGCTGCTCCTGCACCATGGCGGCGATCTCCGGCGCTGCGGCGTTGGCCAGGTCGGCCATCAACAACGGGTCGCCTGCCGCCCAGGCCGGGATCGGCGTGCCCTCGATGCTCTGCTGGTGCTCGCCGATCGGCTCGCCGGCGTCGTCGTAGAGTTCCCACAGGATGTGGGCGTCGTGGCCGGGGTCGACGATGCGGCTCAAGAGGAAGGCGCTCTCGGCGTTGCCGCCATGGGTCTGCGCCGGCACGTTGGCCTGCTGCAGGGCGTAGACCATGGCGATCGACAGGGCGGCCGAGGTCTGCGGCGGCGCGTCGGCCATGGGCTGCACGATGATGCCGCCGCGGTCCGGCAGGTAGAGCATCGCGTGGTCGGGCTCGACATGGCTGAACGGCTTCGGCAGCGGCTGGCACGCCGCGCCAAGCACCAGCAGCAACGCCGCGATGACGCGGCTACAGGACACAGCTCGCCACCAGTCCCAGCACCCCCAGGGCCATCAGCATCACCAGGTACGGCATGGTCAGCCGACCAGACAGATGGCCGACAGGTTGCGGCCGTAGTCCGGTTCCTGATTGTGGCACGATCTGCGGTAGCTGAAATACTGAACGGCATCCGCGCAGGTATCGTGCGGCAGCAGGGCGACGCGGGCAACGCCGGCGCGGGCGAGGCGCCAGGCGACATAGCCCGCCAGGTCGAAGTGCCAGTGCCCGGCGCGCGCGCCGGCGACGAAAAACCGCTCGCTCTCCGGGTCGTCGTCCAGGAACGGTTGCGGGAACCCGGGCCCGACCTCGTAGGAGCGCCGGGCGATGGTCGGGCCGATGGCCGCGACCGTGCCCTCAGTCGTGGCGCCAAGCGCCTGCATCGCCGCGACCGTCGCCTCGACGATACCCGAGAGCGCGCCACGCCAGCCGGCGTGCGCGGCGCCGACCACGCCGGCCGCGGCGTCGGCCAGCAGCACCGGCGCGCAGTCGGCGGTCAACAGACCCAGCGCCAGGCCGGGGCGGTTGGTGACCAGCGCGTCGCCGCGCGGCGCCGCCTCCGGCGCCCACGGTTCGGTCACCGTCGTCACGTCGGGCGAGTGGGTCTGGTAGAGCGTCAGGATCTGCGCCGCGGTGACGCCCAGCCGGCCGGCCGCGCGGGCCCGGTTCTCCGCCACCAGCGCCGCGCTGTCGTCCGAGCCGAAACCGCAGTTGAGGCTGGCGTAGATGCCGTCGCTGACGCCGCCCTCGCGGCCGAAGAAGCCGTGGCGCACGCCCGGCAACTCGTCGAGCGGTCCCGCGGTTACCATCATTCCTGGCACCCCCGACCCTCAGGCAAAACCGGCGGGCCGGGGCGCGTTCCGCCCCGTTACCGCCATCGCCTTGAACAGGGTGCCCATGTGGCGCTGACCGATCAAGCGTTCGAGGCCGGTCTCGAGGCCCCGCCGGGCGGCCGGTTCGGCGCCGCCGGCCAGCGCCTCCGCGCGCGGCAGGATGCCCAGCGTCACCAGAAAATCCCGCTGCGTCGTCGGGCCGAAGACCTGGGCGCCGGCCGCGTGGGCGGTCTCGGCGAGAGCGGCGAAGTCGACGTGCGCCGTCAGGTCGGCCTCGCCGGGCGTCGCCAGCGCGTCGGCGTAGGCGTGGCCGCGCACCGCCTGCAGCGTCTCGCCGACGGCGCTCTCCGCCGGGCCGTAGTCGACCACCAGCGCCGCGCCGCCGTCCCGGGTCAGGCGCGTCGCGATGGCCTCCATCAGTGCGGTGCGCGCCGGCGCGACCTCCAGGATCGTGCCGGGCGGGGCGTCGGGACCGTCCGCCGCCGGCCCCTCGACGAAGACCAACGCTTCGCCGTCGAGACCGATGCGGCGCTCGCGCCAGCCGCCGGCCGTGGCGATGCGCTGCTGCACCGGCAAGGCGTCGAAGAACTCGTTGGCAAGGACGACCGTCGGTCCCGGCGGCACGTCGTCGAGCGCTGCGTGCCAGGTGGCGGCGGCGTCGGCCAGCGCCGCCGCCTGCCGCTCTCGCAATGCGGGGCTGGTCTCCACCAGGTGCACCTGCGCGGCGTCACGACAGCCCGGCACGGTGGCGAGGGCGCGCAGGGCGTCGGCCATCAGCGTGCCGCGGCCGGGGCCCAGCTCGACCAGCCGCCACGGCGCCGGCCGCCCTGAGCGCTGCCACAGGTCGGCGGCCCACAGGCCCAGCATCTCGCCGAAGAGCTGGCTGATCTCGGGCGCGGTGGTGAAGTCGCCTTGGGCGCCCAGCGGGTCGCGAGCGGCGTAGTAGTCGCCCAGCGCCAGCGCCATGTAGGCGTCGACGCCGAGCGGCCCGTCGCGCCGGATGCGCTCGACGAGGCGCGCCTCGAGCGGCGTCACGCCGTCTCGATGGGCCGGCGCCGGGCCCACAGCACGAAGGCGATGCCGGCCAGCACCAGCGGCAGCGAGAGGAGCTGCCCCATGGTGGCGCCGCCGATCAGGAAGCCTAGTTGCGCGTCCGGCTCGCGGAAAAACTCGACGAAGATGCGCGCCGCGCCGTAGCCGATCAGGAACAGCCCCGTGAGCAGGCCCGGGTAGAAGCGGGCGCGCGTGAAGCGGGCGATGGCGAACAGCACCAGGAACAGCACCAGACCCTCCAGCGCCGCCTCGTAGAGCTGGCTGGGGTGGCGCGGCGCCGGCCCGCCGCCGGGAAAGACCATGGCCCAGGGCGCCTCGCCGACGCGGCCGTACAGCTCGCCGTTGACGAAGTTGGCGAGGCGCCCGAGGAAGAGCCCGATGGGCGTGGCGCAGGAGACCAGGTCGGCGACCGCCAGGATCGGCAGCCGGTGGCGCCAGGCGAACAGGCAGATCGCCGCGACGACGCCCAGCAGGCCGCCGTGGAACGCCATGCCGCCCTGCCAGACGTAGAGCACCTCCAGCGGGTGCGAGAGGTAGTAAGCGGGCTGGTAGAACAGCACGAAGCCCAGCCGGCCGCCCAGCACCACGCCCAGGATCGCCCAGGTGACGAAGTCGCCGACGTCCGTGCGCGACATCACGTGCGGCGGGCGGCGCAGCAGCCAGACCATGTAGCCCCAACCGAGCAGCAGCCCGCCGATGTAGGCCAGGGCATACCATCGGATCGCCAGCGGCCCGAGCTGGAGGGCGACGGGATCGAAGCCGGGGAAGATCAGTGGCTCGGCCACGGGTTCAGCGGTAGGGGTCGGCGGCGGCGAGGAAGTCGCGCACGTAGGCGCCGACGCCGTCCTCCAGCGTCGTGAAAGGCCGCGCGTAGCCGGCGGCGCGCAGCCGCTCCATGCGGGCTTCGGTGAAGTACTGGTACTGGGCGCGCACGTTCTCAGGCGTGTCGATGTAGCTGATCTCCGGCGCCCGCCCCAACGCCGCGAACACCGCGCCGGCCAGGTCGGCGAAGCTGCGCGCGGTGCCGCTGCCGGCATTGAAGAGGCCCGTCGCCGCCGGCGTCTCGTAGAGCCACAGCATCACGTCCGTGCAGTCCTCGACGGCGATGAAGTCGCGCGCCTGCGCGCCGTCGGCGACGTCCGGGCGGTGCGAGCGGAACAGCCGGCAGCCGCCCTCCTCGACGATCTGGCGGTAGAGCTGGGGCACGACGCTCTGCTGCGCGCCCTTGTGGTACTCGTTGGGGCCGTAGACGTTGAAGAAGCGCAGGCCGGCCCACTGCGGCGGCCGCGCGCCGCCCAGCGCCACCTGGTTCACCGCCCAGCGGTCGAAGGCCAGCTTCGACCAGCCATAGGCGTTCATCGGCCTCAGCCGCGCCAGCGCCTCGGGTGCTGGGTCGTCGTCGAAGCCGGCCGCGCCGTCGCCGTAGGTCGCGGCGGAGGAGGCGTAGACGAAGCGGGCGTCGTGGCGCGCGCACCACTGCCACAGGCGCATGCTGAGGCGGATGTTGGTCTCGGCGATCAGGTCGGCGTCGCGCTCGGTGGTGGTCGAGATCGCGCCCATGTGGAAGACCGCCTCGACCTGCTGCGCGTGGTCGCCCAGCCAGGCATCGAGCCGCTCTGGCGCCACCAGGTCGGCCAGGTTCCGCTTGGCGATGTTGCGCCACTTGTCGCCGCTGCCCAGGCTGTCGCAGACTGCGAGCGGGCCGGCGCTGGCCGCCTCCAGCCCCGCCGCCAGGTTCGAGCCGATGAACCCGGCGCCGCCGGTGATCAGGATCATGCGCCGCTCCGTATGTTTCGGCCGCGCCGTTATAGGGAGCGCATGCGGGCGCCGCAATCAGCGCGGCCGTGCGGCGACGGGTCCGGTTGCACGGCGCCGCGGCCGGCCCATATGCTAGCCAGCGCCCGCCACCGTCATATGACCTTCATGCAGACTCGCAACCCGATCCTCGACGACCTGGCCCGCGTCGCTAGCGGCGCCGCCGGCGTCGTCGCCGGCATGCGCCGTGAGATCGAGGCCCAGGTCCGCCACCGCCTGGAGCGCAAGCTGGGCGAGCTCGACCTGGTGCCGCGCGAGGACTTCGACGCCGTCAAGGAGATGGCCGCGACGGCGCGGGCGGCGCAGGAGGACCTGGCCGATCGTGTCGCGGCGCTGGAGGCGCGGCTCGCCGCCGCCGAGGCGCCCAAGGCCAAGCCGCGGCCGCGCAAGGCGCCGGTCAAGAAACCCGAGACGCCGCCGGACGACTGAGCGGCGTCCGAGTCGCCGCAGGGCCGCGGCGGAGTTGTCCCCATACAGTCACCAGAAGACGGTTGCGGCGCCCAATCGCCGTATGACAGTCTACTAACTGTAGCGCTCTATGAGCCGCCCGCCGCAAGGTGTAGCGTCAGTCCCAACATCTGGCGCCATCTACTCCGCAGGACGCAAGGGCGGCACGGGTCAGCGGCACAGCGCGCCGCGACCCGGGGCCGCCGCGACAAGGAGGCGCGTCGATGACCCTGCTGACGCTGGAACGTCCCCATGAAGCCGCCAATCCGCTGGACCTCGCCGAGGAGATCGCGCTCGCCCACGACTGGCCGAGCGAGCGCACCGGCCACGACGAACTGGTCGTCGAGGTCACCGGGCGCTGGTGTGGTTTCCACCTGGTGCTGGCCTGGGACGACGAGACCCGTTCGCTGTACCTGTCGTGCGCCTTCGACATGCGCGTGCCGCCGGAGCAGCGCGCGCCGGTCTACGAGCTACTTGCGCTGGTCAACGACCGCATGTGGATCGGTCATTTCGACCTAACGGCGCGCGAGGGCCTGCCGTCCTACCGCCATTCCCTGCTGCTGCGCGGCAGCCGCGGCGCCTCGGCGGAGCAGGTCGAGGACCTGGTCGACATCGCCGTCGCCGAGGTCGAGCGCTTCTACCCCACCTTCCAGCTGGTCATCTGGGGCGGCCGCACGCCGGCCGACGCCATCGCCGCGGCCATGCTCGACACCGCCGGCGAGGCGTGAGCGGCGCCACGATACGGCCATGAGCCTGCCGGCGCCGCTGCTGCTCGTCGGGTGCGGCAAGATGGGCAGCGCGCTGCTCGACGGCTGGCTCGACCAGGGCATGGCTCCGGGCGACGTGACCGTCGTCGAGCCGGCGGCGGGGCCGCACCTCGACGCCTTCGCCGCGCGCGGCGTCGCGCGGGCCGACACGGTCGACGGGCTGCCGCCCGATCTGGCGCCAGCGGTCGTCGTTTTCGCCGTCAAGCCGCAGGTCATGGCGGAGGTGGCGCCGCCCTACGCCCGCTTCGTCGGCCCCGAGACGGTGTTCCTGTCGATCGCCGCCGGCCAAACGATCGCCGCCTTCGAGGGCTATCTGGGCGCCGGCGCCGCGATCGTGCGCGCCATGCCCAACACGCCGGCGGCCGTCGGCCACGGCATCACCGTGCTCTGCGCCAACCCCCATGTCTCGGCCGGCCAGCGCGACGGCTGCGCCGATCTCATGGCGGCCGTCGGCGACGTCGCCTGGGTCGACGACGAGGGCCTGATCGACGCCGTCACCGCAGTCTCCGGCAGCGGCCCGGCGTACGTCTTCCTGCTGGTCGAGGCGATGACCGCGGCCGGCGAGGCGGAGGGGCTGGCGCCGGAACTGGCGATGCAACTGGCACGCGCCACGGTCGCCGGCAGCGGTGAATTGCTGCGCCGGTCGGAGGATACGGCCGCAACCCTGCGCCAGAACGTCACCAGCCGCGGCGGCACGACGGCGGCGGCGCTGGACGTGCTGATGGCCGACGACGGGCTGGGGGCCCTGATGCGCCGCGCGGTGGCCGCCGCGGCGCGCCGTTCGCGCGAATTGGCGTGATCGCGATAGCCGTGCCGCCGGTGCGGCTTAACACGCCGCAAGCGCCGCGATAGGCTTGGGCCATGGCAAAACGCCCAGCAGGAAAAGCCAAGGCGAGTCTCGAAGACCGAGTCGTCGAGGCCGTCCTGACCCTGGCCGCGGCGCGCGGCTGGCGCGACATCGCGCTCGCCGACATCGCCGAAGCCGCCGACGTGCCCCTCGTCGAGCTCTACCCGGCCTTCCCGTCGAAGCTGCACGTGCTGGCGGCGTTCGAACGCCGCATCGACCGCGCCGTGCTCTCCGGCACCGCGCCGGAGGACGCCGGGGAGCCGCGCCGCGACCGGCTGTTCGACGTCGTCATGCGCCGGCTCGACGCGCTGGCGCCCAACAAGGAGGCGGTCGCCGCGCTGGCCGCCGACCTGCCGCGCGACCCGCCGGCGGCGCTGATGATGGTGCCGCTGTTCGCGCGCTCCATGGCCTGGATGCTGACCGCCGCGGGCTTCGACGTGACCGGCGTGGGCGGCGCCTTGAGGGTCAAGGTGCTGGGCATGGTCTATCTCGCGACGCTGCGCGTCTGGCTCGGCGACGACGAACCCGATCTCGCGCACACCATGGCGGCCCTGGACCGCAACCTCGACCGCTTCGAGCGCCTGCTGCCGTTCGGCGGCTGAGACCCGGGCGCGAAGGGGGCCCCAGAAGGCCCGGCCGACGACGCCCCCGCCGCCGAAGGCGGCTGACGCCGGCCCGCACGGGGCCCGTCTTCATCGCGCCCCGCGCGCGATGCTGCAGTGCAAAAACAACCGTTGACGCTGCCGCGGCCGGCGATCATATTCCGGCTGTATTGTGCGGCGCACAATGCCGTGCCCGATGTGCGGAGAGGATGATGGCCAAGACCCAGAGCAACCCGTTTCTCGACTTCGACTTCGCCAACATGATGCAGGACTTCAAGGTCCCCGGCGTCGACGTCGAGGCCATGATGTCAACGCAGCAGCGCAACCTCGCGGCGCTGCAGGCGGCGAACAACCTCGCGCTGGAAGGGATGCAGGCCGTCGCCAAGCGGCAGGCCGAGATCCTGCAGTCCAGCATGGAGGAATACGGCAAGGCGGCGCAGGAGCTGATGACCGCCAGCCCGGAAGACAAGGTCGGCAAGCAGGCCGAACTGGCCAAGCAGGCCTTCGAGCATGCCGTCTCGAACATGCGCGAGCTGAGCGAGATGGTCTCCAAGGCGCAGGTCGAGGCGCTGGAGACGATCAACAAGCGTGTCGCCCAGAGCTTCGAGGAAATCCAGACGATCGCCAAGTCGGCCAAGTAGCCGCCGCGGCCAGCCGAGCTGGAGACGGGGCCGGCCCCACGGGCCGGCCTTTTTGCTGCCGGGCCCGCCGGGCGGGCCTCCTATTTGTCCCCTGGCCCTTGTGTCGCCGCGCGCGCGGTTGTTAGCGTGCGCGGCTTTGCGGGCGGGGCTCATTGGGGAGGCGGGCGTGACGATCGGCTACGAGGAATTCCAGGCGGTCGACATCCGCGTCGGCACCGTGGTCCGCGCCGAGCCGTTCCCGCAGGCGCGCCGGCCGGCGCTCAGGGTGTGGGTCGACTTCGGCCCCGAGTTGGGCGAGCGCAAGGCCTCGGCCCAGCTCACGCGGCACTACGCGCCCGACACGCTGGTCGGGCGCCAGGTCGCCGCGGTCGTCAACTTCCCGCCGCGGCAGATCGGCAAGTTCATGTCGGAGATCCTGGTCCTGGGCTTCCCGGACGCCGACGGCGAGGTCGTGCTGATCGCGCCGGAACGCCCGGTGCCCGACGGCGGCAAGTTGTATTGAAGTTGTTCGTTTGATTGGCCGCGCCGGCCCGCTCCCCCGCCCGGCCGCCCACTGCCAGTATGCTC
>Ga0209678_1000062_pt1 | contig 43545 bp, 36 predicted proteins | sample WorMetilvaeELBA1_FD_187404 | JGI IMG/M metagenome (GOLD analysis project Ga0209678, IMG submission 187404) | Marine gutless worms symbiont microbial communities from Max Planck institute for Marine Microbiology, Germany - Olavius ilvae ELBA.1... ...
CTTGCTCTTTAAAATCAAAAAAGGCCTCCAATCGGAGACCTAATTTAATCTGATAAACCATTTCTGCTTATTAATCTATTCTAAAAATCCTCCATAGGTTTAGAAATATATAATCCGCTTAATAACATCGGTTAGCTGCATAACGTCTTTAACGAGCTTTCTTTTCTCAATCAGGACTTTTTCCATATTGATTTCATAAAAACTGTCATTTATAATCTTCATTGGCACCGCATCTTTGCTAAGCAGCTCCCGGCGGCGGGCTTGACAAGCGAGAAAAGTGTCGACTCTTTTTATATTAGACAGTCTTGATTATCGCTCGATCACCCTACCAAGGCTAATAAATGAGACTGAATGGTTTCCTCTATGACCAGTCATGAGGCTTTCTATTATGGGCTCATTTACTTTCTCTTCTGATTTCCATTCCACCAGAAAATTTGCGCCCCAACCCCCGGCGGTATCCGAGGTCTTGACATAGAAATATGCCGACCCCATGGGATTTAACACTTGGGATTTCTCCAAATACTTCCTTACCAACTTTCCATCTGTATCGTAATAGTCCACCCGCGAAATAGTAATCGGAAGGAATGCGTCAGTATTGCGAATGCTGAGAAGTGATGACAGCTGCCAAGTAAGCTCCTTATCTCCAATGAAAATATTAGAATAAAGTGGCACATAAACAGTCTGTCCCTTCGATAGCCTAAGGACTTCCGAGGCCTGAATAGGACCAATGATAAATCCTGCTGTCAGTAGGGTTGCCAAAATGAATATAATCAGCTGCACCATCTTGCTTTTTACTCTCACTTTTCACCTCCTATTGTTTCTGAATCGCGACACCGGTTCTCACAAATGAAATGCTTGTCTGACCTTCGGTGCCTATCATCACAGCTTATTTGTTTGGCGAATTCATTATTCCCCCTTATGCTTTCGCTTAATTCGATAGGCAGCTTAGTCAAAAATTAGAATGATATAGGCCTATCATTCAGCCACATTTCACATTTTGTCAAGAAATGAAAATTATTCATTTCGCCATCAGCTCAACCCCCGCCGCAGATATAAGAGGTTGAGGGGCCGAATAAAGAAGGCGATTGAGGTGGTGCTGATTAAGTCTCAAGAAGTGGAGAGTTCCTCCTCGGCGCTCGATGGTTCCACCTTTTCTGCAGATGTCTGCTCAGGCTTTTTTCCGGTTAACTTCTCGTACCAAATCGGGTGATGGCTTTTTACATAGCCAATAGGCAATTCTCCATCTCCAAACATGGCATTCAATGCCTGACGGTTCATGGGCAGCAAGGACAGATACAGATGAACGATGAGGAATACGCCAATGACCACAAAACTGGCGGCATGCACGAAACGTGAGAATTCCTGAGTTCCTTGCGAGAATTGGTCCCTGAACATCAGGACGAATCCGCTGGCTGTGATGGCGGTGATGGCCACTATCATGGTCCAGGCAAAAAGCTTCTGACCGACGTTGAACTTACCAAACCGAGCATGCCCGAGGGAAACATAGTTGACCCACAAGCCTTTGATTCCGTCAAATAAGGCCGCCGGGCTCCAACTGTCCTCGGGCCAGATCGCCCAATTCCGGATATGGGCGAATTGGACCACGACAAATGGTATGGCCATTATGAGAAAAAGCAGAGCAGTAAGGCGATGAATGATGCGTGCGACCTGCAGGCCGAGGGCCAGCCGTTCGCTGTCAGTCAGGCCCGAGGTGGACAGGTCCGTATACACACTTCCGATAAAATCGTAGGGTATGGCGAATATTGACCCCAAGAAGCTGAACTTCGTAGAAAGAAGTGGCAACCCGGTGATAATGAAAAAAACCATAAAGTGAAGCAGATGGTTGTGGAACGAGCGCTGTAGTCGCGTGAATGCGATAACGGTTTCCTGGTCATTAGTATTAGTCATCGGACACCTCCTCGGTCTGCTTTTCAGCGGCTTTCACATGGTCTTTACGCTTGGCGAAAAGATACAGTCCGTGGAGAGCTGCTCCGGCGACAACGCCGGCAGTTCCGACTGCACCACCAATCTTGAACACATCACGGGCGATCATGGCGGCCTTTGCCGGGTTCGCATACAGGTCGTAATGTTTGGCGTCTTCCCTGGCCGCGATACTTACCCAGCCCAATCTGCCCACAATGCGATTGATTTTGTCCTTGCCGTAGAGAACGTAGTCGTGGCCGAGACGTTCGGCGTATTGGGCAACTCTGCGATCACCTTCGCCAATGATTTCGTCCTCTGGGCCGGAAATGAGCGCCTGGCTCGGGCAGGCTGAGACACAGGCAGGCTTCATTCCCGCCTCCACCCGATCGTAACAGCCGATGCACTTTTTGGCCTTGCCCGTCTGCTGGTCGTAAAAGGGTATATTGAAGGGACAGACGTCCCGGCAGGTGCGGCAGCCGATGCATGCCGACGCATTGATGACCACCTGCCCGGTCGGTCGTCGTTCGATGGCTTCAGCGGGACAGTGGATCAGACACTGAGCGATTTCGCAGTGCCTGCAATGCTCAAAGGCAACCAACAGGCGTGCATTGGGGAACTCTCCCACCTCACGGCGCCAGGGGCGCAGGTAATAGGACCTGGGCAGGTAATCGTTGACGCCTCGCTCGAGAGTAACGCCTTCATCTCGCTCCATGCGCATCCTGTTTTCCATGGAGCAGGCGCTCATGCAGGCCAGACAATTGAGGCAACTAATACTGTCGTACATATTGAGATAGCGCATCACCGCTCCTTCCTATCTTCCTTATTTTTAAAATGATGTCCTGGGGTGTATGCCCGCAAACGCCGGGGGAGAACCGGAGCCTGCCGAAATGATTGAGATTGAGGCCGTTTTTTCTGGCATATCGAAGTTTTTCAGTGGTTCGCACCCCGCCCTTTCCTATACCGTGGTAGCTGAAAAGCACGTCCCTGTGGATGACCTTGCTCACGGACAGCACGGCCTGCTGCTTTTCATCCGGGTGCTCCGCCATCCATATCTCAACCAGGTCGTCTTCTTCCAGCCCAATACGGCGGGCTCGCTCCTCGTTGATGAAGACGGTGGCATACCGCATCCGATGATGCAGGGCCACCAGGATCGGATTATCCCTCGCCTGCACGGAGGCAAAAGAGGAGAGCGGCGTGAAACCCGTTGCCGGGACGAATTCGTCCTCGCCAAGGCCGGCATTTTGCAGCATCCAACGCGGTTCAAGGTTTACAGGGAGAGGATAAGCATGCATGATATCCTTGTAGTCCGGGTGGTTTTGCTTGAGATCGTTGTATTTTTCGGCCAGCTTGAAACTGTACACCTCTAACTTGCCTGTTGCGGTCTGTGGTGGAATTCTATCGATGGGAATGCGCTGCGCCCCCCAACTTCCGTGCTCGAGCAGATCGTCCAGTGTCCGGGGCATGGCGTCAAGTTCATCCTGCGTCAATCCGGACTTTGGACCCTTTGGAATGCCTGCGAACTGACTTTCCCAGGTGGGCCGTATGCCCTCGTTTTCAAGCTGCCGAAAATATCTACTGTACTCATCCTCGCTGAGCACACGCTTGGCAATCTGACACAGAATCCAGTATCCGTCCTTGCTGCCCATGACCGGTTCCACCGCCTTGCGGTTGACACCAATGGTGGGAATGATGCTTTTGTAGTAAGTAAATAAGGGCTGATCCTGTTCGAGAAAGGTGCACCCCGGAACGATGATGTCCGCGTAAATCACGCTGTCTGTCCAATAAGGGGACACGGCAACGATCGACTCGACGCTCTTGAAGGCATCCGTGATATCCTTGCCTCCGGCTGTTCCGCCCACAATATCCTGACCCCATAGAAGGAGCATCTTTGGTTTGTAAGGTTTGCTATCCAGGATCGCCTGCATGATACCGCTTCTTCCATCCTTTGTGCCGGCGAGCCACCGTTTTGGTTCGTTATCCATCTTCCACTTCAGGATGCTCCTGCTCATGTCCGGCTTTGGAAACTTTACCGGCAGGCCACCGAGTTTCACCACACGGTTCTGCAGCACACCGCCTTTATTTCCTAAGAGGCCAAGCAGGATGTTGAGCATATGCACACAAATCTGGGCGCGCAGATCCGTGGTGTGCCGGGTGAATCGATAGCCGATTTCCACGAAGGCCTTTGGTGCGGCCTTATGCAGCTTGTCAGCCACGCCCTCCATCTTGGATACGGGAATGGTACAGATTTCGGACAGTTTTTTCGGATCAAGGTCCAGAAGGCTCTTCTTCAACAGTTCCATGGCCGGCTGGACCATGGTACCGTTGTACTCGTGGAGGCCTTCGTAGGCGGGTGCGGCTGCGTTTCGGGACATAACGAAAGATTGGCTTGCTTTGTCAAAAACCAGGTAGTCATTGGGCTTTGCAGTTCGGTCCATTTTAACCGGAAGCAGCGTTTGCGGGTCGATCAATGCATCCAGGTTGGTTTTTGGAAGATATTCTCTATCAATGTAATCCTTCTTGAAAATAAAGTGCAGAACCCCCAACAGAAAGGAAAGGTCGGTTCCCGGGCGGATGGGCAGCCACTCGGCATAGGATTGACCCAGTTCATTGGGATGCCGGGGATCCACCACGGTCATGGGCAGGCCGCGGCGCAGCCCCTTGCCGAACTGGGCTCCCCAGCCGTGGGCAACGAGGGCACCGCCCATGTTCCTGCCCACAACAAGACCGTAATCCGCGTTTTCATAGTCGCTGGAGTGTGTTCCCGGAGCGCCCCACCCCATGATTGTCTTGTAACTCTGTAAAACGACATCAAAGCAGGTATCCCCATATCGCACACTGTTGGGAGAACCGTACAGTTCGAAAAATTTCTCGTCCCAAACCATGGCCGAGGAAAACCGCGTAAAAAAGATCACCTTTTCCGGTTCCCCATCAACGCGAAGCTGCTTGAGTTTTTCTCCGATGAGATCAAGGGCTTCTTTCCAGGTCGCCTGGCGGAATTTCCCCTCGCCGCGCTCTCCGGTCCGTATCAGGGGGGTGGTGATGCGGTCATCGCTGTACAACGCCCCGGCCACGGCCCGGGAACGGCCGCAGATTCCCTTGTATTCGTGGACCAGGCTGGCTTCCATCCGGATTACCTTGCCATCTTTTACATAGGCGTTTGCCGGGCAGAACTGGGCACACATCTGGCATAAGACCGGTACAGTTTTCTCCCTGCCGTACTCGGCACTGGGAACCCTAAGCGGTGCGGCGTTCGCATCCTGATGTAATGTTGCTGAAACTGCTGAAACTCCGACCGCAGGGGCGGCTTTCAGGAAAGATCGTCGCGAAATCCCCTTTTCATCTTTCTTCATAAGCACCTCTCATGGGTGATAAACTACATCATATCATTTAAAAAAGGGCTTCTTTTAAGTTTTCAATTCCAATTTTATAGTTGCTTTGTTCGGTCTTTTAATTTTGCTATTAACGCCTTGGCTTTCTCAATAGCTTCACGCTCTTTTTCGTCCGGTTGTTCAATCCATGGATTTGTGACTTTCATGGTTATTTTACCGCTAAGTGGTTGTTCAGGATATGCCCCTGGATCAAATAAGGAATACCCTCTAAATTCCACCGCACTTTCTTGATAACAAGACCAAACGGCCTGTCGGATAAATTCAGGATTACCCTCAAACTGAAGGTCGATTAACGATAGTTGTTTCCGAAAACGATCAATAAATTCTGTCGGTAAATTATAAAGAAATGGATGCGGTGCAGATGTCGCCTTAATCCGCTTTTTTTCATCGACACCATCTCGGATTAAGGCTTTTAAGGCTTCACCGGTCAAATGGCCTTCTGATTCAGGTCCACCGATAATCAGGTAGCGGATGTTCGGATTTGCTACGATATTGCAGACAACTTTTTCGAATCCAATATTCTCTGTTTGAATGGTTCCGGAAAGAGCGGCACCGCTTTCAATACCAGTTCTTACAAGGATTTCAATTTCAGGCGGTATTTTGTCAGCATCATGATTCAGGATAATTGCGACGGCCACAGGAGACGCATCATTACCCCTGACATACCTACCATCTTCGGGGGGATAATCAGGATGGGGGGCGACCTTTAACATGTTTACACCACAGAGTTCGTGAAACAACGCTAATTATCGAGATGGAACATTATTATTTCTGGTATATAGACGGAAAATTCATTTCCACCATTTCCATCTCACGGTCTTCTAATTGAATCTATGATTCATGCTTATGATAATTTAATGAATTTTGCAAGAGTTTGACTAATTCGCCAATTCGGAGGACACCATACTTAATTATTGACCTACTATGATCTAATTTGGAATTGCCAAAATCGTGGATAGGATCGCAAGAATAGTGGCACCCGGCTATCCACACCACATGACCCAAAGGGGCAATCGACGGCAGCAGACTTTTTTCAATACAGAAACAATCGAGACTTTTCGCAAGCACGAGAGAACCGGCAGGCCTATCGGCGATAACGGCTTTATCGAAAAAATGAGGAAGGTAACGGGCCGGCATTTAAAATTAGGCAAACCTAGGCCTAAGCCAACGGCCATGAATTAAGTATGGTGTCCCCGGAATTAAATTAAATAAAGTCGACAATCAGGAATGACATCATGCCCCGCCTCGTATTCTGTGGTCTCTTATGAAACATCTATATCAACCCCAAAACACGGTATTTAAATCGTGCTCGTCGTCGCACTCGTACTCGTCCTCAATACTGAAAGCGGCTCAAAAGCTTCGAGGACGAGCACGAGTACGAAAGGAAGGATGTGCTCGTAAGAAACTACGCAGGTTTGGTACAGTTTCTTATACGATCAGACTGGACGCCGGTGGCCAGAGGCGCAGCTCTTGTCTAGCCCATCATCAGGCGCGGCAGGACCAAAGAGAGCCAGGGGAATAGAAAGAGGATGCCGGTAACCACGATGTTGGCGGTCAGAAACGGCAATGCCCCCCTAAAAATTTTACCCATGGGCACTTCCTTGGCGACCGCTTTTACAGTAAAAATATTAAGGCCGATCGGCGGTGTAATGGCTCCAATTTGTATCAGCATGCACACTAATATGCCAAACCAGATCATATCAACCCCGGAAGCCATCAGGAACGGTTGATATAACGGAAGGGTCAAAACAATCATGCTTACGGAATCCATCACCATCCCCAGGGGAATGTAGAACAAAAGAATGACCAGGACGATGATGGCCGGAGATTGGAAATGACCGAGGATCTGGGATAAACTATGGGGTAACCCGGAGAGCGTCATAAAAACGGTAAAGACCATGGCCCCAACCACTACAATGGTAATCACTGCGGTGATACCGGCGGTCATAAAGATACTTTGTTTGAAATTTTCCCAGGTCAATCGCCTCTGGGCCAATGCGACTATAATCGAACCGGCAGCACCGATGGCCGCCGCCTCGGAAACGGTGCACCATCCGAGATAAATTCCCCCGATGACCAAAACGAAAAGGACAACCACGGACCACATCTTCATCAAAGATTTGATTTTCTCCATCCAGGTTAAACGCTCATCGAGCATTACCGGTGCATGGGCGGGTTTCAGCCAGACCATGATATAGATAGTTATCATGAATGCGATTGTCTGAATGATCCCCGGGATGATGCCCGCAAGAAACAACCTTCCGATGGATTCTTCGCTGATTATGCCGTATACAATAAAGGCGAGGCTGGGGGGGATCATAAGGCCGATTCCACTACCGGCGGCAATACTTCCGAGGGAAAGGCCATCACTATATTTTTTTTGTTTCATCTCGGGGTGACATATAGTGGACATGGTGGCGGCACAGGCCGTGGCGGAACCGGAGACGGCACCAAAGGCCCCACATCCCAGCGTTGTTCCCATGGCCAGCCCCCCCTTTACGCGTCCCACCCATTTGAAGCCTAAATCGAACAGGTCCTTGGCTGTGCCGGTGTTGGCCATAAGCAGGCCCATCAGGATAAAAAGAGGGACACAGGTAAAAACATATTGCGTTATCCAGGTAAAGGGTATTCGTGCCAGGGAACTCATGGCAACATCCAGGCCTGCTAAAAATGCGATGCCCAAAAACCCAACGCTTAGGAAACCGAATCCGATCGGCACTCCGATGGCGATTAAGACAAACAACAACACAATTCCCATAAAACCAATGATAGCTGGTTCCAATACTATATCTCCCCTTTAAGCCTCTCGTGTGAGACTACATGAAAATTTAAAAACGAACCGCAGAATATCGAACAAGAAATATCGAATAATGAAGTGTGGAATCGCTTCGCTCTGACTAGTTTAGATAAATTTAAATCGATAGAATACCCTACTTCGACATTCATTATTACTTGTTCGATATTCGATATTTGCGTTTATAATGTTACTTTTCTGATCAGACCGGCTGTCTTTTAGCCGGAGGCCGCGCTTTTATGATTCTAATCTTCTTCCAAGACTGCGCTCGGCAGAAGTGGCCCCTGTGGGAAAGTGATCAAATAGAATCCTGAGAGGCAAATGCCTAAATTACCTAAAATGCTCTAAAATGCCTAAAGTTAATGTATTCTGGCTATTTTAAAAATGACAGCATTCCACAATTTTAGTTCATTTTAGTCATTTCGAATTTTAGTTCATTTGTATTTTTGGCTCCTCATTCCTCTCCGGAGAGGAAAGCCCAGTTCTTAAATATCTTCAGTATCCGCCTTGTGAGTGAAATGGGCGAGGAGTTGAGATACCAACACTATGAAGGTCAACAGGCAACAACAGGCGAACAGCATTCTAATGGGCCATATAGGGATCTGAAGCGATCCTACCCACTCGCCGGTTCCCATGTTGCCGATAGCGCGGATGGTCGCCTGCCAGGTCATCAGGCCAAACATGACTACTGCAATCATCAGCGTCACAACCTTTGCAAGACGCTGACCCCGGGAGGGAAACATATCGGTCAACACGCTGAATCGAATATGGTCCCCCCTCCCGGTTACGGAAGCCAAGGCGAGCGCCGTCACAGCCCCTAGGAGCATGCTGCTTATTTCCATGGTATCCGAAATCCCGGTATTCAGCGCATACCTGGCAACCACATCCAGTGTCATAATGATCGTCATGAAAACAATGGCAATTCCACTCAGAAAATGTAACTTTTGGGCGAATGCATTGATAAATTTATTCAACTCCTTAAGCTCCTTCATAAAGGGAGTATCCGAGAGCATTGCACAACCGCTTCCAATACCGTTGTGCAACGCTCTCTATCTCGGATTCCCGGGCTGATTCCGTTCTAATTCCTAATTCTCATACAGGCCGGGAACCTTAATCACCACCGGCTCGCCAATCTTTTTCATGGTCGCGACATAAGTTTTGTAGATTTCCTTGCCCGGCTTGCCGTCCTTTTCCATCCGATCGATCCAATCCTGCCAAACCGGTGTTAATGTCTTGGCGAGCTTTTCCTTTTCCTCGGCAGGGAATACCGTCAGCTCTTTCCCGGCTTCCGGCCATTTCGATCTCCCCACCACTTCAAATTTGTCGAAAATGCTGTAAAAAATCTGTGCGTGTTTTGCATTTATCTTCGACCATGCGGCTTGTACTTCCGGAGTAAGCTTGCTCCACGATTTATTGTTCATGATGAAAATGCTGAAATAGCCACCCATTAAGCTGATATCGATTGGATGCTGCGCCACCTCCACCCATTTATACCCCATGACCGAAGCAAAGTTTGTAACACCGGCATCCAGAGTCCCCCTTTGGAGGGCAAGGTAGACATCTTGCATATTCATGGTCACACATTGCGCACCGAGCAAGTCCATGGTCTTGTTCCAGACAGGTCCCATGCCCATTACCCGGATCCCCTTGAAATCTTCGGCCTTGGTGATGTTTTTGTTGGAAAAGAGGTGTGTAGGAGGACTCGGTGTGTGGATAAGCAGTTTGAACTGCTCGAATTCACTAGAGATTAGCTTCTTGTCAAGAAGTGCTTTGCCCACCTCATAGCTGATGCGCGAACTTGTGGTGGCGAACGGCAGCTCCAAGAATCTGGTCATTTGGTACTGGGCTGGATTATAGGCGCAAGTGAACAGGGCCATATCTGCCAGGCCCTCCCGGACGAGGTCCCCATACTCGGGCGCTTTTCCCAATGCCTCCGCACCGTGAAATTCGATGACCACTGCTCCGTTGCTTGCTTCTTGAAGCTCTTTCAGCCACGCCTGGACAGGAGCTGTCATCGGGTGTCCCTGGGTAACCGGCCAGGCGAACCTCATTTTAATAGGCTTTGCCGCTTCCACCGGATCGCTCCACATCCCTGAAAAAAGAAACAAACTGATCCCCACAAAAAACACCTTTAACACCATACTTTTTGATTTGCTTTGAATCATAACACTCTCCTATTCTATCCCTTATAGTATTTTACTCCTGTTATCTTTCAATCTCATTGCTAAATTGTCACCCGATCCGATGAACTAGGCTCCTGGACGATAAACCAATGCCGGGTCCAGATCATACGTCCATGGTGCCCCGGAATTTTTCCAACCATTGACGACCCGCTTACCATGGTTGTAACTTCCCTCTAGTTTCAGTTTATCTCCTTCAAATCCGTCAATTATGGTATAGGCCTTCTTATACCCGGCCTTTGCAAGTATATTGGCCGCAACGGCACTCCTGCCGCCGGAGCGGCAGATGACCATCAGGGTATCGGTTTTTTTGTATCTTTTTCCAACCTCCTCCACAAACTTTGCATTTAAAGGCAGCTGGGGCTTCTTTGCGTAATACGCTTTCTCTGGTTCTAATAATAGTAGGGGAATATTTACCGCCATGGGCGCGTGACCGACAAAGACATATTCTCCCACCGTTCGGACATCCAGAATTTTTACCTCCTCCGGATTCTTCTGCCAGGCTTCATATGCTTCTTGAGCCGTGATGTACAATCCGAGGCTTGTCTGCTTTCTGACTGGGAGATTGGTATCTGCCATTGCGTTCACAGCCAAAATGATCAGCACACCCGTTACTGCCCATAGCATTCGTACACAATTTTTCACTGTTTCCTCCTCCTTTGGTTTTAAGTATGTTAAGTAAATTCAGAAGCGTCAGCTCGTCGAGTTACCAATGACGACAAACCCGCTTGCACCCTCTTTAATCTCAAAATTGATGTCAATCGGTCTTACTTTCTTGAGCACATACTTGTCGATCACTAAGGTGATCCCATCGATTTCAAAAACCTCATCATGGTCCTTCAACTCATCCAGAGTCAGGCGCAAGGAGGCGGAACATCCTCAATCCCCCCCCCGCCGAATTTTTCCTCTATCCGAATGACGTCGGTCGGATTTTGCCTGGTGACCTCCATCAGCTTTTCATGTGCTTCAGGTGTTATGTGCAGCGTTGTCATGGCTGACTTTCCTTATTTCCAGATGATGTTCGCTTTGAATTTTTATTTCCTTAAATCCATCAATACTCTGTCCCAGAGCCCATTATTCCACTATTCCAGTCCTCCGAAGGCGGATCTACGATATTCCAACATTCCAAAGGTGAGCGAAGCGAACTAAGTTCTCCCTATCATCAGACGACGGTCACACCATGCCCCATCGCTTCCAACTTGCCCACCACCCGCCGGACACCATCTTCGTTCGGGCTCGGGAGTGCCCCTAAACTGTAATCATTGCCAAGGGATTGGTATTTGCTAAGTGAAAAACGGTGGTAGGGCAGCAGGTCGACTCTCGTCAGACCGCATGTCTGCATGAATTGACCCAGTTGGCTGATGTTTTCATCAGAATCGTTCAGTCCCGGAATCAAAGGAACTCTGATGGTCATGGAGACTCCCCGGGCCGCGACTCTTGCAGTGTTTTCCAGGATCACGTCATTGTTAATACCGGTCAATTTCTTATGAACCTCAGTATTCATGTGTTTGTTGTCCATAAGCACGAGATCCACATGATCGATAGCCTCCTTCAGGATATCCCAGTCGGCAAAGCCACAGGTATCCAGGCAGGTATGGATGCCCATTTCCCTGCATTTGACCAGAAACTGAAGCAGGGGTTCCGGCTGGCAGATGGGCTCACCTCCGGAGAGGGTAACCCCGCCGTCGGAGTTCCGGTAGTAACTCATATCCTTTTCAACAATGCGGCAAACCTCTCCGACCGTCATTTCCTTTCCTGAGATAGCGATGGCATCGGCCAGACACTCCTCTAAACAATCGCCGCAAGCGTTACAGGTTTGACGATCATGCACCAACCGTCCATCGCCATCCTTGCTGATTGCTTGCAAAGGGCAGGCCTCGATACATTCATAGCACTGTGTGCAGCGGTCTTCGAAATACATAAGCTGGGGCTTCGGACTTTGGGATTCCGGATTGCTGCACCACAGGCATTCCAGAGGGCACCCTTTCATAAAGACAGTCGTCCGAATGCCGGGACCGTCCTGAACCGAAAATCGCTGTATATCGAATATCTTCATGAAAATTTCAGTTCGGTCCGCTTGACAATTTCATCCTGCACACCTTTGTCAAGGCAGGTGAAGTAGGCACTGAATCCTGCCACGCGGACCACCAGGTCCCTGTGTTTTTCCGGTTCAACCTGGGCCTCTTTCAATGTCTCGGCGTCTACACAATTGAATTGAACGTGGGACCCGCCCTTGTCCATAAAACCCTTGATCAGGGAAAGAAGGTTGCGTGTCCCGGCCGCTCCTTCCAAAGAGGCGGGATGAAATTTCATGTTGAGATGAGTTGCAGTGAAGGCGGCGGCATCCTGGGCCAGGGCTGCTGAATTTGCCAGCGCCGTAGGACCATTTGTGTCACTGCCGGGCATGGCTGATACGCTGCCGTCGGTCAGCGCAATACTGGCTTCTCTACCGCAGGGCAGCGCCCCCATCATGGCTCCGTTCATATTGTGCAGGCTTTTGGAATAGGCATCGGGTTTGCCTTTCTTGCCCATGTAACACGGGCCGGCCCTGTAATAGCACCCCAGGAAGTCATCCCAGACTTTACGAACCAGTGCGGTCATCTCGTCATCATCGTTTCCATGCTTGGGAGCGTCCAGACACATCTTTTTGACCTTTTCATGGCCTTCAAAATTGGCTTCCAGGGCTTCTTTCAATTCTGCCATGGTCAGCTTTTTGTCTTTAAAAACCAACTGATTCACCGCCGCCAAAGAGTTGGCCGCGTCCACGGCTCCATTGATGATATATACGGCCGTATTGTATTTAGCGCCGCCTGCCCAGCAATCCTTGCCGTTTTCAATGCAGCCTTTGGTAAAGGCTGACCGGTAGGGAAGCGGCAAAAATTCCTCTGCCAGCATGCAGCCGATCTTGCCGTGGTTACGGCCGATCTTCGTGCCGTATTCCATCTGTTTCATGAAAGCCTCATACAATTCATCGCAGCTTTCAAAAGATTCGGCTGCGCCGGTTTTAGGTCCGATCTGATGTCCTGTGAGGGGATCCTTTCCATCGTATAAGGCGAGCTCAAACGGTTTAGCGACACAAAAGGCCCCTTCAAGATGGTGGGAGGTCTTATCCGCGACGCCTGTACTCACACATCCGGCAACACCGCCGCGTCTGGCCTCAGCAAGGATTATGCCGTCCTGCGAGTACTGATCCAGGAGCCGCTGCACCATGACGCTGGTATTCATGAACTGGGGCTGGCCCAATCCGGTCCGCACCAGGTCAACCGCTTTGGCCAGGAGGTCTTCTTTCAGATTATCATGATACATGAGGGCAAAGGTGGGCTGAATATTCTTAAGGCCTATCTGGGCGTCGAGCAGCAGGTAGTCCATCTCTGCCGTGGCATCACGTCCTTCCGGAGTCAGTCCCCCGATGGTGATGGTCTGGCCCATGTCTGATGAATTGGCTTTCCTGAATTCCTGGCCGAAATAATAATTGATCTCCTGAAGCTTGATGAAAAACATCTTCAACAGGTAGACGGTTTCCTCTTCCGTGATGAGGCCGGCCTGCTTGTCCTTCTGATAAAACGGTTCAAGGATCTGGCCCAGATAGCCCAATGAGGTCCCGCAACCCACCTGCTCGATTTCCAAAGCCATGTGTGCGAAAAAGACGGATTGGAGCGCTTCCCGGAAAGACCTCGGGGGATTCTCTGGGATCCAGTCGCAGATTTCCGCGATTTCCAACAGCTCTTCTTTCCTTTGGAGGTTCTCTTCTTTGGCTGCCATGTCTCTTGCCAGTGCCGCATATCGATTGGCCCACTGAATGGTTGCTTTCAAGCTGGTGAGAACACCTTCATAGAAAAGTATTTTTCGGTTCTGAGAGTCCGCAAGGGTCAACGACAGACCATCGAGCCGTTCTTCGACGTCCTTGATCATCCCGCTGAGACCCCTTGTAAGAACATTGTTGTAGTTCACACAGCCGGCGCCGCCGGGCCAGGTGGTTGCACAGTAAAAGAGGCCTGTCATCTGGGGCAGAAGCGGATTGACACCATACTTTTCTTCGAAAAGTTTGTTGGCGCGGTCATTAAGGGTTTTTCCGTCCCAATATTCGATAACCTCTTTGAACAATTTTTTCTGTTCATCGGAAACGGAAACTTCACCAAGGTGACCGAGTACCTTTATGTCCTGCTTCATCCAATCCACATTCCATTCGGGATGTGCATATATACCCAGAGGGAAAGAAGCCATGCTACCGACGATAAGGTTCTCGTCGATATATAGTTTCTTGGTTGTCATGAGCTTTTCAAAAAATTTGGCCCTTCTGGTCATTGGGGGCAGGCCTTCGGTCTCCTTATAAGAGGCCATCAGGGCCTCGATCCTTTCCATGTCGAGCTCTTGCGGAGTATTCATTAGCTGAGTCTTCAGCCTTTTGATCCGCTCCTCATCGACCTTGCAGTGGCTTTCGATAAAATTTTCTTTATATGCCGGTTCCATAATGATACCTCCTTTTGTTTAAGAGCGCGGCCGCTGGCCGCGAGCGTCCAGTCTGATCGAGAAAGAAACTTTAAAAAAGCGAATATCGAATATCGAACAAGAAATAATGAATGTCGAAGGAATGTATTCTGCCTGTCGTGAGCTTTTTTGTCGAACGGTCTATTTTATTAAAAAATGACTGAGCGAAGCGAAACCATCCTTCGAAATTCGATATTCGATATTCTGCGGTTCTGCGGTTCGCTTTAAAAAAACATGAAGTGTCATATAAGATAATCGGGGTAATTCGAAAACTTCTTCCTTCCATTTCACCTCGTTAGGCAAGATTGCAAGATGAAGGCCAATGACTCTTATATTCGCAAAACCCGTATAACCACCTTAAATCATATGGCTTTTATGTATTATCGTGTGCAAGTCAAAAGGAAATACACAAGCATAAAGGTCGCTATTTCGTCTTCAGGTCGAAATAGCGTCTTTTTGACGTTTGGTAGGGATACCAAGACGAGCCATGGTGGAATATAAACTTGAGGGTTTCAAACCAAGAAGTATCGCTGCCCCTTGCGGCCCTTTGATCCGCCATCCTGTGGTTTCCAGGATTTTCAAAATATGACGGCGTTCAGCTTCCGCCAGGGTTACAATTCCGGAGTTCTTACCGTTGTGCAGTTGTGGAAGTTCCACCCTCAGGGTATCTTCGGAACTGACGATGACCGCACGTTCGATAACATTACGCAGTTCTCGAACATTACCCGGCCAGGAATATCGCTGCAAGGCTTCGATGCTTTTCCGGGGAATTTTCCGAATTCTTTTTCCCATTTTTTCGCCAAATTCATGGACGAAGAATTCGACTAGTGGTGGGATATCTTCCAATCGTTCCCGGAGGGGCGGAATATGGATAGGGAAAACCGCCAGACGGTAGTAGAGGTCTTCCCGGAATTTTCCCTGTTTCATCGCCGCTTCCAGATTGCGATTGGTGGCGGCGATTATCCGGACGTTAACCTGGATGGATTTCGGACTTCCAAGGCGCTCAAATTGTCCTTCCTGAAGCACCCGCAACAACTTCACTTGCAGTTCGGGCGCCAAATCTCCGATTTCATCCAGAAAAAGAGTGGAACCATCGGCCAATTCAAAGCGGCCGATTTGTCTGGTCTCGGCCCCGGTATAGGCGCCTTTTTCACGGCCGAACAACTCGCTTTCAATCAGCATCGGGGCCAGGGAGGCTGTGTTGACCGTCACCAGGTTCTGGTCTTTGCGCATGCTCATCCTGTGGATGGCCCGGGCCAGCAGCTCCTTGCCGGTCCCGGTTTCACCCAGGAGGAGGACCGTGGAATCCGTTTGGCCCACCTGTTGGGCCTGAGCCAGGATTTTATTTATCTGCGGGCCTTCGTCCACAATCTCTGAATGAACAGCCAGGGTCTTGATTTCCTCCTGGAGGTAGATATTCTCCGCCTCCAGCCTTAACTTGAGCGCTTCAATCTCCCGTAAATGCTCATTCAGCTCCCTGGTGGTCCGACTCCGATCCAGGGCGTTCCCCAGGATTTCACCCAAGACACGCAGCCGGGGTATATAAACCTTCGGCCATACGCGATCGCTGCGGGTCACATTAAGGGACAAAGTATAGACATTTGATCGACCGTCGACCACGGGAATGCTGAGGGTGGCTCGAGTCCCCAAGTCTTCATAGGTCTGCTTATCGATAGACGCCTCGGCCGGCAGTTCCAGCAGAGAGTCAAAGACCACCACCTCCAGCCTCTGGAGCCTTTTGTGAGCCCAGGGGAACATTTTTGCAGGCAGCTCCTTGTTAAGCGGCAAGGGCAGAACTTCCTCATTTTGGACGAGATGGGTGATTTCCCAGGAGTCCTTATTCTTCAACACCCGCACCAGAGCGCAGCGGTCTACCTCTTCCGGAGACATGATGATAAACCGTGCGGAGAGGTCCGACAACAAGGCTTCAAATTTCAGCCGCTCCTGCAGTGCGGACTCCAAGCGCAGTTGCTGGCTGGTTTCCGGGTCTGTTGTGCGGTCTTCCATCTGGCTATCCGAAACCTGGCGGTCCTGCTGCAACGCCTCATCGTGCGGATGGTACTGGGTGACGTCCTTGATGATGTGGATGGTCCCGGTAATGTCCCCCCCTTTCTGAACAATGGGCGAACACGTCACTTCCAGGCATTTACTCAGCCGTGAATCCCAGAATTTTTCGGTCACAGAACAACGCTTCGACAGGGCCTGCACATGCGGGCATACTTCCACGGGCTTATTCATACCGTGAATGATTTGATAGCATTTCTTCCCTAGGATGTTTTCTGGCTTTTCTTGCAGCAGGTCTGCCAGGGCCGTGTTGGCTTTAAGAATTCTAAACTGGTTGTCATGGACGGAAACCGGATCGGTGATAGTATTAAGAGTGGCCTCCCATTCGAAGTTAATTGTAGTCATGTTCGTGCGGACCTCTATACAGATATCTTAATTTCAACAATGAAAAACTGGTCCTCAGGACCAGGTCAGTCGTAGCTGGCTCGGTCGTGAGCAAAATCTTCTAAAGGTTTCAGGTGTCAGGTGTCAGGGATCGCCAAATCATCAGTCATAGACCGATATTGGGTTGGAGCTAAAGGCCAACACTGGTGAAAGAAAGTCTGTTCTGTAGGAAACTATGATCCACTGTTTCGGATTCATCTGCTGACACCTGAAACCTGAATATTGCCAGTTAAGTCAAATACCTCTTAAACCCATCTGAGGTAGACAAAAGTCAGCCACTGTGGAGTCGGGTATTTACTTTTGGTGAACCATGGCAACCAGCATCCGTTTAAGAATTCTTCTATATTCCGGTAGCGCTTGTCGTACCAGAGATAAATCAGTTTCTCGAATTCCATATATTCCAAGCGGTTTTAATATATTTAACCGGCGGGATACTTTTGTTTTTCATGATCTCGTCAAAGAGATGAGCATGATTTTTCGGCGGAACGACTTCTTTTTCTTTCTTTATCAATGTCAAGGCTTTAGTCTTACATGCCGATACGCAAAGGCCGCACCCCACACATCTGTTTTTTTTGAAAAGAATTCTATTTGTTTTCTTAACACCTTCCCCTTTTTCCAACATCTCCAGCGCATCAAACTGGCATCTTTTTATACATTTACCGCAAGCACTGCATGTTTCAGGATCCAGTTGCGCATAAAAATTGGATGAAATAAAATGAGCAGGGCCCGGCAGTGAACCAAAAAATTCAATTAAACCGCAGCAGCAATGGCAGCATGCGCAAATAAAATAAGCTTCCCGGGCATTGCCGGATAGCAGCACAAGACCGTCTTTCTCAGCCTGGTCTAAAAGTTCCAGAGCATCTTCTTCGGTAATGGGCTTTGACCATGCGTGCCTTGCAAAGGTATCATGAAAATCCGCTAAATAGAGACACAGTTCCCTTCTGTAGGTGGTTTTGCAAGGTTCATTAACCAGATCTTTTGCTTTTTTACATATACATTCAGCAACAGAAATTTTTTTGCGGCCGTTTTTTATAAGGGTTCTGATTTCATCATATGAAGAGACGTTGTTTTCCGGTGTAATGCTTTTTTCAATGGGGATGGTTCGGACCTGTGGCGGATTGGAGCTGAAAAGTTCCAACCCGAATTTTTTAATGGCATATTCACGCAGGGCCAAATAATATTCAGGCGTAAGGGTTTTGACTTGATGTTCATACATACCCACGGCAAAAGGCGCGAGATAATAGTATTTTTGCCCGTTTATCTGCTTTGCGAAAATAGACCCCTTAAGATCCAGGTTATCCAACAATTTTTCAAATTTGTCTTTTAAAATGCCGCTGTCTTTAGCTTTTTTGAAAATCGTTTCCAAAGACTCCGGCTTATAATCCAGATAAATGGCAACCTGCGCTTCGGGAATGGTGAACATCATTTTTAACAGGCGCAATTCGACCCCTGAAAATGTTGGCGGAAATCCAACCGGCATTTTATCCAGATGTTTGCGCAAATTTTTATATGGTTTCTCCCATTCTCTTAACTGGAAAACCTTTTTGGTCAATTTTGTGATCATTAATTATACCCGTTCAAATATTGTTGCCGGCGCCATGCCGCCGCCGGTGCAAAGGGTAACCAGAGCATAGCGGGCATTTCTTCGTTGGAGTTCATGAATAGCGGTAACGGATAGCCGACATCCGGAATTACCGACCGGATGGCCGAGGGCCAGTGCACCGCCGTTGACATTGAGTTTTTCCATATCGGGTTTCGCCTCTTTTGCCCATGCCAGCGGAATCGGGGCAAACGCTTCATTAACCTCATAAATATCCATATCATCGAGTGTAAGGCCGGCTTTTTTAAGAACTTTCGGCGTCACATATATCGGCCCGGTCAGCATCAGTTCGGGATCGGATCCGGCGACAGCATTGGCAACGATGCGTGCTAGCGGTTTCAGGTTGTATGCTTTTACTTTTTCTTCACTCATCAGGATCACCACCGAAGAACCGTCGGTAATCGTGCTTGACAATCCTGAAGTGATCCACTGGGTACCGGGGATTACTTTCAAGGATTCAAGAATTTCTAAACTGGTCTGCGGGCGAATGGTTTCATCGCTGTCCCTTACGAGCTCGTTGCCTTCCTTATCCACCCCTTTTACCGACATTATTTCCTTTTTAAAGTACCCGGCTTCTGTCGCCCTGTGTGCCTTCCGGTGACTGCTTACAGCAAATTCCATACACTCTTCGTTTGTTATGCCCCATGTTTCCGCGATTTTCTGGGCCGCCGTGATCTGGTTTGCTTCACCGTATTTATCGAGATAAAAGGGGCCGAACGGATTTCCCATGGGTTCCTTGTTGTACAGTTGACCGTTTAAATCGGACATCATCGTGTACTTCGACATCAATTCGCAACCGGCTGCAATCACAACGTCCATAGTCTCCGAAGCAATGAGTGCATGCGCGATCTGTATGGCCGACAAACTGCTGCCACATTGCCGATTGACGGATATCCCGGGGATCGTGTCCGGAAGTGTTTTTGATGCCAGTACTCCCATTCGGGCTAGGGTAAACCCCTGCTCGCCCACCTGATAAACGGTTCCGGCAACAACATCGTCAACCAATTGCGGATCGAGATCTATCCGCCGGATCGACTCATCGAGAACGAGCGCCAGCAGTTCCGGCGCCATATAATCTCGCAAATACCCTCTTTGCTTCCCAACCGGGGTTCTTACGGCATTTACAATAAATACGTCTTTCATCGATATTTCCTTATTCTGATCACTGAAGATTACTAAGACGAGCATAATTCTTTAGACACAAGGCAGAAAGTAAGATCGAATATCAACCTGCACCCCCGCTGCAGCGGGATGACACATCTATCTTAAAAAAATGGTGTGCCTCGTGCGCCGAAAGCCCAACGCCGAAGGCCACTTCTTATCCGGGACGATCCTGGTGTTTGGCCTGGGCGCCTTTATGTCTACTTAATTTTGGCCTTCTCTGTGATTATCCGCCAAACGACACCTCCGGGATCTCCACAATTGCCTTGCTGCCGGCTTCGATGGATGTCATTTTGCCCAAGGTAACCGGCAGAATCGTTTGGATAAGGTACTCTGCCGAACGCACCTGGCCTTCATAAAAGGCGGCGTTCTTGTTTTTACCAATTTTTTCACGGCGGGCTTCGCCTTCCAGATCGCCGAGAATGTCATCCAGTTTGGGTACCGCGATGCTGGCCCGCCACAACAGCATCCAGGCCATGATCACATCGCCCATGACGTCGAGAAACGGCAATGCATGCGAAAATGCCACTTTGAAATCCGGTGAAAAGGCGGCCCGGCCCATGTACATTGCAACCCCGCCCAGTCGGTTGACGGCGGTTTCCAAAGACTCGGCCAGTCCTTCCAGGCCTTTTGTCTCTTTAGCCTGCGCCACCACTTTCTGGATTTCAGCCAGAAACGCCATAAAGACAGCACCTTCTTTCATGCCAATCTTTCGGCCCAGAAGGTCAATGGCCTGAATACCGTTGGTGCCTTCGTAAATCGAGTTGATCTTTGAATCCCGCATGAGCCTTTCGACCGGGTAATCTTTTATATAGCCGTACCCTCCATAGACCTGCATGGCCTGAACCGTGCATTCGAACCCGCGATCCGTGCAATACGATTTGATAATGGGGGTCAAGAGCCCGATCAAATTATCTAAAGTTGTCTTTTCCTCATCTGTTTCGGCGCATTCCATTTTTTCGAATAACGATGCGACATAGTACACAAAACTGCGCATGCCCTCGGAATGGGATTTCATCCACATCAGCATTCTCCGGACATCCGGATGCCGGATAATATTCACGGATTGGGCGTTCTTATTCTGCATGTCCGACAGGTCCCGGCCCTGGATCCTTTCCCTGGCGTAATTCAACGCATACAGATACGCACAGGAAGCGTTATACAGGCCCAGCGCGCCGACAGCGAGACGGGCCTCGTTCATCATGTGAAACATCACCCGCATGCCTTGGTTTTCTTCGCCCAGCAACACGCCGCGGCACTTGCCCTTGCCACCGAACGTAAGCTGGCAGGTGGGACTGGCGTGCATGCCCAGTTTTTCCTCGATGCCGGTGCATACGACATCGTTGGGCTCTCCAGGGGAACCGTCGTCATTCACCCAGATTTTTGGGACGATAAACAGGGAAATCCCTTTGGTGCCGGCCGGCGCGCCTTCAATTCTTGCCAGTACCGGATGAATGATATTGTCGGTCAGGTTGTGTTCACCGCAGGTAATGAAAATCTTGTTCCCGGTAATGGAATATGTGCCGTCACCATTTTTTACTGCTGCAGTGGTCAGGGCACCCACATCGGAACCGGCTTCCGGCTCGGTGAGCACCATGGTGCCGCCCCACTCGCCGGAATACATTTTGCGCAGATACAGCTCTTTTTGTTTTTCCGTGCCGAAAATCTCAATCATTTTGGCAGCCCCGTGCGTGGCAAGCGCGAAGGCGCCAAAAGAAAAATCGGCACCGGTAATATATTCCGAGGATGCCTGGGCGATCAGGTGGGGTAATCCCTGCCCACCGATTTCCGGATCTTCAGTCATGGCAATCCATTCCCCTTGGCGCAACAACTTATAAGGGCGGTGAAAACACTCCGGCATCGTTACCCGGTTGTTTTCAAACTTCAACCCGACCTTGTCGCCTTCCTCGTTTACCGGAAGAATTTCTTTAATCGCCAAGTTACGCGCTTCGGTAATGATCATGTCGAACATTTTACGGTTCAGGCCTTGATACCGTTTGTGCTTGGCAATATCTTCCAACCCAAGCTGTTCATACAATACAAAATCAACATCTCTACGATCTGCAATCTGTTGTGCCATGATACCTTCCTTTGTTTTGTCCCAGAAAACCTGGTTCTTTGGGCCAGGTCAGAGACAATCGGCTATGCTATCTGTCCAAGTTAATTATGGTTTCAGGAGTCAGGTTTCAGGTGTCAGTAAAAACCGGCCTGAGTCCTCAATCCTGCTTGGGTTGAGGCTGAATGTCACCAGCGGTGAAAGAAAGTCCAATTCATGAGCGACTCCCATCCAGCGAGTCAACTTCAGTCGCTGATCCGCCTTCGGCGGAACACCCGACACCTGAAACCTCTTGGTAAAAGGTGCCACCTTCATCACCCCTCTGGTGTGCACCAAAGCCGTGCCCCTCTGGACCCGGATTATTTACCGAATGTAAATTCCGCTTTAAAGCAAATCAAACAGCGGGCGTGCCGCTTCACCGGAAGCGTAGATATCGCCCGGAAACACCTTGTGCCTCAGCGTTACTTTTCGACCGATGATATCCATGTTGACCTTGGTCGGGTCCATATCAACCAGGTTCCCGGAAATCCAGGGACCTTCTTCAAGCGCAACCATTACGATCGTATACGGCGCTTCAACTTCACGCCCCAGGGGCGCGACATAGGTAGTGGTAAAGGTCTTGATTTCACCCTTTCCGCTCAGTTCAACGATTTCCTGATCGCTGCCGGCGCATTGCTGGCAGACCATTATCGGCGGGCAAGTGACAGCGCCACACCCCTGGCATTTGAGTCCTAGCAGTTGGTTTCGTTTCAATGCCTCGCTATACGTTCGAAAGTCGATTTTATGTTTCATTGGTAATCCTCCAAAAACCAGATTAAATTTGAATTCTTCGCTGCTTATTGGAGCACAGCGGAAATCCTGCTCGCAGGGCTGCAGGGATAGGAATTATGGTCTAGCGTCTGGGAGCGACGTAGTCGCGTTTCATAAAATCGTGGAACACGATTTTATTCTCTCTTTAAAACCAGATTGACAATAATGCCGTCTCCCCCCAGGGTATCCACAAGGCCGACTTTGGCGCCTTCGACCTGACGGCCCTGGTCCACCAGTTCGCCGCGTAGCTGTTTTGTTACTTCGTAGACCTGGGAGACTCCGGTAGCGCCGATGGGATGACCTTTGGATTTCAACCCGCCGGAAATATTGATCGGCGTTTTCCCGCCGATCTTGGCTTCCCCTTTTTCCCAGAACTCGCCGGCGGTCCCGAATTCAGCAAATCCAAGGCTTTCTGCCGCGATGATGCTGGCGATGCTGAAGCAGTCGTGCAGCTCGCACACATCGATATCGCCCGGGACGATGCCGGCCATGATATAAGCCTGCTTCACTGAGACTTCCCGGGCCCGCAGCCGAGGCAGGTAATTGTATTGGGAAGCGAGGTGACCGGAAGATGCCTGGCCGGTGCCGGCAATGTAGACGGGTTTGTCCGTAAGTTTTTTTGCGATTTCTTCCGATGCCAGGATCACGGCCGCAGCGCCATCTGTGAAGGGACAGCAGTCGAGCAGTTGCAGAGGGGTGGTCACCATGGGACCGCTGAGCACTTTTTCTACCGTAATTTCCTTTGGAAATTGGGCGTTGGGATTTTTGGCGCCATAGTAATGGGATTGGACGGATACCCGGGCCATCTGCTCTTTCAGTTTTTCCAGCGGGATATTGTAGTGGCTGGCATAAAGATGGGCCAACATGGCAAAAACCGCTGGAAAGGTGAACCCGGCCGGGTATTCAAAACGGCTGTCCCCAAACATGGCAAACGTCCGCGTGGCCAGGGGGGTTCCCATGGCCGTCGCTTTTTCAACGCCGCACACGAGCACAATGTCATAGATGCCGGCAGCCACCCACATGGCCGCATCCCGCATAGCGATGGTGCCGGTAGCGCATGCGCCTTCGAATTTGCTGGCCGGCACATGGTTGCAACCGATTTCGTTTGCCAGGTAGGACTGGATCATTCCCTGTCCTTCGGAAAAATCACCCAGCACGTTACCGCAATAAACGGCCTGAATATCTTTGGGGGTTAAATTAGAATGGATGATGGCATCCATAGATGCCTCTGCCAACAACTCTAAACTCGTATTCGGTGAATCGGTCACAAATTGGGTATGACCGCCGCCGACCACTGCGACTTTTCTCATTGTGATACCTCTTTAATCTAATGTTGAAATCCTGATCCTCAAGGCCAGGTCATCGATAATTGGCTATGCCATCTGTCCAAGCTATTTATGATTTCAGGTGTCAGGTTTCAGGTGTCAGTAATAAACTCCTTCTGAGTTCTGAACCCTGAATGGGTTAAGGCTGAAAGTCAACAGCGGTGAAAGAAGGCCAATTTACCAGCAACTCCCATCCAACGGATCGATTTCAGTTGCTGACACCTGACACCCGACACCTGAAACCTGAATACTGCTGGTAGTAGTTGCCACTTTATTCACCCCTCCGGGGTGGACCAAAGCCGTCTCCTCTGGGCCCGGATTTTTACTTGAATAACTGTTTGGCGATAATTGTCTTCATGATTTCGTTGGTTCCCGCAAAAATGGAATTGACCTGAACATCCCGCCAGGTTCGGCTGATGGGACAGCTTTTGCGTGCGCCATCGGCGCCGATGAGTTCCAGGACACGGGCTGTAATCCGTTTGGCCAGGTCCGATGTCCAGTATTTCGCCATCGAGGTTTCCTTGACGATAGTCTTCTTTTCCATGTGGTCCGCAACGAGCTTGTGGACAAAGGTTTTTCCAATGGTCACCTCGGACGCCATCTCCGCCAGGGCGAATTGCACAGCCTGGGATCTAGGCAAGCCGCAACCATTCCGGCCGCTGGTGCGGCAATGTTCGATGGCCCATTCAACGGCAAACTCGGCGTTCCAGACGGATTGCAGGGCGACCATCAGCCGCTCCTGCTGGAGCTTCTGCATGAGCATAACAAAGCCCTGGCCTTTTTCGCCCAGTCGGTTCTCCATGGGGATCCTGCAGTTGTTGAAATAAAGCTCGGCCGTGTCCGAACCATGCATACCCATTTTCTCTATCTTGTTGCCCCTTTTAAATCCCGGGGTGCCGTCCTCCACCAGGTAAAAGGATATGGCCTTGTACGGATTGTCGACGGCCGGATCTTTGGCCGCCAAAATCACCAGATCACAGCTATGTCCAATGGATATGAATGTCTTGGAGCCGTTCAGAACGATCTCGTCCCCTTCTTCAACGGCCGTGGTGGACAACGACGCCAGGTCGCTCCCGCTGTCGGGCTCGGTCATGGCCACTGCCATGATAATATCTCCGGAAACAGACCCGGGAATATATTTTTTCTTCTGTGCTTCGGTACCAAAGGTATCGATGTAGGGCACGATAATGTCACTGTGCAGGTAGACCATCAGACCTGTAAAATTTGTGCGGGCCAGCTCTTCGTTCACCACAAGGGAGTGCAGAAAATCACCGCCCATGCCGCCGTATTCCTGTGCGATCCATGGGCACAGAAAACCGGCGGCACCCATTTTGTGCCATACGCTTTTGGGTGTCTGATGGTCGTTTTCCCAGGTATCGATGTGGGGCACTAGCTCTTTCTGTAAAAATGCTTTAAGCCGCTTTCGATAGGCTTCGTGTTGCCCGGTAAATTTCAATATTTCCATTGTTGGCCTCTACTTGATCTTCCTTATGATTGCGGCGGCAATGTCGTCCTTTATCGGCCCGGTGGTTCCGCCCATGATTTCCAGGGTTTTGGCGTCCCGGCAGAATCGCTCCACTTCATATTCGGTGGTATATCCGTAGCCGCCGTGGAGTTGAATGGCCTCATGGGCCACAGTCACGGCCGCCCGTGTTGCAGCCAGCTTGGCCATGGACGTCAGCCGTGGATCCGGTTTTTTCTGATTCAATTGCCAGGCGGCCTGATAGGTCAGGCTCCGCGCCTGTTCCAAACTCAAGGCCATGTCGGCCAGTTTGTGTGCGGTTACCTGAAACCGGCCGATCTTTTGGCCGAACTGTTCGCGCTGCTTCACATAATTGATGGTGCGATCCAGGGCTCCCTGGCCGATTCCCAGGGCCAGGCCGGCCATGAGAACACGGCTTTCACTGGTAAAGGCCAGCAATTGTTTCAGGCCTTGCCCCTCCTTGCCGATGAGATTGGACAGGGGCAACCGCACGTTGTCAAAATGCAAATCGGCCACCGCGGTCATGCGCATGCCAAGGGTTTCAACGCGATCTGCAACCGACAATCCGTCTCTGTCCCCATCCACCAGGATCATACTGAGGCCCTTGTCAGATACGGCCCCGGTATCGGTCCGGCACAGCGCGCAACAAAAACCGGCCGCGCCCCCATTGATGACATGGTTGACCCTGCCCTTGATCACCCAGCAATCGTCCGATTTTTCGGCCGTCAAGGAAACCGGATTGCTGCCGTTCACCGGAATGGTTTCAGGAATTGCAGCGCTAGCAAGCATTTTACCCTCGGCCACCAGTGGAATGAATGCTTCCTTTAATTCGCTGGAGCCGGATCTGAGAAGACATTCGGCGCCGTATCCGGCCAACATCAGGGCACCGCCCATGGTGGCGTCCTGGCGGCATAGTTCTTCGGCCAGCAAGACGTTTTCCAAGAACCCTAGACCGCCGCCCATGTAGGCTTCGTCAAAATGGATGCCGATGAACCCAAGTTCGGACGCCTTTTGATGAAGTTCCCGGGGGAAGGTCCGGTTCCGGTCCATCTCCATGGCGCGCTCTTTGTCAAATTCCCCTTTGGCAAAATCCCTTGCGGCCTTTTGAATATCTTTCTGTGATTTTGAAAGTTTGAATTCCATATCATCCTCTGTGGCCAGATCATACGCCCAGTTCTGCTCTGAACCCTTCCATGTTCGTTCGGTATTGTTCAAGATCTTGGGCCGGCAATTCATCCGGAAATACAAGATTCATCGGTGTAAGCGCATCCAGAATATTATTGGCGTGGGGGGCAATGCTCAGTACACCGACCTTGCTGCCCTTCTCCAGCTTGATTTTGCCCAGCATGAAATCTGTTATGAATTTGGATTTTTTGGTCAATACGCTTTTCCAGGTCTGCGGGGTGGCTGCCAAAAGGTACTGGGCATTTTCCGCTGTTTCCTTCGACACCAGCTCCAATTTGTTGAGTTCACCCGCATCAAAAAAGGCACAAAAATAAATATCTTTATCAATTCCCCACGCAGGTTCGGACTTTACGCGATAGGCCATATTCGCACTTAATTTTTTCAGCTTCTTCTTGGCCTCGGAATTTGATTGGTAGAGAACGTGGCTTTCTTTGAGCCATTCAGGCGTGCAATAATAATGTGTTGTCATCTTATAATCTCCTTTAGCTTGCGATGGTTTTCATTTTTTCAATCATCTGCTCACGCAGCTCTTTTTTAAACAATTTCTCTGTCACCGTCATGGGCAGCTTGTCCCTGAAATCCACAAATTTGGGAACTGCGTATGGGGCCAGGTGTTTACGGCAATGATTCCTTATTTCATCTTCTGTAACCGGTTTAGTGTAGTTCTCATGCAATACAATCACGACTGCCACTCGCTCGCTGCCAGGGGTTTTGGGATCCGGGACCCCAAACGATGCCGCCATCAGCACGGCAGGATGGTTGTAGATTACCTCATCCACCTGAGTGGAATAGACCTTGTTGCCGGATACATTGATCATATCTTTGGACCGGTCGGTCAGGTGAAAATATCCGTCATTGTCCATGTAGCCGACATCCCCAGTTTTCAGCCACCCATTCTCAGTCAGGCCGGAACCCGGTTCGGGCCAATAGCCTTTCATGACCTGAGGGCCCCTGACCAGGATCTCGCCGGTTTCACCAAAGGGTACTTCCTCCCCGCCTGTTTGGTTAATGATCTTACACTCCGTATCAGGAGCGGGAACACCTAAGCCTGGTTTCTCAGAGAGCATGAAACCCGTTATTTTTGAAAAACCCGAAATATTAAAGTGGGTCAACGGTGCCGTTTCTGTGAGCCCATACCCTTCGGATACAGGGTTGCCTAGTTCGGCTTTGATGGCATCGGCCACATCCCTTGGCAACGGGGCCGCCCCGCTCATGGGGATGGAATTGATCTTACCAACTTTCTTTTGGGCGATACGCATAAACTGCGTGGGGACGCCGGTGATCATAAACGGCCGATACGCTTTTATTGTCTCGACAATGGCGTCTATGTCCCTGGGTTCGGGCATGAGGATCAGACGTAGTCCTAAATTAGCTGCAGACTGAGCCATATAGCGGCCGTAGGAGTGAAACAAGGGGACCGACAACAGAATGGAGGACTTGCCTTTGATCCCCTTGATCAAGGGCTTCAGGATCCAGGGAAGGCCCTGGCTGATGCAGGCGGCACGGTTAAAATGGGTGATCATCACGCCTTTGGGCGTACCTGTTGCACCGCCGGTAAATGCCAGTTCAGCCAGGTCCGTTTTCGGATCGATTTGGATGGAAGGCGGCACGGCATCATAATTTTCCAAGAGTTTCTTGAATTCATACACGTCCCTGGGGAGTGCTGCCGTCACGTCTCCAATGTCATACCCTTTATCCGATGTCACAATGACATGGAAGAATTCACACTTCCCCTTCAAGTCCAACACGCGCTCGAGTTGGTTCTCCTGGCAGAAGATGACTTTCGCCTTTCCACTGCCGGCTTCATGGACCAGCCCACCATCGGTTCTGAGAATGCTGGTGGGTATAACGGCTGCTCCGGCCTTTAATATTGCCCAGTCGGCAATAACGGCCTCCGGACAATTGGGAAGAAATACACAGGCCCTGTCTCCCTTTCGTACGCCGAGGCTGAACAGTGCATTGGCAAGGGAATCCGAATACATTTTGAGTTTCCTGTATTTAATTTCGCGCTCAAGATAGAGGATCGCTGTCTTGCCCGGATATTTTTCAGCAGCAATGTCCAGCATGTCGTAAAGCGGCATTTCTGTATAAGGCGACAGGCTGTGATCCAATTTGTAGGGTCCCAGTTTATAGCTTTTTAACCAGGGTTTATCTAGATAGCTCAACTTTTCACTCCTTTTGGAAATAGTTTACGCACCTCATATGAAACTTCACTACTTTAGACAGGATAACAGGATTAACAGGATATTCTTTTTGCCTAGCAGTACACTATCCTGTTGATCCAGTTGATCCTGTCAGTGATTTTAATAGATAGAATACAATATTCGATGTTCATCGTTGGATGTTCGATGTTCGACGTTCATTAAGTTTCTCATTTGATTTATCTGAACGCTTGCGGCCAGCGGCGACGCTTATATGCCATCGAGACCCAGATCAGCAAGTTTGGCACGACCCGGATTCCCCGTGGCAGGCTCCCAACCCCTGAAGGCATAATAGGCGTCTTTCATCATTTCCAACGTTTCCGAGTCAATCACCATATCCTTGGCAGGACCCTCGGGCAGAGGGTCTTCCATCAACCGCGGCGGCAGGGTGTCATGGCTCCGGTCCATGCCCGCCCTGGCATTGTACAGTCTTACCAGATTGTAGATACGCTCGCCGCAGCGCCGAAACTCGGCGACATCCATGTCCCACCCCAAGGCATAGTTGATCAGCTCCACATAATCTGATGCCGGAAGCAAAAGCCCCATAAACTTGCAGGCGCCGATAGCATCGAAAGCGGTCAGGGCATTCTCGAGTTCAACGACAACTTTTGTTTCTGCGGGGTCCGCCACAAACGGGTCCTTGATTTTGCTGTCATCCACCAGGAGAAATGGTGAATCGATAAAGGTGGGGCCTTCAATAAAGGCGGTGATATGATCCCCTCCCCGGTTGGCTGTCACGTAGGCCAGCCCGCATATTTTGGCGGCACGGGGGTCGTAGGCCGGCAGCTCCATGCCCTTGACGTTCATGGCGAAATGGTTTGAATCGTTGCCCAGTTTTTGAGCCACAATACGGGTGCCTTCGGCCAGCAGGTCACCGATCCCTTCCCTTTTGACGATCTTTTCTAAAAGTTGAATAATAAGATCAGCATCTCCAAACTTGAGCGATAATCCTTCTGTCATTTCCTGGGTCAGAATACCTTTTTCATAACATTCCATGGCAAAGGCTATGGTCGAACCAGCCGAGATAGTATCGATCCCGTACTCGTTGCAGAGATAATTAGCCATGGTGATGGTATTCATGTCCGACACACCGCATGCAGCGCCCAGCATGTTGGCCGATTCATACTCGGGGCCCTCACCTTTGTGTCCTTTGTATTTGCCTTCCTTAATGGCCGTGCCCCTGCCGCAGGCAATGGGGCAGGCATAACAGGACACACCTTTTTCCAGGACCTTGTCTGTCAGTGCCATGCCGTTGACTTCATCGATTTCTTCAAATACACCGGTTTGCCAGTTGCAGGTGGGGTAGCCCCCCCGGGCGTTGACCATGTCCGAGACCATATTGGTCCCAAAGGCTTCAAAACCGACCTTGAGCATGGATTCATCCAGAAGGTCGATCTGGCGCCTGGCGGTGGTTTTAAACTTTACGGGATCTGCAAGATCGAATTTAGATTTTCCCGCACAAACAATGGCTTTCAATTTTTTTGACCCCATAACAGCGCCCATGCCGGTCCGGCCAACGGCCCGATGGGTATTGTTCATGATGGCGGCATAACGAACCAGGTTTTCTCCACCCGGGCCGATGGATGCAATCGTAAGCTTACGGTCGGAATTTTGTTTGAGGATGTCTTCGGTTTCGGGAACCGTTTTTCCCCACAAATCCCCGGCCGAAACCAACCTGGCCTGCCCGTCGATTATTTCCAGGACCACCGGCTCTTTAGAGCATCCTTCAACAATGAAGCCGTCAAACCCGGCCCGTTTCATGGCAGGACCGAAACTTCCTCCGGAATTGCCATGCCCCCAAATACCGGTCAACGGTGACTGGGCAACGACGGAGTAGCGACTGGCACTTGCCGAAGATGTCCCCGTCAACGGGCCGGCCATAAATATCAACTTGTTGTCCGGTCCCAAAGGGTCGGCCGTTGTCGGGACTTCTTCAAAAAGATATTTGGACGCCACCCCGGCTCCGCCTAAAAATTTCCGGTTCCATTCGGCCGGAACCTCCTCCTCTGCAATCCTGCCGGAAGACAGATCCACCCTTAAAACTTTCCCCATAAAACCAAATGACATAATTTCCCTCCTATCCGGTTGCTTGAGCACGTCTCTCTTCAGGCTGAAGAGATCCCGGTAATCCAAGTAATTCGATACAACTTTTCGCCGCCTGGATGGCCGGACAATCCGGGGTTTCGAGAATACTGCGTCCGTCGATATCGAAGGTGCGGATGGTGTCATCCTCCGGTATCCATCCCAGGCAATTGAGTTCGGCCGGAATGGCGAGCTTTTCCCGTTCTTCCTCTCCGCGAAGCCGATTCAATATCAGACCCGCTTTTTCATATTCAATGGCACTGTCGGAAACCCCTTTAATGGTCTTGGCCACATTCAGGCCCTTGGCCGAGGCATCTGAGACCAACACCAAATGGCTGACCTTCTCCATCACCCGCCGGTTGACTTGTTCGACACCGGCTTCGCCATCGATAACCACATAATCGAAGTTATCGGCCATGGCCCCAATAATATCCTTGAGAATGTGATTGACCTGGCAATAGCAGCCCTCTTTTTCCGGCCGGCCGATGGCTAAGAAAGCCAGATTGTTGGTCTCCTCCAGCGCCGCAAACATCTCGTAATCCAACCTGGAAAGCAGGTCTGTTTTATTCTCGCTTTTTCCGGACTCGACCCGTTGAATCAGGTCGTTTCGAATATCATCCACGGTTTTCGTTACTTCGATTCCAAGCGCTGTAGACAGGCCAATGGCCGGGTCGGCGTCGATGGCCAGCACCCTGTTTGCAGGGTTTTCCAAAAGGATCTTTACGATCATTGCGCTAAGGGACGTCTTGCCGACCCCTCCTTTACCGCACATTGCAATGATCGCTGGTTTGTTTTTCTCAGTGATAGACATGACCGGTTTTCTCCTTAGCTTTCATGGCCTTGTGCATGGAGCGCAGTTCCGAGACATCGTCACAGACTTCATTGTATTCACATTCATCACAATCAAAGGACATTTCTTCCATCATTTTGGACATGGCGCTATTGATCTTGTCCACCTGTGATGCAATCGGTTTTAATAAAGCGACATCTTTATCAGTAGAAGTGAGGAAGATCACTTCTGCTGATTTGATATAATCGATTTTTTTTAATTCCTTGATTAAGGCACTGCCAAGAACAGAAAAAGAAAACCCGTTTTCAACCGCCGTTTTGCTGATGCGGCTCCATTCCCGCATATACAGGGAAGCGGCCCGCATCATATATCCCTTTAACGAAATATCAAAGCGGACAAGATCTATTTCACGAAACCGGTCATAGGCATTGTCTTCATTGAAGCCTTTACCTTCGATCAGCACAATTTTTCCAAATGGCAGCTGTGAATCTTCAGATCCGGGTATATCCGGACCTATCAGCGAGATGCGGTTGTCTGTGACGGCATCCGAATTTTCAGTCCAGATGGAAAGCGAAAGCGATTCATTTGCGGGGTTGCCAAGCTCGATGGCAGCATCCGACTGAAGCACCAGATTCCGGTTCCCGGCAGCAGGCCAAAGATGATGTCTTGAAAAAACAAGCTCCTTTAGTTCACCGGCTGCCGCTTTTTGGGCTCGAAACGCTATAATTTCATCAATAAGGGTATCGTAGAGCTGCATTTGCTTGTCCTGTTAAGCTGCTTTGTGACTATTGTCGGCTATCTCCTCGGCAAACAGTGCCGCGCCGAGAGCGCCCATGATTTGCGGATCTATCCCATCCAATGATTTCATGGTTACATTCAAGGCTTCGGAAAGGGCATTGAACACACCGGCGTTTTTCGCCACCCCGCCGGTCATGACCACGTCTTCCTTCAATTCAATGCTTTTGGCCAGTGAGGCCACCCGTTTGGCCAGGGAATGATGAAGCGCATTGAGAATATCGGCGGTTTCCTTGCCTTCATTTACCAGCGATATCACCTCGGTTTCGGCAAAAATGACACACTGGTTTGAAATGGATAGTTTTTCTGTTGATTTGGCAGCAAGGGAGTCCAGTTCTTCCAGCGGCACTTCCAGGGCTTCGGCCATGACTTCCAGGAACCGTCCCGTTCCGGATGCACATTTGTCATTGTAAATATACCGTGCAACCGTCCCGCTATCATCCAAACGAGTGGCTTTGGCATCCTGTCCGCCGATATCAATCACCATCCTGGCCGAGGGCATTACCTGAAAGGCCCCTTTGGCATGACAGGATATTTCTGATTTCAGGCCTTCGACAAAGGGAACCTGCCTTCTGCCGTATCCGGTTCCCACGATGTAGCCGATTTCATCCATGGTCAGGCCGGCTTTATCCAGGGCCATCTGCATGACTTCATTTGCAGAATCTTCAGGCCTGGTTTTTGCGCGGACTATTGCATCCGCTAATATTTTGCCATTTTCCATAATAACTGCCTTGGCCGTCAGGGAGCCGATGTCGCATCCTGCTACAATCATCTTTATCTCCTTTTAATAATTATGGTTCTTCTCAAATTAGTTAGCGCAAATTGAACCCATAAATTGATTTGAATTTGGAATCTATTATATTTAATAGCCGCCCTCTCGCTTCGCTCGTTCGACTCACGCAGACAATATCCGGCCGACGTGGTCGGATGATGTTTCCGTTGCCCTTCGGGCAAATCTAAGATCATGCGTGTTACTGACGGTTTACTTCCTTTAATTCATCATTCGCGAAGCGATGGCAACTTCAGTTCGGCCAGCTCGGCCGAACTTAATGTCTGCGGCTGTCTGCGTTTGTCTGCGGCTAATTTTTAAGATCTTCAAGAAGCCGTCTTCATGTTGACGTTTACTTTTTCCATGGACAAAAGCGCCGCCCCGATAGCGCCGGCCATTTGCGGATCGGCTTTTCGCGCTTTTTTGATTTTTTTACCGATGAGTTTTTCGAGTGTGGTCAACACACCGACGTTTTTGGCCACACCGCCGGTCATAAAAATATCTCCTTGCGGCTTGAGGGCATTCACCAGGATCGCCACCCGACCTGCCATGGCTGTATTGATCCCGGCGCCGATATCTTCTATGGGGACGCCGGAATTGACATATTTGATCACATCCGCCTGGGCCCACACCGTACATGTGGAAGCCAGGGTAACCGGCTCTTTTGCTTTTAACGACATCTTGCCCAGTTCATCGATGCCCACATTTAAAACCTTTGCCATGACTTCCAGAAAACGCCCGGTTCCGGACGCGCACTTGTCATTGGCGGTAAACCGTCCGATATTTCCGTCTTTGTCAATTTTCATGGTCTTGCAGTCCTGACCGCCGATATCGATCACGGTTTCTGCAGAGGGCATCATCCAGCGGGCGCCTTTTCCATGGCAGGAAATCTCTGAGACCACTTCATTGACAAAGGGTATTTTCTCACGGCCGTAACCGGTCCCGATGCAGTATTCGATGTCGTCTTCTGATAGACCGGCCGATGTAAGCGCTTCGGCCATGGCCAGTTCAGCAGACTCTCCAGGGCGCGGTTTGGACTTGATAATACTGCTTCCGATTATTTTTTTATTCTTCATGACGACGGCTTTTGACGTCAGGGAACCGACATCACACCCTGCAACGATAATCATAATAACCCCCTTACGTGAAAAAATTCCTCCAGACGGTCTCTGGTGACTTCCCAGGATTCCACTCTTTCATCAAAAGCATCTGCATACACAATGTGCATGGGGTAGCCGTGTCTTTCAACTTCCCGCGCAAACGGCTTGACCATTCCCCAGGTATTTCTGCAACCCGGTGTGCCGCTGTAGACCACACAGTCAGCATCGTATATTTTTGCCAATGCGAGTGTTTCATCCAGCCATTGATTGGGCCCGTCATAGGGTCCCTTGACCATCCTGGGCATGGGCTCCCGGGCATTGAGCTGGGCAAGGCTTTCTATCATGGTGTCCCGGTTTTCGGTGTTCATTGTGTATGGGGGCATCCCCCCCATTTCCGCCAAAATGCTTTTATCTGACAACCCCTGGGCCAGACAACCACCAATGTGGGAGATGCCTTTTTCAGACAGCCAGTTAAAGAAAGTAAGATCCGCGGTGTAATGGTCGATATAGTTAACCAGGCACCTTAGATTCTCTTGGCCGGATTTCGTACCGGCTAACCCTTTGCCGGCATTATCTTTACCAGCTTCGACGATACTTTCCAGAAGGTCGGTATATTCCTTTGTGCCCTGGCTCAGACACCGCCCGGCAACATAAAACACGTGATAAGCTCCCGGGATAGGATTGGGCTTAAGGCGCATAAGATCTTCTATGTCTCTTAAAAGGGCATCCTGTTTTTCTATTTCCTTACAAATTTCACGCAGCCGGTCTTCGTCCAGTCGCTTGCCTGTCTGCTCTTCCAGGAATCGAATGGTGGTGTTAAAATCAGCAACATGATACTTCTCGCTTCTCTCATCCCCCAATGTGGATGGATAGCCCGCGTGTACAAAGGGTACATCGAGATAGGATGCGGCAAACGCAAAAGCGTTAACGTTGGTATCGCATGAACCCGCCATATTAGTAACGACAAAATCGACTTTTTCGCCCAATCCGGCCAGATAGGCGCCCATGGACCCGCGCTGGGAAGAACAGGATGTTTCCGGCAGACCGATTTGGGTGGCGTGATCGATGTAATCAAAAGCGCCCCTTTTCCACATCATTGATGCAAAAGCCGTGAGAATTTCCATGCACAGCGGCGCCACGTCCATGGCCCAAAAGATTGCCGGAGTCGTAACAAAGGTGGTCATGCAAACCTTATGGCCTCTCTCACGGGCTTTCAGCACTCTATCAAAATACTCACTCAGCATGGTAAGGAACGCCGGGCCGGCTTTTCCCGCACCAAATACCGTTTCCATAATACCTTTAAAATAGGGAGCATGCGGAATAACTATTTCCCGCTCCTTTTGCGTACCCCTTGACAGTTTGGCAGCTGCCTCCAAACTGCTCTGGAACAACCAGTCAAAATTATATTCCATCGTTTCAGGTCTCATTTTTTTCTCCTTGGTTCGCTTACCTTTTACCTCACACCCCAATTGAGTTAAAAACCAATTGGGAGTTATTAGTTATTCGTTATTGGTTAATGGTTTCAAAGGAATGAAATCTTTTTTTAAAACTCACTGATGGTAGAAATATAAGATCAGGCTCTCAACCAATTTTAATAACGATTAACAAATAACACCTAAATGAGCGCTTTTCGCTCTTTTAGGGTTACATCCTCAACTAGGCATTGGCTGGAATCGCTTCAGACGGGGTCGGGCTCTTTGTTTGTCTTTTGCTGGCCGTGATGCGTTCAAGAAAGGCGTTAATTCTCAACTTCATGCGCCCGGCGTCGATGTGGGGGCCGTATTCCCGTTCAACCCGCAGACTGGGAATACCTATTGCCTCCAGGTCTCTTTCAAAGAGGGCATTTTCCGCACCGTGCAGGTCGCAGAAACGGATATTCTGCATGATCACGCCGTCCGCGTTGGCGCGTTCAATTCTATCCTTGAGCAAGGCGAGCCGCTCTTTATACTTGCCGTACATCCTCGGGCAAACCGACTTGCCCAGATAGTGGTCGGCCATTGCTTCAATCGGATCGCCGTCTTCTTTGATTTCGTTCCCTTCATAACGGGTACCGAAACACAGGTTTTCACCGACAATGATTGCTTTGTCTGTGTCCTCTATTAGTTCAAAAAGGTCAATTTCATCACTGATGCTGCCCACCACCATCACCCGGTGTTTGTCTTGGCTTAATGATGTCCTTCTTTTTTTAAGCGTCGTTACCCATTTTTTCAGCTCTTTGGTGTATTCGTCACGGGGCATTACGGTTCCGGCAACAGTCGCGGCAAAAACCTCGGTTCCGGAAACCATGATATCTTTCTTGAACCGCAAGTTTTCAATCTCATTGAGCAGTTTACGGCCCTTGTTAAATTCTTTGATGGCGGCAGACAGTTTCTCGTTGGTGATTTCTACCTTGAAATGATTCTCCACGCTTTCGATCAGTTTTTCAATTTCTTCAACATACCATTCCATGCCATAGTCTTCCGCTCTGTGGGGGACATCGAAATAATGAAAATAATCTGGTAGGACGCCTTTGCCTTCTTCTTCTTCGAGTTTTCGCCAGTTCTCATCCAGCCGCCGCATGCCGTCGCACCCCGGGGTGATGATGGCACCGTCAAGGAATGAAAATTTGCCCTTGCCGACCAGCTGTAAAATGCATTTGGGAAATGAGCAGATAAACGGTCCGAAGTAGGTGTCACCGATTTCCATGCCTTCGGTTTCGATTCCCCTTAATCTTACCGGCAGAATATCGGCCGCATAGAATATCTCCGCCGGAGTGTACGAACAGGTAAAACCGACAATCGGTTTGCCCGCTTTATTCCAGTTCGTGATTGACTCAAACTGTACGTTTGTTGCGGCATCATTAAAAACTTTCATCGGTTATACCTCCTCAGCTGCAAATAAGGATTGAAGCGCCTCGCGGGCCTCTGCCGCGTCATCTTCATACTCGTCATCTTCCGGCAGAATCACGTTGCAGATCCAGGTGACCAGTCCCGGTACCACGGCCCTTGCCGCCGGCCGAATTTCTTCGCCCGCACCGTTAAAAACGTGTTTGACGGATTCCGCCAGTTCGTAATCATCGATGGCACTGGCAAACTGGCCGACCAATTCGCCGAAGATCGCCGGTTTTTCAGTTGCCAGGCGGTTGATCAGCCGGAGCACATTGTTGGCCACTTCGGCTGTCTCCTGAACATCATAGGCTGCCAGATGGTGGGCCCAGGATTTTGAAGTTTCCTCATCGTCGACGGAATCCCAGGATGTCAGCCTCTGATTGAATGATTTCATGCGGATATTGGTAATTTCCGGGCCTTTGATCATGTTGAGCTGCTTGTAGGCGGGACTGTTGTTCACGGCCTCGGTCATTGCTTGAGCGATCGAGGCCTTGATTTCAGCCAGCGCGATCTTCGACTTCCAGAGGATGATGGGATCTATTTCGCTGATGATATCCCCAACCATATCCGACAGGAATTTAGGCAGCTGGGGAGAGCCGGGCTCTCCGATCAGCGCGCTGCCGGTGTGGATTTTTCTGACGACTTCCGTAAGCTGGTTCAGCAAATTGGCAATCGAGACGCCGTTGATTTCTTTCCCAAGGGCAAGCACAACATCGGTCAGCATGTCCGGCGGAAATGTGTTGACCTTTCCGATAATAATTTTGAGCGAGTCCGTAATGAAATTGGTCAGGCCCGGCAAAAGAGTAAGAAGCACCACAAATTTGGAAGGATACTCGAACAGCGCAGTCATTACCATCTCCACAAACGCTCGCCCGTCTTTCCCGGATTTGTCGAACATCTCTTTGAGCTCGCCAAAATCCGCCGACACCAACCACTTTGTAAAACCGGGTTCCATGGCTTTGGTAAAAAACTCCGGATCCGCAGTATGGATATCCACCAATGTTCGGGCGCAACTGGTCAGCCCAGCACCGGTTCGGCCTTTGCCGGTCTGGGACAGGAGATGGGCGAACAGCTGTTGCTTGTCTTCCACAGACATACGTTCAATGCTCCCTGTTCCTGCGGCAAGGGCGTCGACCACACTGTTGACGACACCGGGCAGTTGCTCGGCCACATTCTTGATGAATTTCTCGTTTTCAAATAGGGCCTCTATCTCATTGTTTTCAAACACATCATCCGGCTGCGACAACTGTTTGTTGGCCACGAATCCGGCTATTTTCGAAAGCTTCTTCTTCCACCAACTTCTTTCGGCCCAGACATTCAGAAATTCCGGCACCACCGTAATCAACAGCTGCCGAACCTCGCGCGTCTGGAGAACGTCGCGCAGAATGTCGTTCAAAATGTCATCATAAGCCCTGACCGGGCCTGAAACTTTTTGAATCCCAACCGGTCTGTTGGAACTGGTTTGTGTTGTGCTCATATAGTGTCCCCTCCTCTAACAAAGATTAATGGAGTATGCCTATCAAAGATCTTTCCGGTTGAGCCATCTCCTCACTCAGAGGATATGCTTCAACAGTGATCAGCCAGCAACGGCTTCTTTGGCTTCCGCCCCGGATAATTTCGCCTCTCCTAAAATATGTTTGCCAAGACGTTTTCCTAGGGCGAGCAGGGTAAATGTAGGTGGAAGGCCCCATGCTTCCGGTATGACAGAACAGTCACAAACATATAAATTTTCAATTTCCGTTTCCAAATCGCTATTCACATGCTCTCCGATTTTTACGGTCCCACCGGGGTGAGCTGCAAGAATCCAACTTCGGTAAATATTTGTGGCACCGGCATTTTCCAGGATTTTTTTGGCGTGGAAATGGCCTTTATCCAATTTCTTTTTATCTTCGCTCTTCAGGGTTTTCCAGATCCAGGATCCGTTCTTGATGCTACCACCAAGTCCATCTTTAACCTTGATCATAATGGGAACCACATTTGAGTAGGAAAAGGCTTGTTTAAAATTGAACACCTCAAGGTCGAATGCGAGCTTCATAAGGTGAGGCAGATTAAAGTCGGTCATGACAATACCGTCTTCGGGGATATGGATGCCGGCACTCATGGGCACACCCCTGCCCCCTTTAACATCTTTTACTTTTCCAAGGGTATACCTCAGGGGGTCAAAGAAAAAATCACTACCGACACTTTTGAATCCGCTTTCCCGCAGAATCAGAGGAGATCCGATCCCACCGGCGGCAATAACAATTTGGGGCGCGTAGGCACGGTACAACTCTTTTTTATGCTTGAATTCAACACCTATTGCCTTTTTGTTCTTAATGATAACCTTTCTGACTTTGGCTTGATTGATCATCATTGCCCCTTTATCAAGGGCATCATCAACAAAATTAGCGGCAAACCATTTTGCACCCGTAGGGCATCCATAGCAGCATTTTTGGCAGTCTGGTTCGCATTTTTCCTGGTAGATAAACTTGTTGAGCCTGTTGACATCATAGCCAAGCTCTTTGGCACTGTCGTAAAACACCCGTCCTGCCGGACTCATCAATTCGTCAGACAGCTGATCGGTGGGAACCTCACTTCTTATCTCTTCAACTTCATCCTTTATGTCCACACCGTATGAGTTCAACATGTCCACGGGGGGCTCAAAGGCCGTACCACAATAAACCTGAGAGCTTCCTCCGGTGGTGATCCCCCTGACCATCCCCAAGGCCTGACCTGTGATCAAGAGACTTTTAAACGGAATTAACGCCCTGCTTATCATCTGCCAGATTGTACCTTTAACAGGATCATTGTCCCCCCATTCAAGAACCAGAACGCTTTTTCCTTTCTGAGATAATTCCCGGGCAACCGTTGCCCCGCCCGGACCACTCCCCACGACAATGGCGTCATATGATTTTTGGCTCCCTTGCATGAAATGCCTCCTTGAATTTTTTATGAATGCCCTGCGTTTATGTGTTACCGTCCATTAATGACTGAATGTATTTGACACCGTCGTTATTGTTCACCTTTTCGCATCTAATTTGTGGAGTAGAGTAAGAAATTTCAGTTACCGCCAACAGTTTTCTAAAGAGTGCAGTTTTGAGATAATTGGCAAGATCATCCTGGTTGTGCCACTCTTCAACAACGAGAAAATCTCCCCGTGATTTTGCATCTTCATAGACATGGCATGTCATACAACCCGGTTCGACTATCACCGGACTGGTAAGCAGTTTCAACGATTTCAAGAGTTCAGATCGTTTCCCCGGTGGTGAAGATATTTTTAAAGACAGCATAAACATGGCCTGACATCTCCGACTACAGTAACAATTTGCATTGTAAGCCGATCAGAAATACTTGTATGATTCATTATCAGGAATCGTGCCAGATTTAGCCAGGAAGGCTAAAAGACAGAAATAATTGTTAAATCGTCTTTTGGGATAAGATTTCAGGGGGGGCACTACAAAGTGTGCAGAAGCTGATATTTCAGCATTTTCTGAAATATCAGGAGGGCGGGTTACCTTTTTGAATACCCAGCTTCTTCATTCGTGATTCAAGAGTTTTAGGATTGATGCCAAGAATTCGGGCTGCACCATGCGGTCCTGAAACGCGCCAGCCGGTTTTGTCTAGAACCTTGTAAATATGCTGCCGTTGTAAATCATCAAGCGTTTTGACGTTACCGGAAAACGCATCGGTCGATTCCGGTGGCGGAAGCTGGAGCGTCGACCCATTGGTAACAATCATGGCGCGTTCAATAAAATTTTTCAGTTCCCTGACGTTACCGGGCCAATGGTACGCCTCAAGAGCTTGCATTCCTTTTTTAGGAATTGTGTCGATTGTCTTTCCCATACTTTCTGAAAATTCGCGTACAAATGCCCAAACCAACAATGGGATATCGCCGCTGCGTTCTCGGAGCGGTGGCACTTCGATCGGAAAAACATTCAGCCGGTAAAATAGATCTTCCCGAAAATCACCGTTGGCGACTGCTTTATTCAAATCCTTGTTCGTTGCGGCAATCACCCGTACATTAACTTTTAGGGTGTCGGTACTGCCCAGCCTTTCGAAGGTGCCATATTGAAGTACTCTCAGCAACTTGGCCTGCACTTCCGGTGGCAATGCATTGATCTCATCTAAAAAGATAGTAGAATCAGCCGCTGACTCAAAACGCCCTATTTGCCGTGTCATGGCACCTGTGTAGGCGCCTTTTTCCCGTCCGAAAAGTTCACTTTCTACCAGCGAAGACGGCAATGCCGCACAGTTCAGGATCACCATGGTGCGTTTTTTACGTGAACTCAGGTTATGAATCGCGCGGGCAATCAGTTCCTTACCGGTGCCGGTTTCTCCTGATACGAGCACGGTTGCATCGGTGCCGGCGACCTGCTCGATCTGTGACAATACTTTTTTAATCGACCGGCTTTTTCCCAGTATCTCTTCATGCTGGTGTTGAAGGTTGATCTCTTCCCGCAAATAGATGTTTTCAGCCTCGAGTTGTTCCTTTAGGACTGTTATTTCTGTAATGGCAGTTTGGAGCTTTTTTTCGGCCATTTTACGGCTGAGTGTGTTTTCGATCATCTCCCCGAGTAATCGAAAGCGGGCTATGAGTGCATCACTCCATTTTCTGGGTTTTGAAAAAGAGTGGCAGGCCACAGCACCAATGATAACATTTCCTAGTGTAAGAGGAATCGCCAAATGGGCTTTGATACCGTCATTAAGGACATACTGCCTCTCAGCCACTGCGAGCTCCGGTATATCTTCAATTGTCGGCCATATGACAAGGTTGCCTTTGATCAGTTGGTCTGTCCAGTAGGTAAAATCTTCGCTAGGCAATACCGGGACTGGCGATTGAATGTTTTCCCGGCTGTAGCTGTACTTGGTCACCAGTTGCGATCGATCTTTTGAAAACTCAACGATAGCGATTTGGTCCACGTCTAAAAAGTGGGCAATTGCTTTGAGCCCCTTTTCTACTTCAGTCTGCATGTCTGTTAAGGGCAGATTGATAAACCGGGAAGACAGCTCGGAAAGCAGCCGTTCAAACTTCAGCAACTCATCGTAGCGGCGCTGCCGCATCTGTTCCTGCTCAAGCCGCTTTTTAAGGTGGCTGATTTGTCTTTCAGAATCAGCTATCTGGGAGATCTGGTCTCGGGGATCACTGGCCATATGCTTATCCTAGGCTCAGGGCAACAATTTAAAACTAATAGCTGTTTATCAGATTTAGATGATGAAAACAATATATCATATGCAGATATCGCAAAACCACCTTAAATCATTCGTAAAATCTACCTTTTTTAGTGTTTGGACTTTTCGCCTACAAGGAAAGAAACGCAATATTTATCTTTCGGTCATGTGATGGTTTTTTCCTGTTAGAATCAACGGTATTTACCGCTATTCAGCTGGACATATTATCTTCGGAGAATCTGGAAAAAATCGAAATTTCTAAATCGGAGAATCATTTCAGATAGGGAATAATGGGGACGTCCGTTCCATTTATCTATTTTGAAAATTTAGTTCTTTTAAAAGAGCTTATCAGAGGTCAGTTGTCCAATATCAGTTTTTGAATTTTACCAGCCCCTGATAATTTACTGCCGAAATTAGCCGCTTTGCTTACCGTTTTATCCATAAGCCCCTGTAGGCTGATAGCACTCACTCGAAGCCGGTACTTTTCCTCCAACTGTTCATCGGCTTGCTTCAATGCCCGCTCGACAAAATCCGACGAACCTAGTAGGCGCTCATCGCCTTTGATGCAAATCCCAAGATCCCGAAACTCTTTAAGTTCAGCCCAGCCCCCAATTGATCTTAACATCCCCCCTCCCACTATACGATACGGCGTACCCGGTCAATAACCTGCGCATGACAGTGGCAATCGGCGCCAATCCGGTTTTTAAAAGCAAGTGGATGTGTTATGTGAAGCCCCGCATTATGTAAAGTTAAAATAACCACCTTCCTATTATTCTAATCATTTTCACCGTTTTTTCGGATTTCCAACGATTTTACTGCACATAATTTTACTATATAATAGCCCCTGACCGTCTGGATGAATTGGGCGGAGAAAGGGGGTTGTTATGGCATTGGAACAGGCATTTAATTGTCCACGTACGCTGGAGAGATTACGAACTGCTCCGTTGGGCA
>Ga0209678_1000063_pt1 | contig 43543 bp, 45 predicted proteins | sample WorMetilvaeELBA1_FD_187404 | JGI IMG/M metagenome (GOLD analysis project Ga0209678, IMG submission 187404) | Marine gutless worms symbiont microbial communities from Max Planck institute for Marine Microbiology, Germany - Olavius ilvae ELBA.1... ...
CATCCGCGCCGTCGGCGCAAGGCGGCTCTTCCTGCCGCCCTACAGCCCGGACCTCAACCCCATCGAGCAGGCCTTCGCCAAGCTCAAGCACTGGCTGCGTCTGGCCCAGGCCCGCTCCAGCGACGAACTCCACGCCGCCATAGCCCGCATCATCGACCGCTTCCCGCCAACCCAATGCGCCGCCTTCTTCGCAAACGCCGGCTACGCTTCCGCCTAATGCGATCCCGCTCTAGCGTGTCGTCGCCAGCGCCCCCGTCGATCGTGTCGTTTCCATTGCCGCCGTTCAGTACGTTGGCGGCACTGTTGCCGATAAGAGTATCGTCGTGGGACGTTGTCAGAACTTTCTCAATGTTCGTCAGCGTGTCCGAACCGAGGCCGCCCGATGCCGTCCCCGCGGCGAGGTTCACCACGACTGCCGCGCTTGCTATCTGGTAGTTCGCCCAGTCAGTCCCGTCGCCGCCGTCCAGGACGTCGTTGCCGGTTCCGCCCGTGAGAGAATCGTCGCCGGCTCCCCCCGAAATGGTGTCGTTACCAGCGCCGCCGATGAGCGTGTTGATGGCCGCATTGCCAGTCAACGTGTCGTTACCCGAGCCGCCGGACGCGTCACCGATGACGACTCCGTTGGCGATAGTAAAGCCGCCGTAGACGCCGCTGGCCTTGGAAACGCCGCCGCCCGCCAATGCTCCGTCGCTGGACGATAGCGTCGCGGCACGCAGGTCGATGTTGACGTCGGCGGATCCGCTGTAGCTGATCGTGTCATGGCCGCCGGTGTCCCAGATGGTCTGGTAGCCGGTACCGCTCGTATTGGCAGTCGGCACCACATACGTGTTGTTGCCGGACGCATAGGTCGTGTTTGCGCCGTAGAGGTGCTGCAGGGCTGCAATGTCGAAGGCGCCGAGGCCGTTGTAGCCGTAGCTGGTGCCGGAAAAACTCGGGCTGATCTGCGTGCCATCGGCCAGGCTCTGGTTCACGTCGATGTACGACATGACCGTGTAGATGTTGCTGTTCAGCCGATAATCGCCCGCATCGCCGCTACTGGAGACGCCGGGGAACCGGTAGGTGTTGTCGTGGGGGTGGCCAAGGCCCACGGCGTGGCCGATTTCGTGCACGACAAGCGGCCCGAAGGCGTTGCCGCCAACGGTGTTCGGCCCGCTGCCCCACCAGTTCGAGTAGGCGGTGTTGTAGTAGACCTGCCCGGTATTGGCGGCGCCATAGGTGAGATCGGGCGGATAGCCCAGGCCGATGGTGGTAGTCGTCGGGTCGTAGACCGTGTTGAACGTGAGGTCGGTGGCGCCGGCGGCCTGGGTGAATCTCAACTGCGAGACCGACTCATACAGGTCCAGCGCGTTCGTTGTCGACGCCCGCTCCCAGGTGTCCCAAGAGCCACAGTAGGAGTAGGTAAGGTTGGTCGAATCCCACTTGACCCCGGTGGACGCCGACAAACTCCCCCCGCCCGCGCCAAACTGAACAGCCCTGACGTAGGTGTTCGAACTGAAGCTTACGGTCGTCTCGAATGCCATAACGGCACGCCTCGTTCAACCCCCGGTGGTCCGACCCTCCCACGGCTCATTGCTGCCGAGTTTGTTTGGTGGTCTAACCTAATATAGCGCCGCGGGCGCCGGAGTCACGCAACCTAAGAGGGAATCGCGCCCAGAATTGGCACTTCGTGCGGCTTTTTTTTAGGCGCCGCAGCCACTTTCCGCGAATTGGCGGATCTCGAGTCTGAGTTCGTTAGCAGGCCTTGCGACGGCTGTCTATGACCAGGGTCACAGCACGGCCATTCGGCCGGCGAACGATCGTCGCGCAGCGAACGCGGCGCCCCGGCTCAGTCGAGCTTGGTCAGCTCATCGCCGACGGCGATCGCGCCGTCGGTGACGACGCGGGCGTAGGTGCCGCGCAGGTGCAGGCGCTTGCCCTCGGGCGAGTTGACGAACAGCACCGCGTCGCGGCCGTAGCGCGCGGCGAACTTCTTGCAGCCGTTGTGCGGCACGTCGGTGATCTCGATGACGGCGCTGCCGAGGGCGAGCCGCGTGCCCGGCGGCAGGTTGTCGGCACTGAGGTCCAGGTCGACGAACAGGTTGTCGCCGGCCAGCGGCCAGCGGTCCTGCGCCTGGGCGATCAGCTGGATGACGCGGGCGTTCATCAGGCAGATCTGCACGTCAGGGTGCGGCCGGCCGTCCTCGGTCGTCTTCCAGCAGCCCAACGCCCAGTGGTCGCTATGCACACCGCCGGCGAGGCTGATCTCGCACGCAGGCAGGCTCCGGCGCGCGTCGTGCGCCGGGCGGACGACGCTGGCTTCCAGGCGGCCGTGGTCCTTGGGGGCCGCGCGGATGTCCGCGAGCCCGGCGTCGAGCTCGTCGCGGGTCAGATAACGGACGGTGAGCGCATCCATGGCTCGGCTCCTCGCGCGGGGGCGCCTTACATGCGCCGCGCGTGGCGCGTCGTCAATTGGTGATGATCTCCGGCCCCATCAGCGCGGTCGGCAGGAAGGTCGAGATGATCGGCACGTAGGTCACCAGGATGAGGAACAGGAACAGGATGCCGAGCCACGGCAGCGCCGCGCGCACGACGCGCATCATCGGCATGCCGGCGACGCCCGAGGTGACGAACAGGTTGAGGCCCACCGGCGGCGTGATCATGCCGATCTCCATGTTCACCACCATGATGATGCCGAGATGGATCGGGTCGATGCCCAGGCTGATGGCGATCGGGAAGACCAGCGGCGCGACGATGACGATCAGGCCCGACGGCTCCATGAACTGACCGCCGATCAGGAGGATCACGTTGACCACGACCAGGAACATGATCGGCCCGAGGCCAGCCTCCAGCATGGCGCCGGCGATCACCTGCGGGATCTGCTCGTCGGTCAGGACATGCTTGAGTATCAACGCGTTGGCGATGATGAACAGCAGCATGATCGTGGTGCGGCCGGCGTCGAGCAGCGAACGCTTGGTGTCCGGGTGCAGGAACACGGTCAGCAGGCTTTGCGGCCGCTTGAGGAAACTCAGGCGCTCGTCGCCCTCGCCCTTGAGCGGCCCCATGTCGCGATAGACGAAGTTGGCGATGAAGAAGGCGTAGACCGCCGCCACCGCCGCCGCCTCGGTCGGCGTGAAGATGCCGCCATAGATGCCGCCCAGAATGATGACGATCAGGAACAGGCCCCAGGCGGCGTCGCGGGCCGAGGCAAAGACCTCGCCCCAGCCGGCGCGCGGCTGGGCCGGCATCTTCTTGATCCGTGCCGCGATGTAGATGCCGACCATCAGCATCAGCCCGGCGACGAGCCCCGGGATGACGCCCGCCAGGAACATGCGGCCGACCGAGACGTCGACGGCGGAGGCGTAGACCACCATGACGATCGACGGCGGGATCAGAATGCCCAGCGTGCCGGCGTTGCAGATCACGCCGGCGGCGAAGTCCTTGGTGTAGCCGACCTGGACCATACCGGCGATGACGATGGTGCCGATGGCGACCACGGTGGCGGGCGACGAACCCGACAGCGCCGCGAACAGCATGCAGGCGAAGACGCCGGCGATGGCCAGGCCGCCCGGGAAGTGGCCGACGCAGGCGATGGCGAAGCGGATGATTCGGCGCGCCACGCCGCCCGTCGACATGAAAGTCGAGGCGAGAATGAAAAACGGGATCGCCAGCAGCGTGAAATGGCCGGCGAAGGCGTTGAACAGGGTCTGGGCGATGGAGCCGAGCGAGCTGTCGGAGAAGATCAGCAGGAAAATGATCGAGCTGAGGCCCAGCGAAACGGCGATGGGCACGCCGATCAGCAGGAAGCCGATGACCAGCGCGAAGAGCACGACGACGTCCATGGCTCAGTCGTCCCGGCGCGCCCGGGCGGCGGCTTTCTCGACCAGCTCCTCGGCCTCGTGGCTGGCGATCACGGAGGCGGCCTTGCCCGTCAGCACCTGCCAGGCGGCCTGCACGAAGCGGAAGGTCAGCAGCGCCAGGCCCAATGGCAGCGCGAAATAGGGGATGAATCGCGGCAGCTTCTCGTAGGCCTCGTCCTGGTTCATTGGGCCCTCGATGAAGCGCAGGAACTCCAGCATCGGTATGTCGTTGACCTCGTACCAGGCCTGGTCGCGCAGCGTGCCGTCGAGCTGGGGCAGCGCCGCGAACGGCGCCCAGTAGTTCCAAGCGCCGATCAGCAGCAGCACGCTGAAGACGATGCACGCGGCAACGGAAAACAGCGCGCAGGCACGGCGCAGCCCGGGCGAAAGCATGTTGAGGAGCGCGTCGACGCCCAGATGCAGGCGCTTCTTGACGCAGTACGAGGCGCCGATCAGCACCAGCCAGGCGAACAGGAAGACGGTGGCTTCGAGCGCCCACAGGATGTTGGCGTTGAAGACGTAGCGCGCGACGACGTTGGCGAAGGTAATGACCGTCATGAGGCCGAGGGTCAACGCGATGAACGTCTCCTCGACCTCGTCGACGATGCGTGCCAGTCCCGGTCGCCCAGCCGTCATGCGCCGTCCCCCCGGGCGGTGCGTTCTCGGTGCCGCGCGGCGACGCGGCCCGGCCGAGGCCGGACCGCATCGCGCGAGGCTTGGCCGCTCAGTTCGTCATGTTCGCGGACTGCGCGGCGGCGATCAGGTCGGCGCCGATGTCGTCCTCGAACTGGGACCAGACCGGCTTCATGGTCGTCACCCACTCGCCCCGCTGATCGGCCGTCAGCGTGCGCACGACGCCGCCGGCGGCGACGACGGCCTGCTTGGCCTCTTCGTTGACGCGCGTCGACTCTGCGTTGCGGGTCGTGGTGACCTCGGCGAGGATCGTCGCCAGCTGGTCGCGCACGTCCCCCGGCAGGCCATCCCACCACTCGGTCGACGTCACCACCAGGTAGTCGATGATGCCGTGGTTGGACTCGGTGATGCCGTCCTGCACCTCGAAGAACTTCTGGCCGTAGATGTTGGACCAGGTGTTCTCCTGGCCATCGACGACGCCGGTCTGCAGCGCGCCGTAGACCTCGGAGAAGGCCATCTTCTGCGGGTTGGCATCCAACGCTTCCATCTGGGCGACCAGCACGTCGGACTGCTGCACCCGGAACTTCAGGCCGGCCGCGTCCGCCGGCGTGATCAGCGGCTTGTTGGCCGAGATCTGCTTCATGCCATTGTGCCAGAAGGCCAGGCCCTGAAGCCCGCGCCGCCGCATCGCGTTTTTCAGCTTCTGCCCGTCGTCGGAGTTCTGGAAGCGGTCGACGGCGGCCACATCGTTGAACATGAACGGCAGGTCGAAGATGCGGAACTTCTTGGTGAACTTCTCGAACTTCGAGAGCGACGGGGCGGCCAGCTGGACGTCGCCGGCCAGCATCGCCTCCAGCACCTGGTCATCGTTGTAGAGCTGCGAGCTGGGGAAGACCTCCATGCAGGCCTTGCCGTTCATCTCGTCGTTGACGCGCTGCTCCAGGAGCGACGCGGCGATGCCCTTGGGGTGCTTGTCGGTGTTGGTGACGTGGCTGAACTTGATGACGATCTCGCCGGCGTCGCAGGCGGCAAACGCCGCCGGTGCGGCGGACACGAGCAGAACGCCCGCTGCCGCAGCAACGAGGGTCTTGTGCATGCGTCTTTCCTCCCAATGGCGCACCCACCGCCGTTCGGCTGACGGAGCGGTGCGGTGGTTCATGTTTGCCGCCGCGCAGTGCCGGCGGAAATGATACCGCTCAATTTAGCTCAGCTTGCGGCAACACCAACACGCGGTTGTGACCGCGGCCGGCCGGCGTCAGGCCAGCCGCTTCGCCAGGTCCTTGGCCGTCAGGTAGTGGTACGACGCCAGTTCGCCATCGCGCACGATGGCGAACACGCCGTAGGGCGTCGGCGCCAGGCGGCGCACGTCGTCGGCGCTGGTCAGCTCGACTTCCGTGAACCGCAGGCCGTGGGCGTCGGCGTAGGCCGCGGCGTTGTTCACGGCGTCGTCCAAGTACGGGCACTGGTCCGTGCGGAAGACGACCAGGCCGTCGCCGTGCGCCCGTGCCTTCGCTTCCCAGCGGCCACAGAATTGGGGGTCGGGCGTGTCGGGCCGGAACCTCCTGACCACCAAGTCGAAGCCCGGCGGCGCCGTCGCCACGCTGGCGAAGCCATAGGGCTCGAGGACCCGCGACCCGATCAGCCAGTTGCCGCGGCTCACGACGGCCGCGACGCCGGCGAAGCCGTTGGCCTCGGCGTAACCGAGCACCTCTTCGACGAGCGCGCGGCCGAACCCCTGGCCTTTGCTGCGGCCGACGACCCAGAGGCAGTGGATGACGACGTAGGGCGCCGCGTTCTCGATGGCGCGCCAGGCGTACGTGCCGGGGATGAACTCGACGAACCCGCGCGCGCCGCCGCCGAGCAGGCGCATCTCGAGCCCCTCGTCGAAGCGGGCCTCGAGCCAGGCCAGCTTGCGCCGGTAGCCCGGCTGCTTGCGCCCGCTCATCTTGCAGAAAAAGCCGGTGCGCGCGACGTTGTCCGCCGTGACGTGGATCAGCTCGGGCCGCATGGCGCCAGCCTGCCCCAGCGGCGCCAAGCGTCAAATGCGCTGGGTCAGGCGGCGGCGCGGCCCAGCAGCGCGTCGACCTCCCGCATCTGTTCAGCACCGAGTGGGCCGTACGCAATGGCGCCCAGGTTCTCTTCCACCTGGGCCAAGGTGCGCGCGCCGGGGATCGGGATCGTGCGCGGGCTGCGCGCCCAGATCCAGGCGAGCGCGCCCTGCACGAGGCTGCGTCCGCCGCTCGACAGCACCTCGCGCACGCTGGCGAGCCGGGCTTCCCACTCGGGCGCCACGCCGCCGCCCGCGTCGAAGTACTGCAGCCACGCCGGCGGGCGGCTGCGGATGTCGTCGCCCGGCAGCCGGCTGTCATGTGTGTACTTGCCGCTCAGCAGGCCCATGGCCAGCGGCAGGCGCGCGATGGCGGCGTGATCGATGGCGTCGCACGTCTCGAGCATCGCCGGCGCGTCCTCGAGCACGTTCAGATTGAACTGGGTGGCGACGGCGTGTGGCCGCTGGCCGAACGCCGCCGCGCGCTCGGGGTCGTCGGTGCTCCAGCCGTAGGCGCGGATCAACCCGTCGTCGCACAACCGGTCGAGTGCGTCCGCCACCTCGTCGACCTGCTCCACCGGCACGTCGCCGATGTGCAGCTGGTAGAGGTCGATCCAGTCGTTCTGCAAGCGCTTGAGCGAGGCTTGGTAGGCGCGCCGGATGTAGGTGGGAGACACGTCCGTGCCCGTCAGTTCCTTCTCCGCCTCATCGAACGTATTGCCGAACTTGGTGGCGATAACGACTCCGTCGCGCCGCTTCCCCAGCGCTTGTGCCAGCACGCGCTCGGCATGGCCGGCGCCGTAGGAGTCCGCGGTGTCGAAGAACCGGGCGCCGAGGTCGACGGCACGCCCGATCGCCCGCACGGACTTCGCATCATCGACCTGGCCGTAGCCCAACGGCGTGCCGGTCGGCAGCGCGAAGCCGACGCCGGCGGTGCACGGTCCGCCGATCGCCCAGGTGCCGACACCCATGGCGCCGACGACAACGCCCGACTTGCCCAGCCGGCGCTCCGGAAATGCCGAGTTCATGGTCAGATCCTCCCCTCGCCCGCGACGAGCGGCGTGCGAAACAGCAGCGCCGCGAGACCGTAGAGCACGATTGCCGCAGCGACGACCGCCGCGAAGCCCAGGTGGATCGCCAGCACGGTCGCCAGCACGGCACTGATGACCGAGGCGCAGCCGTTGACGCCCCAGGCCCAGGGCACCAGCGCCGGCACGGCTCGCGACACGCGGCTGAGGCCAAGCGGGAACGGCAGGCCCATCGCGAACGCCAGCGGCGCGATGAGGGCGATCGCGACGGCGACCTTGGCCGTGTCGGCGAGCGGCATCAGCCAGTCGAACAGTGGCGGCAGGGCGAGCAGGTAGACGAGCGCAACGACGGCGATCGCCAGCACGGCGAGATCGATGGCCGATGTCTTGGCGCCCCACTTTTCCACCCACGCGGCAAGCGGCGCCGACGTGCGGCTACCGAGGCCAGCGAACACCAGCATGGCGAACAGCACCACCGCCACGGCATACAAGGGATGCCCCAGGAACAAGACGAAGCGTTGAATGAACGCGATTTCGACGAACAGAAATGCGAGGCCGAGGGCCGCGAAGTAGCCGGCGACGCGCCAGCGTTCGCCCGCCGGGCCACGCCGCCACAGCGGCAGCACGATCAGCACGACGCTCAACACCGCCGCCTGACCGAGTGTCGCGACGAGGATCAGGTAGCCCCACTCGGCCAGCGCCGCCATGCCCGGCGGCCCCAGCGCCAACAGCTCCGGCAGGGTTCGCCAGCGGAAGAAGTCGAAGAAGTACGGCCGGTCGTCGCGCGTCGGCGCGATGTCGAACTTGTAGCGCCGGATGAAGTCCGCGCGGTCGGCACCGCTGAGCGCCATGGCGCCGTCGTAGACGTGCGGCGCGTCGAGCACGTTGGCGCGGTTTGTCTCGCTACGGACCAGGCCCGGCAGGTAGGCGACGTCGAACACGCGCGCCGCCGCGAAGGCCCGGATGACGGCCGCGTCGCGGGCGTCGATCGGCCCGTTCTTGACCACCAGCGTCGTCGTGTTCCAGCTGCGCAGCAGCGCCAGCCGTTCCGCACCTGCCATGCCCTCGGCCTCGAGCGCCGCGAGCGCCGTCGCGAACAGCTTCAGGCTGTCGCGCGGCGGCAGCTTCAGCCAGCGCGTGATCGCCAGAATCCCGCCGGGCTTGAGATGGCGGACGTACCCGCGCAGCGCCTCGACGGTGTAGACATAGCTCTCGCTGAGGCTGGCGACGCCGGCCGCGGCGGCGGCGAAGGAGTCGAGCAGCGGGATCTGGATGACGTCCCACCGTTCGTCGCTGCGGGCGACGAAGGCGCGCGCCTCCGCCACATGCACCGCGACCTCGGTCCGGTCGTAGAGCTCGCCGGCGAAGGCGGCGTGCTCCTGCGCCACCAGGCGCACGACCGCGGGGTCGAGCTCGACGGCGTCGATGTGCGCGGCCTCGTGGAACAGCGCCTGCAACACGGCCGCACCGCCGCCGGCGCCGAGCACCAGCACGCGGGGCCGCGCGACCAGGTGATACGGCAGCGCCGACGTCGTGTGGCCGAGATAGCCGAGCGTATCGCGGTCGCCGTCGAACGCGGTGATGGCGGTCATCCCTCCGCCGTCCGTGAACACGGCGAGCTGCGCCGGCGGCTCGACCGGACTGGTCAGGCTGAGACCGGGGACGTGGCGGAAGGGCACCGTCGGGCTGCGCACGACCCGCAGCCAGCCAATCGGGCTCGACGAGCCGCCGACGATTTCCGCCCCCGGCAGCGTCAGCGCCTGGCTGAGCGCCTTGTAGGGCGAGAGTCGCGGCGCGGTCCACGACGACGGCACGCCCAGCGGCAGCGCGATCGCGAGCAGCACCAGCACGGCCCCGCGCCGGCGCAGAACCAACACGCCGGCCGCAATACCGAGGCCGGCGGCGAGCCGCAGGCTGTCGCCCGGCGCCGCCAGGAACAGCACGCCGACGATGGCGAGCGCGCCGACGCCGGAGCCGATCAGGTTCGCGCCGTAGAGCCCGCCGATCCTTTGCCCGTGGCAGATCAGCGCGAGGCCGATGCAGTTGGCGCCGCAGAAGAACGGCACCGCGAACAGCCCATAGAGCGCCAGGAGATAGAGGAGCTGCGCCGGGCTCCAGACGATTTCCAGCGGGTTGAACGGCAAGTGCTGGGCGACGACGAAGCCGCCGAGCGCCGTGACGCCAAAGCCCGCCGCGTTCGCCGCGAAGGAAATCTCGAAGCGCGGCACGAGCCGGCGCCGGGCGAGCGCCAGGAACGTGCCGCTGGCGCCGAAGCCCAACAGCGCGATGCTGATGATCATGTAGGCGAAGTGATGCCACTGGACGATCGCGAACAGCCGGACTAGAAGGACCTCGTAGGCGAGCACGGCGGCGGAGACCGTCGCGACCGCCAGCGCCAGCCTCATGTCGGCCCGCCGACCAGCGGCACGAAGCGCACCGGGATGATCTGCCGCGTCGTGACCGCCCCGGCCGCGTCCTTCAGCACTAGCACCAGGTATTGCAGCGCGAACGGGCCGCCGACCGGGATCACCATGCGGCCGCCGGGCTTGAGCTGCGCGACCAGCGGCGGCGGGATGCTCGACGCCGCGGCGGTGACGACGATGGCGTCGAACGGGCCGCACTCCGGCCAGCCGTAGTAGCCGTCGCCGGTGCGCGTCTCGAACGTTGCCGTACGCAAGGCGGCCGAGCCGTGCGGCCGCCTCTTCCGCAAGTTCCGGGATGATCTCGATGCTGCAGACGCGGCGCGCCAGGTGCGCGGCGACCGCGGCCTGGTAGCCCGAGCCGGTGCCGACTTCCAGCACCGTGTCGCCGGGCGCCAACTCCAGCAGGTCGGTCATGAGCGCGACGATGAACGGCTGCGAGATCGTCTGGCCGTAGCCGATTGGCAGCGGCCGGTCGCGATAGGCCCTGTCCTCATAGCGCGCGGCGACGAAGCGATGGCGCGGCACCCGGTCCATCACCGCGAGCACGCGCGCGTCCAGCGCCGCCCGCCCGAGCGCCGGCATCACCTCGGCCCCGTGCCGCGCAATCACCTCGACCATGGCGCGACGATGCGCAGCGAACTCGTCGGCAAGCGCCGAGCCAGCAAGCAGCGGCACGAGGCAGGCAACGAGCAGGTGTCTCCGCAGTCTCATGGCGTGCAGACGGCAATGCATGGCGGCCGGCCAACCCTGACCGATCCACCGGGCGCCGTGAATGCGCTGCGTCACTCTGGCTTGGAGCGTTTCCTCAACAACCGTACCCTTCGCCAGCGTCACCCGCGTTCGCACATGAAGGGCAAGACGAACCGGGCGCCGGCCGGCGACACCGTGCCGTCCTCGAACATGACGGCGACGGGGACGTCCTTGTCGCCCTCCGGCAGCGCCATTAGGGCTGAGGACTCCACGGGCAGCGCTTGCCGATAAAGCGCCACGGGATCCATCCAGCGACCGTTCACCGGGACGACGACGTCCCGCCGGACCGCATACGTCCCGCTCTCGCTGAAGAAGGCGGAGAAGTGGATGGCCGGGCGCCGGTTGTTCTGCCGCTTGCGCTGCCGGCCGCTGACCCCGGAGTTGCCCGTCGGCCCGATGACCTCACCCAGGCGCACGCGTTGGCCGACCTCCAGGTCCGGCATGCGGTCCAGGTGGCCGTAGCCGGTGTAGATCCAGATCGGCAGCCCCGTGTCCTCAGGCGCGTGGCGGATCACGACCTCGATGCCCCGTGCCGACCTCTCGCCCCTGAACACTCCAACGACACTGCCCGCCGCCGCCGCGATCATCGGTGTGCCCCAGCGCGCCGGCAGGTCGATGCCGCCGTGGTAGGCCACCCGGTCGCGCTCAAAGGCGTAGTCCAGCGCGAAGGTGTCGTCGATGCCGTGACACACGGCGTTGTCGGGAAACACAGGGCCCAGCCCCGTCTCGAAGAGCCCCCGGTCGACCGCCGCCTGCGGGTCGCATTTGCGGCCGCGCCCGATGCCGCAGAGCGTCGCGCGGTCGAGCGCGCCGGCCTCGACGAGGTCGTCGGCGACCGTCGGATCGAGCGCCGGCGCCGACCGACTGAACCCTGGCGGCGGCCAGTCGTACGCACGCTCCGCGTGATCGGCGTACATGGCGCGGACTTCCGCGAGGCTCAGTGCACCGTCCGCGTCTGCGTCCAGCCGGTCGAAGTTGCCACGCCGGCGCCATTCCGCGCGGTCGAGCCGGCCGTCGCCGTCCCGGTCGGCGCGCGCGAAGTCGCCGCGCACCCGGTCGCGCTCCTGGGCCGGTACTGCGGCGGCGCCGAGCATCAGGCCTGCCAGGAAGACGACCAGAGCGGCGTGAACATGTCTCATTTCAGAGCACCCAAGGAATTGGCGTTGGCAAACCTGCCCCTACCCGAACCGCCGCACCGCCGCTTCCGTCACCAGCCAATCCAGCCGCTCGTCGTGGTCGTCGGCCGGGAGCGCCTCGACCACCTGGCCCTCGAAGGCGAGGCCGACGGCCACAGCCGGTCCGTCGGCGCGCAAGGCGCGCAGCGTCACGTCGTAGTACGCGGCGCCGTAGCCCAATCGGTGGCCGGTCTCATCCACCGCCAGCAGCGGCACGAGGAGAACGCGGGGCGTCAGGCGCTCGGCGCCGGCGGCGGGCACTGCGATGCCGAGCGCGCCGTGGGTCATCTCGCACCCGGGGGTCCAGCGCCGGAACTCCAGTGGCGTGCCGCGGGCGTGGCTGACCGGCAGGGCGCAGGCGAGGCCGCGGGCGTGGCAGTCCTCGAGGAACGGGCGCGGGTCGAACTCGCTGCCAACGGGCCAGTAGCCGGAGACGACGGAGCCAGGGGTGAACGCGGCGGCGAGGCCGGGCGTCGCGCGCAGGCGGTGCAGCGCCGCGGCGGGCGCCGTGGTGCCGTGCGCCTGGTGCAACGCCGCGCGACGGACTTTCGCCGCCTCGCGCAGCGCGGCCTTGGGCTCACTAGGCATCAGTCGGGGCGCTCAGGAAGGGTTCGGGCGGCGCCAGACGGCCGTCGGCAGACCTTGTCCACCAGAGCCCGCGTATCGCAGGTGGGCGCCGTGATACCGGGGCCAGGACCCCGGCAGTGACAGCTCCCAAGGTGGAGATATCGGCCCCCGGGAGAATCGTGCCAGTCGCACCGTCCAGCAGGCCCGCCCGAACCCAGGAACTTAGGTGCCCTCGAGCCGGCCCGCAATGTCTTCGATGCGGGCGGCCAGGGCGTCGAGGCGGTCGGCGACGTCGCCCTCGACCTCGCGCATGTCCGAGAGCTCGTCCGCGACCAGGAGCCCGGCCATGACCAGGAGCTGCGTGTCGCCGATCTGGCCGACCGCTTCGGTGAGCTCGCCGACCTTGCCGTCCAGGTAGCCGGCGAGCCGCGACAGGTGCGCCTCCTGCCCGTCGTCGCAGGCGATCTGATAGCCGCGCCCGTTGATGGTGACCGTGACCTGCGCCATGGCGTGTCTCTCTCGGACCCCCGCGTCAGCCGTCCAGCAGCGATTTGAGCCGCCCGATCGTCGCATCGAGGCGCGTGGCGACCGCCGCCGAGGTCTCTTTCAGCGCTTCGTGGTCCGCCAGCAGCCGGTCGAAGTCCTCGCGTGGGACTCCGCCGCCATTGCCCTTGCGTGCGCCGAGCGCCGCTTCGAGCCGCGCCAGCGCCGCCTCGAGCCGCTGATTGGCTGCATCGATATCTGACATATTAACCGTAAACCCTTGCGGCAGAATGGCTTCCGGATTGTGCGGCATCCTATGTCGAGGGTCCGCCGGGGGTCAACCACACGCGCCAGGGCCCGCGCAAAACGGGCGTGACCAGATGCCCGTTGACGGCCACGACCGGCGGCGGCATGTTGCCGGCCGCTTTGTGCCGGGGCTGCGGCCCACGCGGTGCAGGGCATGGAGGCTCAGGGGACCTACCGGCCATGACCGTTGCCGCCGACGCGCCAGCCGACGCCGCGCGCATCGCTCATAACGATTTGGCGAACGCGCTGCGGGCGCTGGCGATGGACGCGGTCGAGCGCGCCAAGTCCGGCCATCCGGGCATGCCCATGGGCATGGCCGACATCGCCACGGTGCTGTTCGGCCGCCACCTGAAGTTCGACCCGGCCGACCCGGCCTGGCCCGACCGTGACCGCTTCGTGCTGTCGAACGGCCACGGCTCGATGCTGCTCTACGGCCTGCTACACCTCACCGGCTATGCCGAGATGACGCTGGAGGGGCTCGAGAACTTCCGCCAGCTGGGCAGCCGCACACCGGGCCACCCGGAGGTCGAGGCGGCGCCGGGCATCGAGACGACGACCGGCCCGCTGGGCCAGGGCCTCGCCAATGCCGTCGGCATGGCGCTGGCGGAGCGGCTCTTGAACGCCCGCTTCGGCGACCTCGTCGATCACCGCACTTTCGTGTTCGCCGGCGACGGCTGCCTGATGGAGGGCCTCAGCCACGAGGCCTGCTCGCTGGCCGGCCACCTGCGCTTGGGCAAGCTGATCGTGCTGTTCGACGACAACCACATCTCCATCGACGGCGCGACGGAGCTGTCGGTGTCGGACGACCAGCCGGCGCGCTTCGCCGCCTATGGCTGGCATGTGCAGTCCTGCGACGGCCACGACCCGGAGGCGATCGACGCGGCGCTCCAGGCGGCGAAGGCCGACGACCGGCCGTCGCTGATCGCCTGCCGCACGACCATCGGCTACGGCGCGCCCAACAAGCAGAACACCGGCGGCGTGCACGGCGCGCCCCTGGGCGCCGACGAGATCGCGCTGGCCCGCGAGACGCTGGGCTGGCCGCACCCGCCGTTCGTCGTGCCGAGCGAGATCGTCGCCGCCTGGCGCGGGTTTGGCACACGCGGCGTCAGTGCCCGCGCTGACTGGCAGGCCCGCCACGCCGCTATGGACGACGCCACGCGCGCGACGTTCGACCGGGTCATATCCGGCGACCTGCCGGCCGACCTCGACACACGCTTCGACGCCTACAAGAAAGAGCTCGTGGGCTCGCCGGCGAAGATGGCGACGCGCCAGGCCAGCGGCAAGGCGCTGGAGGTACTGCTCGACGCCGTGCCGGAGCTGATCGGCGGCTCGGCCGACCTGACCGGCAGCGTCAACACCCGCACCAAGGGACTAGCTGAGGTTAGCGCTGGAGACTTCAGCGGGCGCTACATCCACTACGGCGTGCGCGAGCACGCCATGGCGGCGACGATGAACGGCATGGCGCTGCACGGCGGGGTGATCCCCTACGGCGGCACCTTCCTGGTCTTTACCGACTACTGCCGGCCGTCGATCCGACTCGCGGCGCTGATGCGCCAGCGTGTCGTCTTCGTCATGACCCACGATTCCATCGGCCTCGGCGAGGACGGCCCGACCCACCAGCCGGTCGAGCACCTGGCAATGCTGCGCGCGACGCCGAACCTGAACGTGTTCCGCCCGGCCGACGTGGTCGAGACCGCCGAATGCTGGCAACTGGCGCTGGAGAGCCGCGAGACACCTTCCGTGCTGGTGCTGACGCGCCAGGGCCTGCCGCAGGTCCGCCTGACGCAGGAGTCCGAAAACTTAAGCGCCCGCGGCGCCTACGTGCTGGCCGAGGCCGACGGTGACCGCCAGGCGACGATCCTCGCAACCGGCTCGGAGGTGGAGATCGCCCTCGCCGCGCGCGACTTGCTCGCGGCCGACGGAATCGCTGCGGCGGTGGTCACGATGCCGTGCTGGGAGCTGTTCGACGCCCAGCCGGCGGACTATGTGGCGCAGGTGCTGGGCAGCGCCCCGCGGGTCGCGGTCGAGGCCGCGGCCACGTTCGGCTGGACGCGCTATGTCGGCGACGACGCGGCGGTGGTGGGCATGCGCAGCTTCGGCGCTTCGGCGCCGGCGGACAAGTTGTACGAGCATTTTGGCATTACTGCAGATGCGGTGGCCGCAACCGTCACGGCGCGGCTGTAACCCCCAAAGAAACGAGACACCCTCAAGGAGATCAGCGATGGCTGTACGCGTCGCAATCAACGGGTTCGGTCGCATCGGCCGCCTGATCCTGCGCGCCGCCGGCGAGGCGAAACGCAAGGACGTCCAGTTCGTGGCGATCAACGACCTCGGCTCGGCCGAGGCCAACGCGCACCTCCTGAAGCACGACAGCGTGCACGGCACCTACCCGGGCTCGGTCAAGTCGGGCAAGGACTGGCTGGACGTCGGCCAGGGCAAGATCAAGGTGTTCGCAGAGCGCGACCCCAAGGCGCTGCCCTGGGGCGACCTGGGCGTCGACGTGGTGCTGGAGTGCACCGGCATCTTCACCTCGAAGGACAAGGCCGGCCTGCACCTGGAAGCCGGCGCCAAGCGCGTCCTGGTCTCGGCCCCGGCGAGCGGCGCCGACATCACCATCGTGCAGGGCGTCAACGACAACAAGCTGCGCAAGTCGCACAAGATTGTCTCCAACGCCTCGTGCACGACCAACTGCCTGGCGCCGGTCGCGCACGTGCTCCACGACACGGTCGGCATCATGCGCGGCTTCATGACGACGGTGCACAGCTACACCGGCGACCAGCCGGTCCTGGACACGCTGCACAAGGACCTGCGCCGGGCCCGCGCCGCGGCGGTGTCGATGATCCCGACCTCGACGGGCGCCGCCCGCGCCGTCGGCCTGGTGCTGCCCGAGCTGGACGGCAAGCTGAACGGCACCGCGGTGCGCGTGCCGACGCCGAACGTCTCGATGGTCGATCTTGTCTTCGACTCGAAGCGCGCGACAACCGCCGAGGAGGTCAACGACGCCATCGTCAAGGCGTCGAAGCGCAACCGGCTGAAGGGCATCCTGGAGGTCAACTCGGCGCCGCTGGTGTCGACCGACTTCAACCACTCGGCCGCGAGCTCGGTGTTCGACGCGACCCAGACCCACGTCACCGGCGGCCGCCTGGTGCGGGTGCTCAGCTGGTACGACAACGAGTGGGGTTTCTCCAACCGCATGATCGACACCGCGGTCCAGATGGGCGAGCTGGGGTAGGGTCGTTCGACGAGATTGATTTGCGCGGCGCGGAAACTCGCGTCGCGCCGAGCCACGATGGACGAGCGCGCCAATGCGCGAGAACGGCAACGCCCCGGTCTAAGGTCGGGGCGTTGCGCATTTGTGGGCGTCGTACTGCGGCCGTTCAAACGGCGGATCGGACCGGCGCCGGCCGGTCGTCCCAGGGCGGCGGCGCGAAAGCCTCGACCAGGAAATCGACGAAGACCCGCACTTTTGGCGACAGGTGCCGGCCCGGCGGCCAGACCAGCGACACCGCCGGCGCCGGCGGCGCGAAGTCGGGCAGCGCCTCGACCAGCCGGCCGTCCCGCAGGGCCGCGCCGGCAACCCACGACATGGCGTTGATCACGCCGGCGCCGTCGAGCGCCGCCTCCAGCAGCAGCTCCATGTTGTTGCAGCGGATCGGCCCGGTGACCGGCACCGCGTGGTCGCGCCCGTCGGCCCCCAGCAGGTGCCAGGTCTCCGCACCGCCGCCCAGGCCCTGGATCAGGCAGGCGTGGTCGGAGAGGTCGCGCGGCCGCCGGGGCAGGCCGGCCCTGGCCCAGTAGGACGGCGCGGCCGCGATGACGCGGCGCGACGGCGCTATGCGCCGGGCGATCAGGCTCGACTCGCGCAGAACGGCGATGCGGATCGCCAGGTCGACGTTGTCCTCGACGATGTCGACGACCCGCTCCGAGAGCTGCATGTCGAGCTCGATCTCGGGATAGCGCTCGAGGAAGCGGTGCAGCAGCGGGGCGACGTAGACGCGGCCGAACACCGTCGGCGCGCTGACGCGCAACAGGCCCCGCGGCGTCTCGCGGGTGCGGGCGATGGCCTGCTCGGCCTCGTCCACGTCGGCCAAGATCTGGCGGCAGCGGTCGTAGTAGGCGCGGCCCTCGTCGGTCAGCGCCAGGCGCCGGGTCGTGCGGGTCAGGAGGCGCACGTCCAGCCGGTCCTCCAGCCGCGCGATCTGCTTGCTGACCGCCGACGGGGTCTGGCCGAGCTGGCGCGCGGCGGCGGAAAGACTGCCGCCCTCGACCACGGCGACGAAGGTGCTCATGCCGGCGAAGGCGTCCATCGATCTGTTCCAAATCGGCAAAGATGATTTGCCACACTACCGGATTTTCAAACAATCCGCGAAGGTCCATGTTCATTCCCGACACGCAACACGCCACGCAGGAGCCAGCCCCATGTCGAGTTTGAAGGACCGTCGACAGCACATTATCGGCGATGCCCTGTTGGTTGCCGCACCCACGCCGAGCCCGGCCCGGATCGCCGCCGGCATGGAACGCGCCCATGCCCTGCGCGGCCGCGCCTTCCGCGACGCCGGCGCCGCCCTGGCCCGTTTCCTGACCCCGGCCTGGGCGTCGGCCCCCCGCCGGCCCCGCCGGCTGGTAGTTGATCCCTACCGCTTTCCGGACGCGCTGACCCTGCAGCGCTAAACCCTCGCCCCCGTGCCATGGCTCGGGGGCTTTTTCTTGCCTCGCCCCGGCGCGCGCGCCAGCCTAGCGCCCGTGCCCACGCCAGCCATCGTCATCCACAGTCTCGCGCATGCCGAGGCCGCCCTCGCGGCGGCGGCGGCGGCGGACGTCCCGGTCACGCTGCTGAGCGCGCCGGGCGCCGCCGGCACCGTCGGGCCGGCGTGGTTCGCCGCGGTGATCGCCCGCGCCGCGGCGGCGCACCCGACAGCGCGCTTCACGGCGGCGCTCGACTGCGGCGACGCCCCGGGGCTGGCGCTCGCCGCCCTGCGCACCGGCCTCACGACACTCAGCCTCGACGCAAGCCCGCGCGCCCGCACCAAGGTCGCGGAGATTGCCGCGGCACAGGGCGCGGCGCTGATCGAACGCCCGAGACGCGCCCTCGACCTGCTCGACGCGCCCGAACCCGCCACCGCCTGCCGGGACTTCCTGGCGGGGTGATTGCCACGGGCGCTTGCGTCCGATAAACCCCGCGCGCCCATGTCCGACTGCCGTCTCTACCTGATCACACCGCCGACGCTCGACGACGGCTTCGCCGACATCCTCGCGGCGGCGCTCGACGCGGGCGACGTTGCCTGCGTGCAGCTGCGCCTCAAGGACGTCGACGACGACACCGTGCGCCGGGCCATCGATGCACTGAAGCCCATGGCGCAGAGCCGCGACGTCGCCTTCATCCTGAACGACCGGCCAGACCTCGCCGCCGCCACCGACTGCGACGGGGTGCACGTCGGCCAGGAGGACGCGTCGTACGCCGAGGCCCGGCGGCTGGTCGGGGACGACCGCATCGTCGGCGTGACCTGCCACGACAGCCGGCACCTGGCGATGGTCGCGGCCGACGCCGGCGCCGACTACGTCGCCTTCGGCGCCTTCTTCCCGACGGCGACGAAGGCGCCAAAGACGCGCGCGACGCCCGACCTGCTGCGCTGGTGGGCGGAGACGACGCAGGTGCCGTGCGTCGCCATCGGCGGCATCACGGTCGACAATGCCGCGCCGCTGGTGGCGGCCGGCGCCGACTTCCTGGCGGTCTCCGCCGGCGTCTGGGCGCACTTGGATGGCCCCGCCGCTGCGGTGCGCGCGTTTCAGGCCGTGCTGGCGGGGGCCTGAACGCCACCGTCGTTGCGCCCGGCCGGGCGTCTTGCTAGAGAGCGCGCACGCCGGCGCCCCTTCTTACCAAGAGTCAACAGCCATGAAGATCGACGGCAACGAGATCCGGCCGGGCAACGTGATCGAGCACCAGGACCGGCTGTGGCGCGCCGTGAAGATCCAGCACGTCAAGCCGGGCAAGGGCGGCGCCTTCCTGCAGGTCGAGCTGAAGGACGTGCGCGACGGCACCAAGTTGAACGAGCGCTTCCGCTCCTCGGAGACGGTCGAGCGCGTGCGCCTGGACCAGAAGGCGTACCAGTACCTCTACTCCGAGGACGACCTGCACACCTTCATGGACCAGGACACCTACGAGCAGGTCGCCGTCACGAGCAACATGATCGGCGCCGACCTGGTGCCGTTCCTCGAGGAAGGCATGATCGTCATGATCGAATCCTTCGAGGACAGCCCCCTGGGCATCGAGCTGCCGGAGCGCGTGACGCTGGCAGTCAGCGAGGCCGACGCAGTGGTCAAAGGCCAGACCGCGTCGTCATCGTACAAGCCGGCGGTGCTGGAGAACGGCGTGCGCGTCATGGTGCCGCCGCACATCGAGGCCGGCACCCGCATCGTCGTCTCGACCCGCGACCTCACCTACGTCGAACGCGCAAAGGACTGACGCGGTCGCCGCGCCGCCAACCTCGCCATGCCCCGCCCGCCGATCGTCAATGTCATGGACCGCGCCGCGCGCAAGGCCGGCCGGGGTCTGGTGCGCGACTTCGGCGAGGTCGAGCAATTGCAGGTGTCGAAGAAGGGCGCCGCCGACTTCGTCTCCGCCGCCGACCTGCGCGCCGAAGAGCTGTTGCACGCAGAGCTCATGCGCGCCCGCCCGGACTTCGGCTTCCTGGGCGAGGAAGGCAGCGAGACGACGGGCAACGGCCACGACCGCTGGATCGTCGATCCGCTGGACGGCACCTCGAACTTCCTGCACGGCATCCCGCAGTTCGCCATCTCGATCGCGTTGGAGACCGACGGTGTGCTGGAGGCCGGCGTCGTCTACGCGCCGTTGACCGACGAGCTGTACTGGGCCACGCGCGGCCAGGGTGCCTATCTGCACGACCGCCGCCTGCGCGTCTCCGCCCGGCGCCGGCTGCCGGAGGCGCTGATCGCCACCGGCATCCCGTTCATGGGGCGCGGCGACCACCCGCGCTATCTCGCGACCATGGGGCACGTCATGGGCCAGGTCGCCGGCATCCGCCGCTTCGGCGCCGCGGCGCTGGACCTGGCCTGGGTCGCCGCCGGCCGCTGCGATGGTTTCTGGGAGTACGGCCTGCACCCGTGGGACATCGCCGCCGGCATCGTGCTGGTGCGCGAGGCGGGCGGTTTCGTCACCGACCTCGAGGGCCGCGACGGCATGTTGGCGTCGGGCGACGTCTTGGCCGCAAACGATCAGTTGCACGGGCCGTTGTTGAAGATGGTGCGCGAGTCCGATCCGGGCCCGACGCCGGAGGCCGAGACGGACGCCGTAAAAACGCCGTAATCGCCGCACACCAAGGATGACCCGACGCCGGAGGCCGAGACGGACGCCGTAAAAACGCCGTAATCGCCGCACACCAAGGATGACCCGACGCGCCGCGGCCGGCGGCGCCGGCCACCCGAAGAGGTTGTCGCGTTGTCGCGGCGTAGGATAATGTGCGAAGCGATTCGGGAGGCTGTGGGCCGCACGCGCGCCTGCAGGGGTAGCCGAGAAGGGAGTCACAGTGCGGACGGCGTTGGCCACCACGCCACCCAACGCGCGCGCGGCAGGCCCAGCCGCCGCCACATCGCCATCAGGATCGCTGTTGCTGGCCGGCGTCGCCCCGACGCTGATGTTGGCCGTCCTGGGCGTCGCGCTGTCGACCGTGCCCGTCCCGGTATTTGCCCAGGCGATCAGCGCCGGGCCCAGCGTCACCATCGACCTGAGCGTGCTGGGCGACGCGCCGGCACCGGGCGCCCAGCCCTACGGTACGGCGCCGGGCGCCTACGACCCGTTCCCCTCTGCCGCGCCGGGCGCCTACAACCCCTATCCCTCGGCACCGCCGGCGAGCTATGGCGAGAGCGCCTATTACGGCCTCTTGAACCCGCCGTCGCAGGCGCCGGGCTCGGGCCTCACGAACGAAGCCGCCGCGCTGTTGCAGGCGCCGCCCGCGGCCGCCCCGACCACGCCCGTGGCGACGTCCGCGCCGCAGCTGACACCGCCGGCGCCGGCGCCGGCCCCGGCGCCGGCGGCGCCCGCGCCGGTTGCCGTCCCGCCGGCGCCGGCCGAAGCACCCGCGCTGGCCCGCGTCACCACCCCGCAACCGCCGCCACCGCCGAAGCCGGCGCCCGCCCCGGCGGCGGCCGCCGAACCGCCAGCACCCGCGCCCGCGCGCGAACCTCCGGCGCCTGCCCCAGCGCCAGCCCCCGCACCGGAACCGCCGGCGCCCGCCCCGGCGCCCGAACCGCCGGCGCCCGAACCGCCTGCACCGGAACCGCCGGCGCCAGCCGCCGCCGAGGCTCCGGCGCCCGCGGCGCCCGAGCAGCCGCAGGTGGCGGCTCTGGCACCCGGCGACGGCGATGTCGTGAGCGTGGCGTTCGACGGCGGCTCCGCCAAGCTGCCGGAGGACGCCTCCGGCGAGCTGGACCGGCTAGCCGGCCAGCTGGCCGCCGACGACAGCATGCGCGTGCAATTGCTGGCCTACGCGGAAGGCACCGCGGAGACCGCCAGCCAGGCCCGACGCCTGTCGCTGTCGCGCGCGCTGGCCGTGCGCTCCTACCTGATCGAGCAGGGCGTGCGCAGCACGCGCATGGACGTGCGCGCGCTGGGCAACAAGGTGCCGGAGGGACCGGCCGACCGCGTCGACGTGGTGCTGGTGCAGCGGTGACGGCGCGGCGAGCGCCCGGTTCTTTTCCCCCGCCGGCTGATCCCATGGCCGGACGCGCACACGCCGGGCGCCCAGTCGAGCGCCGGCTCGACCCGATCCGATGACGACGCCCCGCCGCTATCTGTTCCGCATGACGGTGTTCCTGATCGCCGCCTTGGCCGGCGTGGGAGTGCTGTTCGGCAAGCTGGCGCCGGCGTTCATGGCCAATCCGCTGTTGAACGGCCTGATCGTCGGCGTGCTGTTCATCGGCGTGCTCTACGTCTTCCGCCAGGTCGTGATGCTGGGGCCGGAGGTTGCCTGGATCGAGACCTACCGAACCCAGCGGCCGGGCATGTCGGTGCAGGCGGCACCGCGCCTGTTGGCACCCATGGCGCAGATGATCGGCGAACGCCAGGGCCGCCTGTCGCTCTCCGCCATCGCCATGCGCTCGCTCCTGGACGGCATCGCCGCGCGGCTCGACGAGGCGCGCGACATCTCGCGCTACATGATCGGCCTGCTGATCTTCCTGGGCCTCCTGGGCACGTTCTGGGGCCTCTTGGAAACCGTGCGCTCGGTGGCACAGGTGATCGGCGGCTTGCAGATCAGCGGCGCCGACACGGTCAGCATGTTCGCCGACCTGAAGCGCGGGCTGGAGGCGCCGCTCGACGGCATGGGCACCGCCTTTTCGACCTCGCTGTTCGGCCTCGCCGGCTCGCTGATCCTGGGCTTCCTGGACCTGCAGGCCAGCCAGGCGGCGAACCGATTCTTCGGCGACCTGGAGGACTGGCTCTCCAGCGTCACGCGCCTGGGCGGCGGCGGGCCGCTCGTCGAGGGCGGCGACCAGTCGGTGCCGGCCTACATCCAGGCGCTGTTGGAGACCACCGCCGACTCGCTGGACAACCTGCAGCGCACCATCGCGCAGGGCGAGGCGAGCCGCGAGCAGGCCAACCAGGGCGTCGTAGCGCTGTCCGAACGCCTGACCACGCTGACCGACCAGATGAAGACGGAGCAGGACTTGCTGGTCCAGCTGGCGCGCAACCAGATGGAGCTGAAGCCGGTGCTGGAGCGGCTGGCCGGCGACGGCAGTGGCGGCATGGACGAGGCGACGCGCAACCACATCCGCAACCTGGACCGTTATCTCGCCCGCATGGTCGAGGAGTCGGCCAACGGCCGCACCCAGGCGGTGCAAGAGATCCGCTCCGAGATCCGCTTGCTGGCGCGCACCATCGCCGCGCTGGCCGAGGAGCCCGGTGCCGGACCGCCGCCCGGCCATTGAGCCGCGGCGGAACTGAGCGGAGAAACCCGCGATGTCGCTGAGCGCCAGCCGCGGCCGCGACCGCGGCGTCAACTATTGGCCCGGCTTCGTCGACGGCCTGGCGGCGCTGCTGGTCGTCGTCATCTTCCTGGTGATGATCTTCGTGCTCGCCCAGATGTTCCTCTCCGAGGCGCTGAGCGGTCGCGACGAGGCGCTGGAACGCCTCAACCGCCAGATCGACCAGCTCGCCTCGATACTCGATCTCGAGCGCACGTCGAACGCCGAACTGCGCGTCACCGTGGCGCAGCTCTCCGCCGAACTGCAGAGCTCGACCGCCTCGCGCGAGGACATGTCGAGCGAGTTGGCCGGCATCGTCGCCAGCCGCGACCTGCTGCTCAGCGAGCGCGACGCGCTGGCCGCCAAGCTGGCGGCGCTGGAACAGGACCTGCAGGCGGCCGAGACCACCGCCGAGGGCGCCGCCGCCAGCGCCGTGGCGATGCGCGCGGAGCTGGAGGACGCGTTCCGGGTCATCGCCGCCGACAAGGAGAAGATCGAGCTCCAACTGCGCGAACTCGAGCGGCTGAGCCGCGACGTCGCGGCGCTGCAGAGCCTGCGCGAGGAGCTGGAGGGCCGCGTCGCCGAGCTGGCCGCGGCGCTGGACGTCAGCAAGCAGGAGCTGGAAGTGGCGCTCGCCAAGACCGCCAGCCTCGACGAGCAGCTCCTGGCGGAACAGGCCGATCGGGCAAGCCTGGAGGGCGATCTGGCGAGACTGCTCGCCGATATTGCCGCGCTGCGCCTGATCCGCGAGGAGCTGCAGGCCAGCCTCAGCGGCGCGGAGTCGCAAGTCGGGTCGCTGCGCGACACGACCAAGGAACTGGAGGCGCGGCTGGCCGACGAGGCCGAGCGCACGCTGTTGGCCCAGCGCGAACTGGAGGACCGCGAGATCCGCCTGCGCGAGATGTTGCAACGGGCCGAGACGGCGGAGACCTCGTTCGCCGAGGAGGCCGCCATCTCGTCCGCGGCGCTGCAGCAGATCGAGCTGCTCAACCGCAATATCACGGCCCTGCGCCAGCAGCTCGCGGCGATCGAGGAGGCGCTGGAGATCTCGGAGGCGCGCAACCGCGAGCCGCAGACGGTGATCGCCAATCTGGGCCAGCGCCTCAACGCCGCGCTCGCCACGAAGGTGGCGGAACTCGCGCGCTACCGCTCCGAGTTCTTCGGCCGCCTGCGCGAGAAGCTGGGCGAGCGGCCGGACGTGCGCATCGAGGGCGACCGCTTCGTCTTCCAGTCGGAAGTGCTGTTCGCCTCCGGCCAGGCCGAGCTGCGCGAGGAGGGCCTGCGCGAGCTGGTGCGCCTGGCCAGCACGCTGAAGGAGATCGCCACCGAGATCCCGACGGAGATCGACTGGGTGCTGCGCATCGACGGCCACACCGACGCCCAGCCGATCGCCACGCCGCGTTTCCCGTCGAACTGGGAGCTGTCGTCGGTGCGGGCGATCTCCGTCGTCAAGTTCATGGTCGAACAGGGCGTCGAACCCCGGCGCCTCTTGGCCGCCGGCTTCGGCGAGTTCCACCCACTCGACCCGGCGTTCGACGAAGTCGCCTTCCGCCGCAACCGGCGCATCGAGTTCAAGCTGACCCAACGGTAGGTTGCCGCGCCGGAGGCGCCGATGACACTCGACCAGGGCCTGGTGTTCGCGATCCTGGGCGGCGCGCTCGTCCTGTTCGTCTGGAACCGCTGGCGTTACGACGTCGTCGCGCTCACGGCACTGGCGGTGGCGCTGGTCGTCGGCGTCGTGCCGGCCGCCGTCGCCTTCGACGGCTTCGGTCACCCGGCGGTGATCACCGTCGCGGCGGTGCTGGTGCTGAGCCGGGCGCTGACGATCTCGGGCGCGCTCGACGCCCTCGCCGAGCGGCTGCAGGCCGGCGGCGACCGGCCGCTGCTTCAGCTCGGCGCGCTGTCGTCCGTCGCCGCCGGGCTCTCCGCCTTCATGAACAACGTCGGCGCCCTGGCGCTGCTGCTGCCCGTCGCGTTGAGGTCCGGCGCGCCGCGCGCCCGCCTGCTGATGCCGCTGTCCTTCGCCTCGATCCTGGGCGGCATGGTGACGCTGATCGGCACGCCGCCCAACATCGTCGTCGCCGGCGTGCGCGCCGAGGAACTGGGCGAGCCCTACCGGCTGTTCGATTTTGCGCCGGTCGGCGGCGTCCTGGCGGTGCTGGGCCTCGTCTACGTGCTGACGATCGGCCGCCGGCTGATCCCGGCCGAACGCACCGGCGGGCGCTCGCCCGAGGAGCTGTTCGACATCGCCGCCTACGTCGCAGAGTTCGTCGTCGCCGAGGGCTCGAAGGCCAGCGGCATGACGCTCGGCGAGGTCGAAGCCGCGACCGGCGACGAGGCGCGGGTCATCGACCTGGTCCGTCGCGGCCGGCGGCGCCGGCGTCCGTCGGCCCACGAGACGCTGCGCGAGGGCGACGTGGTCATCCTGCGCGGCGACCTCGCCGCGCTGCAGCCGGCGGTCGACGACCTGGGTCTCACGTTGGCGCCGCATCTCAAGTCGGACGACGACCGGCCCGCCGCGGCGAAACTGGAATTGTCGGAAGCGGTCGTACAACCGAGCTCGCGTCTGGAGGGGCGCATCGTGCGCAACCTGCGCCTGCGCCGGCGCTTCGCGGTCAACCTCCTGGCCCTGGCGCGCGAGGGGCGGCCGGCCCGCGGCAGGCTGCGCGACGTGCGCCTGCGCGCGGGCGACGTGCTGCTGCTGCAGGGCGAACCGGAGGACCTGGCGGAGGCAGTGGCGGCGCTGGGGCTGTTGCCGCTGGCCGGCCGCGCCTTGCGCTTCGGCGCCCGCCGCCGCGCCTGGCTGCCGGTCGCCGTCTTCGCCGCGGCGATCGTCGTCACGGCGATCGGCCTGCTGCCGGTCCAGGCCTCGTTCACGATCGCGGTCGCCGTGCTGCTGCTGAGCGGCGCCTTGAGCCCGCGCGACGCCTACGAGGCCGTCGACTGGCCCGTCATCGTGCTGCTGGGCGCGCTGATCCCGCTCGGCCACGCGCTCGACGCCGGCGGCGGTTCGGCCCTGGTGGCACGGCTGATCGTCGACGCCGCGGGCGCGCTGCCGGCGGTCGTGCTGGTCGGCCTGCTGATGATCGTCACCATGACGCTCTCGGACGTCATGAACAACGCGGCGACGGCGGTGGTGATGGCGCCCATCGCGCTCAGCATCGCGGCGACGCTGGGCACCAGCCCGGACCCGTTCCTGATGGCGGTCGCGGTCGGCGCCTCGTGCGCCTTCCTCACCCCCATCGGCCACCAGAACAACGTGCTGGTGATGGGCCCCGGCGGGTACAGGTTCGGCGACTACTGGCGCATGGGCCTGCCGCTGGAAGTGCTGATCGTCGTCGTCGGCACGCCGCTGATCGTCGCGGTCTGGCCGTTGTAGATCACTCCGCGGCGATATCGAACTGCAGCGCGGCGAGGCGCGCGTACAGGCCGCTCTCGGCGACCAGTTCCTCGTGGGTGCCGACGGCGACGATGCGGCCGTGGTCCATGACGGCGATGCGGTCCGCCTTCAGCACGGTGGCCAGGCGGTGGGCGATGATCAGCGTCGTGCGGCCTTCCATCAGCCGCTCGAGCGCCGCCTGCACGGCGCGCTCGCTCTCGGCGTCCAGCGCACTCGTCGCCTCGTCGAGCAGCAGTACCCGGGGGTCGCGCAGGATGGCGCGGGCGATGGCAATCCTCTGGCGCTGGCCGCCGGACAGCCGCACGCCCTTTTCGCCGAGGAAGCTCGCGAAGCCGTCGGGCAGGGGGTCGAGGAACTCGGTCGCCCGCGCGGCGTCGGCGGCGGCGCGCACTTCCGCGTCGCTGGCGCCCGGTCGTCCGTAGCGGATGTTCTCCCAGGCGTCGGCGGAGAAGATCACCGGGTCCTGCGGCACCAGGCCGATGTGCCGGCGGAACGCGGCGGGATCGAGCTCGCGCACCGGCACGCCGTCGAAGGCGACGTAACCGTCTTGCGGGTCGTAGAAGCGCAGCATCAGCTGGAACACGGTGGTCTTGCCGGCGCCCGAGGGGCCGACCAGCGCCACCGTCTCGCCCGCCGCGACCGCGAGGCTGAAGCGCTCCAGCGCCGAGAGGTCGGGCCGCGACGGGTAGTGGAAGACCACGTCGTGGAACGCGACGGCGCCCTCGACGGGCGCCGCGAGCGGCCGGGGGTCGGCCGGCGGCGCCACGTCCGGCTGCGCATCCAGCAGTTCGAACAGGCGCTCGGTCGCCCCCGCGGCGCGCTGCAACTCGCCGATCACCTCGGAGATCGCACCGACCGAGCCGGCGACGACGATGGCGTAGAAGACGAAGGCCGAGAGCTGGCCGGCGCTGAGCTCCCCCGCCAGCACGTCGCGGCCGCCGATCCACAGGATCACGGCGATGGCGCCGAACACGAGCACGATCACGGACATGGTCATGAACGCGCGCGCCTTGATGCGCCGCATCGCGGTGCGGAACGCCTCCTCCGCCCGCTCCGCGAAGCGCGCCCGGTCGACGCCCTCGTGGGTGAAAGCCTGCACGGTGCGGATGCCGGTCAGGCTCTCGTCGATGTAGGCGCCGACGTCGGCGACGCGGTCCTGGCTGGCGCGGCTCAGGCGGCGCACGCGGCGACCGAAGACGATGATCGGCACGATGACCAGGGGCACGACCAGCGCGACCAAGCCGGTCAGCTTCGGGCTGGTGATCGCCAGCATCACCGTGCCGCCGATGAACAACAGCGCATTGCGCAGCGCCACCGAGACCGACGAGCCGATGACGGTCTGCAGCAGCGTCGTGTCGGTGGTGAGCCGCGACAGCACCTCGCCGGTGCGCGTCACCTCGAAGAACCCGGGGCTGAGCGACAGCACGTGGTCGTAGACGGTGCGGCGCACGTCGGCGACGACGCGCTCGCCCAGCCACGACACCAAATAGAAGCGCGCGAACGTCGCCGCGGCGAGCACGGCAATGCCACCGAACATGACCAAGAGCGCCCGGTCAAGCAGGGACGCATCGCCGGCGGCAAACCCGGTGTCGATCAGGTGGCGCAGGCCCTGGCCCAGCGCCAGCACGGTCGTCGCCGCGACGACTAGCGCCACGCCGGCCCACGCCACGCGCCCGACATAAGGCCGCAGGAAACCGACCAGCCGGCGCAGATGGCCGACCTGCTGGCGATCGAGGCGGGGACGGGTCTCGCTCATGGCGCGGAACCTAGACCAGCGGCGATGTGGGGGCCAGCCGGCGACGACGGGATCGGCTCGCTTGTCCGGTTGGCGTTGTGCGTGAGGGAGAAACGGGTCCTAATCCTGACGGGGCGAAGCTAGGCATGGTCCCGTTACGGAGGAGAACGAGATGAATCTTCGGGTCGGCTACGAATTGCAGTACGAGTTCCCGCAACCGACGCCGGCCATCTTGATGCTGAATGTCCATTTCACACGCGTCTCCGACCTGGCGATGCCGGACAGCATCGTCGTCAGCCCCTCCGTTCCCATCTCCGGCTACCGCGACGGCTTTGGCAATTGGTGCAGTCGGCTCGTCGCTCCGACGGGCCGCATGCTGATCTCGGCCAATTTCGTCGTGCGCGATACCGGGCGGCCCGATCCGGTGGTGCCGGATGCCCAGCAGGTTCGTGTTGAAGAGCTTCCGGAAGAAGCGCTCGTCTTCCTGCTGGCGAGCCGTTTCTGCGACAGCGACCGAATGCTGGACCTGGCGTGGACCCTGTTTGGAGCGACCGCGCCGGGGTGGGCCCGCGTCCAGGCGGTTTGCGATTTCGCGCACCAGCACATCACGTTCGGCTATGAGCACGCGCGGGTGACCCGGACGGCCTCCGAGGCGTATGAGGAGCGCCGCGGGGTGTGTCGCGACTTCGCCCACCTGGCCGTGGCGTTCTGCCGGGCCTTGAATATTCCCGCGCGCTATTGCACCGGCTATCTCAGCGACGCGGGTACGCCGCCGCCGCACCCGCCGGGCGATTTCGCGGCATGGTTCGAGGCTTATCTCGGCGGGCATTGGCATGTGTTCGACCCGCGGAACAACGTTCCCCGCATCGGCAGGATCCTCATGGCGCGGGGACGGGACGCGGCGGACGTCGCCATGACGACCACGTTCGGACCCAACACGCTTCAGGGCTTTCGCGTCTGGGCGGATGAGATTGCCGGGTCGGCGTGAAGCGGCAGCGGATACGTCGTCCTGCGCGAGAGGCGCTGAGCGCGCTCATCTGGCCGCATCCGGAGGTGCCGAGGTAACCTTACGCGCATCGCTTCGCGAGGGAGGGTTCGCTAAGCTCCCGACGAAGGGGATACTCGGACATGGAACGGCGCCTCGCCGCGATCCTTGAGGCCGACGTCGTCGGCTACAGCCGCCTCATGGAGGCCGACGAGGAGGCGACGGTCGCGACGCTCAACGCTTGCCGGCAGGTCATCGACGGCCTGGTCGCCCAACGCCGCGGCCGGGTGTTCGGCAGCGCCGGCGACAGCATCGTCGCCGAGTTTCCGAGCCCGGTCGAGGCAGTGCGCTGCGCCGTCGAGATCCAGCGCGCCCTTGCCGCCACCAACGCCGACCTGGCCGACGACCGGCGCATGCGGTTCCGTATCGGCGTCAACCTGGGCGACGTCGTGGTCGAGGGCGACGACCTGCTGGGCGACGGCGTCAATATCGCGGCGCGGCTCGAGGCGCTGGCCGAGCCGGGCGGCATCTGCATCTCGCGCGCCGTTCTCGACCAGGTCCGCAAACACCTCGACCTCGACTACGAGGACCTGGGCGAGCACGAGGTCAAGAACATCGCCGAGCCGGTGCGGGTCTACCGCGTGCTGACCGGGGCGGCGGCCGGCGCCGTCGTCGGCGGCACCGGTCGCACCTGGCGCCGCGCGGCCTTCGTCGCCGCTGTGGTCGTCCTCATCGGCGCCGGCGGCGCGGTGTCGTGGCTGTGGCCGCCGGCGCCGACGGTGGCGCCGGCGTCGGTCGAGCGCATGGCGTTCCCGCTGCCCGACCGGCCGTCCATCGCCGTGCTGCCCTTCGACGACCTGAGCGGCGCCGCCGATCAGGGCCACGTCGCCGACGGCCTGACGGAAGACCTCATCACGGCGCTGTCGCAGGTCTCCAGCCTGTTCGTCATCGCCCGCAACTCGACCTTCGTCTACAAGGGCCAGCCGGTGAAGGTGCAGCAGGTGGCGGAGGACCTGGGGGTCCGTTACGTGCTGGAAGGCAGCGTCCAGGCGTCGGGCGACAAGGTGCGCATCAGCGCCCAGCTCATCGATGCGCTGACCGGCAACCACCTGTGGGCCGAGCGCTACGACCGCGACGCCACGGACCTCTTCGCGCTGCAGGACGAGATCAGCATTCGAATCGTCACGGCCTTGCGCATCCAGCTGACCGACGGCGAGCAGATGCGCCTGCACCACAAGCACACGCGCAGCCTGGAGGCCTGGAACCTCCTCGGCCGGGGCGTGGAGCACTTCTACCGCGTCAACAAGACCGACAACGCCGCTGCCCGCCAGTGGTTCGAGCAGGCCATCGAGGTCGACGACGCGTACGCCCTGGCCTACGCGCTGCTCGCCTGGACACATTGGCAGGACGCTTTTCACGGCTGGAGCGGAGACCGCGAGGAGAGCTTCGCGCGCGCCGCGGCGCTGGCGGCGCAGGCCAAGGCGCTCAACGAAGAGCTGCCGGACGTCTACGCGCTGGAGGGCGCCATCCACCTGTTCAAGCGTGAATATGACGCGGCCGTCGCCGCCGGCGAGAAGGCCGTCGCGCTTGGCCCCAACCATGCGACCAACACGGCGCTGCTGGCCATGTTCCTGCACAACGCCGGCCGGCCGGAGGAGGCGATCCGGGCCTACAGGACGTCGATGCGCCGGAGCCCGTACTACCCGCCCTGGATCGTCGAAGACCTGGCCTTCAGCTACCTCGATGCCGGCCAACCCAGCGACGCGCTCGTCGCCTTCGAGCAGTTCCTGGCGCGCGGGCCGGACGGTGCCCACGCCGCCCATGCCCATCTCGGGCGGGCCCTCGCCTACGACGCGCTGGGCGAGGACGACCGGGCGCGGGCGGAGGTCGCCAAGGCAGTCGAGGCCGACCCTCGGATCACGGTGACCGCGTTCGCCCAGCTCTCGCTCGGCAAAGACAAGGCGGGACTGGAGAGCGGGCTCGCAACGCTGCGCCGGCTGGGGCTGCCGGAGTAGCGGCCGCTACAGGTCCGTCCAAGCATCTCTCGAATAGTCGAAATATCGACGGATGCGTGTGCCGTCCCAGTCGTAGCGCAGGTGCCGCTCCTGCACCGGCGGCGACACGCGCGGCGGCACGAACACGGCGGGCGCCCGGTGACCGGCATGGCGCACGCTCTCGAAAAGGATTCCGTCATGGCCGGCGGCGCGCACCTGGGCGCCGAAGCGCTGGCTCTCGCGATAGTTGCTCGGGTCCATCAGCGGTGACTCCGGGTCGCCGGTGAGGTCGACGAAGGCGCCGGCGATCGCGCCGACATAGACCCGCTGGTCGAGGTCGTCGGGCGCGGCGCGGCCGGCGCGCAGGCGACGCTCCAGGTGGAAGACGGTCTCGCGGATCGCCGTCTCGAGGTGCTCGGCGGCGTAGTAGACGCCGTAACGACCGTCGCTGAAACGCGATCCGAGCGGGTTCAGGTGCACGAACGGCGCCATCACCGCCGTCGACGGCACACGATGCGCGGGCGGCACCAGGTCGATCCGCCCGAGCTCCTGGCGCACGCGCGGGTTCACCGCGCTCTCCAGCTCCGCCAAGAGTTCCCAGTCGGCCGGGTCGGTCGTCAGGTCTTCGAACAGGTGGATCGGCGGGTACTTGCTGGGGATCACCCGCCACGCCTGCCGCCACGCGACGGGCGCGACGGCGAAGTCCACTAAACCCAACCGCCGCGCATCGCGTCGAGGTACGTCCGGACGGCCGCCAGATCGGTGACGTCACCGCCCAGCATGCGCTCAAGCGGCGACCGGCCGCCAAAGTCGTCGTTCGCGCGGGCCACCCAGCCATAGATGTTCTCCGGACTAGAGAACAGCGTGCGCAGCGCCCGGTGGATGCCCAAGAGGTAGCCGACGCGGCTCATCGTGTCGTACGACGGCTTGCCGACCTTGCCGCTCTTCCAGTTGTAGAATGTGCGTGCCGACGGCCGGCCCAGCAGGATGCGCGCCTGCTCGGCATCCAGGTGCCAGTGGTCGGCCAGCGCGAAGAACGCCCTCAGACCCGCCGCGGCATGTTCCCGGCTGGCCAGTGGATCGCCCGAGCGAGGCTCGATATCGGCACTCACGGACATGCGTATTGCCCTTGATTGTGCATATATGCGTAATATAGGCTATCTGAAGCAGAACTGCACGGAAGACACTGGGCGGACCGGACCTCACTGCGCTTGCCCCTACTCCCGCGCTTGGCTATAACGCGCCGCCGAACTGACCCCTTGGGACCGCTCCCATGAAGAAAGACATCCATCCCGACTACCACGAGATCACCGTGGTGATGACCGACGGGACCGAGTTCACGACGCGCTCCACCTGGGGTGCCGAGGGCGAGCAGATGCGCCTGGACATCGACCCCAAGACGCACCCGGCCTGGACCGGCACGCACCGGCTGGTCGACACCGGCGGCCAGGTGGCCAAGTTCAACAAGCGCTTCGCCAATCTGGGCCTCAAATAGGCCCCGCCGCCAGCCGCCGAACGCTAAACGGCCGCCCTCGGGCGGCCGATTTGATCTGGCCCGGCTTGAAGCCAAAAGCGCGGCTTCCTACCTCATAGCTGTCCACCGGCGATGCCTCTTGAGAGGGTCGCGGACGGGCACGAACCCAGGGGTCCGACCATCCGGTGGCCCCCGAATCCCACGTTGCTCATAGGAGGACTGTGGCCATGCGCAATTACGATCTTTCCCCTCTGTTCCGCTCCACCGTCGGCTTCGACCGCATGAACCGGCTGCTCGACACCGCGCTAAGCGGCACCGTCGAGGCGCCGTCGTACCCGCCCTACAATATCGAGAAGTCGGGCGATACCGACTACCGCATCTTCATGGCGGTGGCCGGCTTCACCGAGGCCGATCTTGACGTCACGCAGCACCAGAACACGCTGACCGTGAAGGGCAAGATCGCCGACGGCGAGGAGCGCACCGACGTCAAGGTGCTGCATCGCGGCATCGCGACCCGCGCTTTCGAGCGCCGCTTCGAGCTGGCCGACCACATCGACGTGACGGACGCGAAGCTGGAGAACGGCCTCTTGGTCATCGACCTCAAGCGCGAAGTGCCGGAGGCGATGAAGCCGCGGCACATCGACATCGGCCACGAGGCCAGCAAGGTCATCGAGCAGAAGGCGGCTTAACCCCGCCACGTGCCGGCCGCCGCAAGGTAGCGCAGGCCGGCACCGCCGCTGACCTGGCGCGGCCGGGCGCACGACCCCTCGCTACCCCCCCCCCAGCGACGGTCCCGCCCGGCCCGACCCCTGGCGCCCCGGCACCCTCCCAGGCCGGGGCGCCTTCTTGTTTGGCCCACGCCGGCGCTAAACTCCGCGCCATGTGGTTCGGGCCCGAGACCCCCGCCGACCCTGACGCACCCGAAGCGTCCGGCCCACCGCTGGGCGTGGTGCCGACGCCCGAGCGCTTTCTGCGCCTGCTCGTGGCCGTCGCGCTCTTCGCGGTCCTGGTGGCCGTCGAGGACGGCTGGCGCTGGCTGGGGATCCTGTCCGTGCCCCTGGGGGCGACCGCGATCTACGGCGTCTGCCCGGTGCGCTGGCTCGTTGACAGACGGGAAACCATATCCCGCTAGGCTCCGCGCCTGTCATACCAAGCACTTGCGGGGGCCGACCCATGCCGCATGGGGTACCGCGCGGCGCCTTGGTGGCGCTCGCGCTCATTGCCGTCACCGCGCCGGCAGCCGCCGATCGCGCGCCGACGCCCTACGAGGAGCAGCACCGCGCGCTGATGGGCGCGGCGGCGCCGCCGATCCGCAACCTGAGCGACGGCGCGGCGTTCCCCAACGCCGTCTACGCCCACCGCAACATGGCGCGCTTCGCCATCGTCTCCTGGGGCTTCGAACCGGCGCGCGAGCCGTACCGCTTCGACGAGGAGATCCAGCCGCTGGGCGAGAAGGCGCTGGCGCACCTGGCGGCGACCAACACCGACGGCTACATCGTCGTCAAGAACGGCGCCATCATCCACGAGTACTACGCCCGCGGCATGCACCGCACCACGCGGCACGCGGCGAACGAAGTCGGTCGCGCCTGACCTCGGCGATCTGGCACGCCGTGCTGCTGCCGCAGATGGACAAGACGGTCGACCAACTGGTGCCGCAGGCCCGTGACACGGTCTATGCCGGCGTGCGCCTGCGCAGCGTCGCCGACATGCGCGTCGCCATCGACTGGCCGCTCTACGGCGCGGCCGCGGACCACCCGGCGGCCCGGGCCGGCGCCGCCCAGGGTTTCCAGTACCGACGACCCGACTTTTGCCTCCTGGAACTGGCCCGGGCGCTGACGCCGGACGAGACGCTGATCGGCGGCGCCTGGCACCCGGTGCCGACGAACGCGCTGGTCATGGGGCGCCTGGGCGCCTTCCTGGCCGGCGTCAACGAGTATGAGGGCATCCGCCGCTTCTACGAGGCGCTGGGGATTGAGCACGGCGCCAACCAGGCGGCCAATCTGTGCGGCGAAGGCGCCTCCGACAACGGCCAGAGCTTCACCCTGAGCGACTTCGTCAAGCTGCCCTACGCCATGGCGAACGACGGCGTCGTCGACGAGCGCCAGGTGCTGACGCCGGCCTATTTCTCCGACGTGTTCGCGGTGACGCCGGCGAAGCAGGACGCCTGGCACAAGGGCGGCTATGCCGAGGCGCTGCCCGACATCGGCTATTTCAGCAACCAGTGGTACGTCATCGACGGCCGCATCGCGCTGGCCATCGGCTCGTACGGCCAGTTCATCGTCTTCAATCGCCGCAAGAAGATCGCGATTGCCAAGTTCTCGACCTACGCGCAGGCCCGGGACCTGGAAATGGTCGCCATCGACATCGCCTGGCTGATCCGCCAGGCGCGCCGGTTGTAGGCCACCCCCTACACCGCCAGCTTCGCCAACACTGCGCGCACGTCGCCGGGGATCGGCACCGGGGTCATCGCCTGGCGGTCGACGTAGAGGTGGACGAAGTGGCCTGTCGCGCAGACCGCGTCCTCCAGCGCCTTGAAGATGCCGATCTCGTAGCGCGCCGAGCTGCGGCCCAGCTTGGCGATCCGCAGGCCGGCCTCGACCACGTCGGGGAAGGCGAGCTCGCGGTGGTAGCGGCACTGGGTCTCGACGACGACGGCGACGACGCTCGCGTGCTCGATGTCGAGGCCCGCCTCGCGCACCAGGTACTCGTTCACCACCGTGTCGAAGTAGGAGTAGTAGACGACGTTGTTGACGTGGCCGTAGACGTCGTTGTCCATCCAGCGCGTCGGGATGGTCAGGAAGTGGCGGTAGTCGCCGCGCACCGCGTCCTTGTCCCGCGTCACTGTCGCCCCTCCAGGAAATCCTTCAACGCCGCGCGAGTCGCTTCCGGCGCCTCGAGCATCATCATGTGCCCGGCGCCGTCGAGCACGGTCATGCGCGCGTCCGGGAGCGCGTCCAACAGCGGCCGCGCCGCCTTCACCGGCGTCATGCGGTCGTCGGCGCCGCACAGCACCAGCGTGCGCGCCGCGACCCCTGGCGCCTCGAACGCGTCGCAGGCGCGCAGGTCGCCGGCCAGCACGCCCGGCGCGCTGTCGCACAAGAGCTGCCGCCCGCCGCCCGTGAACCACAGGCCCGGCGCCCGGTGACCGCCCAGCTGCGCGTCGCGGCCGTAGGCCCAGGCGACGATCTGCTCGACCGCGCGCGGGTCGTCGGCTTCGGCGAGCGCGATCCGGTCCGGGTGCACGCGCATTGGCGCCGCGGCGCCCAGCAGCGCCAGCGCCGATATGCGCTCGGAAGCCTTGCTGGCCGCCCCCAACGCGATCAACGAGCCCATGGAGTGGCCGACCAGAGCCGCGCGACTCAACTCCGCGGCATCGAGCACCGCGACAAGCCAGTCGGCATAGGCGTCGATGCTGTCGTGCGCCGCGCCGCCCGAGCGGCCGTGCCCCGGCAAGTCGAGCGCCAAGACGCCCCAGCCGCGGTGCGCGAAGTAGCGGGATTGCAGCGCCCACACCGTGTGGTCCATCGCCGCGCCATGCACGAAGACCAGAGCGCGGCTCGCATCGAAGGGCCGGCCACCGGTGTGGGCATAGGCCGGCACGCCGGCGACCGTCAGCTGCATGGGCTCAGGCGCGCTGCGAGGCGCGCAAGGCGACGCGCAGATCGTCGACCAGGTCGTCGGGATCCTCGAGGCCGACCGACAGGCGGATCAGGTCCTCGCCGACGCCGGCCGTCGCCAGTTCCTCGGCGCTCATCTGCTGGTGCGTCGTGCTGGCCGGGTGGATGACCAGCGACTTGGCGTCGCCGACATTAGCGAGGTGGCTGAACAGGCCCAGTTTTTCGATGAAGCGCGCGCCCGTCGCCCGCGCGCCGTCCGCCGCCGGCTTCACCCCGAACACGACGATCGAGCCGGCGCTGCGCGGCAGCAGCTTCGCCGCCAGCGCGTGGTCGGGGTGGTCCGGCCGACCCGGGTGCGTCACCCACGCGACTTCCGGCGCGTTCATCAGGAACTCGGACACGGCGCGGGCGTTCTCTACGTGCCGCGCCATGCGCACCGGCAGCGTCTCCAGGCCCTGCAGCAGATAGAACGCGGTCTGCGGCGCCATGCAGGCGCCCAGGTCGCGCAGGCCCTCGGCGCGGGCACGCATGACGAACGCCGCCGGGCCGTATTCCTCCGCGAAATCCAACCCGTGATAGCCGGCGTAGGGCTCGGTCAGCGTGGGAAACTTGCCGTTCTCCCAATCAAACCGGCCGCCGTCGACCAGCACCCCGCCGATGGCGACGCCGTGGCCGCCCAGCCACTTGGTCGCCGAGTGCATGATCAGGTCGGCGCCGTGCTCGAACGGGCGGATCAGCCAGGGCGTCGTGAAGGTGCTGTCGAGCATCAGCGGCAGGCCGTGCGCGTGGGCCACCTCGGCGACTGCCGCCACGTCGAGCACTTCCAGCCCCGGATTGCCGATCACCTCGCCGAAGACCAGCCGCGTCTCCGGGCGGATCGCCGCGGCGAAGGCCTGCGTGTCGCGCGGATCGACCAGCGTCGTCGTGATGCCCAGGCGCGGCAGGGTGTGGACGAACAGGTTGTGGCTGCCGCCGTAGATCGAGCGCGAGGCGACGATGTGCCCGCCCGTCCCCATCAGCGTCACCACCGCCAGCGTCAGCGCCGCCTGGCCGCTGGCCGTCGCCACCGCGCCGACGCCGCCTTCCAGCGCCGCCATGCGCTCCTCGAACACCGCGACGGTGGGGTTCGAGATGCGCGAGTAGATGTGCCCCGGAGTTTCCAGGTTGAAGAGGCTGGCCGCGTGCTCGGTGTCGGCGAACACATACGACGTCGTCTGGTGGATCGGCACGGCGCGGCTGCCGGTCGTCGGGTCCGGGTGCTGGCCGGCGTGCAGCGCCAGCGTGTCGAGCTTCAGGTGTTTGGGATCGAGCATGGCGCGCACGATAACCGAGCGCGCTAAGCCGGTACCAGTCGCGCAAGAGAAAAGGCCGCACCGAGGGGATGGTGCGGCCCAAGTCTCAGGGAGGCGTCAAACGAGGATGGATGGGTATCCATGGATGGTGACGAGCCATCCACTGATGATTGTGGATCGGAAACCTTTAAGAATAGTTAACGTGATATTTACTGATATGTCAGAGGGTTAAGGCGTTTCTGCGGCCGAAATCGCCCCATTCTCGGGCGCTTTGCGAAGAAAATGTGCGGCCTCCGGCCATCGTCGCGCGGAACCGGCGCAGGATGGCGCTCGGCGTCGCTGCGACGGTGCGGGTCTTGTTCCTCGCCGCCGTGGCGGTCATTCTCGGTCACTGCCCTGACCGAGACGGACCCTTCCATGACCGACGCGCCTGAGACGACGCCGCGGTTGCTGCCGCCGGTCTACTTCTTCGCCGCCATGGCGGCGATGGCTGCGCTCTGGTGGTGGCTGCCGCTGGTGACGCTGGCCGGCTGGCCGTGGCGGGCCGTGGGCTTCGTCGTGATCGCCGCCGGCGTCGCGCTGGCGATGTGGGCGTTCGGCCTGTTCCAGCGCGCCGGCACCGGGGTCAAACCGTTCTCGCCGTCGACCGCGCTGGTCGTCCACGGGCCGTACCGCTGGACGCGCAACCCCATGTACGTCAGCCTGACCATCGGCTTGATCGGCTGGGGCGTCGTGCTCGGCGCCCTACTGCCGTTCGTCGTGGTGCCGCTGTTCGTCTGGTGGCTCCACGTGCGCTTCGTGCTGCGCGAGGAGCGCCACATGGAGCGCCACTTCGGCGACGACTTCCGCGCCTACAGGACGCGGGTGCGGCGCTGGCTGTGAGTCAGTCGTCCTCGGCCGTCAGGATGCGGTGCATGCCTTCGATGTTCATGGTGCGCCAGCCCTCGTACTGCCCCCAGTCGCTGTAGGCGTCGAGCGTGACCTCGGTCTTGAGGGCGTCGAGCGACTTGCCCTGGCGCACGCCCTCCTGGACCGCGGCGTAGAGGTCCTCCAGGTAGCGCCGGTGGTCGCGCGCGTCCGCCTTCGTGCCCATGGGCCCGTGGCCCGGCACCAGAATGTCGAAGTCCAGGGACTCGGCCCGCTGGATCGCCCGCATCCAGTGCGGGAAGTAGGCGTCACCCAGCGTCTGGTAGGGCAACCGCCGGACGCTGATGAAGTCGACGGCGAACAGCGCCCGTTCGTCCGGAAAGCGCATGACGATCATGTTGTCGGAGTGGCTGCGGCCGAGGTAGCGCAGCTCCACCGTCTTGCCGCCCAGGGTCAGGTCCAGGCGGCGGGTGAAGGTGATGTCCGGCACGGCCGTGGCGCGGTTCTGCTCGACGATGTCGGCCTTGGCCTGGACGTGGGCGATGACGATGGCGCCGTCTTCCGCGAACACCTCGCCGCCGGAGATGTGGTCGCCGTGGTCGTGGCTGTAGACGACGTAGCGGATCGGCTGGTTGAACCGGCTGGCGATCTCGGCCTTCAGCCACGCCGCCGCTTCGGCGTTGATGGGATCCGTCGCGATGACGCCGTCGGACGTCACCAGGAAGACCGAGAAGTGGAAGTTGTTCTGGAACCGGTAGAGGTCGCCGGCGATCTTGGTGATCTCGCGCGTCTGGGCGTGCGCCGCGGTGCCTAGAACAAGACCGGCCAGCAGTGCGGCCACCGCCGCACACCGTGCAAATGTCGACATGGCTCGCCTCCGGAAGGGGTTCGTTGTCGGGAAGTCTACGCCCGGCTTGGCCGCCCGGCCCATTCACAGCTGTGGTATCGGCGGGGAAACAATGACCGCGCCCGCTCAGAAGCGGTAGCGCGCGACGGCGGCCGCGTCCCAATCCATGTCGAGCCCGGGGCCGCGCGCGGTGACTTGGCCGTCGGTGACCGGCAGCGGCTCGGTCAGGATCGCCGCCGCGATGTCGAGATACTCCAGCCAGTGCGCCGTCGGCGTCACCGGCAACACGTGGGCGCTGGCCTCGATGAACAGGTGGCTCGAGACCGGCACGGAGGCCGCCTCGGCGAGGCCCATGGCGCGCAGCCAGCCGGTGACGCCGCCGATCTTCATCAGGTCCGGCATGGCGTAGTCGCAGGCGCCGGCGGCCAGCGCCTTCGCCATGTCCTGCGCGAACCACCAGTTCTCGCCGGTCTGCACCGGCACCAGCGATCCGGCGCGGACGCGGGCGTGCCCCTCCAGGTCCTCCGCCGGCACCGGTTCTTCGACCCAGGCGAGGTCGTAGTCCTCGAGTGCGTCGAGGCGGCGCAGCGTCTCGGTCGCGGTCAGCGACTGGTTGTAGTCGATCATCAGCGCGACGTCGGGGCCAATGATGTCGCGCACGCCGGCGACGACCGCGACGTCGCGCGCGAGGTCGCTCTGGCCCAGCTTGATCTTGATGGCGCGGAAGCCGCGCGCGAGCGACTGCTCCAGCACGGCCCGGTCGTCGACGGGATCGACGGCGTCGTAGCTGTCGTAGGCCGGCACCGGCCGCGCTTCGCCCCCCCCCATTAGGGCGACGACCGGCAGGTCCCGGGCGCGCCCCAGCGCGTCCCACAGGGCCATGTCGAGGCCGGACAACGCCATGCCGAGCAGGCCCTGGCGGCCGAGCAGGCGGAAGCGCGCCTCGAACTCCGCCATGCGCGCGACAGGCGCCACCGGCTTGCCGGGCAGCTCCGCCGCGATGTTGCCGATCAGCGCGGCCAACGGCGCCAGGGTCGCCGGCGTGTAGCCGAAGATGTAGGCGCGGCCCACGACGCCTTCCTCGGTCGCGACGTCGATCAGTACCAAAGGCGCCGAGGCGATCGTGCCGGACGCTGAGCGGATCGGCCGCCCGAGCGGCGCGTCGACGGGCGTCGCCGTGACGGTACGAATTGTAAGCGCCGCAGGCGGCGCGATGGTCTCAGCGAGTGCCAGTTCAGCCCCCTACTGCGCGGTCCAGCCGCCGTCGACGGGGATGGCCGTGCCGGTGATCTGGCTCGCCGCGTCGGAGCAGAGGAAGACGACCAGGTCGGCGAGCTGGCCCTCCTGGACGAACGTCAGCGACGGCTGCTTCTCGGCCAACAGGTCGCGGGCGCCCTCCTCGATCTCCACGCCCATTTGCTCCGCGCGGGCGACGATCTGGCGCTCGATCAGCTCGGTCCGCACCCAGCCGGGGCAGAACGCGTTGCAGGTGATCGGCTCCTCCGCCGTCTCCAGCGCCACCACCTTGGTGAGGCCCACTAACCCGTGCTTGGCGCTGACATAGGCCGCCTTGTTGACCGACGCCACCAAGCCATGCACCGACGCGGCGTTGACGATCCGGCCCCAGCCGGCCGCGCGCATGTGCGGCAGCGCCAGGCGGATGGCGTGGAACGGGTGGCTCAGGTTGACCGCGATGATCGCGTCCCATTTCTCCGGCGGGAACTGGTCCACCGGGTCGGTGTGCTGGATGCCGGCGTTGTTGACCAGAATGTGCAGGCCGCCGAAGCGCTCGGCCGCGCTCTCGATCAGGTCGGCGATCTGATCCGGCTGGGCCAGGTCGGCCGGGTGATACGCCGCCGCGACGCCGAACTCGGTCTCGATGTTCTCACGCGCCGTCTCGATGGCGTCGGCGTCGCCGAAACCGTTCAGCATCACGTCCGCCCCCTGGCCGGCCAGCGCCCGCGCGATGGCGAGCCCGATGCCGCTCGTCGACCCGGTGACGACGGCCGCTCTTCCTCTCAGCACGTGTCCCGTTCTCCTCTCAAGACTTGAACAGTTTCGACGCCTCGGCCTCGTGCTCCTGCTGCCCGGCGATGTGCGCCTTTACGCGGGCGATTTCGGCCTCCATGTCGGCGATGTACTCGGTGAGTTCGTCGACCGACAGGCGGTCGAGCACCAGCGGCTCGAACAGTTTCTTGTCCGGCCCGACCGGCTCGTCCCAGTCCATGGCGCGCCTCCCTGGTTGCCCGGGCGCTCGCGGCCCGCTAGGTCAAGTCTGGCGCGCGGCGGGCGGCGCCGCAACAGGGAGGGAAGCCATGAACGACGTGCCGGCGAAGATGACGGCGATCGAGATCTCCGAGCCGGGCGGGCCGGAGGTGCTGCGCCCGACGACGCTAGAAACCCCCACGGCCGGCGCGGGCGAGGTGCTTATCCGCGTCGCCGCGGCCGGCGTCAACCGGCCGGACGTGCTGCAGCGCCAGGGCGCCTACCCGCCGCCGCCGGGCGCGCCCGACACGCCGGGGCTGGAGGTCGCCGGCACGGTCGTGGCCGTCGGCGACGGCGTCACCGACTGGCAGGCCGGCGACGACGTCTGCGCCCTGGTCGCCGGCGGCGGGTATGCGGAATATGCCGTGGCGCCGGCACCGCAGGTGCTGCCGGTGCCGGCCGGCCTCGACATGGTGCACGCCGGGGCGATCCCGGAGACGTTCTTCACCGTCTGGACCAACGTGTTCGAGCGCGGGGGTTTGAAACCCGGCGAGACGCTGCTGGTGCACGGCGGCTCGAGCGGCATCGGCACGACGGCGATCCAGCTCGCGGTCGCGCTCGGCTCCCGTGTGTTCTGCACTGTCGGCAACGCCGAGAAGGCGGCGGCGTGCGAGGCCCTGGGCGCGCGGGCGATCGACTACCGCGCGCAGGACTTCGGCGCCGTGATCGCTGCCGAGACGGACGACGGCGTCGACGTCATCCTCGACATGGTCGGCGGCGACTACACGCCGCGCAACATCGAAGCCCTGGCGATCGAGGGCCGCTGCGTGCAGATCGCCTTCCTGCGCGGGCCCAAGGTCGCGCTCGACCTCAACCCGATCATGCGCCGACGCCTGACCCTCACCGGCTCGACCCTGCGCCCGCGCACCGTCGCGCAGAAGGGCGAGATTGCCGCGGCGCTAAAGGCGACCGCCTGGCCGTTGATCGAAGCCGGCAAGGTGAAGCCCCTGGTGCACGGGACGTTCCCGCTCGCCGAGGCGTCCGCCGCCCACGCGCTGATGGAGTCGAGCGCGCACATCGGCAAGATCGTGCTGACGGTGTGAGGGGCGCCCATACAAAGCGCCCCCTCACCCTAACCCTCTCCCGCGGAGGGGAGAGGGGACGCCACCGAGCGTGTTGGTAGTCCCTCGCCCCTCGCGGGAGAGCGGTCGGGGTAGAGGGGGATATCGGTTCAGTCGGGCTCCTGCGCGTACTGCGGCGCGTCCGGCGGGATCACCACGCCCGGCACCTTCCGCGAAGTCCAGATGTGCGCCACGCCGTCGAGGTCCGGCGGGGCGTCGAGCGAACCGCCCTTGACGCTGACCATCGGCTCCGAGTCCGGGTCTCCGTGCCAGACCCGCGTGCCGCAGTCGGGGCAGAAGAAGCAGGCGAACGTGCGGCCGCTGTCGGCCGCACGGGTCCAGCGCTTGGGCGTGCCCTGGGTCAGCCGCAGATCGGTCCTGCGCACGATCACCGAGATGCCGAAGGCGGACGCCGACTGGCGTTGGCACTCGCGGCAGTGGCAGACGTAGACCTCCAGCGGCGCGCCCGCGATCTCGTGGCGCACGGCGCCGCACTGGCAGCCGCCGGTGAGCGGAGCTCCTTGAGTCGTGGTCGACATGGCAGTTTCCGGCGACGTGGCGACCGGTCATTCTACGCCACCGGGCCGGAATCGCATCCCGCCGGCGGCGTCCTAGAGCGGGATTCCCGTAGGCGGAATCATTTTGGGGTTTCCGCGCGGGCGAGGTTCTGATTCAAGATGTGTGCTGGATGAGGAGGCCAGCATGCATGGCACGACCTCTGTCGAACGATCTTCGTGAGCGTGTTGTGGCTCGCCATGAGGCGGGCGAGAGCATTCGGGC
>Ga0209678_1000064_pt1 | contig 43502 bp, 44 predicted proteins | sample WorMetilvaeELBA1_FD_187404 | JGI IMG/M metagenome (GOLD analysis project Ga0209678, IMG submission 187404) | Marine gutless worms symbiont microbial communities from Max Planck institute for Marine Microbiology, Germany - Olavius ilvae ELBA.1... ...
AAGATAACTACCGTTTACGAGTTTTTAATGCAAGTAAAAAATGCATTAAACTGGAAAATCTTCGTTTTCCTTTTATGCGATATTAATCAGCAATATCAAAGAGTTCTGGATACCCGTTCGAACACTAATTAAATGATCACGATGGTTTTGGCCAAGATTTGAAATACCGCTTTCGACCACACCGACAAGGCGCTTAGCTTTGCTGTAAAGATCGGTTTCTTCATCACCACTATATTCTTCGAGGAATTTCCGAATCGCCATCCGGATATCACCAACGCGTCACGTCGTATCAAGCAGTCCGAACTCGATCGTTGCGCTGCAAACGGCGTGAAAGAGATCGTCGTGGTAAAGATTGGTTATGACGGCATCGTGCTGGCAAACTCCAAAAAAGGTCAAGATGGTATGAAGGATATTGTGGCACAAACCTTGCTCTTTGCTATGGTAATTTTTTAGCGTTTGCAACATGAAGCGATCGGAGACAGGTATGCCCTCAATAATTCTGTTGCCCATGGCCTATGCCGGTTTGCGCCTGGTTGCTTCAGCAGCAGTCGGCAAAAAGGTCAACCAGGGCATTGACGAGTCGACCACTACCGCGGTCAGCCAAATCTCCCGCGCCCTCTTCGTCAACCTGGTCGAGATTTCGATCAACATTTTGCTATTTTTCGGGGTTATATACGGATCCGGTACGGTTTTTGAGTTTCGAACTTCTTTGACCATAATATGCTCGGTTTATGTTGGCTCGCTGATGCATTCAATATATAAATTTGTTAGAAATCTCAATTTCATATGGGTTCTAGTCCGGGACTATCACCTGAATTTAAAACGCTACATTTTTTCGCAAATTTATATGAATGCCCGCTCAAAAGCTCAGGAGAAGCTTAACGGCATGGGCGCCATAAAGCGCATGGTTTACAAAGCCTCGAAGGGACCGGGTCCCGACACGATCGCCATGCGGGTGGCCAAAGGTGCGCTGCCGCTGATTTGGAATCGGGTGTCGACCAGATTGCTGGCGGTGTTGTTCACCGCGTTTATTTACATCCTCATTTTTCGAATGATCGTCGCACCATTTTTAATCCAGGAAACGGTTCATTTTTCACTGCTACAGGCCTTCTTGTGGCCGTTCGCCTATTCCATTGATTTCTTTTTCCACACAAGCTTCAGCACATGGGTGACATCTCTGAATTGATGAAAATTCGTGCGATATCCTTTCTTATCTCTATTCTGACGGCGATTCATTTTAAATTGGCATGACAACAGCCACGGTAACCAGTTGGTCCCGACCTGGATCCGGGGCATCAATGCCGATATGTCCGTCAAGATGATCGACGGATTAGATCCGTTTCATGGCTGGTATATCGACCAGGTTGATCTTGGAGAAATTATGATGAAAAGCGTGAAGTATAAATATCGAAGGTAAGATAACAACTTAAGCTACAGCACAGCCGTAGGCTATAGCAATTTAAAGAATCTATCAGCCTGCGGCGGCGCTTTATATTGAACGTATACACGGGAACAGGGCCCTATGTACCTTGTTCCCCTTATATTTTTAAACTCATGGCTTAGTCAATGAATTGACGCTATTTGATAGCCGCTAATAAAATCGTCCGGCGGGTGATCTCCAAACATTCGGTGGGCTAAGGCCCGTCTTTTTCCGGTATCAGAAGTTCACGAAATGCCTCAATCGGAGGTTTCGGTTCCTGCTTCAGGGTGTTTTCAAGATCATTGGTTTTCTGAATTTCAGATTGCTGAAATTGTTGGAATTCGTCGTCCACTATCTGGGGCGTGATCAGGACAATCAGTTCGGACTTCCCAACGCCTCGAACGGTTCGGCCGAAAAGGGCGCCGATAACCGGAATATCCCCCAGCAGGGGGACCTGTTCGCGCAGTTTGGTTTTCGATTCCTGGATCAAACCGCCAATGAATATCGTCTCACCGTTTTTTGCCATCAGCGACGTCTGGACGGTGGTCGTTTTGACCACCGGCAGGCCACCCTCTTCAATGCGCGCCGCATCGATGCTCGGTTGGACCTCGAGCAAAATATTTTCTTCATCGACAATATGCGGCGTGATATCCAGGATCGTTCCGGTATCGATAAATTGAATCGACTCCACCGCCAGACCGTTTGAAATGGTGGTTACCCGATAGCCCTGCTGGCCTCCGACCTGTACCCGGGCCGATTTACCGTGAAGCGCCATTATTCTGGGGGTGGACAAAATATTGACCTTGGTTTTGTCTTGTAAGACATCCAGAGCCATGGCAAACTGGTGTCTCGTCCCGACCCCCGTGATGAGTCCGCCAAATAAACCCTGGCCTTCGTTTGGCACCGGCGAACCGCCAGCGTCTTCAGGCAGGACCGCCCGGCCGAAGCGGGTCGCAATCCGGCCGTCGCCCAGAATTTTATCCCATTGGACACCGAGGGTCATGTCATCGGTCAGCTCCACTTCCAGTATTTTGGCTTCAATGACGACCTGTCTGGGCTGCGCATCCCAGCTTTGCAGGATGGTTTCGACCTTGGCGATGTTTTCCGGCACATCCTCGACGACAATGGTATTGGTCGCTTTGTGGATCTTTATCATTCGCATTCCCGGGATGCCGGCCAATATCTCCTGGACCTTATCCACGTCCACATACTTTAGCTTGTATACCTTCATTTGAACGTCTTCAAGGGGCAGGTCCCGGTTCCCCCCCGGGGATTTATAAACGAAATACAGGTCGCCGAGCTTTTTATAGCGGCAGCCCCCGGCCAGGGTGATGGCATCCAGTGCTTCTTCCAGGGATACCTGATACAGGTGAATGGAAATTTTGCCGGCGACATCTGCAGCCGTAGAAATATTGATTTCGCGTTCCAAGGCAATAGCGGAAATCGCTTTGCGGATGTCCATATCCAAGAAATTGACACTGATCAGATCATTTTGGTGGGGATGAAGGACGACTTCACTGCGGGGAATTTTACCGGTGGCCGATTTCGACAACTTGGCCCGTGCGTCCGAGCTTTTGGGCCTGGCTTGGGCGGGATTTTCACCATAGGCCGGAACCGTGAGGCAGATCCACATCAGTGGCAAAATCAAGAGATATAGAAAAGAGATTGCAATTTTACTCATTGTTTATCATCTTCACTTCGATTGTTTTAAGGCCAGAAACCAACTGAACTTTATCCTTTTCGATCCGCACCACCTTAAACGCCGCTATCGTATCTCCCGTGCGAAGGAAGCGATCATTGATAATCGCAATCGAATCATCCTCGCTGACAACCGTGCCGCCGAGCTTAAAATTTGGAACCGGCGCCGGTTTTACGGATTTAATTTTTTTGGGGCGCTTTGCGACCAAAGTCGGTCTGTTTACCGGGCGAAAAATATCCCGATTGACCGCCGGCAGAGCAACAACCGGGGACCCGTCATGGACCTGTTCATCCACTTGCCCGTCGGCGGCGATATGCGGCGCCGGCTGCTCCGGTTGCGAGGATACGGCGCTAAGTTTATCCGGCGCGGCGTTGCTCTTTTTATGCCAAAAGCGAAAATAGGCCATGGTCACCAAAACTATGGAGAGCCCGATGACAATCATAAACTTGATTTTTTCGCTTTTATCTGTCGGCATCAAGGTAGCTTTCTTGCGGTCTGCATCACGGACTCGTTGCGTTGAAATATATTGGCCGTTAAGTCTACCCGGCACGGCTCATCTATACCGGATTGAGATATGTTGATTTTCTCCATCACCAGCAGACGGTTCATCGCCTCAAGTTTCCACAGCAGGCGGTACGAATCCATAAAAGTGCCCTTGAATGTGAGCTGGATCGGAATGCGGGTATACAATTTCTCGCTGACCGCCGGAAATGGTTGGACATTGATCATCACCAGGTTCAACGATGTCATCAATGTATCAACATGTTTTAAAAATAATCCGATTTCAGCTGTTTGCGGTATTTTCTCATTTAGCACCTTTAGATCTTCAGCAACCATACTCAACTTCGTACGCAATCCCTGGGACCTTATTTTAGCCAGGTCCAATTCGTGCAGTTTGCGGGTGATCAGGTCATTATCCAACTGGATTTGCTGCTTTTGCCGAATACCCTGATTCACAAACCAGGCGACGCAAAAAACACAAATAACAACCACGAGGACAAGGCAGAGGCGATCTATATTTTTTATGTTCAGTGTCATTTTACCTGTTTGCAACGGTCGATTCTATTTCAAAGCGGATCAGTTTCAACGGCTGGGCCGAACTGGATTTTGTTATCTTGCGGCTGCCCTCCTTGGCATAGACCAATCGAACATCATTGAACTGCGGGTCACCGGATATCTGACTCATAAAATTTCCCAGCGTCGCATTGGAATATGACAAACCGTTCAAGCTCATTCGGATGGTTGTATCCTCTTCCCGGATCCGGTCGATGGTCAGCTGGGTCAGCCAGGTCTCGTCATTGAAAATCTCGGACAGCCTCCAAAGCACCTGGCAATATGATCGGTTTTGCGTGATTTTACCCAACACCACCCGTTGTTGATTGAGTTTTTGCAGTTCGGTCCGGATTCCCTTTAATAGGGATTTACGCTCAGCCAGAAGCATTTGAACCTCATCCAAGGACTGCAGCGCCGGCCGTTGCGCCTGGATGATGTGCTTTTGGTACACAAAAAAGCCTGCCATGGTGCCAATAGCAATAAGCAGGCACGCACTCCAGAAGGCGACATGGCGGACGACCCGGCGGCGGTAAACCAACCGGGCGGGAACTAAATTGACTTCTCTTAAAGCCATGCCACCTTCCGCATCGCCAGTCCCGCCGCCATGGCCAACGGGCCGCCTTCCGAGGGATCGACCAGGATTCCGTTATTTGATATTTCCATGGTATGCAATGGATTCAGCAGTTGGGTCGGGATACTCAGCTGCTTGGCCAGGTAATCGTCTAACTTGCGAATCAGGACACCGGGGCCGTAAACATACATATTTTCAAAGACCGTGTTGGGGGCTTCGGATCGCACATATCCGATAATTTTGTGCAGCTCATAAAGGAGCTCTTCGAGCTGGGGGCCTAAAATTTGGTAAATCACGCGCTGCAGGCGGCTGGTTTCGCCATTTTGATCCTGCGCCCCCGGTTCCGCCTGCGGTTGATCCTGGTAAGCCAGCCCATATTTTTGCAGCATCACTTTCGCACTGTTCTTTCCCTGAGATAAAGCGAGATTGTCGGCGATTTTGTCCAGCAAAAACTGCAGTCCTGTCGGGACATAGCGCTGCGCAAGAATGCTGTTCCGGGATACGATGACGAGTAAGGTTTGAGTCATCCCGAGATGACATAAAATGGTGGGTCCCGACGCCTCCCCGCGGAGATGATGATGCAGCCGTATCAGAGAACAAACTTGAAAATCCACCGCCTCGACCGCCAATCCAACTTGTTTTAAAAGTGTTACATAATTATCGACGAGGTCTCTGTGAACGGCGATCATGACCGCCTTGTATTCACGGGTGTCGCCTGAGGCCACCGATTCGAGCGAGGGGTAATCGATGATGGCCTCCTCTACAGGGAAGGGAAGGTACGGTGTCGATTCCTGAACGATGGCTTCTTCAAGGTTGTCGGCCCCGGCCGTTTTAAAACGGATCGGAAAGCTGACCAGGTGTTGGGAAGGAATGTGGAGCACCACTCTTTTGCCCCCAAAGCTCTTATCTTTGGCTATCCTTTTCAACGGCGGCAGGAGCGCATCCATGCTCCCAGCGGGATCATCCGACTGCCAATTTGCGTCAATTTCAGTATTTGTCAGTCCCTTGATTGCAATTCCGCGTCGGTATGCTTGAAGCTGAACAGCAATAATTTGACGTTCCTGGATATCAATGCCGATCGGATATTTGGTTTTTTTCTCAAACATCGTTGCTCTTGACACGAGTGTCCGTTATCATCGGATTTACCAACGGTGCGCCCGGCGTGGGCGGCATCCAGCCACAAAGGCCGGCTGACCTCACCAGGGACTTGGGCGGTGTTTGGCTGTCCGGGTTGGTTTCGGCCATAAAGTCAGACCCTGATAATGCAAGAATAATGCCATGGAATAGGACAATGCTGGTGTGAAACGCGGTGGTGGCGTTATAGTTGACCGGTAAACTATTCAACCAGGTCTGGAGTTAGTAAGACTCAGCGATCCATTCAATCCCGGCCACTGTGGATGTGGCCTGGGAGAAAACCGCAACGGCATCCGGACTGTTCAGCTTCGAGTTGTTGCGCGAGTTGTTGTCGCCGCTTTGACCGCACTTTCCCACAAAACTGCTGATGACGCCTGCGGTATCCACCTTGCGCACACAATGATCATGAGTGTCGGCAATATAGACATTGCCGGATGCTCCCACGGCCACACCGTGCGGTTGGTCCAGGGAGCCGGCAATCGTCGTAACCGTTCCCCGGGGGCTCACCTTGATCACGCGGTTGTTATCATGGTCGGCTACATAAATGTTGCCCTGATCGTCGGCCGCCACATCATTGGGACGTTTGAGAGGGCCGGCCTCGAACTTTGAGACCTCTCCGGTACTATCCACCTGCATGATGCGGTCATTATTGAGGTCGGCGATATATATATTTCCCGGGCAGTCTGCCGCACCCCCGCGGGGTCTTTTAAGGGAACCGGCATTGACGGTCGAGACCCCTCCGGTACTGGGCACCTGCCGGATGCGGCTATTGCCGGTGTCGGCAATATAAAGCCGGGTGATTGACCCATTTTGGACAAAGAGGCCGCGTGGTTTATCGAGACCGGTATCTAATAAAATCTCGGAGGTGCCGGAGGTATCGACCTTTATGATGCGATCATGTAGTCTATCGGAAATATAAATGTTGCCGGAAGCATCCACCGCCACGCCGCTTGGTCTATCAAGGTCGAGCGTGGGTAAGGTGTCTATGTTTCCGTCAGGATCTATCACTTTGATCTTGTTATTATTGGTATCGGTAATGTAGACCGTGTCTTGATAGACATACCGAATTCGCAGGCCGGCCGTAACGGGCGGGCTTGCCCCGGGCGCTGTGATGGAAACCACGATCACGTTTGGCGGACAGGTGAGGGCTGAATTCAGGATTTTGCGGTTATAATCGATCCCGGCAAACCGGTAGACTTCCCCCGCAGCACTTGTGCGCCGGGCTGGATCGCGCAGCAGTTGCCAGGCTGCATTTTCGATGGCGGCCAGCTGGCCGAATCGGGTTTGGACGGTGCGGACCTGATTGGCGGCTATTTTGGCCTGCAGGCCCGCCCGGCGGTTTAAGGCCACAACCGTTACCGTCAACAGCAGCAATATAAAAATGACCACGACCAGGACATAGCCCTTTTCTTTTTTAGGACAAGTTTCAGCTTTGGGCATGTTCAAGGATATATCCATTATAATTGATAGAGCGTAGCGACTCCACAAATCCGAAATCCGCAATCTAAAATCCCAAATCTTAGCTCGTGACGCCATTGGAATAAAACGGGATGAATTTGTAAATTCAGGGTTGGCATATATTCACCACGCCACCGCTACTCTAAGTGCCCGGCTTTGGCACGGGTTTTCAGGTTCACCTGGGCGTTGTCGTTTTTGAGTGCCAGCTTGATTTCAACTATGCCGGCGCTGAAACGCCGGCAGGTAAATTCGATGACATCTTGACAGATCACAGACCCTGGGGTCTGATCGGCGATATCCGGCGTACTGTAGTCCGGCCGTTTTTCAATCAGCTTCCAGTTGTCATCAATACTCTTATCCAGACTGAAAGAGACGTATTCGGCCAGATCTTCCCGGCCTTCGTTGACCAAGCCGTCGGCATCGTTGTCGGCATCCAAAAACGCATCTCCGTCGATCAGATAGTCACGGGTCTGGTTGTTATAAGTGTTCAGGACGCGTTCACTGACCGTGAGTTTCTGCGTCACTGAATCGGAGGGAGTTGCGATTTCATCGGATGCCTGGACAAACATCACCATGCGCTCCATGGCATAGCGCGCCCGGGATAAAAGAATTTGTTGATTGCGGGTGGTTTCATAGGCCGCCAGGGTGTGGTCCAACACCTGGTAGAGGCTTAGGGCCATGATGCTGAAGATGGTAATTGCGACGAGCAGCTCAAGCAGCGTCAGGCCGTTTTGACATTTTGGCTGATTCATTTTTCATGATTTGTTTGCGTGGCATCACAACCATCAGTAATCGGCATTGAGGGTCGTCAGGCGTACCTGATCGATGGTGACCGTCAACTGAAGCAGTCCGCCGGCTCCGCCACTGGCATCGGTGATGGTCACTGTCGGCGTATAGCTTTTGCCATTCAACAGGAATTTTTCCAGATTCGCTTCGGCCGTGGAACCGAACAGTCCGGACAAATCCACATCCGTGCCCTGATTGTTGCTCAACGTCGCGAAATCAACGGTCAATAGGCGGTTCAAAGTTGCGCGGACCTGGTTGGTGATTACCGAAAATTGCGCTTCAGCGGCGGTAGTTTCCACCGCGGGACCGATGGCGGTGATGATCGGCACAATGGCCAGGGCCAGGATCACCACGGCCACGAGTATTTCCGCCAAAGAAAAGCCGCGGTCGTCTATCAGCCTCGCTCTCATGGTGTACATACCTTCAGACGTTTTACTTGCTGGATTTTATATGCAAAATTCAATTCCGGCGCCGTTGCCGGTCAAGTTCAGGAGACGGTGATCTGTCCGGTTGTCCCGTCGACCGATATCGTCCGCTGTTCATGGCCCAATTGTATCACGAAGTCGCTGGCGGTTTCAGAAGAATGCCCATCCGGGTAAAAGCGGATTTCGCCGCCAGCGGGCACGGTCACCAGGCGCGCCCCGTCATAGGTCGAATCCAGGTCCACCGAATAGGGCGTTTTGCTCAGCGGGTGGAACACCACGCCATGGGCCGCCACCGGCGGTAAATCATTCAGGTGAGAATTCTCGTGGTTGTGGTAGCGGACGTCAAACACGGCAAACGACTTTTGGGACGCATCGGCCCGGAGGCCGAAAGGCCGTTGATGCTCAACCGCGAGGCGGCGGGCATATTGCAGCCCTGAGATCAACTCGGCTGCGGCTTCATTGAGTCTGGTCTCGGATAGCAGGCCTTTAAACTGCGGGATGCCCACCATTGCCACAATCCCCAGAATCAGGACTACCACTATCGCATCCATCATGGTGAAACCATGCCGGGATCCATAGCCTTGCATCGGTTTTAACCGGTTGCCCTGCATCATTGCGGCTCCATCAAGCGCTAAATGGGCTAATAGACCGCGTGAGCCGCCGAGTCACATGCGACGAGTACCCCGGTTTGAACGAAAAATTTGTAACCTGAAGCACTATTTCCCGTTACGTCTCTGCTCAGCAAATCGGTCTCAGTCATGTCAATCACGACAACGCTGCTGTTGTTGAACGGATTGGGCGGTAGTGTGGTGCCCTTGATGTAGGGACCGAATGGATGACCGGCTTTATCCGTGCTCGAAGCCTTTCCGTTGACATCAGTGTACAAGGTCAGCTGGTTGACGAAGGCGGTGGCGGATGCGGCGGCGTCTGCCGGTGGACCGCTTCCGTCAGTGTCGTCGACCGCGCCGGGGTACTTTTCGTTGTGCTGCGCATGATAAATTTGGATAAGGCTGCGCAATTGACTGAGATTTGACTGCAGCGTACTCACTTTGGTGTCTTCACTGGAAATGGTGATCTGGGGAACCACGACCATGGCCAGAATTCCCAATAAAATAACCACGATCAGGATCTCCATGAGCGTGAACCCGGAATCATCCCTAAGCACCTGTTTTCGCATGATATTAGCCTCCCTGGCTTGAAGCAGTTTTACTTTAAATATTGCTAAAATATGGTATCGGCCAAAAACTTCAGAACCTTGAGCAAAAATTGAGCTGCGGGTTGGAGACATTACTTTAAATAATTGAAGACTGAAGATTGTAAATTGAATATTTGCGGATGTCGCTTCGCTCCGCCCTTTTAAAGCAGAAAAAATACCTTAAAACTTCAATTTTCATTTTAGTGCAGGGCATGGGTCAATTTGAAGATGGGAAGAATCACCGAAGTGACGATCACCCCCACGATCCCGCCGATCACCAGCAGCGCTAAAGGTTCGATTTTAGCGGCAATCGATTTGAGATGCCGTTCCACCTCCCCATCGTAGTGCTTTGCCAGACGCAGCAGAACCTTGGGCAAATTCCCGGTCTCCTCGCCGGTGGCGACCATTTGTCGGACCGCGGGGGGGATAAAGTGAAAGTCGGCCAATGGCTGAGAAAATTTTCCGCCCTGTTGCACATGCGTCACAATTTGATCGATGAATTTCCTGAAATGGCGGTTACCGGTGGTTGCGCGGGTCACCTCCAACGCTTCCAGCAATTGGACCCGGCTCGCCATCAAACTGCCCAGGGTTCGCAATAGCTCACAGGTGTAGATTTTATTGGCGATGCGGCCGATCCAAGGTCCGCTGACCAATACGCGATCGATCACGGCCTGACCTTGTCGGCTGTTTTTATAATAGGGCAGCAAGAGCGCCAATGCCGCGGCGGCTGCCAGATAAACCCAGCTGTATGTACGCAGTGAATGACTGGTTGCGATCAGAAACCGGGTCGTCCATGGCAGGATATGTTCCTTGCCCTGAAACAGCACAATGAACTTCGGCAAAACAGCCACCATGATAAAACAAACCACCGCCGCCGATAGTACACACAGAAACAGCGGATAGGTCAGCGCGGTCTTGATTTGCATGGCGAGGGCCAGACGCTTTTCCTCCATTGCGACGATACGATCCAGGATTTCTTTTAAATAGCCGCCGGTCTCGCCGGCCCTGATCATGCTGACATGCAGCGGTTTAAACAATTCCGGATGATGTCCCAGCGCGTCGGATAGCTGGCGGCCTTCTTCAATTTCCTTTATGACCGCCAAAATAGCCGTTTTGAGAATCAAATTATTGGATTGGATTTCAATGTTTTCCAATGCATTGCGCAACGACATCTGGATTTCGAGCATGAGCGAAAGCTGGGAAAAAAAGAAAACCAGTTCTTCGGGTTTGATGCTTTTTTTAAATAAGGGCCAGAGGTTTATGTGACGGGATTGGCCGGAATCCGGCGGTATCCCGTTGGGTTCTGATGTCGCATGCGGACGGCTTTGGTTGATTTGAATCGCCATTATCGACTTCCCAAAGAAATGACGCGGCGGGCCTCTTCGATGGTCGTCAAACCCTCCAGCACTTTTCCGAAGCCCATTGCTTTTAATCCCTCGAATTTGTTTTCATTCAAATAGCGTTGCAGCGCATCAAAGGTGGGATCGTTCAGGATAATGGAGCGCAATTCATCGTCCATTTCCAGCAGTTCATGAATCCCGCTGCGCCCTTTAAAACCTGAATCGTAACAGGCGGAACATCCCTTGCCCCGGGCCAGACGGATCTTTTTATCCGGGTCAAGCCCCAATTCCTGCAACACGGTTTTGGCGGCAAAGTGGTTTGTGCGGCATTCAGGACATATGGTTCGCAACAGACGCTGGGCCGAAACGGCCAACAGGGAGGCCGAAATCAGATAGGATTCGGCGCCCATCTCCAGCAACCGCGTGACCGCGCTGACACTATCGTTGGTATGCAGGGTCGATAATACCAGATGGCCGGTCAAAGACGCCTGGATTGCGATTTCAGCGGTTTCGCGGTCCCGGATCTCGCCCACCAGAATAATGTCCGGATCCTGCCTGAGCGAATGCTTCAAGACCTTGGCAAACGTCAGCCCGATGCCGTCAATGACCTGGTTTTGGTTGATGTCCTCCAATTGGTACTCAACCGGGTCCTCGATGGTAATGATATTTTTTTCACTGCTGCTCAACATGCTGATGGCCGAATACAGAGTTGTAGTCTTGCCGCTTCCGGTGGGGCCGCATACCAGGATCAGTCCGTAACTGCTTCTGAGAACGGATTTAAAGCGCTCCAGCACCTGGGGATTGAATCCCAATTTATTGATGTCGAGGATGGCCTGGTTGCGGTCGAGGATCCGTAACACCACTTTTTCGCCATGAATCCCCGGCAAGGATGAAAAGCGCAGATCCACCTTGCGCCCATCAATTTGGACCTGAATGCGCCCATCCTGCGGAATTCGCCTTTCGGAGATATCCAGGTTGGCCAGCACCTTGAGCCGTGAGACGACCGGCGGGTGCATTTCGAGGCGATTTGACATCAGCTCGTAGAGCAGGCCGTCGATCCGAATCCGCACCTGGAATTTTCCGGGCTGCGGTTCAATGTGGATATCGCTGGCCCCGTCCCGAATGGCCTTGATCAGGATCATATTGGTCAGGTGAATCACCGGGCTTTCCTCCGCCCGCTCCGATAATTCGCTGATTTCGTCTTCTGCCTGGCCCTGAATAACTTCGATTTCGGAATCTTCCAAACTCTTCATGACATCATCGATGCTCATCTCCGCCTGGTAGCACTCGTTGATGGCATCGATGATATCAGCCGCCCGGCACAACACGGGCTGCACTTTATATCCGGTGATGTTGGCGACCTCGTCGAAAACAAAAATAGCATTGGGATCGGTGGTTGCCAGCGTGACCACATTGTCGACCACGAACATGGGTATAACCTGAAATCGAAGGGCCTTTTCTTTGGGCAGGATATGAACGATGTGGGGGTCTACCAGACCTTTGCGCAGCCACAGATGGGGAATGCCAAGCTGTTCGCCCAGGATGCAGGTCAGCTCTTCCTCGGACAGAATTTCTTCCTCGATCAGGAGCTGGCCCAGGGGCTTGGCGGATTCCTTCTGCAAGCTCAAGAGTTCGGTCAACCGCTGAGGCGAAATGCGGCTTTCTCCGACCAACAGCTCACCCAGCTTTTTGCGCTGAATCATGTAGTCACTTTTCATGATTTATATCGAATGGCATCGTGTACATCATTGAAAACATTGAAGATATTGATGAGTCGGGTCGCATAAAGAATATCGCGGCAGGTCTCATTAAGTCCGATGATCTTCAGCTCACCGCCATTGTTTTTCAAATCATTGTGCACCTGAAGCAACAGCTCCAAACCCGCGCTGTCCATAAATTTGGTTGACTTGCAGTCCAAAATGATTTCGGAATTGGGTCGCTGGATGCAATCCATGATGACTGCGGTCATTTCTTTTACATTTTTAATGGAAAGCGGCACGCTAGGGGCCAAAATCTTCCGCACACCCACTTTGGATATTCGGATCAGCGTTGACGGCGCGTCGGCCGCTATCGATTTATCAGAATTAGGCATTGCTTTTCACATTCAATTCCTGATCGACAACTTCTTTGAATACCGCAACGCAATACGGATCCAGATGCTTGCCGGCTTGTTTTTCCATGATCGCCAGGGCTTCGGCGGGCGATATGGGCGCGCGGTAAGCCCGTTCCGTCGTAAAGGCATCATAAACGTCGGCGACTGCGATGAGGCGGGCCTGAAAAGGAATCTCTTCGCCTTTTAGTCCCACCGGATACCCCCCGCCGTCATAGTGTTCATGGTGGTGAAGAATTCCCGGCAGCGACTCGGAAAGTTCTTCAAGGGGCTTTAGGATGTTATATCCATTTTGGGGATGCTCCCTGATGCGGCTTATTTCCTCATGGTCGAGAGATCCCGGTTTGTTCAAAATATTTTCCGGCGTGCCAATTTTGCCGATGTCGTGCAAAAGCGCCGCCAGCTGCAGGGCCTTCTTTTCCTTACTTTTTAGCCCTAAATGATCGGCAAGCTGCAGGCAGCGACGGCTGACACGTTCCGAATGACCCCGGGTGTAGACATCCTTGGCTTCAATCGTGTAGACTAGGGATTTGACCACATTGATCAGCAAGCGCTCCAAATCATAGTACAAATCCGAACCAAAAATCACCAGCGCCAGCTGCTCGGCCATGCTCAGCAAGAGCCTCAATTCGCTCCTTCTGAAAATTTCATCGGTATTAAACGAGACCAATCCCAGCCAACCGTAAAGATGGCCTTCGTGCTGGATTTTGACGGCCAAAAACCGGTAGGCCTCTGAATGCAGCCGGCTGAAAACCGGATTTTGGGTGGAATTATTGGTCATGAAATAGTTATCCGCTTCTTGGACCGGATCGCCGGTGAGGGCGGTGTTCAGCTTTTTGACGAATAATTCAAGATCGTGCTTGGTCGAACCTAATTCTTTGCGCTGGACGATGACATTGTTTTGCTCCCGCTCCGGCATCACGATAAAAGCCAGATCCATGTGCATGGCTTCCATGATATCCTCGGCCAGATCCGTCTGCTTGCGACTGGGGAATTTTAAGCGTTTGATCTGGCCGGCGACGGTCGAGTACACATAGATATCTTCAAGGGATTTGGCGAGCTCCGAGGCCAGGGATTCAATCTCTTGCTGGGTGCCGCAATGCTGCTCGATGAGCCCGGCCATGCTGTCAAGCAGCCGCTCGATATCATTGGCAGCCGTTTCCTGACAGGCATTCGAGACTGCCCGGTTGGGTCCCCTGTCAGGGGAGGCCCGGTATGCAATCAAGGTTCCGATGGGCTCCTGACCATTGCCGATCGGAGTGCCGAACACATGCCAGCTATCCCCAATCACCGCCTGCTGGAATGTCGCCCGGCGTCTGATGCAGGCCGAAAAATCCCGTGCTTCTTTGGAAACAGATATTTCCTGAGGCTTTGACACGGACGAGAAGACGGGTTGGGTCTGGTTCCAGACCTCCACGTTAAGCCGGCTGAGTGCAGCCAGACTGGAAAATAACCCTATGAACGGTTCGACATCGGAACTTTTCATCTCTCTTTACCAAAATATTGATCGATACAATCCACCAGCCGGGCCGGGCTGAAGGGTTTTTCCATAAACAGGGTATCCTGCATTTCACTGATCCATTGTTGCTCATCCTGGGCAATCCGACAGGTGACGACAATCGTTAAAAAGGGACGCTTTTTCTTCAATCCATTGGTTTGTTCGCAGAGCTGTTTGCCATCCATTTCCGGCATCATGATATCGGTGATAACCGCATCCGGCTGATGGGTCGAAATCAATTCAAGCCCCCGGGCACCGTTTTCGGCAATTAGTACCTGGTAACCCTTATTCTTTAATTTGAACTCCAGCACCCGTCTGATAGGGGCTTCGTCATCGACAACTAGGACGGTCTTATTGGCTTTCAAGGTCATACGCCTCCTGCGGTATGCGAATCGTGATGTGGGTTCCTTTGCCGGGTTCACTTTCCACTTCCAGCATCCCGCCGTGCTGATTGACGATCGCTTCGGTTATTGCCAGACCGAAACCGGAGCCGGGCTGCTCCGCAATATTGGGATCGGAAGACCGGTATGTTTTATCGAATATGCGGGGAAGATCCTCTTGTGAAATACCGTACCCCGTATCGGAAATTTCAAAAATGACATGCTCATCGGATTCGTTGAGTGAAAATGTGACGCTGCCTTTTTCCGGCGTATATTTGACGGCATTGCTCAGGACATTGTTAATGGCGACTTTGAGCTGCTCCTTGTCACCTACCAGGGTCGGAAAATTATCGGGCACCACTTTTTCAACCTTGATCTGCTTTTTGTGGGCCGCGGCCTCCGCGGCATTGACGCAGTCCTGGAATAACCAGTCCGAACGCACCAGTTCCTTGTTGAAAACCAGTCCGCCCATCTCGATTTTTGACATATTCAGAAGGTTGTGGATTAATTGCGTCAGACGGCTGGTTTCATCTCTTATGGTATTGTAAAACTCTTTTTTTACTTCAGGATCCTGGATTTCACCATCCATCAGCATCTCATTGTAGGCCGTAATGGTGGTCAAAGGCGTCCGGAGTTCGTGAGACAATTGGGTCACAAACTCTTTCATGGTCTCTTCACCGAGTTTTTCATGGGTAATATCTTTAAGCGAAATCATCTTGCCGATCGGCGTGCCGTCATCATCCTGCAGATAAGAAAACGTGACACGATAGGTCTCATCCGGTGCCAATCCGGCAAACTTGGTCTCAATATGGCTGGCACCGCCGACGGATTGCCTGGTTTCCTTCTGGGTGGCGAATTGGGCGATATCATTGTTGGGCAGCACTTCGGCGATGGGCCGATCGAGCACCTCGGCCAGCTTTTTTTTCATCAAGTTCAGGGCAAATGCATTGGCATGGGTGATGTTGTCCTGGATGTCGGTGATCACAACCCCGTAGTTGGTGGTATCAAGAATGTTGATAATTTGATTTTTTTCGAATGTCGCCACCCCGAGCCGGGTGGATAGTTCCACGTTTTCAGATTCAGTCTCCTTCAGCTTTTTTTTCAAACGCGTCAATGCCTGTCCGAGTCTTTGCACCAGAACGTGAATACTGTAGGATTCCTGGGGATGATCAACCATCGCCGTCGACTCGTCGTTTGGTAACGTCAACTCAGCCGGATCAGTCGGAATCTGTGCCAGTGGCCGCAGCACCTGCCGGATTCCATAGTAGACAAAGGTGACCGCGGCAAAAATCAAGAAGCAGATCATGGCCAACAAACTGATGCGCTCTATCGAGAAGAACGATGTCATCGGCAGGTTGAGTCCCACTCTCACGGTTCCGGTTTTTTGACCATTTTCATACATCGGCAACGCAAATTCATAAAATATTTTTTTAGATCCATGCAGTCGATACTTTTGCTGGGTCAACCCGATGGAATACAAAGATTTCGTTTTAACGTCCGGCGGTATTTTTGCCGCCATATGCTTGGGCGTCAGAACGATCATCGGAAGACCCTCGTCGTCATGGATGATGCAGTAGGCCACTCCTTCAGGATAGGTAAACCTGGCCAGCGTTTTCGTCACAATTTGCCGCCGATCTTTTTCCAAACTGGTGATCGGATGGGTCGCAATCAGGCTGACCAGATAGTTGCCCTTGGTGTAGATCTCCCGCACATTCTGTTTATTTTCATAGCTGGCCATCGCCATGGCCACCGCACCGATGCCGGCCACTAAAACGAGCGGTATAACGATAAATTTTAGTCGTTTCATATTGCCTATCTGCTAAAGTCTTCCGTCCACATGCGTCTCTCATGCAATGCATGTAGAAACTTAGTTGGGAATAGAGATAACCATTTATATTTATTTAACTAACGATCTTTGCAAGCCTTGGTCAAAGGCTATTATTGTTGATTAATTTATCGGTATGTTGGGCGCATTCTTTAGATAATTCTGATTTTACAATATGATGCGCTTGATACATGGTCGCGTTTGATATAGTATCTGAACATTAGTTCAAATATTACAGGGAGAGCGACATCTGATCTATAATCATCGCGAAGGAGATTTAGTTGGAGTTTATCACTAATGTATTGTCAGCATCATGGCATCTGCTGCTGGATGCTTCGGTTTTTATTTTATTCGGGTTGCTGGTCAGCGGGCTGCTGCGGGTATTTCTCAATCCGAACTCGGTGATCCGTCACCTGGGCCGGGGGCGGTTTGCCTCCGTTTTTAAAGCGGCCTTTCTGGGTATTCCGATTCCCTTGTGATCCTGCGGAGTTCTGCCGGCAGCCGTGTCGCTGCGCAAGCAGGGCGCCAACAACGGCGCCACTACCGCGTTTCTAATTTCCACGCCGGAGTCCGGTGTGGATTCCATCTCCATCACCTATGCCCTGCTGGATCCGATCATGACGGTGGCCCGGCCTTTTGTCGCTTTTGTCACCGCCGCCGTCGCCGGAATCGGCGAAAATTTGTTTGGCAACAACGGCCATCGCCAAAGGATTATACCGGATCTCAGCTGCCCGGTGGACAACTGCTGCGACGGCCAAAATTGTGATCCGGAAACCCACCGAAGGCACCACACGTTTTTTGAAAAAATCAAGGCCGGCGTTATCTACGCCTTTGGCGATCTGTGGGAGGACATTGCAAAATGGTTTCTTTTCGGTGTGCTGCTGGCGGGAATCATTACGGTTTTGATCCCGGATGATGTTTTCAGCAGGTATCTCGGGTCCGGTTTGTCGGCCATGCTGCTCATGCTGGCCATTGGGATCCCGTTATATATTTGCGCCACCGCCTCGACCCCGATTGCCGCGGCCCTGATTATAAAAGGTGTCAGTCCGGGGGCGGCCCTGGTATTTTTACTGGTCGGACCTGCCACCAATGTGGCGTCACTGACGGTTGTCACAGGTATTCTGGGCCGGCGGGCGACTGCAATTTATCTGAGTACGATTGCGGTTTCGGCCGTATCTTTCGGACTGTTGGTCGACCAGGTTTACGCGCGCTTGGGGATTTCAGCCCAGGCCATGGTCGGGCAGGCATCCGAGGTGATGCCGTTGTGGATTCAGGCGTCAGGCGCCGTTTGGGTAATGGCCTTATCGGTTAAACCGCTTTATCGTATGACAGCTTCGCTGAAAATGCGTTTCAGCCGGGCGGCGGCCAGTGCCGAAAAGCCCGTCTGTGCCAACCCGGATTCTGAAGAATTATTATCTTCCACGGGATGCGGCCCGACATGAGGCTGTACTTGAGGGTCCGGGGACCCTGGGAATTACAAATGAATAATGACGAATGACAAATGACGAATGAGGCAATGACGAATGACAAATGACGAATGTCTAATGTTGGAATCGCTTCGCTCAATCCTTTATAAAATAGACAGAAATTATTATTCGTTTTTGGATGTTCAGCGTTCGATTTTCGATGTTAATTAGTTTTTTTAATTAAACCGGCCGCTTTTAAAGCCAGGGTCGGCGTTTATGTATATCGATCGCTCGACCCTGCCATTAGGACCTGAGGTTTTCGACAGGTAAATTTTTTCCCTGCGGCACACCCTCTGCCCTCTGCTCCATGCGCTCTGCCCTTGTGCGCAAAGCTCCTTTAGTTTAATTTTCGTCCAACAGGCGTTGGGCGGCGCAGAAAACATATATGCCCGGTCCTTCCGAGGACTTCGTTGCCAGCGTGATATTGAGTTCGGTGGCCAGTTGCACCGCCAGGGCGGTGGGACGTGATATGGCCAATATGACAGGGATGCGCGCCCGGGCGGCTTTTTGAACCAGTTCGAAGCTGATGCGCGATGACAGGACCAGCAGCGCCGTCCGGTCAAGATTTTTGTCCAGGAACGCTTTGCCGATGACCTTGTCGAGGGCATTGTGGCGACCGACATCTTCGGCCGACGCCAATAGCTCAAAATTCGAATCAAATAATAGCGCAGCATGGGCCGCGCGGGTTTGCCGGCGCAAAGGCTGGTGCCGGGAAATTTTTTCCAGGCAGGTGCTGGCCCGGTTGATATCGAGGCGGCCGTTGTCCTCGAGGGGTTGAATTTGCTGGAAAAGATCTTTCACGATCTCTTTGCCGCATAGGCCGCAGCTGGTTTGACTGATAAATCCCCGCCGATCCAGAATTTGAGATATTTCTTTGCGCCGCGACGGCACCAGGGTGACGGCCACCGTGTTGGTATCCTCGCCGTCGCAGAAGGCCAGGGATTTGTAATCATCGGGCGTGTCAATGATCCCTTCCGTCAAGCAAAATCCGGCGACCAGTTCGATTTCATCCCCCGGGGTGCGCATAACTACCGAATATGGGTTTCCCTGAATACGAATCGAAAGCGGTTCCTCTCCCAACAGATCCCGGCTTTTTGATTTTTGCGATGTTCGATTCCAGTGGATAACTTGCTGTGGAATGGTCTTATTCAATAATGTCTCCTAATTTCTCCCCCCTTTTAAACTAGCCGTATTAGGGTTCGACGTGATGATTCGGTTCTCTAAAAAATCAATAGATTGATTTGGGTTTAACCGGGTGGATAAATTAACCTATGCTTCGCATTCTTATTGGAGTTTTTTTTTCGAATTAACTGAAATTTATCTATAAAGATAGGTCTGAATCATCATTTGTCTATTTTCAAATAATTATCTATCTAATTTTCCATGAATCATTCAATATTTAAAACTCCGACTAAATTTCTATCTATACCTGTGACTAATATCAAAAAAGGCTTTAAAAAATGCGAAGCATATAATAATTAATCCGGCGGCATGCAGACCAAAAAAATGGCTTTCCTCCACAAAGGGCTAAATGCACCCTGAATGAGCTAATTTCCAAAGCGGATTAATTATTGCGGATTAATTATTTTGCTTGACAAACTATTCGAAAAGATTAATATTTGCAAATTTTGAATCAGAGATTAATTTATACCCAGGTCGAATGGTTCAGCGTTCACTGTTCAAGGCTTTTTGGGCCAAGATGGATAGAGGGCTGAAAACCGGCTGATTGGAAATTTTGTAGCCCTTGAACCGTGACCCCTGAACCTGGAACCATAATTCACAGGAGGCTAATCCGATGTACGCGGTAGTCAATACAGGCGGAAAACAATACAAAGTCAAGCAAGGTGAAATTCTAAGAGTTGAAAAAATCCCCGGGGATGTCGGCAGTCCCGTGACATTTGACCGGGTGTTGATGTTCTCAGATGGAGAAACCGTCAGCATCGGCCAGCCCGTGCTGGATGATGTCGCGGTTGAAGGGCACATTGTCGAGCAGGGCAAAGCCAAAAAAATTATCGTTTTTAAATACAAAAGACGTAAACGCTATCGCCGCAAGCAGGGTCATCGCCAGCAATTTACGGCCGTGCAAATCGACAGTATAAGCACCAAGGAAGCCAAGGCGAAAAAGACGCCGAAAAAAGCGGACGAACCCAAGCCGGAGGCCAAAAAGGTCGAGACTGAGACTGAAGCCAAGAAGGTCGAAGCGAAGAAAGCCGCACCCAAGAAAGAGGCCGCCAAGAAAACCGAGGCCAAGAAGGCAGCACCTAAGAAGCCGGAGGCCAAAAAGGCTGCAGCTGAAGATGCGGGAGCTGAGAAGCCGGAGACCAAAAAGGCCGCCAAGAAAACCGAGACCAAGAAGGCAGCTCCTAAAAAAACGGAGACCAAAAAGGCTGCCGCGGAAAAGGCTGGTGCCGAGAAACCCGCAACCCAAAAAGCGGTCCCGCAAGAGAAGACTGAAGATTAAACATTTACAGATTACCTGATACAATGTTGTCATCTGTAAATGCCGGTAGTTGATTTGAAATATATGCGCAGCATAAAATAATTTAGCCGCCGGAGCTTCATTTTAAAAGATTTATTCAGTTATCAAGATAAACAAACTTAAGGTCCTGGAATCGCTATATTTCAGGGCGGATCAATTAGGAGTAAAAGATGGCTCACAAAAAAGCAGGCGGCAGTTCCAAAAACGGTCGCGACAGCAATGCCCAACGGCGTGGTGTCAAACGCTATGGCGGAGAAAAGGTAAGAGCCGGCAATATCCTGGTGCGTCAGCTGGGTACAAAAATTCATCCGGGGATTAACGTCGGCATGGGCAAGGATTACACCCTGTTTGCCAAAATAGATGGTACCGTGGCTTATGAAAGATTGGGACGCGATCGTAAAAAAGTGAGTGTTCATGCAGAGTGAAATTTATAGATGAAGTGTTCATTACCGTTCAGTCCGGAGACGGCGGGCGCGGATGTGTCAGCTTTCGACGCGAGAAATTTGTTCCCCGCGGTGGTCCGGATGGCGGCGACGGGGGCAAAGGCGGCGATGTAATTCTGCAAAGCACCTTGCGCCGGCGCACATTGTACCCTTTCCGGTTCAGGCGGCAGTTTAAGGCTAAAAACGGCGCCCATGGCCAGGGAAAGAAAAAAACCGGCAAAAACGGTGAAGATCTTATCATCGAAATACCGCCGGGAACCCTGGTCAGCGATACCGACACCCATGATTTGTTGAAAGATTTCACCCAGCCCGGTGAATCGCTCCTGGCGGCTGCGGGTGGTCGCGGCGGCCAGGGAAACGCCCGCTTCAAAACCTCCACCAAGCGTGCTCCGCGCTATGCACAGCCCGGCGAACCCGGCCAATTCTTCAAACTCAAGCTCGAACTCAAACTGCTGGCCGATGTCGGAATAATCGGGTTGCCGAATGCCGGAAAATCAACCCTGATCAGTGTCATATCTTCAGCTACCCCTAAAATTGCCGACTACCCTTTCACCACCCTCAATCCGACGCTTGGCGTTGTTCAACCCGATCAGGAAGAATCTTTTGTCGTCGCCGATATACCCGGCTTGATCGAAGGCGCGCACCAGGGTGCCGGTCTGGGTATCCGATTTCTGCGCCACATTGAAAGGACCCGGATTCTGGTTCACCTGGTAGATGCCTCGAACATCGATCCCCAAAATCCGCTGGCAAGCTATGAAACCATCAATGGGGAACTGGCGCAATACAACCCGCTGTTGACGGAAAAGCCCCAGATCCTCGTTTTAAATAAAATGGATATTCCGGGTACCGAGCAGATCGCAGAGATTTTTCAGGCAGCTGTCAAGGATCGGCCGGTCTTGATGATTTCTGCCGCTGCGCACCAGGGGATTGAAGCGTTGAAATTAAAGATAGTTGAGCATCTGGCAAATTCCATCTAACCGCAGTGTAAATATTAGTGGATTTTTTTTCGGCCCTATATGGAATAATAACGGAATGATAGAAAATACGAGCAGCCGATTGAGTTTTGATGCGGCCAAACGGATCGTGGTCAAGGTGGGCAGCAACGTCCTGACCGAGGACAATGGCTTAAATTTAAAAGCCATGCGGTCCATTTCCCGTCAAATAAGCAAATTGATCGAAGACGGCTTGGAAGTGATCCTGGTATCTTCCGGGGCCATGGCCTCAGGGATAAAAAAAATCGGTCTTTCCACCAGACCGGACGAACTTCCCAAACGGCAGGCCGTCGCCGCCGTCGGGCAGGCCGGCTTGATGATGGAATATGAAAAAGCCTTTGGCCGGCACAAGTTGAAAGTTGCCCAGATTCTTTTAACCAGCGAAGATCTATCCAATCGCAAGCGCTACTTAAATGCCCGCAACACCCTGAACACGCTGCTGGCATGGCAAGTGGTCCCGATAGTCAACGAGAACGACACGGTGTGGGTGGAAGAGATCAAACTGGGTGATAATGACAACCTGGCCGCCATGATCACCCTCTTAATGGATGCGGATTTACTGATTAATCTTACTGACATAGACGGTCTGTTCACCCGGGATCCGCGGGTGCATGCGGATGCGCAATTGATCGATACCGTCACGCGCATCAATAAAGATACTGAAAAGTACGCCGGAGATATCCCCGGCGCCCTGGGAACGGGCGGAATGATCAGCAAAATCAAAGCCGCCCGCAAAGTCAATTCCGCCGGTGTGCCCATGGTAATTGCCAAAGGAGACAAGCCCAACATTCTGCTCAAACTGTATTCCGGCCAGCAGCATGGGACGTTTTTCATACCGCGCAAGCAGAGGCTGACCAGCCGTAAGTGCTGGATTGCCTATTCCTTAAAGCCCAGAGGTACGATTATAATTGATGACGGTGCCGTTAAGGCGATTTTAAATAACGGCAAAAGCCTTTTGCCCAGCGGAATAATTTCGGTACAAAAGGAATTCGGGGCCGGTGCCGCGGTAGAATTTCAAAACCAGCGCAACGAATCATTGGGAATCGGGTTGGTCAATTATAGTTCGACTGATATTGACAAAATCAAGGGGCTGAAATCCAACCGGATAAAGCAGGTGCTGGGGCACAAATCCTATGATGAGATAATTCACCGGGACAATCTTGCTATTACGACTGAAGATGAGGTATAAGTGGGGACGAGTTCATCGCTGATTAGTTCGTAAGCTCATAGCTCGTGAGCTCGTAAGCTCATAGCTCGTGAGCTCGTAAGCTCATAGCTCATAGCTCATAGCTTGTAAGCTCGTAAGCTGATAGCCGATTAGCTCGTAAACTGATTAGTTCGTAAGTTCGTAAGCTGTCAAGATTAAAAGGATCATTTCATTTTATAGGATAAAAGCTGAACAATCGGAAGCTAAACATGACTATTGAATCCACTATCACAACAATGGCTCAGGCTGGGAGGGAAGCGGCCAACCGGCTGGTCCGGGTGTCCTCCGATCAGAAAAATGCAGCCTTATCAGCGATTGCCACAGGCCTCGAAAGACAAGCTGCATTTATCCGGGAGGAAAATGGGAAAGACCTGATTCGGGCCGAAGAAAAGGGTCTTTCCGCCGCCATGATCGATCGATTGAGGGTTAAAGATGAGACCATCGCCGCGATGATCACCGGCCTGAATGATGTCGTGGGATTAAATGACCCCGTCGGTACCATGAGCCCGACCTGGATTCGGCCCAACGGTCTGCAGGTTGCCCGCATGCGAATTCCGCTGGGCGTCATCGGCATTATTTACGAATCACGGCCCAATGTGACCGTCGATGCCGCCGGTTTATGCCTTAAAGCCGGCAATGCCGTTATCCTGCGGGGTGGCTCTGAAGCATTTTATTCCAATCAGGCCCTGGCAAAGATCATCCAGCGCGCACTGGAAGACACCGGAATGCCGCAAACATCCGTCCAGGTCGTGCCGTCGCGGGAGCGTGAAGCCGTCCTGGCGCTGTTGCAGCAGGAAGAATTTGTGGATCTTATCATTCCGCGGGGCGGAGAGGGGCTTATCCGGTTTGTGGTACAGCATTCGAAAATTCCGGTCCTCAAACACTACAAGGGGGTTTGCCATGTTTACGTCGATGACGATGCCGACTTGAAAATGGCGCAGGAGATCTGTTTCAACGCCAAAGTTCAGCGTCCCGGGGTGTGCAATTCCATGGAGACGCTGCTTGTCCACCAGGCCGCTGCCGATGCATTTTTGCCTGAAATGGCGCGGCGGTTTACGGAGGCCGGGGTGGAAATCAGAGGTTGTGACACTACCTGCCGCATTGTAGGCAATGCCAAAAAGGCGGCCGAATCGGACTGGCCGGCGGAATATCTGGATCTGATTCTGGCCGTTAAAGTCGTCGCCGATATGGATGAAGCCATGGCCCACATGGCCAAGTATTCTTCCCGGCACACGGAGGCCATCGTGACCCGCGATTATGATCGGGCCAAGCGCTTTGTGCGCGAGACCGATTCGTCCGTTGTCCTGGTCAATGCGTCAACGCGTTTTAATGATGGCGGCCAACTAGGCCTGGGCGCCGAGATCGGGATCAGTACCTCGAAACTGCACGCCTTCGGTCCCATGGGGTTGGAGGAGCTTACAACAACTAAATTCGTGGTACAGGGTAGTGGACAAATAAGAGAAGCATAAACGAGCGCTGCGCTTGAGGAGCACTGCGTTTTAGGAGCGCTTCGCTTGAGGAGCGCTTCGCTTGAGGAGCAGCCCGCATAGGCAGGGATTTGAGAAACGCTGCGCTTAAGACAATTACTCAAGCTAGTAGCTCATAGCTGATAGTTACTATTTAGTAATTGTCGCCCTTTTCGAATAACCAATAACGAATCACCAATAACGGTTTTTCCTATGCAGATCGGTTTGTTCGGCGGGACTTTCAATCCGGTTCACATCGGCCACCTGCGGGCGGCCCTGGAAGTCAAGGAGGGCTTCGGCCTGGATGAGGTTATTTTAATCCCCGCTGCCATTCCGCCCCATAAAATGCCCGGTGAGGTGGCGGATGCCGCCGACCGTCTGCAGATGCTTAACCTGGCCCTTGAAGGTGCTCCGGGTCTTGCCATTTCCGAGGTCGAACTGCAAAGATCCGGTCTATCCTACACCATTGATACGGTTCAGCATTTCAAACACATGCTGCCGGACGAATCCCGCATTTACCTGATCATGGGGATGGATGCATTTTTGGAGATCGACAGCTGGAAGTCATATGATGAATTGCTGGTGCAGATTCCATTTATTATCCTGAACCGTCCCAACTCAGGCAGGGCTGACAACGACTCCGACTGGAAGCTCATGGATAAATTTATAGCATCCAATATATCCGCCGACTATGCTTTTTCTGAATCCCAAAGCTGCTATCAAGCCAAGGACAAACAACCGGTATATATTTTGGAGGTCACCGGGCTGGACATCTCGTCAACCAAAATTAGAAACCTGATTTACACGGAGCGCTCGATTAAATACTTAGTACCGCAGAAAGTAGCGGATTTTATTCATTCAAAAGGACTTTATTTATGACCAAGGACATGGACCCGCCCCTCGATCTATATATCAAGGCGATTTTGGGCAAAAAGGCGTTGAATGTCGTAGCCCTTGACGTGGCTGAGATGACCTCCTACGCGGATGTTTTCATTTTCTGCAGCGGGCGATCCAACCGCCAGGTCATTGCTATTGCAGAACATATTAAAACCGATCTAAAGAAACACAAAATAAAACCCATCAATGTCGAGGGCACCAAGGACGGCCACTGGGTGTTGTTGGATTATGGGCATGTGATCATCCACGTGTTCTATGAACCGATCAGGGAGTTTTATGATCTGGAGGGATTGTGGGTCGATGCCCAACAAATTATGACCCCGACCCTTAAAAAACATCGCGACGCTGAAGACTCCGCTCAAAAGATGGCGGATGGCTAACGATGTACTTGTGGACTCGTTTTAGTGTCTATTTATTAGATGTTTGTCAAGCTGGGATCAGTATAGGTGACGGACATCAGCGACACTGCAATTTTAGGCAATTTTTAATTTTAATTCATTTTAGTTCATTAATTTCAAGCTTATCTATCGCACGGAGTTTATCGTGTCCGATACCCTGAAACCCTATTCGATGATCACCGATTTTGTCACCGGCCGGGAGATTCCAAATGTCGGCGCCGAGGCTAACCGGCAGGCGGTCGAACAGTATCTGGTCGATGAAAAGGGCTATTCAAAGGCTGACATCGCGGTGGATGTGAAACTCGAAATGTCCATAGCCGATAAACCTTATCGCTCCCAGGTCGATCTGGTGGTCAGGGTCGACAGCAGCCGGCCGCCGATCATGGCCATTAAATGTGCTGCCGGATCACTCGGCTCCAGGGAGCGGGAGATAGTTGCCGCCGCCAGGCTGCTTGATGATTACCAGATACCGTTGGCGGTAGTTTCCGACGGCAATTCGGCGATCGTGCTGGATACTGTTTCCGGCAAAAAGACGGGTGAGGGGCTGGCGGCCATACCGTCGAAGGAAGCGGCCGGCCGCTTGTTAGACTCGCACCGGCCGGTCAGTTTGGCCCCGGATCGCCGGGAGCGTGAAAAATTGATTTTCCGCACCTTTGACAGTGATAATGTCAATGTGCAACGGAATATCTAAAAGGTTCAGAGGTTCAGCGAGTTTTTAGCTAACGATATTTTCTAATAAATATAGTATGTTTGGCTTCCGATGTCAGGTTTCAGCCCCGCCGCTGGCCGCGAGCGTCCAGTCAAATCAAATAAAAAACTGATGAACATTGAACATCGAACGCCCAACGTTCAACGTCGAATAATGTATTCTATCTATTTAAAAAAGATTAAGTGAAGCGATTCCGCCCTTCGACACTTGTCCGCCGCAGGAGGATTCGATATTCAATATTCTGCGGTTCTGCGGTTCGCTTTTAATGTTTCATATGAGGTGTCAGGAAGTGGTGTTGCAAAATTCTGACGCCTGCTGAAATAGATTTTTTATTTCGGCATTTACAGCACTAATAGCTTAATATTATTACTTATTCATGAAGGAGGATAATTTGATGGCGCAGCTGACGATGGCAGACAGATTTAAAAGGGCAGCCGGTGTGGTCTGTAAACAGGGCATGGTTCAATTTCAGGTCAGTGACACGGCCATTGGGATTATTGCGGCCGTCGTGGGGGAAAACGCGGACGAGCTCGACCTGATCTATGCCTTCAACGAGAAACCATCGCAAACATTGGCTCAGCTGGTAGAGTCGAGCGGTTTTACAGAAGAAAAAGCCGATCAACTGGCAACAAGCCTTGCTAAGAAGGGTCTTATCTTCAATCAACCAAGTTCCTCCGGAGTCATGATATACCGGCTGCTGCCGCTCATGCTGGTCGGCGTGATGGAGTACAAATTCATGGTGGAGTTGAGCGGAAGCCAGGAGGAAAAAAATCTGGCGCGGCTGTTTGAGGCGCTGCTGGACGAACTCAGAGACCAGATCCAGGGAAATTATGATGCGCTGATGCCCTTGTTCAATTCCGCCCCGGCGGCGGACCGCACCGTGCCCAACAAATTGACGGAAGACGGCAAGCCGGTTAAAATAATTCCGGTTCAAAAGTCCCTGGATAATTCCGAAGAGTTCATTTTGCCAAGCCAGACCGTCGATGAGATTATCGACAAGTTTGACGATATTGCCGTGGGATATTGTTTTTGCCGACAGCGGCGCAGTCTGCTTGGCGATGACTGCGAGACCCAGGCGCCCACGTTAAACTGTTTTACCTTCGGAAAATCCGCCCGCCATACGACAGCCCAGGGATTTGCTAAAAAAATTAGCCGGGACGAAGCCCGTAAAATCATGGCCGAGGCGGCCCAGGCCGGATTGATTCACAAGGCCTTTCACCCGGGGTCCAGGGAAACCAGCCCGGAAACGAGCATTTGCAACTGCTGCAAAGATTGCTGCGATACGCTGGGTCTCTGGCGCAAAGGGACACTGCCGATGATCAACTCCACCTACCATCTGGCCGTAATCGATGCGCAATCCTGCAGCGGTTGTGGAACCTGCGTGGACTGGTGCCCGACGGATGCCATTGCCCTGGACGATGATGGCCTGGCGCAGCGGGAGGAAAACGCCTGCCTGGGCTGCGGTGTCTGCTCCCGCTTTTGTCCGGAAGAGGCCATTTCCCTGCAGGAAGGCTTGCGCCGGGTATTTGTCCTGCCGCCGCGACTGCGCTCGGCCTGACGGTTTGAGGTTCATTCAACCCGGGTTATGGTTCCACATTAACGGGTCTATACAAATGTTCCCCAGCCCGGACAAGGCGGAATTGAAGATTGCAAATTGAAGATTTGTGGCTGTCGCTTCGCTCCGTCAATTTAAGATGGAAGGAATTTCCTAAGCTATAATTATTTTCTATCCTTGAACCCTGAATCCATCAACCTAGTTGCATGCAAGGAGATCGACATGACTACTGTGGTAAATGATGATCGAATCCAAATTGAGAAACTGGAATTGGGGCCATTCGGCACCAACGCTTATATCTTAATTTGCCGCCATACCAACGAGAGTGTGGTCGTGGATGCACCGGCCGATGCCGGTAAAATTATGGAACTGCTTGAAGGAACCCATCCGAAATATATTCTGATTACCCACAATCACATGGACCATACCGGCGCTCTGGCCGCATTAAAGGCAGCTCTCGATTTGCCGGTCGCCGCCCATGGCGATGACGCCGGCAGCCTGCCGGTGCCGGCGGATCAATTGATAAATGATGGAGATGCAATTTCTTTCGGTGATATTGAATTAACGGTATTGCATACACCGGGACACACAGCGGGCAGTATCTGCTTTTTGACCGGCCGCTATTTAATTGCCGGTGATACCCTGTTTCCCGACGGACCTGGCAGAACCGGTTCCCCGGCTGATTTCAACACAATCCTAGAATCTCTGACCGGCAAAGTTTTTGTGTTGCCCGACGATACCCGGGTGTTCCCGGGCCACGGCAATGATACGACATTGGGAAAAGAGCGGCAGGCTTTCGAAGATTTTTCGGCCGGATCCCACAGTCCTTCGCTATGCGGGGACGTTTTGTGGTCTTCTGCTTAGCGACGATACAATAAAATGCGGTCTGCGGGAATAACGGATTGAATCGAAAAAATCCCGGGAATCTGTGAATCGGCTCAAAATTGTTTTTCCCTGAAGGATCAGGGAATCTCAAACCTGTCATTTTCATTGACATGGGTCCGGGTTGGGTGCATTCTACGTGCGGCTATCGGGCTTTGTTTAAGTTGATCTTTAGAGAAAGGTCTTGTGATTATGCACATGGCGGACGCCTTAATCTCGCCCGCAGTCGGCGGCACCATGTGGGCTGCCACCGCTGCGATAATCGGTTATAGCTCCAAAAAGGTTCGCGAAGATCCGGATGATCAAAAAATTCCGCTGATGGCGGTGGTGGGCGCGTTTATTTTCGCTGCGCAGATGATCAATTTTACCATACCGGGGACCGGCTCCAGCGGACACATCGGGGGCGGTATGATTCTGGCGATTTTGCTTGGACCCTACGCCGCATTTCTGGCCATGGCCTCGGTGCTGGCCGTGCAGGCCATGTTTTTCGCCGACGGCGGCCTGCTGGCGCTGGGTTGCAACATCTTTAATCTCGGTTTTTTTCCCTGTTTCATTGCCTATCCGCTGATCTACAAGAATATCGTGGGGAAGCGGCCCGGTGAGAAACGGCTGTTTATGGCCGCCACCCTTTCAGCCGTTGTCGCGCTTCAGCTGGGAGCCTTCAGTGTTGTGCTTCAGACCGTGGCCTCCGGCGTGTCGGAGCTGCCTTTTGCGACATTTGCCATTGTCATGCAGCCGATACATCTGGCCATCGGACTCCTCGAAGGCCTGGCCACAACAGCCGTCGTGCTTTTTGTCTGGAAAGCGCGTCCGGAAATTTTAAATCCGGTGAACGGCCCGACATCCGACGGGGCGCTACCCCTTCGTAATCTGCTTATCGGATTTTTGGCGGCAGCCGTGGTTGCCGGCGGGATCTTGAGCTGGTTTGCCTCCGTCAATCCGGATGGTTTGGAGTGGTCCATATTCAAGACCACGGATGCTAAGCAACTGCAGGACCCGCAACCGGGTGCCCATGCCGTCCTGGATAAAATTCAGCAAAAAATCGCGGTGCTGCCTGATTACGGGCTGAAATCAGAAACAGATGGTGCGTCTGGGGAAGAAGGCAATAGGGAAACCGTTGTGGATGCTGGTAAATCTTTGTCGAGCCTGGTGGGCGGAGCACTGACCCTGCTCATCGCCGGACTGGTAGGCGTGCTGCTCAAACACCGTAAAAAGAGCATTCGAACCTGAATGAATGTTTCACCATTTCGTTATCGGGCGCGGCCAACCGTCGGTCCCGCCCGGTTTTACAATTTTTGATCATCCGTTTGTATGAAACAATATCTGTTTCGGCGACCTGACCATGGCAAAAATCGATAATCAATTTTTCGACATCGGATATCTGGATACGCTGGCTGCCCGGTCGTCACCCCTTCACCGGCTGGATCCGCGCGCTAAACTGATAACCACCCTTATTTTCATCACCACGGTGGTGTCCTTCGGCAAATACGAGATTGCGGCCCTGATCCCCTTTTTCATCTATCCGGTGGTCCTGTGCACCGTGGGAAACGTGCCGCCGGTCTTTTTGATGAAAAAATTGATTCTGGTATCGCCCTTCGCTGTTATGATCGGTATTTTCAACCCGTTGATAGACCGCGAGATTCTTCTCCGGCTGGGTGATCTGGGTGTATCCGGGGGCTGGATATCCTTTGCTTCAATTATTATCCGGTTTATTCTGACGGTCGGGTCAGCCCTGATCCTGATTGCCGTGACCGGTTTCCCGGCGGTCTGCGCGGCGCTGGAAAAACTCGGCACCCCCAGGGTTTTCGTGGTACAGCTGATGTTTTTGTATCGCTACCTGTTTGTTCTGGTCAACGAGGCCTCGCGTCTGGTAAGAGCAAGATCGCTGCGGGCCTTCGGGAACGAAGGGGGCAACCTTAAGACTTTTGGATCCCTGGTCGGCCATTTGTTGTTGCGTACAATGGACCGCGCCCAACGAATTTATCTGGCCATGTGCTGCCGTGGTTTTGATGGTATAATTCGAACCTCAACCACACTGAAATTCGGGTTGGCTGAAGCAGGGTTTATTTGCGGCTGGCTGGCATTTTTTATTACGATGCGGTTTTACAACATTCCCGCTGTGCTGGGTGCTGCCATTACGGGATTATTCATATGAGTCATCATATAATCGAGGCCGAAGATTTGAGCTACACCTACGCCGATGGAAACCCTGGCATCAGGGAGGTCTCTTTTCGCATCACTCACGGTGAATCGGTGGCCATCGTGGGCTCCAACGGTGCCGGCAAGTCAACGCTCCTTTTGCATCTAAACGGCTACCTCCTGCCAACCAGTGGGACCCTGCGAATCGGTGACTATCCCTTGAGCAAGAAAAATCTGAAAGCCGTGCGGCGGACGGTCGGGATGGTATTTCAGGATCCGGACGACCAGCTGTTTATGCCCACGGTATTTGATGATGTGGCTTTCGGTCCCCTGAATCTCGGTCTGCCGACGGAGGAAATAGAAGATGTGGTAACACGTGCCCTTGACACGGTCGGCATATCCCATCTGAAGAAACGGCCTCCCTACCGGCTTTCCGGCGGGGAAAAGCGCTCGGTTGCGATAGCAACCGTGCTCTCGATGTCGCCCGACATCCTGGTAATGGATGAACCGACTTCTGGCCTTGACCCCCGTGCGCGCCGCCGGCTGATCGAGTTGCTAAAAACGTTCAAGCACACCAAGGTTATTGCCACCCATGATCTGGACATGGCGGTGGATCTTTGTGAAAGAACGATTGTGATCTACGAGGGGGCGGTTACAGCCGATGGACCGACCCTGGAACTGCTGCAGGATGAAACGCTGCTCCAGCGAAGCGGCCTGGAAAAACCGCTCAGCATGCAGGACTGCCCGGCTTGCGGCCAACGCAACCGCAATTTGAAAATCCGGCCACAATCAACCGCCTGATGCCATGATCCGAACCCGTCGGTCTTCCCCATAACTCGGTGCTCTGAGCAACTCGGCGTATTCCGCGATGACCGCGGACGCCACGTTGGACCAGCTGTATGCGAGAATGGATTGGCGGATTCGATCCGCTGACGCCATGCCGTGGTTGCGGATAACCATCCGAATTCCATCAGCCAGGGAACGGGCGGTATGACCGGGTACCACGCAGCCGGCCTGCGTGCTATGGACCAGGCGGTCGACGGCGCCTACGGGGGTGGTGACCACCGGTCGTCCGCAAGCAAGCGCCTCCAATCCCACCATCCCGAAACTCTCGGAATAGGACGGCAACACCAGCACATCCGCAGCACCGTAATAGGTCGGCAAATTTTGCTGATCGACTCGGCCGATAAAGCTGACCTTTTCACCAATCCTCCAATCCCGGGTAGCTTGGGCCAGGGTCCGAAATTCCGGGGTGCTATCATCATCACCGCCAACGACCACCAGGCGCAGCCGCTGATTGGCGTCGAGATAGGTCATGGCTTCCAGCAGAAGATTAAGGCCTTTGATGGACTCGAACCGACCGACATACAACAGAATGATGTCGTCTGAGTCCAGACCCAGCTTGTGGCGCGCGGCCGCTTTTCCTTGGGGGTAAAATAGGTCCAAGTTCACGCCGCAGGGCACCACACCGATTTTTTTGGGCGGTGCATCGTAAAGGCTAATCAGGCTCTCCCGCTCCCGGTTGGTCAGGGCCAAAATCCGGTGGCATTTTTGAACGATATCTTTTTCAGCGACCACCCGGAACCAGGGTTCGTGGGCATCGATGCCGGTTTGATTCTTGACTTCGCCGAGGGTGTGAAAGGTGGTGACGTGGGGCAGGTCCCAGAGCTTCTGGGCCCGGGTGCCCAGCCGGCCGGAAAGCCAGTAGTGGCTGTGAATTAAATCATAGCGCTGGTTTTCAGATCGCCTGAAAACCTCCAGGGCCTGGAAAAATTTAGACAGGTAGGGGTATAGCGCCTGTTTCGACAATGTGCCACCGTTGGGAATGCCGAGGTGGATCAAGCGTACATTCTCATAAAGCTGGGTTATGGATCGGTCCTCACTTTTGAGCATACGGGTATATATGTCGATGTGGTGTCCACGCTTGCCAAGCTGTCGGGCCAGCTCCCGGATATAAACGCTCATACCGCCGGTGTCTTTGGTTCCCAATTCCCCGATCGGATCGGAATGGATACTGAGCATTGCTATTTTTAAAGGGTCTGTTTTCAACTTTAGAAACTCTCGGTTACGTATTAATTCACAATTCTATCATCCAAAAGAATGTAATCCATCGCGGTGCTTTAAATTGTTGTAAATTTCGGCGTATTGGAGCACTGGAGTGTTGAGGCATTGGCTCAAGGTTTGTTGTCTTCTTTTAATACCCCATTACTCCAGCCCTGCAATACTCCAAGACCGAGACTGTTCAATAACTTCTTGCAATCTGAAAATTGCCTTTTTATTGGTTATAGGTCCGTAAATTTACCGGGTCTGCCCAATCGTGAATCTTGAGCAACCTGCCGTCTGCACCTTCACGGTCCTGCCGGTGCGGGCGGCTTCTGCAATGGCATCCAGCACGCGCATGTTGGCAATACTATCATCCGGCGGAAAATTCAAGTTAGTCAGATGCGATTGTACGGAAAGTTTTATGGGCAGCAAGGATTTCAGATAGGCAAGCAGTGATGAGAGGGCGGCATCTTCCGGTTCGATCTTGAATAAAACAGAAATTGGTGGAAGGTTGATCATGGATTTTGCCCCCCCGCCGGTTCATTGGTTGGCGGATTCAGTTTCCAGCTGGTACCGTCTTGGTCATCTTCCACGGTGATGTTGACCTGGCCAAGGAGGTCGCGGATAGCGTCGGCCTCGGTCCATTGCTTGCCCACTCTGAAATTTTTCCTTATTTGAAGCAGTCCTTCGACCAGCGGCCTCAAACATTCGGCGTCCTCGGCGGGAGAGGCGGCGAGTTCGCTACCCAGCAAAACGATCAGATCTCTGAAGGTATCCCGGGCCTGGGTGATAAACTCCTCACTTTCCAACTCAGTTTGGGCCTGCCAGATGCTGCGGTCCAGTTCCAAAAGGGCATTCGTCGATTGCCTGGCATCCCGCCCCGCAAGGCCCTTGTGAAAACTCGCCTCCAAAGAATGCACCCGGTCCCAAAAAGTGGTTTGCCCGGAACCGGTATCTTTGGGCTTTGTGGATGCCGCTGCCGCCGCTTGTGACTGCCACTTTGCGTCAACAGCCCCTCCGCGTAATATATCGAGGGAAAAGCGATCTCCGGATTTGAATGTTATTTCACGATCGGCGTGCCTTAATGTAATGGTGCCGATGCCTTTGATTTGCGCCTCATCAGTTGCCAGATCCATGATACAGGCGGTGTGTTCGTCCAGGCCGAAAACGGGTACTTGTTCGGTCATCAGCGCGACAAGCTTTTGAAAACGCGGTTCTCCCATGAAACAAAATCGGGTGTCATGGGTGCCGCCCTCGGCGTTGTTCCAATGGGGGATCACGACCAGATTAAAACCGAAATTTCCGAGGATGTCATTGCCTTCCACCCAGTGTAGCTTTTGGCCGACCTTGTAAATTTCATAAACCGGTAAGGTAAACCGGCCCACCGTCAGGGCCGCGGCACTGGCGGCCACCAGGCAACCGCCGCGGTTGACGCACCGGGTGAAAATTTCCGGAACGGGTGACCCTCGCCACTGTTCGACCGCATAGGTTGGGCTTCCCGGACCGATGAGGATGTACGCGGACTCCCGCAGGGTGCGAAAGGCCTTTTCGGCGTCAAAATCGCTGGTATGTTCCCACGACTTGAAAGAGGAAACCGTCAACGGCTGTTGGATGTGGTCGCGAAAATACCCAACCGCTTTTTGGGAGATTTGATCCACATTCAATTGAAAGCCGGCCGGTGTGTCAAGAAATGCCGCATGCGGCACCTCCCCCAATTGTTTCAACAAGCCCTTATGAACCTCCACCATGGTGGCGGTCATTTCCCCCGAGCCCATCAGTACTATTTTGCCCCTGCCCAATGGCATTGCAATTCCTACCCAAATTCCCAGCCCGGACAAGCCGGAATTGAAAATTGAAGATTTAAGATTGAATATTTTTGAAAAGAAAAAAAACCGTGGAAATCCCTGCCCCTTGAGATACACAGGACTAATTCTAATGCTTAATATCCCTGTGACAAGTTTAAATATTTAGCAGCGACAGGTCAAACTCCTGCTCCGGACCGATCTTATCGATTCTGCCGTTGTTATACAACGTTAGCCGGCCTTTGCCATGCGCACTCCCCCATCCATCCGATACACGGCAAATCGCAGCGGTCCCCTCGTCAATGCCCAGCAGGATTGAATTCGGCAGCAGTTTAATCAACTTTAAACCAGTCAACGCCGTTTTCGCCGGCCCGAATGTGGTTGTTGTCCGGTGCGGCAGCGGTAGGGACAATATATATCGGGGCTGCGGGGCCACCTGCCAGATTTATCGCGATCCGGTCGGCAACTGCCATGTGACCGCCGAATTCGGCTCTGCCCGCCAATAAGATAACGCCCATCTGGCAATCCTAAACGCTTTTTAAATACTCCCGGATTAACAAGGCGGCGGTACTTCCCTCTCCGGCGGCACTGACCACTTGCTTGGTGCTGGTGTCGCGTACATCTCCGGCGGCAAACACGCCGGGGACGCTGGTTTCCAGCAGGTAGGGATCCCGGCTTTCGAATCCTTGCGGCCGCTGGCCGCTGTGCATCAGCGCGTGGCCGGTGGTGACAAATCCCCACGGATCCAGCGCGATCCGGCTTTCTGCAAGAAACCCGGTATTGGGGTCGAGGCCGATAAATATGAAGGCCCCGTCTATGGGCAGGATTTCGTTGTCCCCGGTCCGGTTGTTCAATAATTTCAATTCCGTCAATTTGGACTCATGGCCGATAAATTCATTGACTACCGTATTCCAGCGAATCGCTATCTTCGGGTGCGACAGGACTTTTTCCTGGATTATGGCACTGGCCTTGAACTTATCGCCGCGGACCAATATCGTCACCTGATCGGCAAACTTGGTCAAAAGCAAACTTTCTTCGGTTGCGCTGTTGCCGCCGCCGACTACGGCCACCTGCTTGCCCCTGTAAAATGGACCATCGCAGGTGGCACAAAAATGAACACCGGCACCCAGGTAATCCGATTCACCCGGAACGCCCAGCCGCCGGTAGCGGCTGCCCGTGGCGATCAGCATTGCGCAGGCGCTGTATTCGCTGCCGTCACTGGTCCGAACGCCATGATAATTGTCGCGTTGATAAATTTGGGTTATTTCCTGGGCCTGCAGCAGCTCCACGCCAAAGCGCTCGGACTGCTGACGCAGTCGGTTGGAAAATTCAATACCGGCCACACCATCGGGGAAACCGGGCATGTTATCCAATTTCTCCGTGCCGGCCGCCTGGCCGCCGAAGGCGGCCCGCTCGATCACGAGAGTGTCGATCGCTTCGCGCGCCGTGTATAGGGCTGCGGTCAGGCCGGCCGGTCCGCCGCCCAGAACGATCAATTCATAGTGATTGCGGCTGGCGGTGGTTCTCAATCCCAGCTTTTGTGCCAGCTCGGCATTCGTCGGCTCGACCAAACTGGAGCCGTCCGCAAAAACGATGGTTGGTATAATGCGTTTGCCGTCATTTTGGGCGATGACGAGTTTTTCACCTTCCTGGTCCTCTTCGATATCGATCCACCTATACGGGATCTGGTGTTCGCCCAGAAACTGCTTGCTGCGTCGACAATCCGGGCACCAGTGTGCCCCGTAAACGGTAATTTCGCTTGTCGTCATGGAGGGATCCTTATTACATAGTTAGATATTAGCGTTGACAGATAGAAAGTGTGTTGTCGAGTACTTATCTTTGATAAATGAACTAAAATTGGAAAATGACTAAAGTGAGCTAACGTTAAGGAATCCTGTCATTTAAATAGATAGGATAGATTCATTTAGGTTTTATAATAATATCGAAAATTGAAAATGGAAGACAACTCCTGCTTTTTATAGCCAGGACTGTTGCAATGAATATTATTCAGACTTATACTTTAGGTCGCCTGACGACTCAAATCGCAGCAATTACCGAACTTCTTAACCGCTAGCGCCTTCTCTCTTTAAATGAACGACAAATTCTGGAAAATTCGAACTTACCGGCCGGCTGATTTCGAACACTATGTGCAGCTTTGCCTTGATGCCAAAAAGCGGGATCAATCCGGCGAACCCGTCTCCGCGCAACATATAGACGAGGCGCTGGGACATCCCAGTTTTCAGCCGGAAAGTAATTTGTTGCTGGCCGAGGCGGATCAGAAACTGGTCGGCTGCGTCAGTGTTTTTCCGGAACCGGGGATCGGGCGTGCATTGCTGGAGGGGCTGGTTCATCCCCTGTACCGCAGAAAGGGCATCGCCACCGATTTATTCGAACATGCCGTCAGGTATGCGCGGGATGCCGGCGTTCATGTGGCTCAAATCTGCATTGCCGAAAGCAACCTCGCGGCTAAAAACATGTTCTCGGGTTTGGGCCTCAGATTTTTCCGGCATTTTATCGGATATCAACTGGATCTTGCCACCACCCAACTGCCGGATATTCAGTCGGAGAAATTCGTCTTTCGCCATCTTCAAGCCGGCGAAGCGCAGGCATTGACGGATATTCAAAATCGTTCCTTTGCCGACACCTGGGGCTTTAATGCCAACACAAGTCAAGAAATTAACTACCGCATAAATTCCAGCAGCTGTACGCCGGAAAATGTTATTATGGTTTACCTGGCGGATAGAGCAGTCGCATATTGCTGGACCAGGATATTTCAGGCAGGTGATTCAGCCCAAGGCAAAGCCAAGGGCGAGATCCATATGTTGGGTGTCGATCCTGATTTTCGTAAACAACATATCGGCCGCGATGTTTTAACGGCAGGTTTGTCCTACCTCAAGGGCCAGGGTGTCGGTACGGTGGAATTAATGGCTGATAGTGAGATGCCGGCGGCATTGGCGCTTTATGATTCTGCCGGCTTTGAAAAATTTATGCGGGCTGAATGGTATCAAAAGACGTTATAGGTGATAGGCCTTTGGCATTTTGGATTTCGGATTTCGGATTGGTGGAATCGCTACGCTCTATCAGTTATAACGGACCTTTCGACACAGTAGTTTACGACAGGCAGAATTCCTTTATTCCAAAATTGCACCGAACCTATAGAAGCATAAAATTGGGGTTAAAAATTACTAATTCAAATAAACAATTTTCACCGCCCCAGCCGCTATCTCGTACCTCAAATGGGCGCTTTTGATTTATTTGGGCCTGGGGTGAACTGCCGGATTATTTTCGATCTCCCAGTCCAATTCTGCAGCTGACCAGAGGGACTTCACTGCCCCCTAGTCGATATTTGTAGATTTCGCCGCCCTTCAGGAAGTCGTATTTTCGGCACCGGTTTTCGATGGCATCTTTGATGCTGAGCACTTTGCACAGCAATCCAGCGCTGAGCCCGCGGAAGCGCGGATCAAAACCGCTGTTGTACAGGTAGCGCGTCGCCTTGAAATCAAAACACATCGACATGGCCACCGGCGTGCCATTCAGTTCGAGTATACAAAGTCTCAATATCTTCGCCCTGGCCATTGTCGTCGCCAGCGCCTGGAAATAAGACGTCATTTGATCCGTCATGAAGGCCGCTTTTGCTTCGCTGCTCTTCTTAAACAGCCTTAAGAAAGTCGGCATTTGCTGCCGGACTTCTTCTGTCTCTTCAACGACCCGGAAATTGACGTCGCCGGCCTCATCCAGTCTTCTTAGCTTGCGTTTAACTTCATGGCGCTGCTTGCCTTTCAGCAAACCCAGGTAATCGTCCCAGGTAGCCGGCAAACCCACCTCCAGGCTGACGTCATGCGGGGAAACCGATACGTTGCAGCCCCTGTCCTCAGCTATTCGAACCAGGCTGGAAAGCACCGCCGAATCCGGACGCAAAGGGCCCAGATCCAGTTCCGCTAATTCCTGCCGTTCAAGATGGTCAAGCAGCTGGTTGAAAAAATCCGCGGCCTTTGCCGGGCTGACAATAAAGTCCAGGTAGTCGCATACATCGGAGCCGCCGATGATTGAGGCCTGCTTTCCCTCAACCATTAGGGGGGCTAGCCCGATCACTTCCCTTTGCTGGCGGACACAAATTATGCTCGGCTGCGAATTGGGGCCAAAATCCTGCCACCATACTGCCAACCATTCCGGCAAAACAAAAAGGCAGTCCCATCTCAGCGATTGCCGATCGTCATACCGGTACGATGCGAATTGGTCGAAATCGACCGCATCAACAAAAAATTTATTTTGGATTGCCGTCAGTTCATACCTCCCTGAACATAAGCTCTATGTCTCTTTGTGAAAAAGGCAGCATAGGATAAAGGATTTGGAGTGTCAAGAGGGTTATCCGGAACGAACAAAGGGTTACGTCAGCGCCGCGATGCAAAAATGGGCGGTCGGAAAAAACTTTTTTAATTTCAAGATGTTAACATCTATCTTTTTGCAATTTGGGATAAAATATACGACAATACATACATTCCGATTACCTTGACCATTTTGATCTGTAGCATCATCATCATGTCCATCGTGTAAGGCCGGTATTATATCCGACCGCAAAGCATTCCGATGAATACCAACATGATGTAAAGGCACACTAGTCCGACAATCACGATAACCGTCTTATAGCCAGCATGGTAATGTCATCCGAAGGTGGCGCGTTATGAACATGAGTCAATAGTTTTCTTTTAATACCTTCCACCAGAGCTGAAGCCGAAGAAGCCGACTGCTTTATAGTAGATAGAAGGCGTTGCCTCGTAAAGAAATCACCGTTTGGTGCCAGGGCTTCAATCACGCCGTCGGTATAGCCGATCAGGATATCTCCGGGGTCAATCTGAACCTGTCGAATTTCAAATTTCATGTCAACCAGCATTCCTACAGCCGGACCGGTAGGCTCAAGGCTCTGCTTAATGCCGGCGGAGTCGCTGATAACCAGCGGCTCATGTCCACCGTTGATGTACGCCATGATGCCGTTTAACGGATTAATGACGCCGAAGAACAAGGTCGCAAACATACCCTCTTTGGCGTGTTCATGGGCGATATAGTCATTGGTGAGTTTGACCGCGGTTAATGCATTTAGCTGATCGGTGGTCGCGCACTGCTCCGCAACAGATTTGGATACGCCGTTATTAATGGAAAAGTTGGCAAATCCGTGCAGACTGATATGTCCGGAAAAGATCCGAATTAAGCTTCTAATGAGCGCCATGTACAGGGCGGATCCCACACCTTTGTCGGCTACATCCGCAATGACCACTCCCAGGTTCTCTCCCGGTAAAGAAAAAACGTCATAGAAGTCACCGGAAACCTGTTTGGCGGGCGCGAAATAGGTTTCGATTTCCCAATTCGGCAGATCCGGGATATGTTGAGGCAAGAAATCGCGCTGAATTTGACGACCTTTTTCCAGTTCCTCATCGAGAGCTTTGGAGTAGGTTTCGATTGCCTGCTTCGACTGATTCAAGGATCGATAGGATTCATTTAATCTCCCATAAAGCCGGGCGTTTTCCAGGGTCATTGCGATCTGATCGGATGTTGCCTTCATCTGCTCCACAGCTTCCGGGCTGAAATGATTTGGCTGCATATGCAGCAAGGTAAGAACCCCCAGCAACTCATCACATTTCAGAATTGGAATGGCCAGCACCGAACGAACCGTTTGAGGATGATGCGGGAGCGGCGTCCAACGCTCATCACTACGGGTGTCGGCAATGAACCCCACCTGGTGATTACCTCGGACCCACCCTGATAGCCCGGTTGCTAACAGGTGATCTTTCAATCCACCATATGGAGTCTGGCCGGTATTTTCCGGTCTCTGGACACTGTCGGTGACGACCCCGTTGTGGTCCAGCAACACCAGAGAACCGGAATCCGCGCCCGTCAATTCAATGGAAAAATCCAGGGTGTTCTGTAAGGTCTTTTTCAGCGACTCCCACTCGGCGGTGGAAGGCAGGCGACAGCAGGAATGAGCCATCGCCGCAAAATTTTCAAACAATTTGCTTTTAACCTGCAGATTCGATTTTTCGGCTTTTAAGCTGGTTACTTCACGGCGAAGTGAATCGACTTCCATGATTACGCCTCCTTTCCGTACACCTCTTTGCGCTCGTTAAGCCATGCAGTGCCACCCTAATTGAGCCAAAGATGCTCAATTGGTTTTTTCCCAATTGAGGCACTAGGGTTTTACAGCTTCAATATAAGCCGAAACAACATAGTCTCCGGCATTTTTGTTTTCTCCCGGGGCCCACTTGGAAATGAGTTCGCGGCTTTCATCTTTGGCCTTGATTCTGATGTTTGCAAAGCCGGCTTCCTGCAGCATTCTTGTTGTATCGTCAATCGTTGCGGCACCGCCGACGCAGGCGGACACCAGCGCCAGGTTCTGTTGAATGTCAGGCGGCAGCGGCGCTGTGGCGACAATGTCGGATATGGCCAACCGCCCGCCGGGTTTCAGGATGCGGAAAGCTTCCTGGTATACCTTCAATTTTTCCGGCGACAGGTTGATAACGCAGTTTGACATAATGATATCGGCCCTATTATCGGCCACCGGCAGGTGTTCTATTTCTCCCAGGCGGAATTCGACATTATTTGTCCCCATTTTCTCCGCGTTGGATCTGGCCTTGCTGAGCATGTCGGGCGTCATGTCAACGCCGATGACGTGCCCTTTCTCTCCGACCTGCTTGGCCGCCAGGAAGCAGTCAAAGCCACCGCCGCTGCCAAGATCCACGACGGTTTCTCCCGATTTCAGAGATGCCAGGGCAACCGGGTTGCCGCACCCCAGCCCCATGTTGGCACCTTCGATGACACTCTGGACATCTTCTTTTGAGTATCCCATGAGGGCGGAAATTTGGCCCGGAGCGACTTCCTGTCCCCCACAGCAAGAAGTTGTCGAGCTTGCTATGGTGGAAGTCTCTGATGGTCCGCAACAGGACGGCGCCGGGCTCAGGCCGTCAACCATTTTCCCTGCTTTGGCAATTTTGCCGTAGCTATCCCGGACAGATTGTCGGATTTTTTCTTTATCACTTGTTTGCATAATTTCCTCCTTAATTTTTCCTGGTTGATAGATCATACATTTTAATTTTGGAACTAATTGGTTCGCACTATTGGCGTTGTTGAGTTGAAATTACAACGGAAGAATTAGTTTTTGCTTCGCATATGTTTTAGCTATAATTTTAGTTTTCAAAGACTCAGACAGAGATGGCTGCAAAATGGTTACGTGCCAACCGTAATTCTTCCTTCCCCGTCGGCTCAGCCGAACAACCTCTATTTTAAATCTGTGTTTATCCGTGGAAATCTGTGTCCCATTAATCTTTAGATATTTCGAAAACTATCGAATATTTAGATTAAAAAAAAGCCGAGTTGCTATTTACGAAAAGAACTCTTTCAAGGCCGTCAGAGTTGCCGGATCGATATAGCATTCTATTTTTTGCCCGCGCCGCTCCATGCGTATGAGACCGGCTTGACGAAGCTCTTTGATATGATGTGAAACCGTCGAAGGCACGATACCAAGATCTTCTCCGAGCTCTCCTACGCAGGCACAACCGGCCATTCCGGTGTTGGGATTAATACTTGTCACCGTTCCCGGCTGGCAGCAGGTGGCCAGCCGCATAAATATTTTCAGCCGATTCGGGTTGGAGAGGGCTTTGAACATTTCGGCAAACTTATCGATATTATTATCACGAGAGTTCGACATATATCGAAATATAAATGATCGAATGCTCATTGTCAAGAAATTTTTTGAGTAATTCCAAAATGGGTACTTTAAATTGACCAATATTGATACAGTGTGCTATCTAACTATGTTCAGAGGTTCAGGGTTCAGCACCGCCTCTGTTCGCGAGCGTCCAGTCAAATCAACTGAGAAACTGATGAACATTGAACATCGAACCTCCAACATCGAACATTGAATAATGTATTCTATCTATTTTAAAAAAGATCAAGCGAAGCGATTCCACCCTTCGACATTCGATATTCAATATTCTGCGGTTCGCTTTTAACGTAGAGCACCAAGAAGAAGTCAAGCAAAAAATTTCAATTTTTTTTAGGCAACACTCCACGGGTCCGATCCGAGCCGGTTCTTTGAAAATTCAATTAACCAGAGTCAATCATTGCAATCTCAGATTTTAG
>Ga0209678_1000065_pt1 | contig 43192 bp, 38 predicted proteins | sample WorMetilvaeELBA1_FD_187404 | JGI IMG/M metagenome (GOLD analysis project Ga0209678, IMG submission 187404) | Marine gutless worms symbiont microbial communities from Max Planck institute for Marine Microbiology, Germany - Olavius ilvae ELBA.1... ...
CGGCGCAACGTCGTCGAGCGCGCCATCTGCCGGCTCAAGGACTGGCGCCGCATCGCCACCCGATACGACCGCCTCGCGGTCAACTTCGCCGCCGCCGTCTACCTCGCCGCCATCGTCTGTTGCTGGTCATGAGTCCGGAGCCTAGCGCAGCTGCAGGCGCGCGCCAAGGCCGAGGGGCTGGCCGCGATCGCGCGGGCGACCAGCGACGCCGCGACGCCCGAACAGACGGAGCCGGCCGAGCGCGCGACCGAGCAGCCGATCACCGCGGCGCCGCCGCCCGCGCCGGCCAGTCCGCCGACACCGAGCGAGCCGCCGAGCGAGCCGCCGGCCGAGAACGTCGCCGCGCCGGCGCCCGCCCCGGAACCGCCGGCGCCGCCACCGGCGGAGACGCCAGCCCCGCCAGCGGCGGAGACGCCCACCGCGGCGGCCCCGGCGCCCGCGCCCGCTCCCGCCCCCGTGGCTCCCGAGGACCCGCTGGCCGGGCGCCTGAAGGCGGCCGAGGCAGGCGACCCCGGCGCCCAGTACGCCCTGGCGGTGCAGTATCTGACCGCCGAGGGCGTGCCGCGCGACTACGGCAAGGCGGCGCGCTGGCTGGAGGCGGCGGCGGTCAACGGCCTGGCCCCGGCCCAGTACAATCTCGGCGTGCTCTTCGACCGCGGGCTGGGCGTCGAACAGGACGACGTGCAGGCGCTGATCTGGTTCCACAGCGCCGCCGAGCAGAACCACCCGCGCGCACAGATGGCGCTGGCGGTCGCCTATGCCGAGGGCAAAGGCATCCCGCGCAACAATGCCGAGGCGGCGATCTGGTTCGGCCGCGCCGCCGAACTGGGCGAAGCCGATGCCCAGCTAGCCTACGCGGCGATGCTGGAGCAGGGGATTGGCATCGCGCAGGACCTCGACGAAGCGCTGCGCTGGTACCGCGCCGCGGCCGCCGGCGGGGCGCCCGACGCCGCCGCCCGCGCCGCCGAACTGGAAGCGCGCCTGGCCGCCGCGCCCGCCGCCGCCCCGGCGTCTCCGGCAGCGGCATCGCCGGCGGCGGAGTCGCCCGCGGCGCCGGGTACGGTGGACGCGGAGATGGTCCAGGCGATCCAGGTGCTGCTGGCGCGGCTGGGCTTCGATCCGGGCACGCCCGACGGCCGCGTCGGCCCGCGCACGACGGCCGCCATCAAGGAATACCAGCGCCTGACCGAAAAGCCCGCGACGGGCGAGCCCAGCGAAGCGCTGTTGCGGGACCTGGAACGGCTGGTTCAAGAGCCAGGCTGAGGGCGCCAGTCCGGCTGGCAGGCCCGATCGCTACATCAGGACGTCCGGCCGCTCGAAGTGGATGGTCGCGCCCTCGCCGTCACGGTCGACCTCCGCCGCGTCGCGCATCAGCGGCGTCTCGCAGACCCACCAGTCGGCCCGCGCCCGGGCCAGCCGTGCGGCGGCCGCGGCCGCCTCCGGTGCCGAGGCGAACAGCCCGAAGCAGGTCGCGCCGCTGCCGGTCATGCGCGCCAGCAGGCAATCCGGCTGCTCGGCCAGGGCCGCCAGCACCTCGGCGATCATCGGCGCCTCGGCGATCGCCGCGTCGGTCAGGTCGTTGCGCCGCGCGCCCAGCATCTCGGCCAGCTCGAAGGTGTCGCGCGGCACCGTCTCGAACCAGGCGCGCTGGCGCGGCGCGTAGGCGCCGGCGCCGCGGGCGTAGGCGTTGAACACGGCGGCGGTCGGCACCGGGACCGGCGGCTGCACCAGCACCAGGTAGGCCGGCGGCAGCGCCACCGCGGGCGTCACCTGCTCGCCGATGCCGCCCAGGAAGGCGGCGAGCCCCCGCAAGCAGGCCGGCACGTCGGCCCCCAGTTCGAGCGCGATCGCCGGCAAGTCGAGCGTGCCGCGGTCGACGCCCCACAGGCGGCACAGGCCGGCCAGCGCCGCCGCCGCGTCGGCCGAACCGCCGCCCAGGCCGGCAGCGACCGGCACGCGTTTTTCCAGCTCGATGGCGACGCCCTCGGGAACCTCCGCGGCCGTGGCCAGCGCCCGCGCCGCGCGCAGCACCAGGTCGTCGGCCTCGCCCTCCAACAGCGCCGCGTGCGGGCCGCTGCGCACCAGGCTCAGCTCGTCGGCCGCGCGCAGGATCAGGACGTCGTGCAGGCCGGTGAAGGCGACGAGCGTGTCGAGCAGGTGGTAGCCGTCGCTGCGGCGGCCAATGATGTGCAGGTACAGGTTGACCTTGCCGGGGGCGGCGACGCGCACGACCTGGGGCCGCGCCAGGCGCCGCGGCTTCATGCGCTCGGGCGCGGCCGGTCCCCGGCGGTCGGTGCGGTCCATGGCGCGCTACAGTTCCGGGCTGCCCGGCGGCAGGCGCTCGGGCTTCGTGCGACCGGACAACTTGTCCTCGAGTTCCGTCGCCAGGTCGGCGTTCGGCTCGAAGCTCAGCGCCCGGCGCCACTGGAAACGCGCCTCGGCGCGGCGGCCCACCGAGTAGTAGGCGTCGCCCAGGTGGTCGTTGATGATCGGATCGACCGGCTGCAGCTCGACGGCGCGCTCCAGGTGGCCGACGGCGGCGTCGTAGTCGCCCATGCGATAGAGCACCCAGCCCAGGCTGTCGACGATGTAGCCGTTGCGCGGGCGCAACTCGACGGCACGCTCGATCATCGCCCGCGCCTCGTCGAGCCGGCGACCCTGCTCGACCCACGAATAGCCCAGGTAGTTGAGCACGAAGGGTTGGTCGGGCTGGAAGTCCAGCGCCTGCAGGAAATCGGCCTCGGCCCCCTCCCAGGCGCCGGTGCGTTCGCGCGCGATGCCGCGGGAGTAGAGCAGCCGCCAGTGCTGCGCATCCAGGCTGGCGACCCGCGTCAGCGCCCGGTCATAGGCGTCGGCCGCCTCGGCGAAGCGCTCGTGGCGCCGCAACAGGTCGCCCAGCGCGGTCAAGCTGTCGTGGCGCGTCGGCTGCTCGGTGGCCAACAGCTCCAGCAGGCCGACAGCGTCGTCGACGCGGTCCAGGCTGTCCAGGCTGTCGGCCTCGCGCAACCGCGCCAGCCAGCCGGCAGCCGTTGCGCTGTCGATTTGGCCGTAAACGGCGATGGCGCGCTCGAACTGGCGCTGGTTCTCATAGATCTCACCCAGCAGCAGCAGCGCAACCTGGAAGTCGGGGCGCAGGTCCAGCGCGATCTGCACGTAGGCCAGCGCCGAGCGCGAGGCGCCCTGGCTGTGTAGCGCGTTGGCCAGGTCGAAGAAGGCTTCGGCCATGCCGTCGGTGGCGCTGGCCGCCAGCGGCTCAAGCGGCTGCCCGGCCGCCAGCCGCGCGGCCGCGGCCTCGACCAGCAGCTGGCCGGGGCTCCCGGCCATCGCCTCGTCCAGCACCGCCTGCGCCTCCCCCAGCCGGCCACTGCGGCTGTAGAACGAGGCGGCGGCCTGGGCGACGCGCAGGGGCGCGCCTTCGGCAGCGCCGAGAGCGGACGTGTAGCTCTCCTCCGCCAGCGCCGGGTCGCCGACCTGCTCCGCGATCAACCCCAAATGCAGGTCGTGCAGCACCGGGAAGCCGCCCGACTCGTCGAGCGGCGCCAGCGCCGCGGCGGCGCCGGCGAGATCGTCGTCGGCGGCACGCACCCAGGCGTCGAGGATCGGCACCAGCAGCCGGTTGGCGCCGCTGGACGGCAGGTTGTCGAGATAGCGCTCGGCCGCCTGGCCGTCGCCGCGCTTCAGCGCGTCTGCCGCCAGCACCAGGTTGGCGACCGTGTGGTCCGGCTTTGCGGCGACGACCTTATTCGCGATCGGCACCGCGGCGGCGACGCGGCCGTCGCTGACCATGTCCGTGAGCGTGCGCCGGCGCACGGAGTCGTTCTCCGGCGCCACGTCCAGCACGCGCGAGAGGTAGCGCGTGGCGCTGGCGTAGTCGCGCTGGACCTCGGCGTGGCGCCCGGCGAGGAACCAGCCGTATGGCGATTCGCCGGCGCCCAAGGCCGTGCCGCGCACCGGGGCCTCGACCTCCAGCCCGACCGGCTGGCCGGCCTGCACGATGGGCAGCGGCGTGCCGGCGGGCGGGCTGGCACAGGCGGCGAGCGTCAACGCCGCGGCCGCGAGGAACCAAGGGCCGGAACGGGCCGGACGGGTGCGCTGCGACTGCGCCAAGGCGGTGCCTCCACGAGAATCGGGATCGGGGACGTGAGCCGAGAGTGTCAATCTAGTGCACTGCCGGTCGCTTCGCCACTGGACCGCCATGGGTCTATCCGTTCCCTTGCCCGCTACATGTTGGGGTAGCTGGGCCCGCCACCGCCCTCAGGCGGCACCCAGTGGATGTTCTGGGTCGGGTCCTTGATGTCGCAGGTCTTGCAGTGCACGCAGTTCTGGGCGTTGATCTGCAGCCGCGGCGCACCGCCGTCCTCGACGATTTCGTAGACGCCGGCGGGGCAGTAGCGCTGCTCCGGCGCGTCGTAGCGGGCGAGGTTGACCGCAATCGGCACCTCCGGGTCGCTGAGCGTCAGGTGGACCGGCTGGTCCTCCTCGTGGTTCGTATTGGAAATGTAAACCGACGACAGTTTGTCGAACGTTAGCGCGCCGTCGGGCTTGGGATAGTCGATCGGCGCGAAATCGCCCTTCTCCCCGGTCGCCTCGTGGTCCGTGTGGCCGTGGGCCAGGGTCCAGGGCGCCCGGCCGCGCAGCACCACCTGGTCGAGGCCGGCCAGGAGCGTGCCCAGCCACAGACCGCGCCGGAAGGCGGGCCGGAAATTGCGCGCCCGTTTCAGCTCGTCGTGGACCCAGGAGGCGCGGAACGCCTCGGCATAGCCGGTCAGCTCCGCGGGTGCCGCGTCGCCCTGTTCCAGGGCCACGAACGCCGCCTCGGCCGCCAGCATGCCGGTCTTCATCGCCGTGTGCGTGCCCTTGATCTTGGGCACGTTCAGCGTGCCGGCCTCGCAGCCGACCAGCACGCCGCCGGGAAAGGTCAGCTTCGGCAGCGACTGCAGCCCGCCCTCGTTGAGCGCCCGCGCGCCATAGGCGATGCGCTTGCCGCCGGCGAAGGTGTCGCGGATCGCGGGGTGGGTCTTGAAGCGCTGGAACTCGTCGAACGGGCTGAGATACGGGTTCTTGTAGTCGAGCCCGACGACGAAGCCGACGGCGACCTGGTTGTCCTCCAGGTGATAGAGGAACGAGCCGCCGTAGGTGTCGCGGTCCAGCGGCCAGCCGGCGCTGTGCATCACCAGGCCCGGGCGGTGCTGCTCCGGCGCCACCTGCCACAGCTCCTTGATGCCCAGGCCGTAGGTCTGCGGCTCGACCCCCGCCCGAAGATCGAACCGCGCCATCAGCTCCTTGCCGAGATGGCCGCGGCAGCCCTCGGCGAAGAAGCTGTAGGTCGCGCGTAGCTCCATGCCCGGCGTGTAGTTGGGCCCGGCCGTACCGTCGCGGGCGACGCCCATGTCGCCGGTGACGACGCCCATGTCGCCGGTGACGACGCCCGCGACGCGGCCGTCGTCCCCATAGAGCACGCCGTCGGCGGCGAAGCCGGGGAACACATCGACGCCCAGCGCCTCGGCCTGCTCGGCCAGCCAGCGGCAGACGTTGCCCAGGCTCGTGATGTAGTTGCCGTGGTTGCGCATGGTCGGCGGCAACAGCGCGTTCGGCACCGCGCGGGCACCCGCCGCCGTTAGAAACAGGAACTTCTCCTCGCTGACCGGCGTCTTGAGCGGCGCGCCCATGGCTTGCCAGTCGGGGAACAGCTCGTCGAGGGCGCGCGGCTCGATCACCGCGCCGGAGAGGATGTGGGCGCCGATCTCGGAGCCCTTCTCCAGCACGCAGACCGAGACCTCGCGGTCGGCGGCGGCGGCCAGCTGCTTCAGGCGGATCGCGGCGCTGAGCCCGGCGGGGCCGCCGCCGACGATTACCACGTCGAAATCCATGCCCTCTCGCTGGACATCGTCGAGACGCGCCATATGGTTTCCTTTCCCATTCACGCGGGCCGGCCGGCCCGTATCGCCCGACGCACTCACATAGCGCAAGCGCAGAGCGACCGCCATGGCCGAGCCCCGCCCCATGACCGCCGAGGAGAAGCTGCGCTGGCAGGTCGAAGCCGGCGCCGACGAGGCCATCGAGGACCAGCCGGTCGACCGCTACGCCGCAACGGCGCCGGCCAAGCCCGCCGCGCCAGCCTCAGCCCAACCGCCCGCAGCCCAACCGCCCGCAGCCCAACCGCCCGCCCCCCAACAGCCCGCCCCCCAACAGCCCGCCTCCCAACAGCCCGCGGCCCCGCGGCCGGCGGCGGCGCCGGAGCTGGCGTCGCACGCCAGCGTCGCCGCCACGGCGCGCGACATGGCGGCCGCGGCGCACGACCTGGTCGAGCTGCGCGCGGCGCTGGAGGCGTTCGACGGCTGCGCCCTGAAGTTCACGGCGACCAATCTGGTGTTCGCCGACGGCAACCCCGAGGCCAAGCTGATGTTCGTCGGCGAGGCGCCGGGCCGCGACGAGGACCGCGAAGGCAAGCCCTTCGTCGGCGTCAGCGGGCGCTTGCTGGACGTCATGCTGGGCCATGTCGGGCTGGACCGCACCAGAGTCTACATCACCAACATCCTGTTCTGGCGGCCGCCCGGCAACCGCTCGCCGACGCAAGCCGAGGTCGCCGCCTGCCTGCCTTTCGTCGAGCGGCATATCGAGCTGGTCGACCCCGAAGTGCTGGTCTTCGTCGGCGGCACCGCGGCGAAGACGCTGTTGGCCACCACGCAGGGCATCACCCGGCTGCGCGGCCGCTGGCTGGAGTACGAGAGCGCCCACATGGCGCGGCCGGTGCCGGCGATGGCGACCTATCACCCGGCCTACCTGCTGCGCCAGCCGGCGCACAAGCGCGAGGCGTGGCGCGACCTGCTCGCCATTCGCGGGAAACTGCGCGAAAAAGGCCTGATTCCTTGATGAAAATATGGTTAACAAACAATGACTTGCGGCAATAGTTCTGTTCGGTATAGTCGTTTGCTGAGAGGGCAAGGCAACAGGGCGTATCCGGTGGAGAACCTCCGTTCGGCATATGGTCGGCGGCGCCGCAGCACGTTCCGGCGCATCCAGGCGGCCCTGCTTGGCGCCACGCTGGCCGGCGCGCTCGCTACCCTTGCGGCCGTGGCGCACGCACAAGAGATCGAGACGGCCTCGATCGGCCCGGGGTCGCTGCGCCTCGGCGGCGCCGACGACATTCCGGGCGTGCTCTCGTCCGCCGACGAGGCCCGCTACCGCAGGATCTTCGCGGTCCAGAGCGAGGGCGACTGGGGCGCCGCCGACCGCCTGATCGGCGAGCTGGACAGTGAGCTGCTGCTGGGCCACGTGCTGTTCCAGCGCTACATGCACCCGACCGCCTACCGCTCGTCGTACCGCGAGCTGCGCGACTGGATGGCGGCCTACGCCGACCACCCGGAGGCGCGGCGCATCTACCGCCTGGCTGTGCGGCGCATGCCCAAGGGGGCCAAGCCGCCGCGCGGTCCGCAGTCGCACGGCGCCCCGGCAACGCGGCCGGCGGCGCAGGCCAAATCGGACCTGCCGGCGCGGCCGAAGCGCAGCCGCGGCATCGCCCGCGAGGTGCGTCAGCTGAAGGCCGAGATCCGCAGCCGCGTGCGCCGCGGCTGGCCGACGGGCGCCACCAAGGTGCTGGCCGGCAAGCGGGCCACGAAGCTGCTCACCGCGTTCGAGGTCGACGAAGCCAAGGCGCTGATCGCGCAGGGCTATTTCCGCGCCGGCAAAGACGCCCTGGCGCTGCGCTATGCCGACCAGGCGGCGCGCCACGGCGACTACCTGCCCATGGGGCACTGGTGGGGCGGCCTGGCCGCATGGCGCCTGGGCCGCATCGACGACGCCTACACGCATTTCTCGCGCCTCGCGCAGTCGCGCCACGCCTCGTCGTGGAACCTCTCGTCCGGTGCCTACTGGGCCTCGCGCGCGGCGCTGGCCAGCCGGCGGCCGGCGGAGGTCAATCGCTGGCTGCAGATCGGCGCGGCGCACCCCTACACCTTCTATGGCCTGCTGTCCCGGCGGGCGCTGGCCCTGGACCTGGACTACGACTGGTCGCAGCCGCCGCTGACGCTGGACCAGGTCGGCGCCATCTCCGGCGAGAAGCTGGGCGCCCGCGGCCTGGCGCTGATCCAGATCGGCCAGGTGCACTGGGCGGGCCTGGAGCTGCGCAACCTGGCCGCCGACCGCCAGGACCTGGTGGGCGAGATCGCCGCGCTGGCCAGCCGCGCCAAGCTGGCGGCGCTGACCCTGCGCCTCGCCGAGCCGGCGACGCCCGGCTATGCCGAACCGATGCCGGCGCTGATGTATCCGCTGCCGGCGTGGAAACCGGCCAGCGGCTTCCAGGTCGACCGGGCGCTGGTCTACGCCTTCATGCGCCAGGAATCGCGCTTCATCGTGCGGGCGCAGAGCCGCGTCGGCGCACGCGGCCTGATGCAACTGCTGCCGCGCACCGCCAGCTTCGTGGCCAAGCAGCGTTCGTTGCGCGGCAAGCGCAAGTACGAGCTGTTCGACCCGGCGTTGAACATGGACCTGGGCCAGCGCTACCTGGACCATCTGATGGACACCCGGGATGTCGATAACAACCTGTTCCGGCTGGCCGCGGCCTACAACGGCGGCCCGGGCAACCTGCGCAAATGGCAGCGCGAGACGGACTTCAACGACGACCCGCTGCTGTTCATCGAGACGCTGCCGTTGCGCGAGACGCGCCTGTTCATCGAGCGCGTGCTGACCAACCTGTGGGTCTACCGCGACCGCCTGGGCCAGCCGACGCCGTCGCTGGACGCGGTGGTCGCCGGCGACTGGCCGACCTATATGCCGCTGGACGACCTGTTCACGGCCGAGGCCCTGCTCGCCAACTGACCCGCGCGTACGCGCATCCGCCCATGTCCCGGATCGACGACAGCCGACCCTTCGTGCCGGTCAACATCGCGGTTCTGACCGTCTCCGACACGCGCTCGCCCGACGACGACCGCGCGGGCGATACGCTGGCGGCGCGCCTGGAGAGCGACGGCCACCACCTGGCCGCCCGCGCCATCGCACGCGACAACGCCGAGGCGATCGCCGCCCAGCTGGAGGCCTGGATCGCCAACCCCGAGATCGACGTGATCATCACGACGGGCGGCACCGGCGTCACCGGCCGCGACGTCACGCCCGAGGCCTTCGCCCGGGTCTGCGAGAAGGACATCCCCGGTTTCGGTGAGGCCTTCCGCTGGGTCAGCCTCCAGAAAATCGGCACCTCGACGATCCAGTCGCGCGCCACCGCCGGCGTCGCCCGCGGCACCTACCTCTTCGCGCTGCCCGGTTCGCCCGGCGCCTGCAAGGACGGCTGGGACGAGATCCTGCGCAGCCAGCTCGACTACCGCCACCGCCCGTGCAACTTCGTCGAACTGATGCCCCGCCTGCGCGAGCACGAGACCTAACGGGCGCTTGCGCTGCGGGCCGCGCGCGGGCAACCCTGCGCGTCGCCATGCTTGACCTCGACGCGCTCCACGCGGCGCTGCGCGCCTCGACCGACCTCAACGTCGCACGCGACGACCTGTTCCCGCTGCCGGCGAAGGGCGTGGCGCATGACCACGTGCGGCTGGGCGACAGCGGTTGGCTGGCGCGGGTGCCGCGGTTCAATCAGTGGGGGCTCGCGCCGGACGAGGCGCTGGCCTACGAGGCGGCGGCCTTCGACCGCGCGGCGCCCAGCGGGCACACGCCGGCGCTGTTCGGCACGCTGCCAACCGGCGCCGGCGTGCCGCGCGGCGCGCTGCTGGTGCAGTACATCGACGGCCGGCCGCCAGTTCTGCCCGACGAGCTACCGGCGCTGGCGCAGGCGCTGGCGGCGCTCCACCGCCTGCCGCTGCCGGACGTGCGGGCGCCGTTGCAGGTGCACGACGACCCGGTGTCCGCGACGCTTAAGGTGATCGAGACCCAGGCGGCGCACCTGCCGCGCGCCGGCCTGGACCCGGCGGCGCAGGCGGCCATCACCGAGGAGCTCGACGCCGCCCGGGCGCTGGCGCAGGCGACGGACCGGCCGCAGCTGTGCCTGGTCGGCACCGACACCCACCCGGGTAATCTTCTTATCGATCCAGCGGGCCGCGCCTGGCTGGTCGACCTGGAAAAAGCGCTGTACGGCGCGGCGGCAATTGACCTGGCGCACGCGACACTGGCGACCTCGACCGGTTGGGACCCTGACGTCGCGGCCCGTCTCGGCCGCGCCGAGATCGCGAGTTTCTACGCCGCGTACCTGGCGCTGCTGCCGGCCGCCGCGGCGGATGCCTTACGCCCTTGGCTGCTGCCGCTCAGGCGCTTGACCTGGCTGCGCACCATCACCTGGTTCGCGCGCTGGCAGGCCGACTGGAGCGACAGCAAGGGCACCGCCGAGCGCGACCCGGCGCTGGCGGCCCACATCGAGCGCTTCGTCGCGGCGTCGCTAAGCCCCGAGGGCGTCGAAGCCGTGCGCGCCGAGTGGCTGGGCCCCATGCCGCTCGACCTCGATAAGACCTAGTTGTTCTTGATATGTTCTGTCGCGTCCGGCACACTGGCGCGATGGAGATTGCCGACCGGCCGCTGAAGGGGCGGGGCGCCGTGTCAAACCGAGCCGGCCGCTACGAGCCCGAAGAGACCCGGCGCATCGACGACGGCTGGGACGTCGACGACGACCTGCCGCCGCTGCGCACGACCGTCAGCGTCGACGCCAGCCGCAGCGTCATTACCCGCAACACCTCGCCCGACATCGGCTTCGACCGCTCGATCAACGCCTATCGCGGTTGCGAGCACGGCTGCGTCTATTGCTTTGCGCGGCCGACCCACGCCTTCCTGGGCCTGTCGCCGGGCCTCGACTTCGAGAGCCGGCTGTTCGCCAAGCCCGAGGCGCCGGCGCTGTTGCGGCAGGAGCTCGCCAACCCGCGGTACAAGCCGGCGACCATCGCCATGGGCACCAACACCGACCCGTATCAGCCGATCGAGCGTGAGTACAAGATCACGCGCGGCCTCCTGGAGGTGCTGGCCGAGGCCGAGCACCCGGTGAGCATCGCCACCAAAAGTGCCCTGGTGCTGCGCGACTTGGACATCCTGGGGCCGATGGCGGCCAAGGGGCTGGCCAGCGTCGGCGTCTCGGTGACGACGCTCGACCGCGCTCTGGCCCGCAGCCTGGAGCCCCGCGCGCCGACGCCGCCGCGGCGTCTCGCGACGATCCGCGGGCTCAGCCAGGCCGGCGTGCCGACGGCGGTGATGGCGGCGCCGATGATCCCGGCGCTCAATGACCACGAGCTGGAGCCGATCCTCGAGGCCTCCGCCGAGGCGGGCGCGCAACTGGCGGCCTACGTCCTCCTCCGGCTGCCGCTGGAGATCAAGGACCTGTTCCACGAGTGGCTGGAGGCCCACGCGCCGGACCGCGCCCAGCGCGTGCTCAACCGCCTGCGCGAGACCCGCGGCGGCGCGCTCTACGACGGCCGCTTCGGCACCCGCATGCGCGGCGAGGGCGTGCACGCCGATCTGCTGGAAGGCCGCTTCACCCGCGCCTGCAAGCGCCTGGGCCTCAACCGCCGCCACTACACGCTCGACACCACCCGCTTCAAGCGCCCCCCACCCGACACGCGGCAGTTGACGCTGCTGTAGGACCCAGCGCCTTGCTCCGCGCCAAAACGACGCCACACGCGGCGACGCAACACCCCCCACCCTAACCCTCTCCCTCAAGGGGGAGGGAATCTCTTTTGGAGCTCAAGCAGTTACTCTCCCTCCCCCTTTGACGGGGGAGGGCCGGGGTGGGGGTGGTTTCCGCCAGAGGCAAAGGCGGCGGCAGGCGTCCGGTCGGCCGTCTCGCACTCGCGCGGACGCGGCGGCCGGCGATCCGTGGCATTCGCGGCGACGCCGATTGCCGCGACGCGCGTGCGTCCGTTAGGTTGAGAGCAGCCCTGCCCCCATTGGCCCGTCCGCCATGGCCGCCCACAGCGCCCTCACCGAGTACGCCTTCGTCGCGCTGGTCGCGCTGTTGTTCGGCGTCGGTATCGCGCGGCTGCGCCAGCCGCCGGTCGTCGGCTACATCATCGCCGGTGTCGTCCTGGGGCCGTCGATCCTGGGCATCGTCAAGGACCAGGCCTCGGTCGCCGAACTGGCCGAGATGGGCGTCCTGCTGCTGCTGTTCGTCATCGGCATGGAGCTGTCCTTGCGCGCCTTCCGCGCCATCTGGCGCATCGCGCTGGCGACGGTGGCGCTGCAGATTGCCGCGGCCGTCGGGCTGATGCTGCTGATCGGCGAGGTCATGGCCTGGCCGCTGGCCTCCGCCGTGCTGTTGGCCTTCGTCGTGGCGATCTCCAGCACCGCGGTCGCCATCAAGATGCTGGACGACATCGGCGAGTTGCGCACCCACACCGGGCGCATCGTCGTCGGCGTGCTGATCGGCCAGGACCTGGCCGTGGTGCCGATGATCGTCCTGATCGACATGTTCGCCGGCGGCGAGTTCGACGCCCGCGGCCTGCTGCTCTTGGCCGGCTCGCTGGTCGTGCTGGCGGCGCTGATCCTGTTCCTGAGCGGCCGGCGGCGGCTCAACCTGCGGATCTTCGGCATCGGCCGCGAGGGCGCCGGCGGCGAGCTCTTGCCCGTCATGGGCCTGGTGATCTGCTTCAGCGCCGCGTCGGTCGCCGGCGCCATCGGGCTGACGCCCGCCTACGGCGCCTTCCTGGCCGGCCTGGTGATCGGCAACAGCAACCTGCGCAGCGGCATGCTGGACAGCACCATGCCGATCCAGACCGTGTTGATCATGGTCTTCTTCCTCTCCATCGGCCTGCTGATCGACCTGCGTTTCCTGTGGCTGAACCTGGGCACCGTGCTGCTGCTGCTGCTGGTCGTCTCTGTCATCAAGACCGTGCTGAACATCGCCATCCTGGGCGCCCTGGGGCTCAGTTGGCCGCGCGCCTTCCTGGCCGGGGTGGTGCTGGCCCAGGTCGGCGAGTTCTCGTTCCTGCTGACCGGTGTGGCGGCGCGCGCCGACCTGATCGGCGAGCCCGACTTCCGCATGATCGTCACCGTCACCGCGCTGTCGCTGGCCACAAGCCCGTTCTGGCTCGCCTCGGCGCGACGGCTGCACACCATCCTGGCCTACCGCCGCGCCAGCTTCACGCGCGTGCTGAGCGTCGCCCTGGGCCGCAAGGGCACCTGGTACGCGCGGGCCGGCGTCGTCGTGCGCAATGCCGCGATCGGCCTGGCGCTCAGGCGCAAGCCGGCGCCCGACGCCGGCGACGACTGACGCGTGCCCGACCTGTCACGCGAGACCGCCGCGGGCGGCATGGTTGCCGGCGTCGACGAAGTCGGCCGCGGCCCCTGGGCCGGACCGGTGGTCGCCGGGGCGGTCGTGTTCGCGCCCGGCGCACCCGCCGGCCTGCTGTCGCGGCTCGACGATTCGAAGACCCTGACCGCGCGCCGCCGAAAGGCGCTCGCGCTCGAGTTGGCCGACCTGGCCGTGGCGGGCGGCGCCTGGATCGGCCTCGGCGCGGCGTCGCCGGACGAGATCGACGCGGTAGATATCCTGCGCGCCACGTTCCGCGCTATGGGCCGCGCGCTCGAAGCGCTGGGCGTCGCGCCGACCCTGGCACTCGTCGACGGCAACCGGGCGCCGCCGTTCGCGTGCCCGGTGCAGACGGTGGTGCGCGGCGACGCGGTCTCGGCCTCGATCGCCGCCGCCTCGATCGTCGCCAAGGTGCATCGCGACCGGCTGATGGCCGACCTCTCCCTACGACACCCGGGCTATGGCTGGGAGCGCAACGCCGGGTACGGCACCGCCGAGCACCGCGCGGCGCTCGACCGTCTCGGCGTCACCCAGCAGCACCGGCGCACCTTCGCGCCGGTGGCGGCCGTGCTGGCGCGCAGCTCAGAGGGCGACGTCGTAGCGCAGGAAGCCTGAGTACTTGGCGACCTTGTCGTAGAGAATGCGCGCCGTGCCGTTGGTCTCGTGCGTCATCCAGTAGACGCGGCCGCAGCCGAGCTCCTTCGCCCGGTCGACCACCGCCTCGATCAGCGCCCGGCCGATGCCCTCGCCGCGCCGGTCCTCCAGCGTGTAGAGGTCCTGCAGGTAGATCACCTCGCTCTCGAACCAGGTATTCGCGTGCACGACGTAGTTGGTCATGCCGACTAACACGCCGTCCGCGTCCTCGGCGACGAAGCCGTGGATCGGTGCGGTGGGGTCGTGCATGCGGCGCCACGTCGCCTCGGTGGCGTCGTTGTCCAGCGCGACCTCGTAGAAGATCTGGTAGCCGCGCCACAACGTTTCCCAGCCGGGGCGGTCGTCCGCCGTTGTCGGCCGCACCCTTATGCCGTCCGCCATCGTGGTCCTCCAGTCGCGCGGTAACGCGCCGCCAATCCCTAATACCGCGTTAATCGCTTGAGTCCAAAAAGGAATTGACCGCCCGAGTCGCTTGACTCATGCTCCCGCGGTTATGACCTCTGGCCGCAAGTCCGCGGGGCCGCGCCCGGCGGAGCTGGATATCGTTGTGCGCGGCGACTGCATCGAGGCGATGGGCGCCCTGCCCGCCGGCTCGGTCGACCTGGTGTTCGCCGACCCGCCCTACAACCTGCAGCTCGGCGGCGAGCTGATGCGGCCCAACAACAGCCGCGTCGACGGCGTCGACGACGACTGGGACCGCTTCGACGGCCACGCCGCCTACGACGCCTTCACGCGGGCCTGGTTGGAAGCCGCCAGACGCGTCCTCAAGGACGACGGCACGCTGTGGGTCATCGGCACCTACCACAACATCTTCCGCGTCGGCACCGCGCTGCAGGACCTGGGCTACTGGGTGCTGAACGACGTCGTCTGGCGCAAGACCAACCCGATGCCGAACTTCCGCGGCACCCGCTTCTCGAACGCCCACGAGACGATGATCTGGTGCTCGAAGGACAAGGACGCGCGCTACACCTTCAACTACGAGGCCATGAAGGCGCTCAACGACGACCTGCAGATGCGCAGCGACTGGCTGTTGCCGATCTGCACCGGCGAGGAGCGCCTCAAGGGGCCCGACGGCAAGAAGGCGCACCCGACGCAGAAGCCCGAGGCGCTGCTCTGGCGCGTCGTGCTCGCCGCCAGCCGCGTCGGCGACGTCGTGCTCGACCCGTTCTTCGGCACCGGCACGACGGGCGCCGTGGCGAAGCAGCTCGGCCGCCACTTCATCGGCATCGAGCGCGACGACGCCTACGCCGACTACGCCGAGGCGCGGCTCGCCAAGGTGCGGCGCATCGACGACGCAGACCTGGTCGAGACGCCGCGCAAGCGCGAGCAGCCGCGCATCCCGTTCGGTTGGCTGGTCGAGCGCGGCTATCTGCGCCCCGGCGACGTGCTGTACGGCCCGCGCCGGCGGCACAGCGCCCGCGTGCGCGCCGACGGCACCATCGTCTCGGCCGAGGGCCGCGGCTCGATCCACAAGATCGGCGCCGAGGTGCAGGGCGCGCCGGCCTGCAACGGCTGGACGTTCTGGCACATCAACCGCGAGGGCAGGCTGATCCCCATCGACGTGCTGCGCCAGAAACTGCGCGCGGAACTCAACTAGGCTCGCTCGACAGGATGGGCCCCTGTCGGCCATGATGGGCGCGCGGCTTTCGCCGCGTCCTCTCAGACGACACCGACATCGCCGACGCGCGGCAGGACGCCGACGCTAAGCCCGAGGCCCGCCCCCATGTCTGACACTGCCTACCGCCCCGCCGACGCGCGCTATGACGCGATGACGTACAACCGCTGTGGCCGCAGCGGCCTGCACCTGCCGGCGATCTCTCTCGGCCTGTGGCATAACTTCGGCGACGACTCGCGCTTCGACAACGCGCGGGAGATCTGCCGCACCGCCTTCGACTGCGGCATCACCCACTTCGATCTCGCCAACAACTATGGCCCGCCGCCGGGCTCGGCCGAAGATGCGTTCGGGAAGATTCTCGACCTCGACCTGGGCGCCCACCGCGACGAGCTTATCGTCTCAAGCAAGGCCGGGTACCTGATGTGGCCGGGGCCGTACGGCGAGTGGGGCAGCCGCAAGTACCTCTTGGCAAGCCTCGACCAGAGCCTCGCGCGCATGGGGCTCGACTACGTCGACATCTTCTACTCGCACCGCTTCGACCCGGACACGCCGCTGGAAGAGACCATGGGCGCGCTGGCCAGCGCGGTGCGGCAGGGCAAGGCGCTCTACGCCGGCATCTCGTCCTACAACTCCGCGTGCACGCGCCGGGCGGCGGCGATCCTGCGCGAGCTGGGCACGCCCTGTCTGATCCATCAGCCGAGTTATTCGATGATCAACCGCTGGGTCGAAGACGACGGCCTGCTCGACACGCTCGAGGACGAGGGCATCGGCTCGATCGCCTTCACGCCGCTGGCCCAGGGCATTCTGACCAACAAGTACCTGAAGGGCATCCCCGCGGGCAGCCGCGCGGCGCAGGACAAGTCCCTCGACCGCGGCATGCTGTCGGAGGAGAACCTGACGCGCGTCCGCGCGCTCAACGACATCGCCGAGCGGCGCGGCCAGTCCTTGGCGCAGATGGCGCTTGCCTGGGTGCTGCGCGGCGGGCGTGTCACAACGGCGCTGATCGGCGCCAGCCGGCCGGAGCAGGTGCGCGACAGCGTGCGCGCGATCGACAACCAGGACTTCACCGCCGAGGAACTCGCCGAAATCGACCGCCACGCCGTCGAAGGCGGAGTCAATCTGTGGGCCAAGTCGTCCGCCGGATAGGCGCGGCCGACGTAATTGTCCGTACCAATCGAGAACCGAACCATGACCTTCGCCACTTATCCCAGCCTGAAGGACGCCGTCGTCTATCTCACCGGCGGCGCCTCGGGCATCGGCGCCGAGACGGTCCGCGCGTTTGCCGCCCAAGGCTCGAAGATCGGCTTCGTCGACCTGGACGCGGAGAACGGGACCGCCCTCGCCGAAGAACTGCGCCAGGGCGGCACGACGATCCACTTCGAGGTCTGCGACCTGCGCGACATCGACGCGCTGAAGGCCGCGTTCGCGGCGCTGGAAGCTGCGCTGGGCCCGGCGACGGTCCTGGTCAACAATGCGGCGCGCGACGACCGCCACCCCTGGGACGAAGTCACCTCCGAGTACTACGACGAGCGCATTGCCACGAACCTGAAGCACATGTTCTTCGCCACGCAGGCCGTGGCGCCGGGCATGATCGCCGCCGGCAAGGGCTCGATCGTCAACATCGGCTCGAACTCGTGGTGGGAGGCGGCCGGCGGCATGCCGGTCTACACCACCGCCAAGGCCGCGGTGCACGGCATGACGCGCTCGTTCGCGCGCGACCTGGGGCCGCACCGCATCCGCGTCAACACCATCGTGCCCGGCTGGATCATGACCGAGCGGCAGAAGACCAAGTGGGCGACGCCCGAGGCGCTGGAGAAGCACCGCACGCGCCAGTGCCTGCCGGACCTCATCGAGCCGGTCTACATCGCCCGCATGGTCCTGTTCCTGGCCTCCGACGACGCCGCCATGTGCACGGCCAACAACTACATGGTCGAAGCGGGGTCAATCAAGGGAACGGCCCGGTGGCCGGGCAGTGTTCCCGACGCGTCGCCATTGCTTTGCCTCTGGCGGAAGTCACCCTCCCCCGTCAAGGGGGAGGGGGATTAAGTGGTTGATCCGGCGAAATTATTTCCTCCCCCCTTGAGGGGGAGGGTTAGGGTTGGGGGTGTTGCTGAGCCCCGTGCGAGCTCAGTCGGGCCGGTGCTGAACAGGCCGAGCCGCGCTCCTACACATGCGCCAAGGCATGGCGCACGACTTTCCGCATCACACTCGGTAGCGCCTCGTCGCTTAGGGCGTCGGGGACGACCCAGCGGCCGGTCGCGTCGACGTCTTCGGGCGCCGCCGCGGCCATGACCACCAGCTCCAGATGGAAGTGCGTGAAGGTGTGGCGCACCACGCCCGGCAGGAGCCGCCAGTCGGCGGCGAACGGCGCCTGCGCCTCGGCGTCGCCCGGCAGCTCGTCGAGCCAGTCGGACGACGGCACCTCCATCATGCCGCCCAGCAGGCCGCGCGTCGGCCGCTTGAGCAGCAGCACCGCGCCGTCACTTCGTACCGCCCAAAACGCGACGCCGCGACGGGTCGGCCGCTCCGGCTTCGGCGTCCTGGCCGGCAGGTCCTGGGCGATGCCTTGCGCGCGCGCCGCGCAGGCGTCGGCCCACGGGCACACGGCGCAGCGCGGGTTGCGCGGCGTGCAAACGGTGGCGCCCAAGTCCATCATCGCCTGCGCCGCGTCGCCGGGGCGCTGCGCGGGCGTGTGCGCGGCCGCAAGCTCCTTGAGGACCGCCTTGGAGCCAGGCAGCGGCGGCGTCACCGCGTAGAGACGCGCCATCACGCGCTCGACGTTGCCGTCGACCGGCGTCGCCGGCCGGTCGAAGGCGATCGCCGCGATCGCCGCCGCGGTGTACGGCCCGATGCCCGGCAGCTCGCGCAAGGCCGCTTCGCTCTCCGGGAATTGTCCGCCGTGGTCGTCGGCGACGACCTGCGCGCATTTGTGCAGGTTGCGGGCGCGGGCGTAGTACCCGAGGCCGGCCCAGGCGCGCAGCACGTCGTCGAGGTCGGCCGCGGCGAGGTCGGCAACGCGCGGCCAGCGCGCGACGAAGTCATCGAAGTACGGCGCCACCGTCACGACCGTGGTCTGCTGCAGCATGATCTCGCTGAGCCAGACGCGGTAAGGATCGGCACGCATGCCCGGCGGCGCCCGCCAGGGCAGCGTGCGTGCGTGCCGGTCGTACCAGTCCAGAAGCCGCGCCGTCAGCGCCTGGGGATCGGTTTGTTTGTGGCCCGCCATGGCGCCGCCTAATATAGCGCCCGAGTCGCCCGGACCTAGTCGCCATGGCAAAGCAGCCCAACCCTCCCGAGACCCGCCGCGCCAGCGGGCCGCTGGCCGTCGCCGCGCTGGTCGACAAGGTGACGCGGCCGATGCGCCGGCGCCGGGGGCTGGTCGAACCGGCGCTGGTCGGCGACTGGGCGTCGATCGTCGGCGCACCGTTGGCGCGGCAGTGCCTGCCCGAGCGGCTGGTGCGCGGCCCCGCCGGTGCCGGCGGCACGCTGCACGTGCGCGTCGACGGTCCGCTGGCGCTGGAGCTGCAGCATCTGGAGCCGCTGGTCGTCGAGCGCATCAACGGGTACTTCGGCTATCGCGCGGTCGCCCGGCTGGCGCTGCACCAGGGGCCGCTGCCGAAAGCGCCGGAACCGAAGCCGCCGCCGCCCACGCCCGACCCCGCAGACGCCGCGGCGTTCGAGGCGCGGCTCGACGGCATCGACGACGCGGCCCTGCGCAGCGCGCTCAAGGGCCTGGGCGACGCGGTGCTGGCGCGCTCACGAGAGAGTGAAACGGACTGAGCCCACGCCGGTCGTCCGGCGCCGCGTCCCGGCCACATTTCGGCACCACAAACCACGCTCCCGCGCGCCGCCGGGGTCGCCTTGGCGACTCGAATTGGCGGGCGTATAGTCCCAACATCTTGTGGTGAGGATCCCGAAGTGCGCCAACTTCTGCGACCCTTCGTCCTGTTCGTGGCCGCACTGGCTGTCGCGACCGCGGCCCGTGCCGAGGTCGACCTCGACGCCGCGCTCAAGGACCGCGTCATGGGCGACCCCAACGCGCCGGTGACGATTATCGAATACGCCTCGATGACCTGCCCGCACTGCGCCTCGTTTCACGCAGGCGTGCTCACCGAGCTCAAGACCCGCTACATCGACACCGGCAAGGCCAAGCTGGTGTTCCGCGATTTCCCACTGGACGGCCTGGCGCTGCGCGCTTCGATGCTGGCCCGCTGCGCGCCGGACCCCATGTACTTCCGCTTCGTTGACGTGCTGTTCACCAGTCAGGCGCAATGGTCGCGGGCCGGCGACCCGATCGTTGCGCTGAACGGCATCGGCCGCATGGGCGGCCTGACGAGCGATCAGATCGCCGCGTGCCTGGAGAGCGAGCCGCTGATGGACGGCATTCTGCGCATGCGCCAGGAGGGGTCGAACAGCTTCGACGTCAACTCCACGCCCAGCTTCATCATCAACGGCGAGAAGCACTCGGGCGCGCTGACCATCGACGAGTTCGCGGACATCATCGACCCGCTGGTCGCCAACTAACGCCGGCCACCGGTCGCGGTCGCTGGGGGAGCGCCTTTGCAGTTCACCAAGTTGAGGCTGACGGGCTTCAAGTCGTTCGTCGACCCGACCGAACTGGCGATCACGCCGGGCCTGACAGGCGTCGTCGGGCCGAACGGATGTGGCAAGTCGAACCTGGTCGAAGCCCTGCGCTGGGCCATGGGCGAGACCTCCGCCAAGCAGATGCGCGGCGGCGAGATGGACGACGTCATCTTCGGCGGCACGGCGGACCGGCCGTCGCGCAACGTCGCCGAGGTGGTGATCGCGCTGGACAACAGCCAGCGTCTGGCGCCCGCCGCGTTCAACCAGCACGACGAACTGGAGATCAGCCGCCGCATCGAGCGCGACCACGGCTCTGCCTACCGCGTCAACGGCCAGGACGTCCGCGCCCGCGATGTGCAGCTGATGTTCGCCGATCTGGCGACGGGCGCCCGTTCGACCGCCCTGGTCAGCCAGGGCCGCGTCGCGGCGCTGATCGGCGCCAAGCCCGTCGCGCGGCGCCTGCTGCTGGAGGAGGCGGCCGGCATCACCGGGCTGCATTCGCGCCGCCACGAGGCCGAGCTGCGCCTGCGCGCGGCACTCAACAACCTCGAGCGGCTGGACGACGTGCTGACGACGCTCGAAGGCCAGCTTCAGGGCCTGCGCAAGCAGGCGCGCCAGGCGCGGCGTTACCGCAGCCTGGCCGACCACATTCGCCGCTCCGAGGCCATCCTGCTGCACCTGATGTGGACCGCCGCGTGCGGCGATGACGACGCGGCGCGGGCGCAACTCGCGGTGACCGAGCAGGCGGTCGCCGAGACGACCCGGGCGGTCGCCGCCGCGACGACGGCGCGCGAGGCAGCGGCACAGGCGCTGCCGCCGCTGCGCGACGCCGAGACGCTGGCCGCGGCGGAGCTGCAGCGCCTCCGACTGGCGCGCGAGGGGCTGGACGGGGAAGAACGGCGGGTCGACGCGGCGCGCGCGGCCGTCGAGACCCGTCTCGGCCAGATCGCCGACGACGTCGGCCGCGAGGAATCCCTGGCGCGCGACGCGGTGGCGGCGATCGCCCGCCTGGGCGACGAGCGCGACGGCCTTGCCGTGCAGCAGACCGAGGCCGGCGCGGCGCTGGAGGTCGCGGCCGAACGCCTGGGCGAGACGAATGCGGCCGTCGAGGTGGCGGAGGCCGAGCTGTCCGGTCTCGCCGAGACGCTGGCGGCCGACGAGGCGCGGCACGCGTCGCTGACGTCGGAGTTGGGCGAGCTGACCGGACGCCGCGCCCGCCTGGCCGAGCGCCGCGCGCTGGCCGAGACCGAGCGCACCGAGCTGGCGGCGCGGCAGGACGCGGACGACGCGGCGGCCGCGGCCCGCACTGATCGTGACGCCGCAGAGAGCGCGATCGACACGGCGCGCGGCGCGCACGACACGACCGAGGCGCAGCGAAGCGCCGCCGAGGCCGCCGAGCAGGCGGCGCGCGAGGCGCGCCAGGCGGCGCAGGAGACGCTGGGCCGGCTGCGCGCCGAGGACGCGGCGCTGGCCGACCTGCTGGCCGACGCCGACGCCGGCGACTGGACGCCGCTGATCGACGGTACCTCCGTCACGCCGGGTTACGAGGCGGCCTTGGCCGCGGCCTTGGGCGAAGACCTGGAGGCGCCGGAAGACACCGCCGCGCCACGGCACTGGCGGTCCCTGACCGGTAGCGCCGCACCGGCCCTGCCGGCGAGCGCCAAGTCCCTTGCGGACTTCGTGAAGGCACCCAAGACCCTCGCCCGGCGGCTGGCGCAGATCGGCGTCGTCGACGCGGGTGAGGCGGACCGCTTGGCCGGCAGTCTGGCGGTCGGCCAGCGGCTGGTTAGCCGCGACGGCGGGCTGTGGCGCTGGGACGGCTTCGTCGTGCGCCCCGGCGCGCCGGACGCCGCGGCGACGCGCCTGAAGCAGCGCAACCGCCGCGCCGAGCTATGGCAGGAGCTGGACGCCGCCGAAGCTACGGCCAGCGCCGCCGAGACTCGCCTCGATGCCGCCCGCGGCGCCGCCGCCGAAGCCAAGGCCGCGGAACGCGCCGCGCGCGACGCGCTGCGCGCCGCCGACGCGGCCGCCGCCGAGGCGCGTAAGCGCTATGACGAACTGGCCGGCCAGGCGACCGCCGCCATGGCACGCCTCGACGCGCTCACCGAGACACTCACCCGCCTCGACGCCGACCTGACCGAGGTCGACGAGCGCGAGGCGGCGGCCCGCGACGCCCGCGACGCCATCGCCGACCTGGAGTCCCGCCGTGAGGACGTAGCGCGGCGCCGCGACGTGCTCTCGAGCGCGCGGTCCGCGCAGGCCGACGCCCGCGCCGAGCACGAGACGCTGGCGCGCCTCGCCGAGGCGCGCCGCCGGCGCCTGGCAGCCACGGGCGAGGAGATTTCCTCGTGGCAGGCGCGCGAGGCCGGCGCCGGCGCCCGCGTCGAGGAGCTCAAGGCGCGCCGCACCGCCGCCGAGAGCGAGTTGGCCAAGCTGGCGGAGGAACCGGCGCGGCTGGCCGAGCAGCGCGCGTCGCTGTTGGACACGATCGCCGCGTCGGAGACCCGGCGCAACGCCGCCGCCGACCGCCTGGCCGAGGCCGAGACCCGCGAGGCCGAGGCGGCCAAGGCGCTGAAGGCGCGCGAGGAGGCGCTGATGGCGGCGCGTGAGGCGCGCATCCGCGCCGAGGGCGCCCAGGCCCAGGCGGAACAGATCCTGGCCCAGACCCGCGCGCGCATCGCCGAGCGGCTGGACTGCGCCCCCGACGAGGCGCTGGCGCTGGCGGAACTGAAGGAGGGCGCCGAGCTGCCCACCGAGGACGCCTCGCGCACCAGGCTCGAGCGGCTGCTGCGCGAGCGCGACAACATGGGGCCCGTCAACCTGCGCGCCGAGCAGGAGGCCGACGAGCTGTTCGAGCAGATGTCGACCATGCAGGAGGAGCGCGACGACCTGACCAAGGCCATCGACCGCCTGCGCCACGGCATCGGCACGCTGAACCGCGAGGCGCGGCAGCGTCTCTTGGCCTCCTTCAACGAGGTCGACCGCCACTTCCAGGAGCTGTTCACGCGCCTCTTCGGCGGCGGCCGCGCCCACCTGCAACTCATCGACAGCGACGACCCGCTTGAGGCCGGCCTAGAGGTCTTCGCCAGCCCGCCGGGCAAGCGGCTGCAGGCGCTGTCGCTGCTGTCGGGCGGCGAGCAGGCGCTGACCGCGTTGTCGCTGTTGTTCGCCGTGTTCCTGACCAACCCGGCACCGATTTGCGTGCTGGACGAAGTCGACGCGCCGCTGGACGACGCCAACGTCGACCGCTTCTGCACGTTGTTGGAAGACATGGCGCGCGGCGGCGACACGCGCTTCCTGTTGGTCACCCACCACCGCATGACGATGGCGCGCATGGACCGCCTCTACGGCGTCACCATGCCGGAGCGCGGGGTCAGCCGCCTGGTCTCCGTCGACCTGCGCGAAGCGACCGACATCCAGGCGGCGGAAATTGCCGGATAGGCGGCCGTCGTGACGGCCGCCGGGATCGCCTGAGAGCCGCGGATTCCTGCGGCTTTTGCCCCCAGCCGGCGCGCGCTGCTGGCGCCTTGACTTGCCCCGGACCCCTCAGTACCTTGCGCCCGCCATTCGGCACGGGGGCAGCCGCCTCTGGGGGGTGTCCGGACGCGAGCATGAGCGATCAGGAGCCAGTCCCCCCGGTATCCGATTTCGACGCCAGGCTGAAAAGCGCGCGGAACAAGCGCGAGGCGGCCGGCGGCGGGCGCCGCGGGTCGCGGCCGCCGGAGACCGGCCTGGGGATCGGCATGCGGGTCGCCATCGACCTCGTCGCGGGCATTGCGATCGGCGTCGTTCTGGGCCTCCTATTGGACCGCGCGCTCGACACCTCTCCTTGGCTGCTGATCGTGTTCTTCGTGCTGGGGGCGGCGGCCGGCATCCGCAACGTCTTGCGGACGGCCAACAGGATCGAGGCGGACGTGCGCGCCAGACGCGCGGCCGACGAGGCGGAAAGGCGGGGCATACCGCCGGACGATGGGTGAGGGTGCGGTGGCGGACACAGCCCACGGTGGCAATGGCGGGGGCGACGCCGGACACGGCGGCGGCCACAGCCCGCTGGAGCAGTTCGAGATCCACCAGTTCGTGCCGCTGGAGATCGGCGGCGTCGACGTCTCGTTCACCAACTCGGCGCTGATGATGGTGCTGGCGGCGACGCTGTCCGCCGGCTTCCTGGGCTTCGGCATGCGCCGCGCGGCGATGGTGCCGGGCCGCTGGCAGTCGATGGCGGAGCTGACTTACGAGTTCATCGAGGGGCTGATCCGCGGCACGGTGGGGCCGGAGGGGCGGCGCTTCTTCCCGTTCGTCTTCTCGCTCTTCATCTTCGTCCTGTTCGGCAACATGCTGGGCATGGTGCCCTACAGCTTCACGCTGACCAGCCACATCATCGTCACCTTCGCGTTGGCGGCCGTGGTGTTCATCGGCGTGACCGTCCTGGGCTTCGTGCGCCACGGCCTGCACTTCTTCAAGTTCTTCGTGCCGCCGGGCATCCCCATCCTCATGTGGCCGCTGATGGTCCCCATCGAGGTGATCTCCTACTTCTCGCGGCCCATCAGCCTTTCGGTGCGCCTCTTCGCCAACATGCTGGCCGGCCACACGCTGCTCAAGGTTTTCGCCGGCTTCGTCGCCGTCCTGGGCGTCGCCGGGATCCTGCCGCTGGCGGTCGTCGTGGGGCTCACCGCCCTCGAGCTCCTCATCGCTTTCCTGCAGGCCTACGTCTTCGCCATCCTGACCTGCCTCTACATCAACGACGCGCTGCACCTGCACTAGGGCGCGCGCCCCGCCACTCTCGCGACTGAAGGAAACAAACCCATGGAACTCGACGCAGCCAAGGTCATCGGCGCCGGCCTCGCCGTCATCGGCGTGATCGGCTCCGGCATCGGCATCGGCACGATCTTCGCCTCGTTCATCACCGCGGTCGGGCGCAACCCGGCGGCGCGCGGCGAGGTGTTCACCATGACCATGCTGGGCTTCGCGCTGGTCGAGGCCATCGCGCTGTTCGCGCTGGTCATCGCGCTGTTGATCCTGTTCGGTTGAGCCGGGCCTGACGCGGGGCGCGGAAGATGCCGCAACTCGACACCGTGCACTACTCGTCGCAGCTGTTCTGGCTGGCGATCACCTTCATCGCGCTCTACGTCGTGCTGTGGAAGGTCGTGTTGCCGCGCATCGGCGGCACGTTGGCGCAGCGCCAGACGCGCATCGACGCGGACCTGGAGCGCGCGGCCGAGCTGCGCGAGGAGGCCGACGCGGTGATGGCGTCTTACGAGGCGCAGCTCAAGACCGCGCGCGAGAAGGCGCAGAGAGAGCTGCGCGCGGTGCTCGACTCCGCCGCCGCCGAGGCCGACAAGCGCCAGCAGGCGCTGACCGACAAGCTGCACGCCGACATGGCCGCGGCCGAAGAACGCATCGCCGCGGCGCGCGACGCCGCTATCGCCAACCTGGGCGACGTGGCGGTCGAGCTCGCCGGCGACATCGCCGGGCGACTGGGCGGCGCCGCGGTGGCGCCGGACGACGTGCGCGCCGCCGTCGACGGCGCGCTCAAGGCGACGGAGAACCGCTGATGTGGGAGAACCCGGAGACCTGGGTCGCCGTCGCCTTCGTCATCTTCGTGGCCGCGATCGTGTTCCATTTCAAGGTCCAGCGCATGGTGGCGACGGCGCTCGACAGCCGCTCAGAGAAGATCGCCCAGCAGCTCGACGAGGCGCGGCGCCTGCGCGAGGAGGCGCAGCACATCCTGGCCGAGTACCAGAGGAAGCAGCGCGACGCCGAGAGCGACGCCGCCGAGATCGTCAAGTTCGCCGGCGAAGAGGCCCAGCGCCTGAGCGACAAGGCCGCGACCGACCTCGCCGCGGCCTTGAAGCGCCGCGAGGAAATGGCCGTCGACCGCATCGCCACCGCCGAGGCCGCGGCCTTGAAGGAGGTCCAGCAGGCCGCCGTCGACGTCGCCATCGCCGCCGCCTCAAAGGTCCTGGAAGGCCAGATGACCGGCGAGGCGGCCGACAAGCTGGTCGACGACGCGATCCGGGATCTGCCGGGGAAGTTGCATTAGGGGTTGTGCGCGGACGCACTTGGGCAAATACGGGGACACAGCAATCTGCCATATGCTGGGCACTCGCCAATCAGAATGCCGCGCGTTTGGACTTGCCCAATGCACTGCTTGCCCGAAAGCCCGATTCGCCAGTCGAACCTGCCCCACTTCGGGGTTTATCGGTAGAGTGCTACTGCAGCAAAAGAAATCCGATTCAGTGTCGATCGGACTTCAAAAAGAAGGTCGTCGGCGGGTATGTTTGGATCCTGTTTCGAAATCTCGTAACCTAGGCCCATGGAATATTCACTGAAGGCGATTTCGTAAGACAAACGCCTGAAGGTGGGGTCCTCGACGTTGCTTGCGCCAAGGGCTGTAGCCACCAGCTTGTGGTCTAGGTTGATAAGTATCGTAAGCGTTGTGGGATCATAGAGAGAGCGATCCTCGTTCTTTCCCAGATTTCGGTATTCCACGCGAAACCCGCCTCTGGGCCTTCTACGACTCCCGGCACCACCAACGGGATCTACCAGGTTCTCTCCCTCCTCAAGCGGGTCTCCACTTGGTTCGACATTAGGTGGTTTTCGGTCTTTCTGACCACCACCCTTTGTTCCACGTTCCTGAACTGCCGCAATCGTGCCAGGTTCACGCGTGCCTCGTACCCATGTCTCGTCTTCATCGCCCACTTTCTGGGTTCCAAACCGGGCACCTGCTGGACCCTTCCTGGAAGATGCAGCTCGAATCTCATGAAGACGCTCGCTGATCTTTCTGAAGTCCTCGTTCAGAATCTCCGCAATCTTCTCCGCCTCCATAGCCAAGCGTCGGGCATTCTCCGTCTTGCGCGCATCCTTGGATTTCCGAACCAGTCGTAGACGAACATCCTCCAGCTTCGATCCGATGTAACCAAGCAAAACTGCGACAACGGGGTGCTGAGGGTTCAACTGCAGGGATCGCGTGGGATCAAAAGGCTCAATCGGCGAATCATGTGCCTCGAGTGCGGGCACATCGATTTCGCCCAACAAGTAATTGCCAGACTCCTTGGCCTCTAGCCCTGCGCGTTCAATTGCGACAAGGTTTCCAAGGCCAGCGGTAACCGCAACACCCTGCTCCTCTAATGGGAGAGGCGCACGCGCTATCCATACGGTCAGTCGTACATCCCCAAGTACGGCACGCTGGCTGTCGGAGGGGTCAAACGTCAGTTCCTCCTCAATGTCTGGCTGTCTGTAGGCGCAGACATGATTGTCTATCGCCACTTCGGGCGAACTTGCCCTAAATGCCTGAAGATGTCGCTCAACATAGTCAATTATCGCCGACCTTTTTATTTTCGGAATCTCAATGTCACAAATGAATACTGTAGTCCCGTTTGGCTCATCAACGGCTTGGTTCTTTGCGTCCCAATTGAGCGGTATCTCTTCACCACCCGACTCCTCGATCATTGAGCGAGTCAGGCGTACAAGATTTCTTCTGCCGTTCCGAATCGTATCGACTTCGAGTGTGCTGGCGATGCCAAAAGCAGCCGATTTCCCGGTCCCGAATTTCCCTCTGCCAGCTCGACCGGCCATCCGTTCGCGGTTTTCGCCGTGCATACGAAAGAAATGAATGAGGCCTTCTGCCGTCATTCCGCTTCCGTTGTCGGCAACGAAAATGTCTCTGCCTGAGGGGCCAATTTGTACGTTCACCCGCGGGCACACGCCGGGGTCAACGTATTGGAGGCTGTTGACTACGTACTCCCACACAACGGCAGCTTCGGTCTTGAACGAAGCAGCCGAGGCCAAAAGATCGCGGCCAATATGAGTCGTGACGCTAAGGTCGGTGTTCGCTGTCATTTTGAACGCTCAGTTTCGCTCACAAGTGAAGCCAGATGATCTAAGAACGGCGCGATTTCTGGATCTTCTGAGAACAAGGAACGTAGACGAGTGATCTTCGTCTCACGCAGGGCTCCGGTTGCGTAGCTGTCGATCCTGTAGACCGCACAGGCGTCGCGTGTTGAGATTTGGCGCCGACCCTCTTCCCAAGATTGCCATGCGTCTGTTCTGAGAATACGCGCCCTTTCACGCCTCCAGCGTTGCTCGTCTACTGATCCTGACCGCGATTGAGTGCGGGACCTGGAAAGGTCGGCGATAGGCAGATCCTTTGCCGATTCTCCTGCCCACAACAAGCCATTCTGGGTCAACCTCCATCCAGTCCTCCCAGACCCGGATAGCATTGCCCCTTTATCACTTTTCTTTGCATCAGAAAGGTAGACGCGGACTAACTCTAAGTTGATTTGCTTCGGATACTTTCTCCACGAGAAACGCCCTGGTGCTAGGTCGTGCGCTTTGACAGCAACGTCCTCGGTGTCAATAGCGTGTTGATCTCCACCCAACAGGAATACCGCAAGCGTCACGATCTGCGCCTGCGACAAGTCCCGTGTCAAGTTTTTTCCTGGTATTTTTTTCATTGAAATGACAACCTACATGAACTCTGGCCCCACGGCAACCCTACTATGTGCGCGAAGATTGTTGACAATTGGTGCAACCCGGGCACCCCGCTGCTGCCTGCTAGTCTGAGGAGCAGATGGTCCAGCGAGAAGCTCCCCGACTGGATGGCCGCTGGGAATAGGCAGGGTACGACGATTGCCGGTCTTGACGCTTCGTACTGGTGTCGGCGCGGCGCCCAAGCCAACTCCCGCCTGCGGAACTTCTTACTCAACCTAGTCTTCAGCCGCAGACCTGAGATTAGGTCTCTCCGGGTGTTTGTAGATGGATGGCCGTACTGGCTAGACCCGAGAGAAATTCAGTTCTCAACCCGGACCATGAACTGCCTGGAGCGAAGCGGCTATCTGAGCGACCCGCAGAGTCTCTCAGCAGTCACGTTTGGCCAGCTCTTCGAGATAAGCGGCATGGGAGTGGTATCAGTCCTGGAATTTAGTTGCCTAGCCGAGGTTGAAATGGAAAAGCTCGAGTCGGTTGATTCCAGGCCGGAACCAAGTGACGACTTGTCTGATTTGTTGCTCGGCATTGTCGACGAGACGTGGCCACACCAGGTGGGGCCAGAAGATCCGCGATTCACTGACCTACTGCCACGCACATCTGGAACAGTATTCGAGCGGATTGAAGCGCTAACTAGCGACCCCGATACGAATGAGCTCGAATTGCGGAATATGGCAGCCAAGATCCCACAGCTCGAGGAGCGCGTTGAGTGGATTAACACGCTGTCTTTGGAGCAGGCTCTAGAACACTTGCTTGTGAAGCTATCACGCTTTGAAGGCGCGAAGCTTGCTGCAATGCTGGACAGACTTGGATGGAGCGGCAGTCCCGAAATCACACTTGAGGAAGCAGGCTCGCGTATTGGTGTCACGAGGGAGCGCATTCGCCAATTGCAGAAGCGAATTGAGGATAAGCTCCGCGGAATTCCATTCCAGCTGTATATGCCGACGCTTGACGCCGGTCTTACCCTACTGCAGCAGCAAGCGCCGCTTTCGATGGATGAGGCGGCAACTCTACTTAGCGATCACGGCCCCGCCTCGAGGCGATTCGACCCGATCAGCCTCATCAAGGCTGCTCGGCTGTTCCATCGAAAGCCACCGATCCAATCGCAACGCATCAGGGGTCGGACAATCATTGTCACTTCTGACATACCAGATGCTGACGAAATCATACGTACCGCCTACCATCAAGCAGGCGCCTCTGGCGCAAGTAACGTCCAGGAGGTTGTCGCGGAGCTCTTTTCAAGGGGCAGAGAACTCCAAGAAAAAGACGTGAGAGGTGCGTTGGCGAAATCATCAGATGCTGAGTTCCTCGAGAATGATTGGTTTTGTCATAGAAACGCTAAACCGCACCGCGATCGACTACGAAACGTAAGCCGAAAAATCCTGGCTGTTGCTCAGCCGGTTTCGCTCACAGCGATGCGGGAAGGAGTAAGACGAGAGTACCGCTATCGAGCATTTCGCGGCGTCAGGGCATGGCCGTTAGTTGTGCCGCCGAGATCAGTTCTCAGTAGATACTATGCTGGTCATCCGGAGTTTATTGTTGAGGGTGATGGACAGATCCGCGCAGCTGAGCCTCTCGATTACCGCGCGGAGTTGGCACTAAACGAAAGGATACTGGTCGACGCTCTCCGGTTGACTCCCGCTTGTGTGCTTGACAGGGCTAGTCTATGGAGAGCTTGCACCAAGCATCATATGAATGAGAGCACATTCGGCTTGTATCTAAGCTACAGCCCCGTAATCGCTCATGTGGGCATTGACATATGGTCGTTGCGTGGCGTTCACGTCGATCCTGCTGCAATTGAGGCGGTGAGGGTCGCAAACGCGCTCCGGCCCAAAGCGAAGCGACTTGTCGACCATGGGTGGGACGACGACGGCCAACTCTGGCTGGCAGCTAGGTTGCCTGAGCTGCAATCCAGCTTTGTTGTGGGAATTCCCAGCGCCATCCGACAATACGTCCTCGGCAGAGAATTTCCCGCGCACGACGAATACGGTGAGAATTTCGGCACGGTTCGCGTGAATCAAGAAGGCGTCTCATATGGTTTCGGGTCGTTTTTGCGGCAGCGCGGCGCAGACAAAGACGACATTCTGTTCATTAGCTTCGATCTAGTAGATTGCAAAGCGACACTTCGAATCGGAGATGACGAATCACTCGAAGAACTAAGCCCCGAATCTTAAATGACTTGGGGCTGCGTGCGCTCCGATCAGCCGAATTGATGTCGAATACCACAACAGGCCAGCGGTCCTATATACGGCACCTAACAGGACTGCTGGCATTGGTCGGCTATCCTTGTGGGGCGTGTTCTAGAGCTCCGGCAAGAATGGCCATGAGCTGCGGTTACTTTTCGTCTACTCCGCCGCCTCACTCGACGGCTCCTCCGGCCGCCACCTGAGCACCGGCTGCCTTGCCGCTGCCGTCTCGTCGAGCCGCCGCCGGGGCGCCAGCTGCGGGGCGGCCTTGAGGCTCTCGGGGTGCGCTCTCGCCCGCTCCGCCAACGCGCGCATGACGGCGATGAAGCCGTCCAGCGACGCCTTGGACTCGGTCTCTGTCGGCTCGATCAGCATGGCGCCGTGCACGACCAGCGGGAAGTACATGGTCATCGGGTGAAAGCCCTCGTCGATCATCGCCTTGGCGAGGTCGAGCGTCGTCACCCCCGTGTCCTTCAGGAAGCGGTCGTCGAACGGCACCTCGTGCATGCACGGGCCCGGGTACGACAAGGACATCACGTCCTCGAGCCGCGTCAGCACGTAGTTGGCGTTGAGCACCGAATCCCCGGACACTTGCTCCAACCCGTCCTTGCCGTGGCTGAGCATGTAGGCGAGGGCGCGCACGAACATGCCCATCTGGCCGTGGAAGCCCTTCAGGCGGCCGAACGGCCGGGCGTCGCCCACGTCGCGCGCGTGCTCGACGATCGCGAAGCCATCCTCCCCGTGCACCACCCAGGGGCGCGGCGCGTAGGGCGCGAGCGCGTCCGACAGCACCACCGGGCCCGAGCCCGGGCCGCCGCCGCCGTGGGGGGTCGAGAACGTCTTGTGCAGGTTCAGGTGCATGCAGTCGATGCCCAGGTCGCCCGGCCGCACGCGCCCGACGATGGCGTTGAAGTTGGCGCCGTCGCAGTAGAAGTAGCCGCCGGCGTCGTGGATATCGGCCGCGATCGTGACGATATCGGTCTCGAACAGGCCGCAGGTGTTGGGGTTGGTCAGCATGATGCCGGCGACGTCGTCGCCCAGCTTGGCCTCGAACGCCGCGAGGTCGACGCGGCCGCCGGCGTCCGCCGGGATCTCGTCGACCGTGAACCCGCAGGTGTGGGCGGTGGCGGGGTTGGTGCCGTGGGCGCTCTCGGGCACCAGCACGCGACGGCGGGTTTCGCCGCGGGCGTCGAGCGCCGCGCGGATCGCCATCATGCCGCACAGCTCGCCGTGCGCGCCGGCGCCGGGCGACATGGCGACGGCCGGCATGCCGGTGAGAGTCTTGAGCCAGGTCGCGAGCTGGTCGATGAGGTCGAGGGCGCCCTGGACGGTGGAGAACGGCTGCAGCGGGTGGAGCTGCGCGAAGCCCGGCAGGCGCGCCAGTTTTTCATTGACCCGCGGGTTGTGCTTCATGGTGCACGAGCCGAGCGGGTACATGCCGGCGTCGATGGCGTAGTTCTTCTGGCTCAGCCGCGTGAAATGCCGCACGACCTCCGGCTCCGAAACGCCGGGCAGGCCGATGGTGTCGCGCGCCAGGCCGCCGAGGCGGTCCGGCGTGTCGGGCACTTCCGGCAGGTCGACGCCCGACGAGCCCGGCCGGTCGAGCTCGAACAGTAGCGGTTCCTCGAGCTGCAGCCCGCGGTGGCCCAGCACGGTCTCGGGCGCGGAAACATCGGCGGGGCGGTTCTTCGCGAGGTCGGCGGAGTGACCCATCACAGCACCTCCTGAAGCGCGCCCACGAGCGCGTCGACGTCGGCGTCGGTGGTGCACTCGGTCGCGGCGACCAGCAGCAGGTCGGCGAGGTCGGGCGCGTCGGGGATCAGCCGCGAGACCGGCACGCCGGCGAGGACCTGCCACTCGGCCAACGCGTCGACCACCTCGGCCGCGGGCTTCGGCAAGCGCACGACGACCTCGTTGAAAAACGCGGTGTTGAGTACCGCGACGCCGTCGAGGGCGGCGAGGCGGTCCGCGACGTCGACCGCGCGCGCGTGATTGAGGCGTGCGAGTTTCTTGACCCCCTCTTCGCCCAGGAGGGCCACGTGGATCGTAAAGGCCAGAGTGCACAGCCCCGAGTTCGTGCAGATGTTGCTGGTCGCCTTTTCGCGGCGGATGTGCTGCTCCCGGGTCGACAGCGTCAGCACCCAGCCGCGGCGGCCCTCCGCATCCACCGTCTCGCCGGCGACGCGGCCCGGCAGCTGCCGCACGAACTTCTGCCGCGTCGCGAACAGGCCCAGGTGCGGGCCGCCGAAGTTGAGCGGGTTGCCGAGGCTCTGGCCCTCGGCGATCACGATGTCGGCGCCCATTTCGCCGGGCGGCGTCAGCGCGCCGAGCGACACCACTTCCGTCACCGCGACGACCAGCAGGGCGCCGGCGGCGTGGCACGCTTCGGCCAGCGACGTCAGGTCGCGCACGTGGCCGAACAGCGACGGGTTCTGCACCACGACGCACGCGGTGTCGGAATTGATGAGATCGGAGAGGTCTTCGGTGCCCAGCGGGTCCGGCTCGGCCGCCACCACGTCCAGCGCCGGGAAGCGGGATTGCGTCTCGGTGACGTCGCGGTAGTGCGGGTGCAGGCCGCCCGACAAGACGGCGCGGCCTCGCTTGGTCAGGCGCTGGGCCATCAGGACGGCCTCGGCGCAGGCGGTGGCGCCGTCGTACATGGAGGCGTTGGCGACCTCCATGCCGGTCAACAGCGCGACCTGGGTCTGGAACTCGAAGAGCGCCTGCAAAGTGCCCTGGCTGACCTCGGGCTGGTAGGGCGTGTAGGCGGTGAGGAACTCGCCGCGCTGGATCAGGTGGTCGACCGCCGCGGGCACGTAGTGGTGGTAGGCGCCGGCGCCGAGGAAGCTCGGCACGGTGCCCGCCGCAACGTTGCGGTTCGCCAGTGCGGTCAGGTGGCGCTCGACCTCCAGCTCGCCCTGGTGGTCGGGGAGGTCGAGGGGCGCGGTGAGGCGCGCCGACTCCGGCACGTCGCGGAACAGGCTGTCGACCGAGGGCGCACCGATGGTCGCCAACAGGGCACGGCGGTCGGCCTCGGTGTGGGGCAGGTAGCGCATGGTCAGTCCAGGCCGTTGACGAAGGCGTCGTAGGCGGCCTGGTCCATCAGACCCTCCAGCTGGCCGGCGTCGGCGAACTTCAGCTTCAGGAACCAGCCATCGCCGAGTGGGGCGGAGTTGACCAGCGCCGGTTCGTCGCCCAGCCCGTCGTTGACCTCGACGACCTCGCCGTCCAGGGGCGCGTACACTTCGGCCGCCGCCTTGACCGACTCAACCACCGCCGCCTCGTCGCCCTTGGCGAGCGTGCGGCCGACGTCGGGCAGGTCGACGAAGACGACGTCGCCCAGCTGCTCCTGGGCGTAGGCGGTGATGCCGACGGTGGCGGTGTCGCCCTCGACGCGGATCCACTCGTGGTCCTGCGTGAACTTCAGCTCGCTCATCTCTCCCCCTCAACGGCGGTAGTTGGGTGCCACGAACGGCAGCTTGACGACTTCGGCGGCGACGGCGCGCTCGCGCACCAGGATGGTGACGTCCGTGCCGGCGGCGGCGTGCGCGCGCGCGACGTAGCCCATGGCGACGGGGCCGCCGACCGTGGGGCCGAAGCCGCCGCTGGTGACGTGGCCAATCGCATTACCGTCGGCGTCTTGAATTTCCGCGCCCTCGCGTGCCGGGGTGCGGCCCTCGGGCCTGAGACCGACGCGGCGCCGCGCGGGCTTTTCGGCGAGCTGGCGCAGGATGGTCTCCGCACCGGGAAAATCCGCCGCCTCGCGGCGGCGCTTGGCGACGGTCCAGGCCAGCGCCGCCTCGATGGGCGTGGTCTCGGTGTCGATGTCGTGGCTGTAGAGGCACAGCCCCGCCTCGAGCCGCAGGGAGTCGCGCGCGCCCAGGCCGACGGGCCCGACCTCCGGCTCGGCCAAGAGTGTGCGGGCCAGCGCCTCGGCCGCGTCGTTGGGCACGGAGATCTCGAACCCGTCCTCACCGGTGTAGCCGGAACGGCTGACCAGGCAGTCGACGCCGGTGACGGGAAATCGACCCATCGTCAGGAAAGCCAGGTCGCCGGGGCCGTCTGCGTGACGCGCCAGCACGTCGGCCGCGGCCGGCCCCTGCAGGGCCAGCAGCGCGCGGTCGTCGGCGCGGTTCAGTTCCGCGTCGCCGGCCAGGCTCGTCTCGATGTGGGCAAAGTCGGCGTCCTTGCAGGCGGCGTTGACGACCAGGAACAGCTCGGAGTCACTCAGCCGCGTCGCCATCAGGTCGTCGCGGATGCCGCCGCGGTCGTTGAGCAGCAGCGTGTAGCGCATTTGGCCATCGCTGAGCCCGGCGATGTCGCCCGGCACCAGGCGCTCGAACGCGGCCGCCGGGTCGGCCCCGCGCAGGCGCGCCTGGCCCATATGGCTGACGTCGAAGAGGCCGGCACGCTCGCGCGTCTGGGCGTGCTCTTTCAGGATACCCGCCGGGTACTGCACCGGCATGGCGTAGCCGGCGAACGGCACCATGCGGGCGCCCAGCTCGACATGCAGGTCGTGGAGCGGCGTGGCTAGGAGGTCGCTGTCGGTCATCCTCAGGTCCCGGCGTCAGGTCCGGCGGCGCAACTGCGCCGTCGGCCCCCGCTCTGTCTCTAGGACCTGAGAGATTGGCCGGCGCGCCGGCTTACCCCTTCGGTGAGGCGCCGTTGTTCACAACGCCTGCTTTCCAGAGTGTCATCCCCCTGCGGTCCTGGGGCCTGAGAGTTTCCGGGGACGGTTGCTCCTTCGGCGCCGCGCCGGACCCGATGCGGGACCGAGACGGACTCTCCCGCAGGGTTCGCCTGACATGTGCGAGAGAGGGTAAAGGCCGGGCGCGCGATGTCAACCGACGGCGGGGCGGGCCGCCCTAACGCCGCAGGCGCGCGCGGTTGTATTCGACCTCTTCCGGCTTCAGCTGGAAGCCGACATAGATGAAGTAGTCGTCGGCGCTCTCGCCCTCCTGCAGCTCGATGACGATCAGCCGCTCCTGGCCGAAGCTCATGGTGTTGCGGTTGCCCTCGAACAGGAAGTCGGTTGAGAACACGCCCTTGTCCACGACTTCGCGGTCGGCGCCAGCGTAGGCGACGAAGTAGCTGAAATTGCTGGCCCGGGCCTTGTTGGCCGGCCCGCGCGAGGCGGTGAACTGGATCTGCATCTCGGTCTCGACGATGCCGGCCGCACCCTCGTCGAAGTCCGTCTCGCAGTTGCCGCCGAAGCCGACGATCTGGGCCTCCAGCGTGACGTCGGTCAGGTCGCGCCCCTCGCCGGGGCGGAACTTGGTCAGCTCGGCCAGGTCCTCGACGATCTGCACGGTGGGACAGGGCGGCAGCGCCGAGTCGTCGGCGGAACCGCAGGCAGCGAGCGCCAGGGCCGCCCCCACCGCCGCCGCCAGCCGCCAGGGACGCGCCGTCCCGCCGCGCTTCGCCCGTGCCACCGGCGCTCCTCCCTGCTATCCCGCTGCCTTGCCGCCGCGACAGGCGATGCGATATTAAGGCCGCGCACGCGGCCCCGACCGGGGCCGACCCTATCGCCACGCCCGCGCCCGAACAAGGCCGCGGCCGTCCCTCAAGGGCGCCTTTCGGAGGTCCGATGGACAAGCCCAAGCTCACCGTCCTCTTGGCCAGCCCGCGCGGCTTCTGTGCCGGCGTCGAGCGCGCGGTCGAAATCGTCGAGGCGGCGCTGAAACGCTACGGACCGCCGATCTACGTGCGGCACGAGATCGTGCACAACCGCTACGTCGTCGAGGGCCTGGAGGCAAAGGGTGCAGTGTTCGTCGAGGAGTTGGACGAGGTGCCCGACGGCGCCCACGTCGTGTTCTCCGCCCATGGCGTGCCCAAGAGCGTGCCGGCGGAGGCGCAACGCCGCCACCTGCTCTACCTCGACGCCACCTGCCCGCTGGTCAGCAAGGTGCACCGCGAGTCCGAGCGGCACCACCGCGAGGGGCGCCAGGTCATCCTGATCGGCCACTCCGGACACCCGGAGGTCGAAGGCACGCTGGGCCAGCTGCCCGAGGGCGCCATCGTGCTGGTCGAGGACGTCGCCCAGGCCCGAACGGTCGAGGTCGACAACCCGACGCGGCTGTCCTACGCGACACAGACGACGCTGTCGGTCGACGACACGCACGCCATCGTCGCGGCGCTGCGCGATCGCTTTCCCGCCATCACCGGGCCCAAGCAGGAGGACATCTGCTACGCCACGACCAACCGCCAACTGGCGGTCAAGGAGATCGCGCCAGGCGCCGACGCGCTGTTGGTCGTCGGCGCGCCCAACTCCTCGAACTCCAACCGCCTGGTCGAGGTGGCGGAGCGCGCCGGCTGTGGCCGCGCCATGCTGGTCCAACGCGCGCTGTACCTGGACTGGGACTGGCTCGACGGCATCGAACGGCTGGGCCTGACGGCCGGCGCCTCGGCGCCCGAAGTGCTGGTCGACGAAGTGCTGGCGGCGATCCGCGAACGCTACGACGTCGAGGTCGAGGAAGTGACGGTGACGCGGGAGGATATCGAGTTCAAGCTGCCGCGCGAACTGGTCGTCGCCTGACTGCGTCGTCGTCGCCCCGATGGCCGTCTACACCGAAGTCTCGGACGACGAACTCGCCGCCTTCGTCGCGGAGTTCGACATTGGCGAACTGGTCTCCGCCAAGGGCATCGCCGAGGGCGTCGAGAACTCCAACTACCTGGTGCAGACCGCGGGCACCGGCGACGCACCGACCAGCTATATTCTGACGCTCTACGAAAAGCGCGTGCGGCCGGACGACCTGCCCTACTTCCTGGGGCTGATGGAACACCTGGCGGCGCGCGGCATCGCCTGCCCGACGCCGCTGCACGGCCGCGACGGCGCCGCCCTGCGCACCCTCTGCGCACGGCCGGCGGCGATCGTCACCTTCCTGCAGGGCATGTGGCCAAAGCGCGTCGCGCCGCACCACTGCGCCGGCCTGGGCCAGGCGCTGGCGGAAATGCACCTGGCCGGCGCGGATTTCGAGATGAGCCGCGCCAACGACCTCTCGGTCGCCGGCTGGCGGCCGCTGTTCCAGGACAGCGCGGCGCGTGCCCACGAGGTGCAGACGGGCTTGGCCGAGGAACTCGGCGCCGAGCTCGATGCGCTGGAGGCGGCGTGGCCGACGGACCTGCCCAGCGGCGTGATCCACGCCGACCTGTTCCCCGACAACGTCTTCTTTCTCGGGCAACGGCTCTCCGGACTCATCGACTTCTACTTCGCCTGCAACGACTTCTTCGCCTACGACCTGGCGGTCTGCCTCAACGCTTGGTGCTTCGAGGGCGACGGCAGCTTCAACGTCACCAAGGCGCGCCACATGCTCTCGGCCTACCGCCGCGTGCGGCCGTTCTCCGACGCGGAGCTCGACGCCCTGCCCCTGCTGGCCCGGGGTAGCGCGCTGCGCTTCCTCCTGACGCGCCTCTACGACTGGCTGCACCACCCCGCGGGCGCGCTGGTCATGCCCAAGGACCCGCTGGAGTACCTCGGCAAGCTGCGCTTCCACCGCGATGTCGCCGGGCCCGGCGCCTACGGCCTCGACTGGGCGGCATGACCGAAAAGCCGCTGGTCGACCTCTTCACCGACGGCGCGTGCAGCGGCAACCCCGGCTGGGGCGGTTGGGGCGCCATCCTGCGCTACGACGAAGCGGAGAAGGAGATCGCCGGCGGCGTCCCCGACACCACCAACAACCGCATGGAGATGTGTGCGGCGACCGAGGCGCTGAACGCGCTGAAGCGGCCGTGCCGCGTGCGCCTGCACACCGACAGCACCTATCTGCGCGACGGCATCACCAAGTGGATCCACGCCTGGAAGCGGAACGGCTGGAAGACCGCGGCGAAGAAGCCGGTCAAGAACGTCGACCTGTGGCAGGCGCTCGACGAGGCCGCCGCGCGCCACGAGGTCGACTGGGTCTGGGTGCGCGGCCATGCGGGCCACACCGAGAACGAACGCGCCGACGAGATCGCGCGGCTGGCGCTCAAGCAGGCGCGCGACGCAGCGGTGATGTGAAACGGGGCCGCTTGGGCCCCCGTATTGTCTGGTCTGGCTCAGCGCTTCTAAAGGCTGCCCAGCACCGACTCCGCGCTGGAGACGTCGAGTTCGCCGGGGTTGGGCTCGACCGCCAAGTGGGTCACCGTGCCCTCGTCGACGACCATGGCGAAGCGGCTGCCGCGCACGCCGAGACCGATGGCCGAGAGGTCGAGCACGAGATCGAGCGCCTTGGTGAAGTCGCCGCTGCCGTCGGCCAGCATGCGCACGCTGCCGCCGACGTGCTGATCCTTGCCCCAGGCCTCCATGACGAACGGGTCGTTGACCGCCAGGCAGGCGATCTCGTCGACGCCCTTGCCCTTCAGGTCGGCCGCGTGGCTGACATAGCCCGGCAGGTGCTTCGCCGAGCAGGTCGGCGTGAACGCGCCCGGCACCGAAAACAGCACCACTTTCTTGCCGCCGAAGAAGTCGTCCGTGGCGATCTCGTCGATGCCATCCGCGGTCTTCTCGCGCAGCGTCCCGGTCGGGACCTTGTCGCCAACCTTGATGGTCATTGTCTCTTCCCTCGTTTGGTCTCGTTATGGGGTCCGCGGGCCGGACGGCCGCACCGGTCACTACATAGCCTCTGTACCGGGAGAATCCAGCCCCGCCGAGGGGGCGAATTCGGCTCAGTTGCCGGCCAGCCGCGGCACGTCGCCGGCGCCGGCGAGCGCGGCGAACACGGCGTCGCGCGTCAACAGCTCCGGCAGCGCCACGCCGCCCGGCGCGGAGGGCCCGTAGACGGCGTCGAAGGGGATGCCGTAGCGGCCGAAGCTGGCGAGGTAGGCGGCGATCGCCGCGTTCGGCCGCGTCCAGTCGGCCTGCATGGCGACCACGGCGCCGTCCGCGACGAGGTCCGCGAATTCGCTCGTCTCGAGCACCAGCTTCTTGTTGACCTGGCAGGTCAGGCACCAGTCGGCGGTGACGTCGACGAAGACGACATGGCCCTCGGCGACCAAGCGCGAGATCGCCGCGCGGTCGAAGGGCTGCCAGGCGACGCCGGCGACGTCGACCACGCGGGCTCGCGCCGCCGGCTCGGGCCCCAGCGCCGGCGTGACGAAGGCCAGCAGCGCGGCCAGCGCGACGCCCGGCCAGGCCGCGCGGCGCCAGCCGGCGTCGCGGTGCCCCAGCGCCAGCAGCGCAGCCGCGACAACCATCAGCCCGGCGATGACCGCCGCGGCGGCGGTCGAGGACTGAACGCTGAGCACCGACAGCAGCCACACCGCCGTCGCGACCAGCGCCAGCGACAGCACCCGGCGCAGCACCACCATCCACGGCCCCGGCCGCGGCAGCCGCGCGGCGATCCCCGGGAACAGCGCGACCAAGAGGTACGGCAAAGCGAGCCCGAGGCCGAGCGCCAGGAAGACCAGGGAAATCTCGACCGCGCCGCGGCTGAGCGCGAAGCCGACGGCGGTGCCGAGGAACGGCGCCGTGCACGGCGTCGCCAAAAGCGTCGCGAAGGCGCCGGTCAGGAAGCTGCCGGCCAGACCGTGTGGCCGCTCGGCTTCGGTCGCGCGCAGCGCCGCGTCGCCGGCCCAGCCCGGCAGGCGGATCTCGAAAAGGCCCCACATGTTGCAGGCAAACAGCGTCAGCAGCACGACCATCGCCACCAGGAACAGCGGCTGTTGGAATTGGATGCCCCAGCCGACCGCCATGCCGCCGGCCTTGACGGCGATCGCCGCGGCCGCCAGCACCAGGAACGAGACGACGATGCCGGCCGCGGAGGCGAGGAAGCTGAGCCGGATCCGCCCGCGGTCGCCGCCGCCATGGCCGACCACGCCCAACAGCTTGATCGACAGCACCGGCAGCACGCACGGCATCAGGTTGAGGATCAGCCCGCCGATCAGCGCCAGCCCGAGGATGGTCAGGAGCGGCGTGGTCATCGGTGCCGTGTCGATCGGCACCGGCGTGCCGAACTGCGGCGCCAGCGCCGCCTCCATGGCACGCGGGCCGTCGATCAGCGTCAGGCGCACGGGCGCGCCGGCGACCGCGACGGGGCCGTCCAGGCCGGCGGCGTCGACGGCGGCGACGCGGACTTCGGCGCGCAGGCCGTCCTGCGACACCCGCACCTGCGGCCGCTCGAAATTGACGTCCTCCGGCCCCTCGACCAGCAGGTCGGGCGCCTCGAACGGTTCGGCCGCGGTGAACGCCGCCGCCAGCACCGGGGCCGCGGCGTCGCCGGTCAGCACCGCGCCGTCGAAGCGCAGGCCGGCGCCGCTGCCGTCGCCCGGCACCTGGGCGCGGAAGCGGTCGATGTCGCCGACGAAGGCCGACGGGTCCGCCGGGCCGGCCGGCAGGGTCAGCGCCAGGTCGGCCTCACCGGGGACGCAGACCTCCTCGCAGGTCAGGTAGGTGACGTGCGCGGCGACATCGAGCGGCTGGCCGGGCGTCGCCAACGCCACGTCGATCGGGAAGACGACGCGCTCGCCGTAGCCGAAGGTGTCGAGGCCGAACAGCGTGAAGCGGTGCGGCGCTGGCCAGCGGAAGTCCGTCGCGGCGGCGTTGTCGCTGCGGGTCCAGGCCAGTACCGGCGGCAGCCCGGCGTCGCCCGGCGTGCGCCAGTAGGTCTTCCAGCCCGGCGCCAGCTCGAACTCGAGCCCCAGCCGCACCTCGTCGAGTTCGCCGGTCGCCACGGTTGCGGCGATCAGCCGCACGGCCGCCTGCTCCGTGCGCGCCCAGTCGGAGGCGCCCGGCGGCGCGGCGGCGGCCGGCGCGGCCCAGAGGATGGCCATGGGGGCGGCCAGCCCAAGTGCCGCCACAATTCGGCGGCAGCTTGCTACGGCTTCACGTATGGGGGTCAACATTGCCCGACATATAGGAAAGCGGCGGGCGTCAGTATAGGTGGGGCGGGCTCGCGGCCGCCTCACATTTGCGTGCCGCCGGCCCTGGCCCACCGGCGCCGGGACTTGGCGAAAATCCAGTCGCCGCAGGCCATTGCGGCTGGTTGGCACATTTCGTTAACCATTTGACGCCACAGCACCGCTTGCGAGGCGCGGTGCGCGGTCATAGATTCGAAAGGCTATCGGGTTAGGGCTGAACCCGGCCCCAACCGCCATGAAACCGGACACCCGGTGACGAGATGAGCAGCGGCTATTTGGAAGGGCAGATCCTGATCGCCATGCCGACCATGGCGGACCCCCGCTTTGCGCGCACGCTGATCTACATGTGCGCCCACAACGCGGACGGGGCCATGGGGCTGGTCATCAACAAGCCGCTGGAGTCGCTGACGTTCGACGAGCTGCTGGAGCAGCTGGAGGTCGAGCCGAACGGCGCCCACACCGACGTCCAGATCCACTTCGGCGGTCCGGTCGAGTCCGGCCGCGGCTTCGTCCTGCACACCGCGGACTTCATGCAGGAAGGCACGCTGGTCGTCGACGGCGACATCGCGCTGACGGCGACGGTCGACGTCCTGCGCGAGATGGCGCGCGGCGCCGGCCCGCGCCACTCCATGCTGGCGCTCGGCTATGCCGGCTGGGCCGCCGGGCAGCTGGAGAGCGAGATCCAGGAGAACGCCTGGCTGCACGTGCCGGCCGATCCCGACCTGCTGTTCGGCGTGGACCTGGAGGACAAGTGGGAGCTGGCGCTCAAGAAGGTCGGCGTCGCCGACTTCAACAAGCTCAGCGGGGCCGCCGGCCACGCCTGAGCCGGGCGACCGTGCCCGACCCCTTCCCTGACCGTCAGTCGTCCGCGGCCGCGTGTTGGACCTGCGCCGCGCGGTGGAAGTCGTCGACCAGGTAGGCGAACAGGATGTGGTCGTGCCAGCGGCCGTTGATCTTCAGGTACTTGCGGGCGTAGCCCTCTTCCGTGAAGCCGCACCTGATCAGCAGCCGCTTGCTGGCCTCGTTGTTCGGCAGGCAGGCCGCCTCGACGCGGTGCAGCTGCAGCCGCTCGAAGCAGAACTCCAGCATCAGCGGCAACACCTCGGTCATGTAGCCCTGGCGCGCATGGGACGCGCCGACCCAGTAGCCCAACGAGCCCGACTGGGCGACGCCGCGCCGCAGGTTGGACAGCGAGATGCCGCCGATCACCGCGGCGTCGCCGCGGCGGAACACGAACATGCTGTAACCGGCGTCGTCGCGCCAGTCGGCGGCATAGCGACGCAGCCGCCGGTGGAAGGCCTCGCGGGTCAGCGCATCGTCGGGCCAGGTCGGCTCCCACGGCTCGAGAAACTTGCGGCTGGCCGCGCGCACTTCGGCGTAGGCGCGCCAGCCGCGCTCCGTCGGCGGGCGCAACAGCACGCGCCGGCCCTCCAGCCGGACCGAGCCGGCGCCGCCGCTCAGGGGTCGCAGAAAGCGCATCGTCGGCCCCGCGCCCGTCAGGCCGCTAGAGCGGGATCGCATTAGGCGGAAGCGTAGCCGGCGTTTGCGAAGAAGGCGGCGCATTGGGTTGGCGGGAAGCGGTCGATGATGCGGGCTATGGCGGCGTGG
>Ga0209678_1000066_pt1 | contig 43094 bp, 31 predicted proteins | sample WorMetilvaeELBA1_FD_187404 | JGI IMG/M metagenome (GOLD analysis project Ga0209678, IMG submission 187404) | Marine gutless worms symbiont microbial communities from Max Planck institute for Marine Microbiology, Germany - Olavius ilvae ELBA.1... ...
GCTGGCGCCGTCGTTGGCACTGAGGCTGCCGGTCGCGGTATCGGCCAGGGTCAGGGTGGCAGTGATGGTGTCACCCGTATCGATGTCGCTGACGACGATGTCGGTGATCGCGACACTGGGATCGCCTTCGTTGTAAGTCGAGGTGCTGGAGAGATTCGTCGCGGTCGGCGCATCGTTGATTGGCGTGACATCCAGGGTGATGCTGCCATCAACCGGCCCGGTACCCGCGGCATCCTCGATGTGGGTAGTGATGGTGGTGTCCACATCATTGGCAGGGTTGGGGTTAAAGACCACATTGGCGAGGGCCGTGTTCACATTGGTCACCGTATCGGTGATGGTCCAGATCCCGGTACCGCCATTGTAGCTGGCACCGTCATTGGCACTCAGGGCCCCGGTGCTGGTGTTGGCCAGCGTCAGGGTGGCGGTGATCGTGTCAACGGTGCCCACCTCGGTGACCACGATATCGTTCACGGCTACAACAGCGTCACCCTCGTTGTAGGGCAGCACCTGTGTCATGTTGGTGGCTGTGGGCGCATCATTGAAGGGAGTGACATCCAGGTCGATGGTACTGTCGGCCGGACCGGCGCCGGCGGCATCCTCGATATGCACGTTGATAGTGGTATTGATATCGTTATCGGTGTTCGGGTTGAATACCAGGTTGGCCAGGGCGGTATTCACGTTCGGCAGTGTGTCGGTGATCGTCCACACCCCGGTGCCGGGCGTATAGGTCGCCCCGTCGTTGGCGCTCAGGCTACCAGTACCCGTGTCGGCCAGGGTCAGGGTCGCGGTAATGATCTCTCCTGAATCAACGTCGCTGACAACGATATCGACCAGGTTCAGTACAGCAACGCCCTCGTTGTAGAGCCAACCCTGAGAGCCACCCGTGGCCGTCGGGGCATCGTTGACCGGCGTTACGTCCAGATCGATGGTGCCGGTTAGTGCGCCGCTCAAATCTTCGTCACCATCATCGATGTCGACGGCGATGCTGGTGTCGATATCGTTATTGACCGTTGGGTTAAAAACCAGATTGGCGAGCGCGGTGTTGACGTTGGCCACGGTGTCGGTGATGGTCCAAACCCCGGTCCCCGCAGTATAGGTCGCGCCGTCGTTGGCACTCAGGCTGCCGGTGGCGGTATCGGCGAGTGTCAGCGTCGCGGTGATGATGTCGCCGGCATCGACATCGCTGACCACAATGTCGGTGATCGGTACGCTGGCGTCACCCTCGTTGCAGGCCGAGGTGCTCGACAGGTTGGTCGCGGTCGGCGGGTCGTTGACCGGGGTTACGTCCAGTGTGATGGTCCCGGAGAGCGCGCCGCTTAAATCTTCGTCACCATCATCGATGTTGACGCTGATGCTGGTGTCGACCTCGTTATTGACCGTCGGGTTGAATACCAGGTTGGCGAGCGCGGTGTTGACGTTGGCCACGGTGTTGGTAATGATCCAAACCCCGGTCCCCGCAGTATAGGTCGCGCCGTCGTTGGCACTCAGGCTGCCGGTGGCGGTATCGGTCAGAGTCAGGGTCGCGGTGATGATATCACCCGTATCGAGATCGCTGACCACGATGTCGGTGATCGGCACAGTCGCGTCGCCTTCGTTGTAATTCGACGTGCTGTTTAGGTTCGTGGCCGTCGGGGCGTCGTTAACGGGATTAACCGTGATCGATATTATTTCTGTATCGCTGAACTGGTCGTTCGCGAGCGCCTGAATTGCACCGGCGCTAAGTGCCCGGTCGTAGATGCGGGCATCATCCATTTCCCCCTCAAGGAAGTAGCTAGGGTTGGTGGGGTGGCTCCCCAGCGTGGAGTTGCCGCCCGCGTACACCACCGGGGGGGCGTGGTTTGTCGTATCCACCGCGACCCCGTCGATGTAGAGGGTCTGCTCGTTTGCCGTGCCGTCGAGCGTGTATGCGACATGGTGCCAGCCAGTGCCGGCGATGAACGTGCCCGAGGAAGTCGTGAGATAGTTTGATCCGTCGTAGAAAGAACCAAATACACCCAGGCCGCTGAAAGTCATGTCCAGCCGAAGGATCACTCTGTCCCCCAGACTGATGACCTCGCTTTGGCCAGACGTGGCATCGAGCTGCACCCACGCCGCGAGGGTGAGGTTCTGTGGGTCACCGAAGGTGCCCGGTATGGTGATGACGTCGTTTCCGTCAAGGTGGAGTACGTTGCCCCGGGTGCCGTCGATGATCTGCGTCGCTCCGGCCACGGCTCCGTCGTTTGTTCCGTTCGGGCTGGTGTCATTGCCGATATCGCCGTTGATCTCAAACTCGTAATAACCCAACAGATCGGCCTGCAGATCGGTGGTGACAGTCAGGTCCGCCGGGCCACTGTAGCTGTTAGTCGGTGCGTAGGTCAGCCCGTCCAGCGCTGTATTGATATCGCTTTCCGAGCCAATCAAGATAACGGTATCGGTGCCATCACCCGTCACCGAAGTCAGGCCAGCGGTCGTGGCAAGGGTGAGCGTACCGTTGGTGACCGTCAGGGTGGTTCGCAGCAACGGGTCGTCGATTGTCCCATCGGCGACCGTGATCTCGTTCCCGTTCGCCACGGAGAAGACCAGGTCCGTGTCTTCGAGGGTGCTATCGGTTGCGGGTGTCGTTACATCAATCCCATTGCTAACGGGGGTTGCATCCAGGGTAATGGTGCCGCTGAGCGGACCGCTCGCATCTTCATCGCCGTCGTCGATGCTGACGGTGATACTGGTATCAAGGGTGTTGGTAACAATCGGATTGAACACCAGGTTGGCCAGCGCCGTGTTGACGTTCGCCATCGTATCGGTAATGGTCCAGATGCCGGTCAGGCCGTCGTAGGTCGCGCCGTCGTTGGCGCTGAGGCTGCCGGTCGAGGTATCGGCCAGCGTCAGGGTCGCGGTAATGATTTCGCCTGCATCCACGTCGGTGACGACAATGTCGGTGATCGCGACACTCGGATCACCCTCGTTGTAGGCCGAGGTGCTGCTGAGGTTGGTGGCGCTCGGGGCATCGTTGACCGCGGCAATATTGATGATGCCGTTGCCAATCGCGGAACCCGCGGCATCGTCATCGAACACCTGGTAATCGAACGTGAGCTGGCCACTGAACTCGGGGGCCGGGGTAAAGGTAAATACGGTACCCAGACCGCCGGTGCCGCCAGCCATCACCAGGGTACCGTTGACGACGTTGGTAATGTCGATGGTCAAATTCGCATCGATATCATCGACGTCGCTGGCGCCCAGCAGGGCCAGCATTTGTGCATGGGTGTAAACATTGTCGGTGTCTTCGAGCCCGTTATCGAATGCAAAAATATTCTGCCCGGTGTTGAGCGCGCCGAAGGTATTGGCTGATTCGGTCATCCAGGTCATTTCGGATCCGGTACCGGTTAGCTGCAAGGAGTAACCTGCGGGCGTTGTGTTGGTTTCGGACACGCCGATATCGACGCTGGTCAGGCCGACCGCTGGCCCATCGGCCGCGGTCAACGTGCCTTCGTAACTGATAAACTGAATTACCTGTCCCTTCGGATTGACGAGCGCAATACCGTCACTGACGCCATTTTGAATTCCATCGCTGGGAAAAGTAACCACCGCCGTTCCGTATCCGTTTGACTGATCGGCAATGGTTCCGCTCAAAGCAACCGTGTCATATACGATGTTTCCATTCCCGCTGCTGTAGAGGGCGAGGCTCCAGCCGGTTAAATCGGTACCCGCCGGCCCCATCACTTCGATGGCTTCACCGGTATCGACATTGAGGTTGTCGTAATGCAGTTCGTTGATAAAGACCTCTGACGGCACCGAGATCGTTGGCGCGTAATTGCCCACCACGGTGACCTGTTGGTCCGGGGTAAAGGTCAGGTATTCAGGATCTCGGAGTCCACCCGGGCCGTCGTCGGCAAATACCGTTCCTGTGACGCCGTCATAGCGCAGAATCTTGTCGTTGCTGTAGCTCGAGACGTAGAGGTCACCATCGGGACCGAAGGTGAGACCGGTAGCAAACGACAGGTCGACATGAGTAAAGTAACTCGTCAAAACGGCTCCGTTCCAGCGAGACACCTCGTTGTTGCCAGCGTTGGCGATAAACAGGTCGCCGGCACCGTCGAAGACGATTTGTTCGGGTCTGTTGAGGCCGGCGCCGATCACCGTAGTAGCGGCCCCACCGCTAGTGCCATCGATTTTGACCAGCAGGTTGTTGTCCCAGCTCGAGGCATAGAGGTCACCGACCGGGCCGAAAGCGAGGCCGGTGGGGCCATTCAAGGTTCCACCAACTCCCCATTCGTCGATGAAAGTACCATCGGCCTGAAAGCGTAGGATGTTGTCGCCGCCGTAGTTGGCGACATACAGGTTGCCATCGCTGCCCCAGGCCAGGCCAGGCCAGAAGGATTGTTCAGTTGAGGGTGTGAACTGAACAGGCCGAGATAACTACCATCCGCGGCGAACTTTGCAATGTTGTCCGAGTTATACCCGGAGACATAAAAATTACCGTCGGGGCCGACGACCGGTGCATAGGGTCGATCTACCACGCCACCGGTCGAATCGAACACGCCATCTGCACTACCGGTTTCACCATCGAAGATAAAGACATCTTCACCGCCCGGAATCCAGTTACCGACAATTAGATCGCTGGAGGTCCAGGTGTCGCTAACATCGTTCGCCGCAAAAGTGATGTTGTAGGTAAAGCCGGCATCGGTGTAGATATGAGACACCTCGGTGGTACGACCGGTGTAGGCTTCGGTCGTGATGGTACCGTCGCCCCAGTTGACCGTGTAGCTGGTGATGCCGCTGGTGCCGGGTTCAGCCGCGGTCAGATCCAGCATATAGGCCTAGCCCAGTTTGATGACGTCTGCGCCCAGTGCCGACAGTTTCGGCGCGACGTCATTGATGTCGATGGTCACGTTGGTGGAGCTCGTTTCCGAGCCGTCGTCGGCCTCGACCGTGATAACGAGCGAGCTCGCGCCTTCGAAGTCGAGGTCTCCAGCATCGTTGACCGTAGTCTCCCCGCTGGATGAATCGATCGCAAACGCGTCAACGCCATCCCCGTCAGGATTCACATTCGTCGTAATGCTGTAAGTGATGCCGGCGTCGACCGCGCCCCCGTCGCCATCGTCGGCATCGACGTTACCGACTATGGTCGTGGCCGTTGCACCCTCGTCGACATTGAAAGGACCGCCATTCTGAAAAACGGGTGGCGCCAGTACGGCAAACCATTTTTGCTGCATGGGCTCCGAGACCGCAACTTTGCTCTCTATGTCGCCAACGCGGTATTCCAGGTCCCAGTCGCCGCCCAACTCGGTCGCTCCGGTGAGATCGTCGCTCGCAGCCACGTCGGCCCCGGTAAGATCGGCCAGACGATCGATCAGTCTTAATCCCGAATCCCCGGCGGCAAGATTACAGCCGTAGATCAGAATGTCGGCGACTTTTTCCAGAACCGAAGACCAGGTGCCGAGCAGTTCCGAGCTGTCGGATAGCGAATCCTGGTTGAGCCAATTATTACCGAGTTGCAGGCCTGTCTCGTTGCCGTGACTGACCAGGTGTATTGCGTCGATCGCATCCAGGCCACCGAGTACTTCGGTGATCTGCTCGATGCCGTCACGGTCGGACTGGAGAATAAAAATCTGGTAATCGGTTGCGGACGTGTCGGTATTCAATCCGGCGAGTAGTTGCTGGTAATCCGGCGTGGCGGCATCGACGAAGATGATTTCCTGACGGGTTTCCGCACCGGATTCGGCGCCGTCGAGCAACGTCCCCAGGCTGTCGAGCGAGTCTGTCGGCTCGCTAGTCGTATCCGCGGTGTCGAAGGCCACTCGCAACGCATCGAACTGCGAGGCCCGCTCAGCGTCGGTCGGTGCCTGACTGTCGTTGCTTGATTCTTCCTGCGTATAGAGCTCCATCAGGAAGCTGGCGCTGGCGCCGATATTCATGCCGGCATTGGCGCTGTCGTTGTCGGCGAAGGGATCGGTCGCAACCAGCCCGGCCAGCGCGTCTGCCGAGAACAGGATCCTGGGTTCCATGCGCTCGAAAAACACGGATGTCGTGTCAACATCCGATGGCGCGCTTTGACGAAGATTAGTTTTTGGTTTCCACATCCCGATTTTTTATTCGTCAGCGAATTCTGTTTTCGACGACGCTGATCTCTCGATAGCCTGGCATCGTGCGACAGCAGTCAATTGCGAATGGCAAGTGGCCAAACGCAAAACGGCCCCGTCGGGCCAGCTCGAAATAATCTGATTAAAAAGATCGGAAGTCATGGCAGTTACGGGCCTAGTCGTATCTTTCAACGGTAAGAGTCGTGAAACCAAGCTGGTCGAGACTCTGTTGTCGATTTGTCGCGTTGACCCGGGTGCTGAATACGCCGAGCGAAATGAATCCCTTGTTGACGCCATTGGAAAACACCAGAAAATCGCTGACGCCGGCGGCGTTGAGCCGATCGACGAGATCCTGCGCTTCATCCTCGGTCGCCGGCTGTTCGATCAGCACCATGTAGCTGCTTGGCGTTTGCGTAGATAGCGCGGATTGAATAATTTCTTCGCCGGCAGGTACTGCCGCAGTTTCCGCTTTTGTATCGGCATTAAGCTCGACATTTGCAGCGGCGATATCGGTAACCGCAGTGCTGACACTTTCCTCGACAGGGTCCACCGGTGCTGCGACCGGTTCCGTCGCGTTAGCGTTGGACACTATCGCAAGACTGGCCTGTTGCGCGGCTGGCTCGGTCGTTCTCGTGATCAGGTTATCCGGGCTTTTTGCGGCGGCCTGATCGTCAGTCTCGCCGCTGGCCGGCTCGCTCGCCATTTCGAAGAATTTCACCACGCATTTGAGCCCCGCCGGAATGCGGTTCTCGGGATTGGGCATCCTCAGCTTGACGCCGAAGGTATTGCTTGCGGTATCGCCGATGCGGTCGACGGCTATCACCTCGGCCTGCAGCTTATCCTTGAACAGAACCTCGGGCAGTATCTCGGCCTGCATGCCGGCCTGGATTGCGCCAAAGTTTTCCATCGGCACGATGGCCTCGATCACCAGCGGGTCGAGTTGCGCCAGGCGCAGAATAGGCTGGTCCTCGACATACTCGCCGCGGTACTTGAAGGTATCCAGCACGAAACCATCGAAGGGCGCCGGAATCGACTTCTGCCGCAGTTGCTCTTCGGCTTTGCGCAGTTCCAGGTTACGGATATCGGCGAGTTCTTTGGCCTGCCTGAGCTTCCATTTGGAGAGCTGCACTTCGCGTTCGATCTGGTCGGCATTCTCGAGCGAGATATTCTGCTTTTCGAGCAGGCTGTCGACGCGTTTCTTGCGCAACTGATCGAAGTTGATATTAACCTTGCCGAGCCCGATTTCTGACTGGATGCCGGCACGATACCTGGCCAGGTCGACATTGGCGCGTTCGACACTCGCCTCCAGCTGCGCAACCACCTGGCCGGCGGCTACCTGCTGACTGCGTTCGACGTAAAGTTTTTCGATAACGCCGGCGACGGGACTGGCGATATCGACCACACGGTAAGGGTTGATAACGCAATCCACTGCGGGCATCGAGCTGTACCCGGCTGTCGCGGCGTTTGCCGACAGTGGCTGACTCAAGGCATAAATGCCGATCAGGAAAAAGGACCTGGAGATCACGGTATTCATAACATTTACTGGTCTTGCTTAAGCAAACCTCGCAAAAAAACTGTTAAAAGATCAAATCAGGTCAAATCTCAAGAGAATCGTCCAAATCCCATCTTCATCTTCCCATCGCTACACAAAAGGCGCCTGCAGCATGAACTGGTCGAGTCTGCGCAGCAGCCTGTTGCCCAGCGATTCGCTTTGATGAACAAAGCGCACGTAAATACGTTGCCCCAGGTAGTTCCCTGACATCCGCAGGGGTAAGGCTATTTCCACCAGGAATATGTTCGCCAGCAGCTGCATGCCGCTGGCATCCCTGGTATCCAGAACCACCTGGCCGGCGGAGCCCAGCATCCGGTTGGGCAAGCGATCGGTACCCTGCGGCAGCTCGCGTAAGAACGCCGCGTTCAAAGTTTCGGTGGGTCGACTGCTCAGTCTCACTTCTATCGCCTACATATCTCGCCTGACCGTATCTATATCGAGTTGCGGGATGACGACCAGCGCGCTGGCCTGGCCCGGACCAGCAACGTAACCTATGACGTCACCCCGGCTTATATACCTGCCTGGCAAATCGTTCGCCGTCGGCAATGACACCAACCCATCGGCTGCACTGACGACTTTCAGGCTCTCCAGCTGTTGCTGGACATCTTTAATATCGGCCTCTATCGCGGAAACTTTAGTCTTGAGAATGTCGGCCTGGGACCGATCCTGGAGAAAAACCTGCTGTTGCCTGGCGCGCATTTCCTCGAGGCGCGCCAGCAAGCCGTCGCGTTTTGCTTCCAGTGTCAGGTCTTCCAGCTGTAGGATCACCTCTCCGCGTGCGACCGGGGCACCATCCGGGGCCTCGACGCGGGTTACGATGCCGTCGGCACCGGCGCGAATCAGGGCGTTTTCGGGCAGGCTTACGACGCTTTCGGAATAGGTGCTGTGCCCGACTGGAATAGTCAGGCCGGCAAGGACCGAAGCAGAAACCAGCGACAGCGCTGCCAGCAGGCGGGGCATCCGGTTTGCGCTTAAAACCAGGGGAATCAGGCGTGAAATACTGCGCGCCAGAGGGTAAAAAATCTGTCCGCCAGCGCCCAAATAGCCAGCAGCACGCCGACTATCAATAATTTACCCGCCGCCCACAGAGCGATAGCAAGGGTGATCAGGACGCGGTATATGCGGGCAAGGATACCGTAGGTTAGCAGCCACTTTATCTCACCCGCGCCGGTCACCGGAGAACGTATGCCGGGCAGGTCGAGTACATGGTGTTTGAACAGGTAGCCGAGGTATTGATCGGAACGGGTTCCGAGATTCGGAATTTCAATCAATTCGCTGAGCAGGTAATAGCCGTCGAAGCGCAGCAGCGGGTTTGCATTGAACAGCAGCGTCGAGACGCCGCCAATAACGACGATATCAAACGCCAGGTCATGCAGTATCCCGTGCCCCGTGTTGGCCCAGAGCAGCAGCGCGAGCGAAGCCAGCAGAACCTCGACCATGATACCGGAGGCACACACGGTGATGCGTTGGCGCTTCGAACCGAAACGATGTGCCGCGGAACTGTCGACATAGGGCACCGGGAAGAAAACCAGCAGCATGATTCCCATTTCATGCACCGGGCCGCCCCAGCGCCGGGTCGCGCAGGCATGGCCGAATTCATGCAGGCCCTTGACCAGGGGATACAGCAGCCAGTACCACAGCAGGTTGCGCGGATCAGCAAACCTGGCCGCACTATGGTCGGCGAGCGCCTGCCAGTTCAACCAGGCGGTTGCCAATCCCAGCACAACGATTACAGTCCAGATAGTCAGGGCAGCAGGACTGAATAACGGTCGATATAAAGCCGCGGTTTTCTGCAGCAGGCGGTCCGGGTCAAACAGGGGGAACTTGACGGCAAAAGGACTGAGCCAGCGATTTGGTTTTGCCTGGCTGCTGTCGTCATTGGCGGCGACATCGTCCTGCAACAGCCCCGCGGATTTCAGGTTTGCCACTAACATCACGATATCCTGCTGTTGCAAACTCGAGGCCAGCGACTGCCGGGTTTCATCCAGCGCCTGTTGCACGCTGGTCGAACCGTCCAGTAACTCGAGGAAATGCCCGGCATCGTTGCTGCAGCGAAAATAACTCTCATTTTGCTCGTCGGCGATGATGAGCCACGGCTGGCCGCGATAATGGTGCTGGTAAAATTGCACTGCAGGGCGGGGACGAAGCTTCAGGCCGGCAATGCTTTGCCAGGCTTCCTCGACCTGCGTTAGTTCAGCTTCCGAGCTCAGGGCAGCCATCGCCAGGCCCACAGGCGCATCAGGTCGAACAGTTCGTGCAGGTAAATCCATATCAGGCTGCGCTGATCGACATCGATTTTGGCGACGCCCTCCATGCCCGGCCGCAGCGCCGTATGATGTTCTACCAGTCGCGCTTCGACATGATAAGCGATGCCGTCCGCCTCTTCCTGGAACACGGGGGAAACCTTGTGTACGACAAACGGCAGTGCTGTGCCAGGCAGCGCCTTGAGCGTCAAACCTCCGCTCAGACCTGCGACGACATCCGCTACCTGTTTTTCATCGACCAGGATGATCAGGCGGTATTCATCGAGCGGGGCGACTTCGAACAGGACGTCGCCGGTAGCCACCGGCGCGCCCAGCGAGCGGCTCAGGTCGCCCGAAATAATGACGCCGTCGAGCGTCGACACCAGTGCCGCGCGCTCGATTTTTTTCTCGACCAGGTCGAGTTGCGCTTCGGCCTGGCTTACCTGTGACTTGAAGATATGCGCCTGGGTTTGATCGCGCGTCGCCAGCGCCTTGCGGTACTGACGCATGTATTCGTTCTTTTCGGCGGCATATCGCTGTTGCTGGAGCAGCAATTCCTCGGTATCGAGCGCCGCAATCACCTCGCCCGCGGCGACGTTTTCACCTGCGCGGGCATGGGCGGTCGCGATATAGCCGTCGAAAGGCGCCACGATGGCGCGCTGTATTTTACCCTCGAGATTGGCGGAAGCCGTCACTCGATAAGTACCGCTGGTAAACGTCATCACCCCCAGCAGTAGCGCTATCCCCAGGGCAATCCAGCGCGAGCGGCCGCCTTGCAATAGCCCCCCGCTGCGGTCGCTTGCGGGTTCGTCGGGTACCGGGCTTACCGCCTGTTGCCGGCCGGCAAGCAGCCCCAGCCAGTCCTCGCCCCAGTGCAGAATCTGCATCACGACCGATTGCTGCGACGGCTTTATATTAACCAGCATCGCGAGCGTACCTTTGAAATTGTCGGTTCGGGTCAAAGGTAAGGCGATGATCATATCGGCAGCCGAGTCGTTCGCCTGACCTGAGGACAGCGTCGTGGTCACGCTTTTGTTCTGCGCGGTGGCCAGGCCGGCTGTCGAAATCAGGTCTTCATGCAGTTCGCAACTGGCCGGCCAGCGAATCATCGAGTCGGTTTGCTCGCAGCAATCAGTTAGTAAAACCGCCTGGCCAAAGCCGGGCAGCATCTGGCATAACAATTTCAACCAGATCTGTAAATCCGCTGATTTATAGTCAGCCATAGGCCTGCAACAAGGTCGGCTTTTTTAGTTGGCAATAATTCATGAGCTGATAATCAATTGGTAGTGATCGGTTCTCTGCCGGTTAATCGGAGCACCGCTAGCTGCGCGTGATCCGCGTGAAAGTTCAGGGCGGGCGAAATCTCCCCAGGCCTGGATGTCAAATTCATCGGCAGATTGCGCCGAAAGCTGAGCCGCGATGGGATGGGGCAGTTTGAGGGCGCGGGAAAATAAGGCTTATCGATGCCGATCAACGCAAGCGTTGGCATTGCCCGCAAGCCTCCAACTTCGACAAGGTGGTCCTTCGGGTATGGCGGACCTTATGCATCCAATGCGCTTATCGGTAAGATAAGGGCTGACGTGAAGCCGGTTTTTTTAGCCGGTAACTCCGCGCAGCAATGCAATCCGACTAAAAGTTAAGGAGCGGTTTTCCAATGCCAATTAAAACTACCTGTATAGGTGCTTATCCCAAGCCCGATTTCGTCAAGCTGCCGGACTGGTTCAACCATCCCGACGGGCCGGATACCGCGGATCCGACCGCGCTGTGGGAAAAGGCGATGGCCGATCTGGGGCCGGATGCGCAGGATATTATCGCCCGTGGAGTGGCGCAGGCTATCGATGACCAGATCGAATGCGGTATCGATATTCCGACCGATGGTGAAATATCACGGGAAAACTACATCCATTATCACTGCCGGCACCTGCTCGGGTTCGATTTCGTGCATCTAACGCGCAAGGAAGTCCGCGGCGGTACTTACGAGGCCGCGCTGCCAACCATAAACGGCCCGGTCTCTATACGCGATCAGTTCCTGGTCGCCGACTGGCGGCGTGCGCAGGCGAACTGCAAGCGCCCGGTCAAGATTACGATGCCGGGGCCGATGACGATTTCGGATACCAATCACGACGCTTTTTACAAGGATCCCAAGGCGCTGGGCAGGGATATTGCCGAGGCCCTGAATGTCGAGGTGCTGGCGCTGGCCGATGCCGGTTGCGTGCATATCCAGATCGACGAACCCCTGTTCGCGCGCAAGCCGGAGGCGGCGCTCGATTATGGTTTTGAAAACCTCGAGCGTGCGTTTCACGGCTGCCCGCAAAACGTTCAGCGCACGGTGCACATGTGTTGCGGTTACCCGGACAAGCTCGACCGGGACGACTACCCCAAGGCTGATCCCGGTTCCTACCTGCAAATCGCGGATGCGATCGAGTACTCGAGCATCGACGCGGTGTTGTTCGAGGATGCGCATCGCCACAACGACCTGACTTTGCTAGAGCGCCTGCCGACGACAAAAGTGATCTTCGGTGTGGTCGCGATTGCAAAAAGCGAGGTTGAAAGCGTTGACTATATCCGTGATCGCCTCAGCCAGGCGCTCGATCACATCGATGCTGAACGCCTGCTTGCGGCGCCCGATTGCGGACTCGGACTGCTCGGTCGCGAACTCACCATGGCCAAGCTGAAAAACATGTGCGCCGCCGCACAATCCCTCTGACACCACTGTAATCCCTGTCACTCACCCCCCCCCTGTAATCCCCGCAATTCTATAAGTCATTCCCCCGCAAGCGTACCGCCCGATATCGAGGTCAGCTATCGCCAGCTCTGCAAACAGGCTGACCTCGCGCTTTACCGGGCGAAAAGTCTCAAGGATGACGAGCGGGCGCCACCGAATATCGTGGTCAGTGTATTGCGGGACCCCGATGATGTTTTCAGCAGTACGCAGAGCCTGTGGAAAGTTCCGCAAGGCAGCAACGTGGTCAACCAGGGCTGAATGATTTTATTGGTCTGAGCACTAAGGAAAAAGCGCTTGCAGCCGATTTACTGACTAATTACTGAAAGGAAGTATCCGTATGAGCAATCACTGGGACAAGGTCACGATCGAGGCGAACCTGATCTCGTTACCCGACATTTACTGGCGGCTGAAGGAAATTGTCGATGCGCGTGACTACTCGATGCAGGACGTGGCGCAACTGATTGTCTACGATCCGGGCTTGACCGTACGCCTGCTGCGCATTGTAAATAGCGCCTATTTCGGCTTTTCCGCTAAAATCGATACGGTCAATCATGCGGTATCGATCCTCGGCGTAAAGCAGATTCAGGACCTGGTACTGACCACATCTATTGCCGACGCTCTCGGTGACTACGAATGCGAACACCTCGATATTAAACAATTCTGGATGCGCAGTGTTTATCGTGCGATCGCGGCGCGCGAGCTCGCGCAGGTATGCAACCTGATGGATAGTGAACGCATGTTTGTCGCCGGCCTGTTGAGTGGAATCGGGCACCTCATCATGTATCAGTCGGTACCGGTGCTGGCACAGCAGGCACAACGCGAGGCACGTGAATCCGGCAGGCCGCTGTACCTGCTGGAACGCGAGGTGGCGGGGTTCGATCATGCCCAGGTGGCTGCCGTGCTGATGAAAAACTGGAAACTGCCAGCAAGCCTGGTGACCGTGATCGAACATCACCTCGAATTCGATGCGGATGAGGATTACCTCCTCGAGGCCGCAATCGTGCATCTGGCCGCGCTGTTTGGCGATGCATTTGCGCAGAACCTGCAGCTCGACGAGGTTCTGGTAGGCGCCAACAGCCAGGCCTGGGATATTACCGGGCTGGATACCGGGCAATGTGAAGCGGTTGACGCGGTGGTCGCCGAGCAATTGAATGGCGTCGTCAGCATGCTGTTTCCCAAATTGCAGTCTGCCGCCGGATAAAACCTGTCGTCGGTGAACTACGCCGCAATGAAAACCGGTTCGTGGGCAGGCACTGTTTGCCGCGTGGCATGCCTGTCATTTAAATATGCCTGCCCAGTGGTGTAATTCTGCTATCGACGGCGTGAACCACCAGCGCCCTAACGTTGAGAAATAACCGCAGCCGTCATCACTCCAACCTGTCGGAATCTTGCACCGAGACGCCCATACAAGATCCCCGCTTGCGCGGGGATGACTAATGAAAAAGTGTCATCCCCGCGCAAGCGGCGGTCCGACGTATCGGGATCTCAGGACGAGTGATGCGCTAACGGGTTAAACGTAGTCCTTGTACTTGTCGAGGAACCTGACCGGCTTCGACAGCGCGTCACGACGGAAGGGATCGCCGAGTTCACGTGTACACATGATTTCGAGAACCGTGGTTTTGCCATCGTTCATTTGCATATCGACCGCCTTTTCCAGTGCTGGTCCGACATCTTCCAGCTGATCGACGGTGACACCCTCGGCACCCATGGCGCGACCGATACCCGCCCAGGACTCGCTTTCGAGTTCACCGGCGACGAAGCGACGACCGTAGAAGTCGACCTGGTTTTTCTTTTCCGCACCCCATTGACGGTTGTGGAACACGACCGCGGTAACCGGGATGTTATGGCGCACGCAGGTCATGGTTTCCATCATGCTCATGCCCCAGGCGCCGTCACCGGCATAGGCAATCGCCGGACGGTCCGGGCAGGCTATCCTGGCACCCATGACGGTTGGCAGTGCGTAGCCGCAGTTGCCAAAGCTCATCGGCGCGAGGAAGCTGCGTGGCTCGTCGAAGCGCAGGTAGGAATTGGCGACCGAGTTGATGTTGCCGATGTCGGTAGAAACCATTTTGCTCGCCGGCATCGCTTTTTCCAGCTCGCGCAAGACCTGGCGCGGGTGCAGCCAGTTACCTTGTTCGCCTTTCTGCTCTTCGATCATGTCGAGACTGAAAGCGTCTTTCTCATGCGTCCAGCCATCGAGCTCTTCTTCCCAGCTGGCTTTTTCCGCCATGATATCTTTGGCGCGTTCTTCCTTGTTGCCGTCACAGACCAGTGACTTGTCGTGGATACGACTCAACAGGGCGGTTGCGCTGGCGCCGGCATCGCCACAGATGCCGACTGAAATCTTCTTCACCAGTCCGAGCATCTTGTTGTCGGCATCGACCTGGATGATTTTCGCGTCTTTCGGCCAGTAATCCATGCCGTGTTGCGGCAGGGTACCGAACGGTCCGAGTCGAGTGCCGAGCGCGAGCACCACGTCGGCCTTGGCAATCAGTTTCATCGCCGCCTTGGAACCCTGGTAGCCCAGTGGTCCGCACCACAGCGGATGACTCGCCGGGAATGAATCGTTATGCAGGTAGGAGTTAACTACCGGCGCACCGAGGCGCTCGGCCAGTGCCTGGCATTGCGCGATTGCGTCGGACATGACCACGCCACCACCGGATACGATAACGGGGAATTTGGCCTGCGCCAGTAATTCAGCGGCTTCAGCGAGGCTGCGGTCGCCACCGGGACCGCGATCGAGGCGTTGCGGCTGCGGGATATCGACATCGATTTCACCGTAGAAATAGTCGCGCGGAATATTCAGCTGGGTGGGTCCCATTTCCGACATCGCGCGGTCAAAACAGCGTCCCGTGAATTCAGCCATACGATTCGGATTGTTGACGTGCCCCTGGTACTTGGTGAATTCCTCGAACATCGGCAGCTGATTGGCTTCCTGGAACCCGCCGAGCCCCATGCCCATGGTGCCGGTTTCGGGGGTAATCATAACCACCGGTGAATGCGCCCAGTAAGCCGCGGCGATTGCGGTTACACAGTTACTGATGCCGGGGCCGTTCTGCCCGATGACAACACCATGACGACCGCTCACACGCGAGTAACCGTCGGCCATGTGACCGGCGCCCTGTTCGTGTACTACCGGGATCAAACGGATGCCGGCGGGTGCAAAGATGTCCATTGCATCCATGAATGCAGAGCCCATGATGCCAAACATGTCGGTAACATTGTTCGCGACCATGGTTTCGACGAAGGCTTCACTCGGGGTCATTTTCATGCTGTTGTCCTCGGTTGGGGTCAAATTTTTGTGGCCGGTTAAAATAAGCTAACCGGTTTTTAGTGGTAGTACCAGTTAGGGTCTATCATTGATACCAGATGGGCGGTCGTCCCCGCCATTTGCTGCGTCATCCTCGCTACTCACTGCGTCATCCCCCACTACCTTACTGCGTCATCCCCGTGCAAACGGGGATCTCGGAACGATGCCACCATTGCGAGATTCCCGCTTGCGCGGGAATGACAGAAAAGGAGGGTGGGAATGACATAAAGCGGAGGGGGAATGCCGGCAACAATTCTAGTCATCCCCGTGCAAACGGCGGTCCGACGTATCGGGATCTCGGAACGATGCCACCATTGCAAGATTCCCGTTTGCGCGGGAATGACGAAAAAAAGCGGTGGGATGACAAAAGTTCGGGGAATATCAGATCATGTCGTGGATGAGTTGCGCCAGTTTCCTGATACCGGGTTCAATCTGGGTGGCGCTAATCGACGAGTAGCCCAGGCGGATGAAATTCTGCGGCGGATTATCCTGCATGAAACAGATATCACCCGATTCGATCAGGATGCCGGCCGCGCGCGCGGTTTCCTTGAGCTTGCGCGTGTCGAGCTGATCGGGTCCCTCGACCCAGTAAGAAGTTCCGCCAAACGACGGAATGCGTGAAGACTCCGGCAGGTGGCGATTGAGCGCCTTGCCCATAACCTGCCAGCGATCCTTGTAGGTCTGGCTGAGACGATGGATCAGCGAATCGTGGTGACCCATCGACAGGAACAGGGCGACTATGCGCTGATTATTGGCCGGCGGATGGCGCACCATCAAACGGCGCAGGGCGCGCGCCTCCCTGATCAACGGTTTGGGTGCAACCATGTAGCCGAGGCGCAGTCCCGGCGCGAGCGTCTTCGACAGGCTACCGACATAAATAACGCGCTCACTGGCATCGAGACTCTTTAACGCCGGGGTCGGTTCGCCGACGAAATTGATTTCGCTCTCGTAGTCGTCCTCGATGATCAGAAAGTCGTGCTTCTCGGCCTGCTTGAGTAAATGTTCACGCCGTTCGAGCGGCATCGTTACCGTGGTCGGCGACTGGTGGCTCGGAGTCAGGTAAACAAACTCGCAGGAATTCAAATCCTTTCCCGGCACCACGCCATGCTCGTCAACGGCGAGCGGCACCATTTGGGGAGATTTCAATTCGAAGATGTTGCGCGCGTCCGGGTAGCCTGGATTTTCGATGCCTACGCGAGTGCCCTTTTCGATCATCAGGTCGGCGAGGATGTAGAGCGCCTGTTGTGCGCCCATGGTGATAAGAATTTCATCGCGAGCCGCCCACACGCCGCGACGCGGCAGGATACGCGCCTGGATCTGTTCGATTAGCAGGGGGTCGTCGGTATCGATTGCGTCCGGCGTGACATCCCGGATGTCGCTTACGCTGAGCGCCTGGCGACAGCATTCACGCCAGTCCGCTACCGGGAACAGCTCGGGATCGAGTTGCCCGAACAGAAATGGGTAGGGGTATTTCTTCCAGTCTATCGGCTTGATGATGTTGCGCTGTTGCGATGGATGAAACTTGAGATGCCGCGCCCAGTCTGGCGGCTTGTGCTCACCATCGAACTTGAGTGGTTCGACGCGTACGCGTCCATCGAGCATGGTCTTGTCGATGTAGTAACCGCTGCGTTCGCGGGCTACCAGGTAGCCCTCGTCGATTAATTGCTGGTAGGCGAGGACCACGGTATTGCGCGCGATTCCGAGATGCCGCGCGAGTTCACGCGAGGATGGCAGCGGAATTTCGAGGGGCAGTTTGTCATCCAGGATCGCACTGACGATCATTTCCCGCAGCTGCCGCTGGTAGCTGATTTTGCGGTCTTTGGAGATGCGAAATAACTGGCTCCACATCATCTGGTCGCTTCGGTTTTGCATCGATCTCGGAATTGGTCTTATTAATAGGTATAATCTGGCTCTATTGTATAGTGTTCGATTCAATTTAGCCTCTGTTTCCCCCTTTAACATTGTGCAGTCAGCCTGAAGCGCGGAGAGTTCGATGAAACCAGAAAACCTGAGCGACATTGTCGGCAGTGACCGAAATCACCTTTGGCACCACCTCGTACAACATAAACCCTGGCAAACGACCGACCCGATGGTCATCGTCGAGGGTAAGGGGCTGCGCGTCAAAGACCACAATGGGCGCGAGTACCTGGATGCTGTCTCCGGCGGCGTGTGGACCGTAAACGTCGGTTATGGACGTGAAGAGATCGCCGATGCGGTGCGCGACCAGATCGCCAAGATGTGCTATTTCGCCAACTCCGCCGGCAATATTCCCGGTGCGCAGTTTGCCGAAAAGCTGATCGACAAGATGCCCGGTTTGAGTCGGGTTTACTATGCCAACTCGGGATCGGAAGCCAATGAAAAAGGCTTCAAACTGGTGCGTCAGCTCGCCGCACTGAAAAACGATGGCAAAAAGCACAAGATTATTTACCGTGATCGCGATTATCACGGCACCACGATTACGACCCTGAGTGCCGGCGGTCAGGCGCAACGCAAGGACCAGTATGGTCCTTTTACCCCGGGTTTTGTCGAGATTCCGCATTGCCTGGCTTACCGTGATCCGCGCGGCGGAGATCCGGACTACGGTGTGCAGGCGGCAAAAGACCTTGAAAAAGTGATTCTCGCCGAAGATCCGGATACGGTTGGTTCGGTCTGCCTGGAGCCGATTACTGCCGGCGGTGGCGTCATTGTGCCACCCGAGGGCTACTGGGAAACCGTACAGGAAATCTGCACCAAGTACGGCGTGCTGATTCACATCGACGAAGTCGTTTGCGGCATGGGGCGTACCGGCAAATGGTTCGGCTACCAGCATTATGGCGTCAAGCCGGATATGGTTACCATGGCCAAGGGCGTCGCCAGTGGCTACGCCGCGATTTCGGTGCTGGCGACCACCGAGGGCCTGTTCAACGAATTTCTCGCCGAGCCGAGCGATCAGATGCATTACTTCCGCGATATCAGCACCTTCGGTGGTTGCGCGGGTGGACCGGCGGCGGCGCTTGCCAACATGGAGATCATCGAACGCGAAAACCTGCTCGATAATGTCAACCAGATGGGTGATTACCTGATGGGGCGTCTCAATGAACTGATGGACAAGCACGAAATCATCGGCGAGGTGCGCGGCAAGGGCCTGTTTGTCGGCGCCGAACTGGTCAAGGATCGCGAGACGCGCGAACCGGTGCATGAATCCGTCGCCGCAGCGGTGGTCAGTGACTGCCTCAAGCAGGGTGTCATGATCGGACGCACTAATCGCAGTCTGCCGATGTACAACAATACGCTTTGTTTAAGCCCGGCGCTCATCTGTACGCGGGACGATATTGATGAAATCGTTAGCGCGATCGATGTCGCGTTGGGAAATATCGAGACTTAATTGCCGCCGGCTCACTCAAGTAGCGGGAGCCGGCCCCGGGCCGGCTCTGTCAGTTACCGGCTGAGTTGTCGTGCAATACCGGAACCGCGGCCTTGCAAGTAACCGATATCGTTGCAGCCTTAAACGCGGATGACTTTATTTTCATCGAATCCGGGCAGGTAATTAATTTACTCTCTGCCATAGCAGCAGCCCCGATTGGCAACGACCAGGATTTTCTGGATAGCTGGAATCGTCTCGAACAGGATCAGTACATGGCCGATGGCGGCAAGTATCGCAAGCGCCGCCATGCGACCTACGCGATTCTAAATGCCGGCGAACCGGCTCAGTTGATACCCTATCAACCCCACTATCAGACCGTTGACTACAATCCGTTGAACGGTGGGGTGGCGCGTTATTTTGCGCCGATACTCGACGACCTGCACGACAGCACTGCGCTCGCTGCGCTACTCGAGTTCGGCAATATGGTGTTCAGCCAGATCAGCGGCAATCACAGCTGGCATATCGAACTGCATCAGTTTCGCATCGAGGCACGCGACGGCAAGCTGGGCAAACCGACACCGGAGGGCGTGCACCGTGACGGGGTCGATTTTGTCATCGTGCTGATGATCAAGCGGGTCAACATCGATAGCGGCGCGACCACGATCTTCGATCTCGATAACAGGCTGCTCGGCGAGTTTACCTTGCGTGAATCCTTCGACATGGTGCTGGTGAACGATCGCCGTGTGTATCATGGTGTAACGCCTATAACGCCGCTCGATCCGGCTGCCGAGGCCTTCCGCGATGTGCTCGTGATCACTTTCAAAAACAGGGAATCGGTTTAAAAAACGTTATTTTGTTTGGCTTAAACTGATTTATAATCTGCCGGCCTTAAACCTGGTCAATCAATTACCCGAGGTATAGCGTGGAAAGAGAAGCGATGGATTTTGATGTGGTTATCGTCGGTGCCGGACCGTCGGGTCTGACCATGGGTATTCACCTGGCGCAGCTGGCTCAACAGCAGGAACGTGAGCTCAATATCTGTATCCTCGAGAAAGGCGCCGAAGTCGGTGCTCACATTCTATCCGGGGCAGTAGTCGAACCTCGTACCTTGAGCGAATTAATCCCCGACTGGAAGGAAAAGGGCGCGCCGCTGAACGTGCCGGTCAAGTCCGACCAGTTCAAGTATCTGACCGCGTCGGGTTCGATCTCGATGCCGACCCCGCCGCAAATGCATAACGAAGGCAACTATATCATCAGCCTCGGTAACCTGTGCCGCTGGCTTGGCGAACAGGCCGAAGAATTAGGGGTTAATATTTTCCCCGGCTTCGCCGCCGCCGAAGTGCTCTACGATGATAAAGGTGCGGTGCGTGGCGTGGTTACCGGTGACATGGGTATCGGCAAGGACGGTGAGCCTGGCGATAATTTCGAACCCGGCATGGAATTGATCGGGCGCCAGACCGTATTCGCCGAGGGTTGCCGCGGCTCGCTTACCGGTGAGTTGATGGAAAAGTACAATTTGCGCGACGGCGTCGAGCCGCAAACCTACGGCATCGGCATCAAGGAAATATGGGAAGTCAAACCCGAGCTGCATGACGAAGGTGCCACGCTGCATACGATTGGCTGGCCGCTGAAATCGGACACCTACGGCGGCTCCTTTCTCTACCACAACGAAAACAACCAGGTTGCGGTCGGCTTCGTGATCGGGCTGGATTATCGCAACCCGCATTTGAGCCCCTTCGACGAGTTCCAGCGGTTCAAGAATCATCCCGACATCCGCCCCATTTTCGAGGGCGGTACGCGTGTCTCTTACGGTGCGCGCGCGATTTCCGAAGGTGGCCTGCAATCGATTCCGAAACTCACCTTCCCCGGTGGCCTGCTGGTGGGTGATACCGCGGGTTTTCTCAACGTGCCGAAAATCAAGGGAACGCATACCTCGATGAAATCCGCGATGCTCGCGGCCGAGGCCGTATTTGAACTGCTGCCGGCTGAATACGACCCGGAAAACCCCGGGCCTGCACTCGAGGCAACTGCTTACCCCGAGAAACTCAAGGATTCCTGGTTGTGGCAGGAGTTGCACAAGGTACGTAACATTCGCCCCGGATTTAAAAAGGGTTTGTGGCTGGGGTTGATCATTGCGGCGCTCGATTCCTATGTTTTCCGCGGTAAGATGCCCTGGACCATGGGGCACCATGCCGACCACGAGCAACTCGGCGACAAGAAGGATTACCCCGTTATCGACTACCCGAAGCCCGATGGTGTTATCAGCTTCGATCGATCTTCCTCGGTGTACCTGTCAGGTACCAATCATGAGGATAATCAGCCCGCGCATCTGCGCCTGCGCGACGACAGCGTGCCGATCCGGCTGAACCTGGAGAAGTACGATGCTCCCGAGCAACGTTATTGCCCGGCCGGGGTGTATGAAATTGTCAAAACCGATGGCAAGCCGGCGTTGCAGATCAACGCGCAAAACTGCGTGCACTGTAAAACCTGCGATATCAAGGACCCGAGCCAGAATATCCACTGGACCGTGCCGGAAGGCGGCGGCGGGCCCGCTTATCCGAATATGTGACATTGGACGGGGTTTGGCCGTCCGGCCAAAACCCGTCCAATGTCATCCCCGCGTAAGCGGGGATCCCGCAAAGGTGACATTGTTCCAAGATCCCCGCTTGCGCGGGGATGACTATTAAGGGGAGAGCGGGAATGACGATAAAGGCGGGCGGAGATGAAATCAAGACCGGCGGTATAAAGCTGAATTTTGACCAGCCCATAAAAAAGGGAACAGATCTACAGGATCTGTTCCCAATCAACTAGTTCTCTTAGGAGAGAACAATGCCTCACTGTATTATAGATTACTCTCAGGACATTGCAGGACAGGTGGAAATAGAGGCTTTGCTCGAGGCGGTACATCGCGGTGCGATGGAGTCAGCCCTGTTCCCTGAATACGATATCAAGACCCGGGCGCTCGGCTATGCGCATCACCGTACCGGGCAAACCCGCGACTCTTTTGTGCATGTCGCGATACACCTGCTGTCGGGCCGCAGCGACGAACAGAAAGCTATGCTTAGCGAATGCGTACTCGCCTGTGTCGAACCGCTAGTGCCACAGGTGATCAGCGTAAGTGTCGAAATCTATGACATCCATCGCGAGAGCTACCGTAAGCGAGTACTCGCATAGAAATCCACGCTCTTTCCCTTAATTAGTCATCCCCGCGAATTTAAGTCATCCCCGCGAAAGCGGCGGTCCGACGTATCGGGATCTCGCAAGGGTGCCATCGTCACAAGATCCCCGCTTTCGCGGGGATGACTTTAAAGGGGGCGGGGATGACATTCAATCGGCGCGGGGATGACGTAAATGCGGGTACTAACCGGTCATATAGGTAACACATTAAACCGGGCACATGGGTAACAGGTAATAATGCATTGGCGTCGAAGAGGAGAAGCCGATGCCCTGGAAAGAGACCTGTAACATGAATGAAGGTAGATTGTTTATCGGGGCCCGGGTTACGCCTGCTCGCAGGCCGCCAGCATTATTGCGCAGGCATCGTCGTGCGAGACTCCCTGCAATACATCCAGCAGTTCCCAGCTCTCCTCGGCGTCAATACTCAGGTACTCGTTATCCGGCTCCAGGCGCTGTTGATGCGCACAGATACAAACGCTCATGCATAGCCGCATACACATCAGGTCAAACATCAGGCTGATCTCGGTGGTGGTCAGGGGCAGGGTCTGGTGATAACCGCGCAACAGGGTTTGCGCGCTTGCGAGAGGGTCGGCCTGACCGTGCATCGCGTAGGTCGCGGCGATGGCGGGCTCCACTACCAGCCACGAATTCATCATGTCACCGAAGTCGATAATACTGGTAACCTGTAAACCCGCTTCATCGACCAGGACATTGCCCCGGTTGGCGTCGTTATGTATGACTGCGCGCCTCAATTGCGCCTGCACAGGCACCACATGCTCGCGAAATCCGGTCTCGAAGTGCTCGACCAGCGAACGTTGCGCATCTTTGGCGAGCAACGGTTTGTAATTTTCGAGTACGCTTAAAGCCTGTTCCATGTTCCATAGCAGCGGGCGTTCCAGTCCGGCATGGGTAAATCCATCCAGCGCTTTATCGAGTAGCGCGAGTCGCCGTCCGAGGTCTTCCAGTAGCGCAGCCTTCAGATCGACGATATCGGCCATCACGCGACCCTGCAGAAATGGCAGCACGCGACAGCAATGTTCAATGCCCTGCGCATCGCTGACGGTTTCGATCAGGCGCCCGTTTCGCGATGGCAACGCGGTCGCGACCAGCGGGAATACCGCTGCGTCGGTCAGTCGCTGAAACACCATGTGCTGGCATTCGAGCATGGCCGGGGATTCCAGTGCGTTGGCAATTTTGAAGACAAATTTTCCGCGCGGTGTGTCGATCAGGAAGTTTAAATCGCGCTCACCGTTGAGCAGTTTCAGCGGGCCTTCGAGTGCAAACAATCGCTGCGCGATATCGGCGGCTTCAATGGTATCGAACGCGGGTAGTACGCAGCTATCAGACATGATGATCAGACAACAAACGGCTATTGTACGCGATGTCGCAAATGGTTAACTAGTAGTCGTAGACTGTCAGCGGCGGTATAGCTATAGTCCTGCGCAAATTATTCCAAAACCAACCGGGAGTTTTAATGTCGCTTCGTCTTGGCATCGACACTGGAGGAACCTTCACCGATGCGGTGCTGGTTGATGACAGCAAGCAGATCGTCAACGCTGAAAAAAGCCTGACCACACGCTTCGATCTGAGTCTCGGTATCGACGATGTCATCGCGAAATTACCGGCTGCAGCTCTCGCCGAAGTCACCATGGTTTCGTTGTCCACCACCCTGACTACCAACTCGGTGGTCGAAGACCTGGGTGCGCCGGTTTGCGTGCTGTTGCCCGGTTATACGGGGGAACAGGTCAAGCAAAGCGGCCTGCTGGAAATACTGCCGGCACAGTTGGTAGTCACATTGCAGGGCGGCTATGACGCGGTCGGGCGCGAACACCAGCCGCTCGATGACAGCGGCGCGCGTGAAGCCATCGAAAAGCTGCGGGAGCAGGTCTCGGCGTTTGCCATTTCGAGTATGTTCGGCACGCGCAATGCCAGTCATGAAATCCGTCTCAAGCAGCTCGTCACCGAACTTACCAGTATGCCCGTCATCTGTGGCCACGAGCTGGCGTCGAGCCTGGGTGCACCGCGCCGCGCGCTGACCGCCGCGTTGAATGCGCGCATGGTGCCACCGATCAAGGAGCTGATTACTTCGGTGCAGAAAAACCTGAAGCGCCACGCAATCGATGCCCCGTTGATGCTGGTGAAAGGCGATGGCTCGCTGGCCAGCCTCGAGAACGCGATCGAAAAGCCGATCGGCACCGTGCTCTCAGGGCCTGCCGCCAGCGTCATCGGCGCCTGCAAGCTGTCGGGCCTCGATAACGCGATCGTCGCCGACATGGGCGGTACCACGACCGATATTGCTATCGTCAGTAACGGGCAACCGGAGCTTTGCGACGATGGCGCCAGAATCGGCGACTGGCAACCAATGGTCGAAGCAGTGCGCGTCAGTTCGATCGGACTCGGTGGCGATAGCGAGCTGCGCTTTGGTGGCCACAAGGGGCTGTCGGTGGGACCGCGCCGGGTTGTGCCCACCAGTTTGCTGGCCCATCTTTATCCCGAAGTGATTCCGAAACTCGAGGCTCAACTCGCCGGCATGGCCAGCGCGCGCAGTAATCGTTTCGTCATGCGCCTGGAAAATAATCAGGCTCTGCTGACACAGCTAAGCGCGGTTGAACTCGAGGCCTGGGATATGTTGTCGGAGAAACCGGTCGAGCTCGATGCAATCGTGCAACAGGATCGGGTCTACGCCCGCGCGCTGGCCAAGCTGAAACGCCTTGGTCTGGCAATCTACAGCGGATTCACGCCGTCGGACGCGGTTCATGTGCTGGGCATTAATTCGCACTGGAGTGCGCAGGCGGCGGAACTGTCGGCGCGCATCTGGATGCGGCAGATGCGTTTCCTCTATGGTTATGGCAAATGGGACAGCGATGATGTCGAGGCTGCCTGCACCCAGGTTTATGACCTGGTAACCGCGACCATCCGGCGCTTGCTGATTGAAGTCGGCCTGAACGAATTCGATCTGGCGGACAAGTCGGGAAAGGCCGGCGGTATCGTCGACACGATAACCCGCATGGTTGTCGGCAGTCACCAGACCCGGGGGCGAAAACCGCTGTTCAATCTTGATTTTGCCAGTGATTACCCGATCGTCGCGGTAGGTGCGCCGGCTGCAAGCTATTATCGCGATGTCGCCGATAGCATGTTCATCGGGTTACATCTGCCGCAACATGGTGATGTGGCAAATGCCTTCGGTGCCGTCATGGGCAGCGTGATTCAACGTGCCCAGGTAACGGTTACCCAACCCCAGCACGGAACCTTCTGCCTGTTTCACGAGGACCAACCGAAAATTTTTGATAACCTCGAGGCCGCCAGGCAGGAGGCGCAGCAGATCGTCTCCCGCGTGGCCGAGCAGAAAGCCCTGGCGGCCGGTGCAATCGATCCGGCCGTAACGCTCGAATTTGACGATGTTCATGTGCAGGATGAAATCGATGGTGAACTGTTCCTTGAATCGACCGTGATCGCGACCGCGATCGGCGCCGCCTGTAATTGGCGCTCGGAATCCAGCGCGTGAACCTGGACCGGCGCCTGCTTCAATATGGCTTGTTCACGCGCGGTGTCACCCGTCTGACCGCCGCGGAAATCGAAACCTACGGGTTCGCCGCGGATAAACCGGTCCTGCTGCTGGTGGGTAACATCGGTTCGAGCTACTGGCCCATATTCAGCCAGTCCGCAGAATACCTCGATGGCGCGGCCGATCCACTTGATCACTGGAGTCAGCGGGTCGCGAACGAGATTGCCAGCGAGCTACCGGTGCAACCGGTCTATCCGTTCGTGGGGCCCCCTTACTACCCGTTCCAGCAATGGGCGCAGCGTGCCGAATCACTGGCGCAATCACCTGTTGGAGTGATGATGCATCCTGAATACGGACTCTGGCATTCGTATCGGTTCGCGCTACTGGGTAGTGAATTCGACGTCACGCAGCAACCCCTCCAGGCCGGATCTCCCTGCCTTGACTGTGTCGGGCAACCCTGCCTGCATAGTTGCCCGGTCGACGCTTTTGATGGCAATGGTTATGATGTGGATCGCTGTGCCGACTTTTTGCTGCAAACTCCGCAGGCGGAATGCCGTTCCCGGGGTTGCCTGGCACGCTACGCATGTCCGGTTGCAACCGAGTTGAGTTATCTGCCCGAGCAGGGAAAATTCCACCTGGACGCGTTTTTGAACGCCCGCAAATGATTGAAAAAAATTGAGTTTTTGCCGCTTTTGTTTCGCGATACTCATCTATACTTAAATTTCTAACCTAACAATTTCTCGGAAAAGATAGCAGGCCCATTAGTCTGCAAGATATTACTGTTCCATATGGCGAAACTCGGCAACATCTTATTCAATCGAACGCTTAACCAGTCTCTTGAGTGCAAGGACCTCGAAGGCAAGAAGGGCCTTTCGCTGATCGGTAAAATCAGGGAAGCGGCCAGCGATAACCTCGAGAAGGTGTTGGCGACGATTACGCAGGCAGATGAACCCCACCAGGAAGTCCTGAAAAACATTTGCCGGGAATCGGTCGAGGGTTTTTCCGAGGAGTATTTCCTTGGCGTATTGTCGCATGACGATACGGTGTTCCGTGAAGCCGCCAGCGCGATACTTTCGCAGACCGTGGCGGTCGACTCGGTAAAACTTTTTCAGCGTCTGCACGAACCCGGCGCGTCCCTGCCCGAAGTGATCGAGGTGCTGGCGTCGCAGCAGAAGTCGCTGAAGCCGCACGATATCATCAATCACCCCTTGAAGCTGGAATCGGAATACGCTATCGAGTTGTTGAAGCTGGTCGAGGGTAGCGAACAACCGGTCGATTTATCGGAGCTCAGTTTCCAGCTCGATAAAATCGAAAGCCCGATTTTTAAAATCAACCTGTTGAACTACCTGAGTAGCGTCAACCAGCCCAAGGTGCCGTTGATAGTCGCCCGCTTTTTGGATGACTCCAACAAGGTTGTAATTCTCGAAGCGCTGAAAACCCTGGATCGCTTGAAGATCGATTTCGATGCGTCTGTTTTACTCCCCATATACGGAATCGATGTCAGGTGTCGAGCTGGAGCTCGTGCTCAAGATCATCGCCAAGCAGGCCGACGCCGACCTGGTGCCGCACCTGTCGGCCTACCTGACTTCGAAGTCGAGTGAGATGAATGATTTTTTTTTGCCCGTATCATCGCTGTCAACGCGGACCGGGACAGTTTTGAAAAATTCCTCATGCGCCTGATGATCGAGGACGACTGGAACCAGCAGCAGTCGGTTGCCTGCGTGCAAAAGGTATCCAATCAAAACCTGTCGGACGTGGCGCGTCAATTGACCGATCACGACCAGGAATTCGTGCGCAATACGGCGCAGACGCTGGTGATCAATCTGATCGGCGATGAAGACCCCGGCAAGATCGAGGAATTCGCGCTCAGCGATAACTGGCAGGTACGGGAACGCGCGATCCAGTCGCTTTCGAGGTCGACCAATCGTGCCGCGATTGCGATCCTGAAGAAACAGGTCGAAGCTTATCCCGAGGATTACGTGCTGGTGTTGCGTGCGATCAAGCAGCTTGGATTTGGCAAGGGGCTCGAATTAGCCTTCGATGGATTGAAGAGTGAACAGGCGAACGTGCAGCGTGCATCGCTCGAAACTATCGAGGCGATAACCACCGAGAAACACGCGGTCAACGTGCGCGACAACATACTCTGGAACCTGCCGGTGCTGACCAACGAAATGCGCGAGTTTGCCAAGATGCTGATGTCGCAGATCACCAGGGATTTCGATCTGCCGGATATCCAGATAGACGAACAATCGAACACCAGTACCGGCGTGGTCGATCTGCCGCTGTTTGGCGACGCGACCGCTTCTCTCAGGCCGGCGAATGTCTCACCACTGGATCTGCTCAGACCCGGCGAGGTGTGGATGGATCGCTACCATATCAAGGAAGAGATTGGCCGGGGCGCGATGGGGCGAGTGATGCTGGCCGAAGACGACATGGTCGATGAGTCGCTGATCCTGAAGTTCATGCTGCCAGAGTTGACCGTTGATCAGCAATCGACGGAGCGTTTCAAGCGCGAGGTAAAATACGCGCGTAAGGTAAGCCATCGTAACGTGATTCGGGTGCACGATATTCTGCTTAAGGATGGTGTCTGCGCCATCTCTATGGAGTATTTCAACAGCCGTGGACTCGAGGCGGTGCTGAAAGAAATCAATTTTTTCGAGACCGTCGAGGGACTCAAAATTCTCCATCAAATCTCCGGTGGCATGGTGGCCGCACACGAGCAGGCCGTGATACATCGTGATTTGAAGCCCAGCAACATCCTGATCGACGATAAATGGCTGGTGAAGATCGTGGATTTCGGCATTGCCTCGGCCGGTACTGCCGCGGAGGCTACCCTGACCCAGACAGGTTCGATAATCGGCAGCCCTGCTTACCTTGCACCGGAGCGCGCCGAGGGTAGCGATGCCGACGAACGCAGTGATATCTACTCGCTGGGAGTTATCGCCTACTACATGTTCAGTGGCAAGTTGCCCTATATCGGCAAACCGATGGAAGTGCTGTCGATGCATCGCGCTGGCGACGCGCCGCCGATTATGAAGATCAATGAAGAAGCCTCGCCGGAAGTGTCGAAATTAATTGTAAAAATGATGGCGGTCGATCCGAAGGCACGCCCGCAATCGATGGCGGATGTGCATAACGAAGTTAAAGAATTGCTCGACCGGCTCGAGCTACCCGAGGAAATCTCTTAGCCCTCCTCGCACCGCATGGGTCACCCCCGTCTTTACAGTGTCATCCCACATCTTCTTAAGTCATTCCCGTAGCTCCCCAGGTCATTCCCGCGAAAGCGGGAATCTTGTAATGATGTATTGGTCGTGAGATTCCGATGCGTCGGACCGCCGCTTTCGCGGTAATTACTCTAAAGGGCGCGGGGACGAGCGGGAGTGATCAGGCTTGCGATTGCACCGCGGTGAGTGCGATCAGGTTATAGACGTCATCGGTATTACAACCCCTGGACAGGTCGTTGGCCGGTCGTTTGAGCCCCTGCAGAATCGGCCCGATCGCAATCGCACCACCGAACCGCTGGGCCAGCTTGTAACCGATATTGCCGGCATTCAGATCAGGGAAGATCAGCACGTTGGCGCGACCTTCGATCTGCGATTCGGAAATTTTCCTGGCCGCGATCGACGGCACGATTGCCGCATCAAGCTGGACTTCACCCTCAACCGCGATGTCGGGCATCATCTGGCGGGCCTGTTCGGTTGCTTCACGCACCTTCTGCACCAGGCGATGACTGGCACTGCCGTCGGTAGAGAAGGAAAGCATTGCGACTCGTGGTTCATCGTCGAGGAACTGTCGCGCCGAACTGGCGGTTGCGACCGCGATTTCAGCCAGCTGTGCCGCATCAGGATCGACCTGCAGGCCGCAATCGGCGAACAGCATCGCCTGTTTGGGTTCATGGTGCACGGCTTCGAACAGCATCAACATGAAGCTCGATACCGAATTGTACCCGGGTTTGACACCGATGATTTTCAGTGCCGAACGAACCCGGTCACCGGTCGTGTAGACGGCTCCGCCGATTGAACCATCGGCATCGTTGGCGTGCAGCATCAGGTCGGCGAAACACAACGGATCCAGCGCCTGCTGCTCGGCCTGTTCCAGGCTCATTCCCTTGTGCTTGCGCAATTGCCACAATGCCTGACTATATCTTTGGTGGTATTGTGAGTTGCTCGGTTCTTCGATTCTAATGTCGCTTAAGCAAAAGCCTGACTCGTCAGCCTGTTGCTGAATAATTTCAGTCTTGCCGATGAGCACGCAATTTGCGATGCCATCAGTCTGCGCGCGTTGGGCGGCTGCTATAACACGTGGATCTTCGCCCTCGGCCAGGACGATAGTTTGCCGATGGTCACGGGCTTTTTGCAGGATAGAATCTAAAAATTGCATAGTGTAAATCGGATAATCGCATACCCGTTGGCGGGAATTTGATGCAGAATGATGCACACATACGTTGAAGGTGTCCACGAGAACAGGCGCGTAAGCCTTAATGAATTTTGGTATACAGTATACCAATCGTTCAGTATATTCGTATGCACGACTTATCGTGGTTACTTGGAACCACTTAAAATAATCAGGGGCGGCAACAAATGATCATAGGAATACCTGCGGAAATCCATGCTGAGGAAAAGCGCGTCGCTGCTTCTCCAGAGGTGGTACAGAAGTTCATTGCGGCCGGATTCGAGGTAATCATCGAAACCGGTGCGGGTGCGGGCGCCAGTTTCAGCGACGATGTTTTCCGTGAAGCCGGTGCCACCATCGGCGACGATGCCGAGAATGTCTGGTCAGCGGATTTGATCATCAAGGTACGTCCGCCGGAATACAATGATGACCTGGATCGACACGAAGTCGATTTAATGAAAAAGGGCGCCAACCTGATTAGTTTCATCTGGCCGGCGCAAAACAAGGAGCTGTTGTTGCAGCTTGCCAAAAAGAAAGCTACCGCGATGGCGATGGATAGCATTCCGCGAATCTCCCGCGCGCAGAAGCTCGATGCTTTGAGTTCGATGGCCAATATCGCCGGTTATCGTGCTGTTATCGAGGCCTCCAATGTTTTCGGTCGTTTCTTCTCCGGGCAGATTACCGCCGCGGGTAAGGTGAACCCGGCCAAGGTCCTGGTTATCGGAGCCGGTGTTGCCGGCCTGGCGGCGATTGGCACCGCCAAGTCACTCGGCGCTATCGTGCGGGCATTCGATACCCGGCCTGAAGTGAAGGACCAGATTCAGAGCATGGATGCGGAGTTCCTGGAGCTCGATTTCGAAGAGGACGGCACCGGTGAGGGTGGTTACGCCAAGGTTATGAGCAAGGAGTTCATCGAAGCCGAAATGGCATTGTTCGCCGAACAGGCCCGCGAAGTCGACGTCATTATTACCACTGCACTGATTCCCGGTAAGCCGGCCCCCAAACTGATTACCAAAGCGATGGTGTTGAGTATGAAGGATGGTAGCGTCATCATCGATCTGGCCGCCGAACAGGGCGGCAACTGCGAGGAGACAGTACCCGGTAAGGTGGTCACCAAATACGGGGTCAGTATCGTCGGTTACACCGACCTGCCGAGCCGGCTCGCGGCGCAGTCGAGCCAGCTCTATGCCACCAATATTTACAACCTGATCATGGAGTTGTGCCCCAATGCGGACGGTTGCACCGAGATCGATATGGAAGACGAAGTAGTGCGTGGAGCGACCGTGGTGCACCAGGGTGAAGTTACCTGGCCACCGCCGGTGATTGCGGTCGGTGTCGAGCGCAAGCCGAGCTTTGGCGGTCAAATCCTCAAGTCCGATTCCGAACCGGAAGAAAAGGTCGAGGCCGAGAAAAGTGCCTTCGTCAAGTTAATGCAGGGTGCGTGGATGCCGGTGATCCTGGCCGGGCTTGCACTGTTCGGTCTGGGGCAGGTAGCGCCACCATCGTTCATGGCGCATTTCACCGTGTTTGTACTGTCCTGTTTCATTGGTTACATGGTGATATGGAATGTCACCCCGAGCCTGCATACGCCGCTGATGAGTGTCACCAACGCGATCAGCAGCATCATCATTCTTGGTGGTCTGACGCAGATTTCGGCCCCCGATAACCTGATATTCATCCTCGCCGCAATCGCGGTGTTTATAACCTGTATCAACATTGTCGGCGGCTTTTCGGTTACGCAACGCATGTTGCAGATGTTCAGAGGGTAAGCGGCCATGTCTCCTAGTCTGATTACGGTTTCATATCTTGGCGCGGCAGCGCTGTTCATCCTCGCGCTCGGTGGGCTGAAAGACAACGACACGGCGCGGCGCGGCAACATGTTCGGCATTGTCGGCATGATTATCGCCGTGTTGGTGACCATTGCCGCATTCGTTAGCAACAAGCTCGAAATATTGATCGTGATCATGGTCGCCGGCGGTGCGATCGGATTCGTGTTGTCACGCTGGGTGCAGATGACGCAGATGCCGGAGCTGGTGGCGATTCTGCATAGCCTGGTCGGGCTTGCCGCGGTGTTGATCGGTTTTGCCAATTTCATGGACGCCTCGATCCAGTACACCGGGGTGGAGAAGACCATCCACGAGGTCGAGGTTTACATCGGTATCGCGATCGGCGCGCTGACCTTCACCGGTTCGGTGGTTGCCTATGGCAAGCTCAGTGGGATGCTGGGCGGGCAGCCGATGCTGTTGCCGGCACGTCACTGGCTCAATCTGGTAATGTTTGTTGCGGTGATTATCGTCGCGATCAAGTTCGTCGGCGAACCGGATCATCAGCAGGCAATGGTCTACCTGCTCATAATGACCGCAATTGCGATGGTATTCGGCGTGCACATGGTGGCCGCAATAGGTGGCGCCGATATGCCGGTAGTCATTTCGATGTTGAACAGTTACTCTGGTTGGGCCGCGGCCGCGACCGGATTCATGTTGTCGAACGACCTGCTGATCGTTACCGGCGCGCTGGTCGGCAGTAGCGGCGCAATCCTGAGTTACATTATGTGCCGGGCGATGAACCGTCAGTTCATCAGCGTGATTGCCGGGGGCTTCGGCACCTCCGGGGGTTCCTCCGCCGGCAGTAGCGTCGAGGGTGAAGTGCAGACCATCGATACCGCGGGCGTCGCCGAATTACTTGGTCAGGCCAAAGAGGTCATGGTGATCCCGGGTTATGGCATGGCCACCGCGCAGGCCCAGCATGCCATTGCGGAGATTGCCAAAACCCTGATCGACAAGGGCGTCAACGTTCGCTTCGGTATCCACCCGGTGGCAGGTCGTATGCCCGGGCATATGAACGTGTTACTGGCGGAAGCCAAGGTACCTTACGATATCGTTTTCGAGATGGATGAAATCAATGACGATTTTCCCGACATCGACGTTTCGATCGTGGTCGGCGCCAACGATACGGTCAACCCGCTGGCGCAGGAAGACGCCGACAGCCCGATCGCGGGTATGCCGGTGCTCGAAGTCTGGAAAGGTCGCACTACCGTGGTGCTCAAGCGCGGCATGGCCGCCGGTTATGCCGGCGTCGACAACCCGCTGTTCGTCAAGGAAAACACCCGCATGCTGTTCGGTGACGCCAAGGAAAGCCTCGACGTTCTCGCCAAGGCCATCTAGTAGTTTACCGTCATCCCCGCGAAAGCGGGGATCTCATAACGACGCCACCACGACAAGATCCCCGCCTGCGCGGGGATGACAAAAATATAGTGGCGGGGATGACAGAACAGAGGCGGGGATGACATGAAAGCTGGGTACTAACCGGTCACATAGGTAACAGGTAATACTGCATTGGCGCCGAGGACAAGCCGGCGGTTAATCAACCGATACGGTTCGACCCCTGGCCCACTGGCGTAACGCGCTGATTTTTTCTCCCATGAGTACCGACAGGGGTCTGGTTTTCTCGATTTCGTGGATGATATCGGCGGTTGTAATCGCTGAACCGCGGTCATGCGTCGCATAGATCGCCGATACCACCAGTTGCTCGATTTCAGCTCCGGAAAAGCCCTGCGTCAATTCCGCCAGCTGCTCGATATCCAGTTGCGACTGGTCCAGCTGGCGTTTGTCGGCATGTATGGCGAATATACTGGCACGCACCTCGGCATCGGGCAGATCGACAAAAAAGACTTCGTCCAGGCGGCCCTTGCGAATGAGTTCGGGCGGCAGCTTGTCAATATTGTTCGATGTGGCGACGATGAAAACCGCGTGCGTGTTTTCCGCCATCCAGGTCAGCAGCGTGCTCAGCAGGCGTTGCGAAGTGCCGTCGTCATTTTCGTTGACCGCAAGACCCTTCTCCATTTCATCGATCCACAGCACGCAGGGCGCCATGACCTCGGCGGTTTGCAGCGCCTTGCGGATATTGCGCTCGGTTTCACCGTAATACTTATTGTACAGGCTGCCCACATCGAGGCGTAACAGCGGCAAACCCCAGACCCCGGCAACCGCCTTGGCGGCAACGCTTTTGCCGCAGCCCTGGACGCCCAGCAGCAATATCCCCCTGGGACGATTCATGCCGGGTATGTCGACCGTTTGATGAAAGAACTTTTCGCGCTGGATCAACCACTGTTTCAGTTTCTTCATCCCCGCGAGTTCGGCAAAATTACTGGCGTCGAACTCACATGAAAGTACGCCTTCCAGGTTAAGCAGGCGGTACTTGGTTTGCATTACCTCGGGTATATCGCTTTCCGTAATCGCACCGTCGTCGGTGATGGCAGCGTGGACCAGGCGACGCGCGTCGTTGAATGCGAGTCCCCTGATATTGCGCATCAGCAAGTCGAGTGACTTTTCGGTGAACTTCACCTGCTTGCCCTTGTTGTTATTGGTGTAGGCAATAGCTTCTTCGCGGATGATTTCGCGCAACTCCTCGTCACCCGGCGTGTCCAGTTCGAAATCGACAGATAGCCTGCGAATCTCGGCCGGGGTTTCAATTTCGTGGCTGAGCAATACGATCTTGCTGCGACCCTTGTCGAATGACATCGCCAGTTCCTTGAGCATGCGCACGTGCAGCGGGTCTTTTAAGAAAGGGTGAAAGTCGAGCAGAATGTAAATACCTTCAAACGTGGCCGCCGTGATATGCGACAAAATTTCTTTGGGCTCTTTTACTGCGGTGTCCGCATCGAGATTAAAGTCCAGGCGTTGCAGGCCGGTTGCCACCGACCAGGTCGCAACGGGTATACCCATGCCCAGCGCTATGCCCTTGAGCAGGTTGATCGCGCGCCGTTCTTCCAGTGTTTCGAGCACCAGGATCGGGGTATTGGCTTGCAGCAGGCTTGAAATTTCGGACCGGGTCACGGTTATCGCTAATGAAAATGCAGTTGAAACAACAATATTAGTACGAATTGGGACATTGTCGATTGATTCAGGCAGCCCGGCTCTGTAAATTTGCGCATTTACAGCACTTGCAGGCAGGTGACACCCCATATGCTAAACATGCAATTCGACCAGCCGGTCGCAATAAACACCAACGAAATGGAATGGGAAGCCAGTCCGATGCCCGGCGTATGGCGCAAGCCACTGGCGCGCGAGGCCGCCGAGCACGGGCATACCACCAGCCTGGTGCGCTATGACGCGGGGTCAAGTTTTTCATCACACCTGCACCCCCGGGGCGAGGAGATTCTGGTTCTCGAAGGCCTATTCTCCGACGAACACGGCGATTACCCGGCCGGGACCTACATCCGCAATCCGCCCGGCTCGAAACATTCGCCGCGCAGCGAACCCGGCTGCGTGCTGCTGGTCAAGCTCGACCAGTTCGATCCCGCCGACGACGCCACCGCGCGCATCGATACCAATAGCTGCGAATGGTTTCCCGGCGAGGACAGGCTCAGAGTAATGCCACTGCATTATTTCGATACCGAGATGGTGGCGTTATACAAATGGCCGGCGGGTACCCGCTCGGAGCCACACCAGCATTTCGGCGGTGAAGAAGTCTTCGTGATGAGTGGAGCGATGCTGGACGAGTACGGTCGTTATCCCGCCGGCAGCTGGATACGCAGCCCGCACAACAGCGAGCATTGCCCCTATGTCGAGGAAGATACGGTTATCTGGATCAAGACCGGTCATATGCTTCCTTAATCCCTGTTGAATCAGGTAAACTTTCGTCCCGTTCAGCGCTCTAAGTTGCGTTGTCAAAGCAGTTATCAACGAAATATCTCGGGTCGAGGGCTAGATACTTGTCACAGCAGGAAATTGTAAAGTTAAAGCAGGCGGTTAGCGCCAAGATTGTCGGTCAGCAGGGACTCATCGAACGTCTGTTAATCTCCATCCTGGCCGATGGTCATCTGCTGGTTGAAGGTGCCCCCGGACTTGCCAAGACACGCGCAATCAAGGTACTCGGCGAAAGCATCGAAGGTGATTTTCACCGCGTCCAGTTCACCCCAGACCTGTTGCCGGCGGACCTGACCGGCACCGAGATCTACCGCCCTCAGGATGGCAGTTTCAAGTTTCAGCGTGGCCCGTTGTTCCATAACCTGATCCTGGCGGACGAAATCAACCGTGCCCCGGCCAAGGTTCAATCGGCCCTGCTCGAAGCCATGGCCGAGCGCCAGATCACGGTTGGTTCCGAAACCTACCCGCTGCCTGATATTTTTCTCGTCATGGCGACGCAGAACCCGCTCGAACAGGAGGGTACTTACCCGCTACCCGAAGCGCAGCTCGATCGCTTCCTGATGCATGTGCGCGTGGATTATCCGGATGGCGCAGACGAAAAAGCGATTCTCGCGCTAACCCGCGAAGAAGCACGTTCGCAACAACGCAGTGATTCCATAGCGCCCTCGGTTATCAGCCAGCAGAGCCTGTTCGAGGCCCGCGATGCCGTGCTCGATACCCACCTCGACAGTAGTCTCGAGGACTACATTATTGAAATCGTGCTGGCGACCCGCAGTGCGAGCCGCTACGGCGAAGAGCTCGGCAGCTGGATTGAGCACGGCGCCAGTCCGCGCGCCAGCATGGCGCTGGACCGCTGCGCGCGCGCTTATGCCTGGCTTGCCAACCGTGATTATGTTGTGCCCGAGGATATCCAGCTGATTGCCCCCGACGTGTTGCGGCATCGTATTATTTTAAGTTTCGAGGCCGAGGCCGAAGGCAAGACCGCCGATAGCTGTATCGATGAAGTCCTCGCCCGGGTCGCCGTGCCATAGCGGGATAACCATGGAAGCAGGCGACGACATTGTCCGCGTGAAACTATCCACGTTGATCGGCCTGAACCGGGACGCGCGCAGCTTGCCGCTGATTTCGAATTCGGTTAAGGCGCAAATGGCGGGCGGCCATCTGTCCGCGTTTCGCGGGCGCGGCATGGAGTACCACGAATCGCGCCCCTATCAGCCGGGGGACGATATCCGCGCTATCGACTGGCGCGTCACCGCGCGCAGCGGACGCACGCATACCAAGGTTTACCGTGAAGAGCGCGAACGTCCGGTGCTGCTGTGGCTCGACCTGTCGCGATCAATGTTTTTCGGTACGCAAACCTGTTTCAAAGCGGTGCTGGCGTCAAAGCTGGCGGCGTTACTGGCCTGGAGCAGTGTGCAGGATGGCGATCGTGTCGGTTACCTGGTGTTTTCCGAACAGCAGCATATCGAGTCCCGTCCCGGGCGTGGTAAACACAGCGCACTGCGGTTTATCCAGCAACTGGTCGCGCACCCGGCCTGGGATATGGCGACCAGCGATGGGCGCGAAGCGGAAACCGGCGTCAAGGCGCTGAAACGCCTGCGCCAGGTCACCCGCCCCGGCAGCCTGGTCATCCTGCTCAGCGATTTTCGCTTCCTCGATGCGGATTGTCGTGGCCAGCTGGTCGAACTGGCGCGCCATAACGACGTGGTGATGATACATACCTACGATCCGTTCGAACGCATGCTGCCGCAATCCGGTTATTACCGTGTCACCGATGGCAGTAGCAGTATCGATATCGATACTTCGAGCAGTAGCCTGCGCGCGCGCTACAGCGAACGTTACGACCGGCACCTGCAGGCGCTGCAACGTCTTTGTAACGAACTGGGCCTGTTCCTGATCGACATCGCAACCGATGCCGATATGCTCACCGAGTTGAAAACCGGTCTCGGGTTGCAAAGCCGATGAACGAACTCGAACTCAGGGACATCCATCTGCCGGAGGCGAGTCTGTGGTGGCCGCCTGCGCCCGGGTGGTGGATCTCCGTGCTGTTGCTGTTGGTGCTGCTGGTTATTCTGCTGCTGGCGGTTCGCTGGCTCAGGCATAAACCGCTACGCCGCCTGTCATTGCATGAACTCAAACGTATTCGGCAAAGCTATGCCAGTGGCTCGAGCGATAAAGCCGTGCTTGCCGATATTGCCGTGTTACTGCGTCGCACGCTGATCAGCTATCACGGCCGTGGCGCCTGCGCCGCCAGTGCCGGTGATGCCTGGATCGAGCAACTGCAGCGAGTCGCGCCGCAACAGGGTTTTAACAACGAGCAATTGCAGTTGCTGAGCCGCGACCGTTACAAGCCCGATTTCGCATGTGATATCGAAAGCTTGCTGCAGGCCTGCGAACGCTGGCTGCGTGCACTGCCCCGGAGTGAGCCCCGTGTTTCAGCTTGAGTGGCCACTGGTGTTGTTGCTGATCCCCCTGCCTTTGCTGGTATACCTGGCACTACCCTCGTCGCCGCTGCAGCAGCAGGCCGCGCTGCGAGTGCCGGTGATCGATGATTTCCGGCTTGGTGAGATGCAGGCAGACGAAGTAAAGCCGCGACGCTGGCGCCAGTGGCTGGGTCTGCTGGCATGGTTGTTACTGGTGCTGGCGGCGAGCCGGCCGCAATGGCTCGGAGAATCGATTGCGATTCCGGTCAGTGGACGCGACCTGATGCTGGCGGTCGACCTGTCCGACAGTATGCGCACCGGTGATTTCAAGATCGGGGATCAGCAGGTCAACCGGCTGCAGGCCACCAAGCGGGTGGCGAGTAAATTTATCGAACGTCGGCGCGGTGATCGACTTGGTCTGATCCTGTTTGGCACCCAGGCCTACCTGCAGGCTCCGCTTACTTTCGACACTACCACGGTCAATCGGTTGCTGCAGGAATCTGCGATCGGGCTCGCCGGTGAGCGCACCGCGATCGGTGACGCCATTGGACTTGCGATCAAGCGCCTCGACCTGGAGTCGGACAATTCGCGGGTACTGATACTGATGACCGACGGCGCCAATACCGCGGGTGAAGTTACACCCCTCAAGGCCGCGCAACTCGCTGCCGATCGCGGGCTCAGGATATATACCATTGGTATCGGCGCCGACGAGCAGGTCGAAACCACCTGGTTCGGCATTCGGCGCACTAATCCATCGGCCCAGCTCGACGAAAAAACGCTGCGCACGATCGCAGGCTTGAGCGGTGGGCAGTACTTTCGTGCACGCGACAGTGCAGAGCTTGAGCACATATATGGCCTGCTCGATGAACTCGAACCGTTACCGCGCGACACGCAAAATCTGCGCCCGATACAGGCATTGTTCATGTGGCCACTGGCGATGACGCTGTTGCTGGTCGCGATCCTGGTCACGCCGCGCATATGGAGACGACGGTGATCGAGCAGTTTCACTTGCTGCGGCCGTGGTGGTTGCTGTTGCTGATTCCGCTGGCGGGAGCGCAGTGGCTACTGCTGAAAAATCGTCACGATAGCGGTAGCTGGCGTACGGTCATCGATCCCCGCCTGCTACCCTTCGTGCTCAGTTCAGGCGATCAAATTACGCGTGGCTGTAGCCGCTGGCTACCCGGCTGTGTTGCCCTGCTGGCCATCATCGCGCTGGCGGGCCCGACCTGGGAAAAGCTGCCGCAGTCGGTTTATCAAAAGGAAACCGCGCTGGTCATCGCGCTTGACCTGTCACGTTCGATGGATGCCACGGACCTGAAGCCGAGTCGTTTGACGCGGGCGCGCCACAAGATTGCGGATATTCTGAATCTCCGCCAGGAGGGACAGACTGCGCTCGTGGTATACGCGGCGGATGCTTTTACCGTCACCCCGTTGACCAGTGACGTGGATACAATCCTGGCCTTGCTGCCGGACCTGGAAACCGGTTTGATGCCGGCACAGGGCACGCGTGCCGACCGTGCGTTCGGGCTTGCGCTCGAATTATTCGAAAACAGTGGTATCGCGCGCGGTGACGTATTACTGGTAAGCGACGGAGTCAGCGATCTCGAAGTTAACCGCATCGAAACCCTGCTTGCCAGGAAACCGGGCCAGCGCGTGTCGGTACTTGCGGTTGGCACCAGCGCAGGCGGACCGGTGCCATTAAAAAACGGAGGGTTTTTGAAGGATGGTGACGGCGCCATCGTGATTACCAGCATGCTCGGCGAAAACCTGAATCGAATAGCGCAAAGCGGTGGCGGCGTGTTCGCCACGATTAGTGCGGATGATATCGATATCAATACCCTGTCCTACATGATGGAATCAGACATCGATGATCGCGAAGCTCGTCTGAGTGATCGTTCGACCGACACCTGGCGTGAACTGGGTCCGTGGTTGCTGTTGATCGCATTGCCCCTGGCAGCGTTGAGTTTCCGCCGTGGACTGATCTGGTTGGTTCCGTTCTACATCGTGGTATTGCCACCCGATGCACGGGCGTTAGACTGGCAGGCGATGTGGCAGAACAATGACCAACGTGCGAATCAGTTGTTCGAAGAGAAGGAATTCGGCACCGCGGCAGACATGTTCGACAACCCGGAATGGCAGGCCGCGTCGAAGTACCGTGCCGGTGACTACGCAGCCGCGCTCGATACCTGGCAACAGCTTGACAACGACGACGCGAAATACAATCTTGCCAATAGCCTGGCCCGGCTGGGACGCTACGAGGATGCGCTTGCCGCCTACCAGCAGCTACTGGATGAAAACCCCGCTCACGAAGATGCGCGTTTTAACAAGCAAGCGTTAGAGGAGTGGTTGAAGAATCAGCAACAGCAGCAGGGGCAGCAGCAACAGCAGGGAGAGCAGCAGCAGGGAGAGCAACAGCAGGGAGAGCAACAGCAGGGAGAGCAGCAGCAGGAAGAGCAGCAGCAGGAAGAGCAGCAGCAGGAAGAGCAGCAGGAACAGCAGGCAGAGCAGGAGCAGCAGGAGCAGCAGTCGCAACAGCCGGACGAACAGGGCCAGCAACAGACCGGGCAGGAAACCCTCGCAGAACTCGAGCAGCAAATGACAGAACAGGCGGCCGAACAATGGTTGCGCAAGATCCCGGATGATCCCGGGGGGTTATTACGGCGCAAGTTCATCTATCAGTACCGCAAACGCGGTGGCGTCGACGCAGAGGCACAGTCATGGTGAAAACATTCTTGCCGTCGTCGTTGATGGCCCTGGTACTGCTCATTTTCGCGGGGTTGCAGCAGGTCGCAGCCGAAGTCCAGGTTTCTATCGATCGAAACCCGGTCCAGGTAAACGAATCTTTTCAGCTGGTGTTTTCGCTCGATGCCAACCCTGACCGTGATCCGGACTTCTCCGCGTTGCAAAACGACTTCCTGATTCTCAGTAACAGGCGCAGCAGCGGCATCAGTATCATCAATGGTGAGTATCAGCGCAGCGTCAAGTGGGGCCTGAAATTAATGGCCAAACAGGTGGGTGAGTTCACCATACCGGCGATTCGCTTCGGTCGTGAGTCAAGTAAACCATTCCAGGTTACGGTAAAACCGTCGAGCATGGCGTCGGTGCCGCACGATCGACTGGTACTCGAACTGTTGGCAGACAAAAGCGAGGTTTTCGTGCAGGGCCAGGTAATCCTCACGCTGCGGTTACTCAGCGCAACCGACATCTCGGCCTATCAGTTTGCTGATATTTCGCTGCAGAACCTGGATGCTGTTATCGAACCGTTGGGCGATGAGCGCCAGTACCAGACGCGCATCGCTGACCGGTCTTACCTGGTGCTGGAACAACAGTTTGCGCTGTTCCCGCAACAAAGCGGCCGACTTACTGTCATGCCGGCGCGCGCCGAGGTGCGTTTGCCGTCGAAATCCAGCTTCGATCCGTTTCGCACCGGTGGTGAAATCCGTCAGCTCCGTTCGCAGTCGCTGTTTATCGATGTCGCCCCGATTCCCGCTGAATTCAAGGGCCCCTTCTGGTTACCCGCGGATAAGGTAGAGCTGCGCGAGGAATGGCAGGGTGATCTCACTGCGCTGGTCGCCGGAGAACCGGTTACGCGCAGCCTGAGCCTGCTTGCCGATGGCTTGACCGCCGCACAGCTGCCGGAGCTGGAGCTGATACCGATTGCCGGCATCAAGCAATACCCGGACCAGGCGGAACTGGAGAACAGGCGGTCGGGCAAAGGTGTGACTGGCGAACTCGTGCAGAAAGTGGCCCTGATTCCGGGTACCGCGGGCCGCTACCTGGTGCCGGCAATAAGTCTGCCGTGGTGGAACCTGCAGAGCGGAAAAATGGAAATCGCAACGATACCGGAGCGTGAAATAATCGTCAGCGCCGCGGCCGGGGTCAGCATTGTCGAGCCTCCCGGCGCGGAGGCGCAAACCACGCTGCAGGAATCAGCGCCTGCAGCGGCGAATCCATTCTGGTTATGGTTGAGCATGGCCCTCGCCGGTGGCTGGATGCTGAGCGCGCTCTACTGGTGGTATCGTATGCGTGTGCCGACCGGGGCAACGACGTCGCCGCCAGGCGAACATCCGGATTTGCGCCAGGCACGCAAACAATTGCAGCAGGCCTGCAATGATAGTGATGCGATCAGCGCGCGCCGGGTATTACTGGCCTGGGGCCAGGCGTTGCTTGCGCCGCGGAGGATTCGTAACCTGCATCAGCTGGGTAGTGCTCTGGGTGCCGACCTGAGGCAGGAAATCGAAATACTCAATCAAAGTCTGTATGCACCATCCGCGCAACAATGGCGCGGCCAGGCACTGTGGTCGCTATGCCAGCAGCTGGAGAAAGACGCGCAGTCACAATCAGACTGCGACAATGCAAGCTTGATGCCGCTGAACCCGGCGCCATAACAATCTGCGCCGGGCAGCAATGCCTAATGACCTGCTACCCATGTGGCCGCTCCTACAGATGGTGTCGTTATGAGATTCCGATACGTCGGACCGCCGCTTACGCGGGAATGACACAGTTCGGTGGTGAGTTCAACTGATCGACGCAACACTTTATCTTTAGATGAAAAGATGAGGCGTTGTAAATGTCACGCAGAAAACGAAGATGGTACACGGCATCGGAAAAGTCCGAGATGTGGGATCGCTGGCAGCGGGGTGAATCGCTTAATGCGATTGCCCATGCCTTTGAAACCAGTCATTCGGCAATTTCCAAAAACTTTGAGCGCTTCGGTGGT